>SL_7KL_010_BRINEDRAFT_10000191_pt1 | contig 27638 bp, 27 predicted proteins | sample SodLak_010_BRINE_FD_10663 | JGI IMG/M metagenome (IMG submission 10663)
TATGGCGCGCGCCATCGACCCGCGCGTCGAAGATCATGGCGGAATTGCATAGCGGGCAGAAGGTGACGGCGATCGGTGTGTCCCCCACCACATCATTCACGATCTCGTGCCACATAAGATAGCGGATCGGATAGGCGCGCGGGGTCTCGCCCTCGGCCTCATAGGTCATGACCGGCTCGCGCGGGTCGATGCGGGTCTCCTCCGTGGCGGGGAGAAAGCTCGGCTCCCAGATCGCGGGGATGCCATCGCGGGGCGGGCCGCCGGACATGATCTCGTTGAAATCGACGCTGGCGCGGTCAAAATCGGTCAGTGGAAACTCGGCGCGCCAGTCGGCGGGCACATCGGCCAGTGCAGGCGCGGTTGTGGCCAATGCACCAAGGGCAAGTCCAAGCGCGGGGCCAAGGCAGCGGGTTGTCAGGCGAAACATGCTTCCTCCTCAATCGATGTGCAGGACAGTGTCGAAGCGCCCCGTCGCAACCTGGCATCGCGCGGGGTCAGGCGGGTCGAGCAAGGTTGCGCGGTGGCAGAGCGGCAGCGTGAAGGACCCGGCAATCCTTGGGTGCGGGCCAGACAGGGCAAGGTCGTGAAAGGAAAAGCTCTCCGGCCCCGGTGGCGCGATGCTTTGCCAGGCAGTGCCGAACCCGTCGGGGTGATAGATCACGCGTGCATCAAGCGGTTGCGGGTCCGGCCCGGCATCGGGCGGCAGGGACAACGTGATGACCAGCCGCGCCCGCCCGGCCTGCCCCTCGAAGCTGATCGCATCCAGCGCGGAAAAGCGGGTCAGACCCGCGCGACCGGGCACAGCATCGAACTCCGCAGGCGCATCGGGAAAGGCAAGGTGCAGAAACCCTGATCCTGCGCCAGCACCGGCAGAGCCAGACAGGAACATATCAGGGCCGCAACACAGGCTTTCATTCGCTTTCCCATCCATGGTGCGCATCGGGGCCATGCGGCCCCGATGCCACTATATCAGTTCTGCACGCGAAATTGTTCTTCCATGAACAACAGATCATCGGTGCCGTCGCTCGACCCCATGTGACAAGCCGCGCAGAAATACATCCCGTCCGAATTCTCGCCCAATGTCCGGCCCATCAGGCTGCCATCGGGCATGATGGCGGTATAGATCCAGTCATTGGTATCGGGCGAGGCCCCGGCCTCGGCCTTTTCCATCAGAAACAGCGTTTCCCAATAGGCCTGCCCGTCGTCGCCGATGCTGAAGGTTGGCTTGGCGACAATACCGCCTACGGGCATTTCCCCGATATCCTCATACAGCCCATAGACCTCGGCCGCGATTGCATTGGCATGATTGGTGGCAAAGCGCTCGCCATGAGTGAAGGAGATATAAGGCGTGGCGGCGAAATTCGTCCAGGCGGCAAAATCGCTGCCCTCGTCGCGGTCGGATTCGGACCAGGACGCAAGGATGGGTTGCGAGGCACCACCGGCCTCCATCGCCTCGGTCATCTCGATCATGCAGTCATAGAGCGCCTGCAACTCCTCATCGCTGACCTCGGGCGGCGGGGCACCGGCTGCGCATGGGCCGCAGGCCCCGCACGGACCACAGGCCGCGCAGTCCATCGCGGCACAGGGTGCGCAGGGATCGCAAACCGCACAGGGATTGGCCGCACAGGCATCGGCGGCACACGGCTCGGCAGCGCAGGGGTTTGCAGCGCAGGGGTCGGCGGCGCAGTCCATCGCCGCGCAGGGATCGCAGGCCGCCGGGGCACAGGGGGCGCAGGCATCGGCGGCGCAGGGATTGGCCGCCGCTTCTTGCAGGCGCGGCACGAAACAGCCGGTCGCATCACCCTCGCCCGCGGCACAGGGGTCGCAGGCACCACAGGGACCGCATGGCGCACACGGGTCGCAAGCCGCACAGTCCATGGCCGCGCCGGGCGCGCAGGCCGCGCAATCCATCGCCGCACAGGGTGCGCAGGGGTCACAGACGGCACAGGGATTGGCCGCGCAAGCATTCGCGATAGTCGGGGTCGCGATCCCCGCGACCATGGCCGCGCCGCCGAGGGTCATCGCCCCCATGCCAAGCGCCAGCGCCAGCGCGGTGCTCGACCTGTAATGTGGCCTGAACTGGGGTTTGCAACGACAGCGGCACTGGCAGGGGGCGGCGTCTGGGTTCGGTGGCATCACGGTATCTCCCTATTGTCCGGATTGAGGCGCACGCCCGGTGGGTCCGGTGTTCTGTTCTTGCATGGCGTGCCCATTCAACTGCGCCCAACCGGCCAGGAAAGTTACAGGCCTGTTGCAGAAAACTCCCGCAGCACGGCTGGCGCGATGTAACCTTGGCCCTGCCGGGTCGTATGTGAGAGGGACGGTCGGCCCCGCGCGGGCGCAGAATGGAATGGAGATATGATGTCCCCCGCAAGCGAGGGTGCCCCGAACAGCGGCAGTTCCGAGCGCCGCCATGCCGCGCTCGATGGGTTGATGCGCGCCGCGCAGCAAGGCGACCGCCACGCCTATCATCTGCTGTTGCAAGAGGTGGCGCAGCGCATGCGGCGGCTGATCGCGGCCCGCGCCCCGTGGCTGGGGCAGGCCGATATCGAGGATATCGTGCAGGATGTGCTACTGTCGCTGCATATGGCGCGCGCGACATGGGACCCCGCGCGCCCCTTCATGCCCTGGATCGCGGCCATTGCCCGCAACCGCCTGACGGACCATGCGCGGCGCTACAAGCGCCGACAGGCCTTCGATCAGGCGGCCAGCGATCTGGCCGAGGTGTTCTCGACCACGCCCGGCCAAAGCCACGCCGAAGGGGTGGTCAACCTGATGTCTGTGCGCAGCGCCATGGCCGATCTGAGCCCAGGAGAGCGCCGTGCCTTCGAGTTGGTGCGCCTGCGCGAGCTGTCACTGGCCGAGGCGGCGCAACAGTCGGAAACCACAGTGGGCGCGATCAAGGTTGCCGTGCATCGCGCGTCGCGTAAACTGAAACGGGCCATCAACACCGGTGGCGAGGAGAGAAAATGAAGACCGATGCGCTGATAGACAGTCTGGCGCGCGATGCAGGCCCGGTGCGGCCCTTGCGATCGCCATTGCGTCGTATCTGGGGATGGCTGGCGATTGCGCTGGGGTTTGCCGGTGCGATGGTCTGGGCCATCGGTCCACGCCCGGATCTGACTGAGCGCATGTTGGAGGCGCGGTTTCTGCTGGAACAGGGCGCGGCACTTGCCACGGCGATCACCGCAGCCATGGCTGCGCTGGCGCTGACCATGCCCGATGCCGCCCGGATCTGGCGCTGGCTGCCAGTGGTGCCGGCAGTGGCATGGCTGGGGACGCTGGGTCTGGGCTGCCTGCGCGACTGGGCGCAGATGGGCCCGGAAGGGCTGCGCCTGACACCTGACCCGGAATGCCTTGTCTATATCGCGCTGATCGGATCGTTGCCGCTGCTGGCGCTGGTGCTGATGCTGCGCAGAGGTGCGCCGCTGCGCCCGTCCTGGACCCTCGCGCTGGCCGCGCTGGCGGCGGCGGCCATCGGCAATTTCGCCTTGCGCCTGTTTCACATGCAGGACGCGGCGCTGATGGTGCTGGTCTGGCAGGTGGGCGCGGTGGCGCTGATCGCCGCAATTGCGGCGCTCTGCGGGCGGGCCGTGCTGCGCTGGCCGGGGGTGCCGGCATGAGCATGTCACCGACGGAAATCGTAGCCCCGGATCTTGCGCACCTCGACCGCGCAACGCTCGAGATGATGGCAGCGGCGGCAAATGAGATCGACGAATGCAGCCGCGTTCTGAAAAAGGCGGGTCTGAACCCGGTGGGCGAGGTGCTGAAGGCCCAGGGCCAGTTCGTCAAGATGACCCACTACCCCAAGGGCGATGTGTTCGACCGCGAGACCCAGAGCCAGTATTATTACCACGCTCATCGCGGTGGCGAACACGGGCATTTCCATTGCTTCCTGCGCGCGCCCGGCATGCCGGATGGCGTGGCCCCGGTGCCCGAGGCCGCGACGCGTGACTGGCCCTCGGGCGACAAGGCACTGGCGCATCTGGTGGCCGTGTCCATGGATCGCTATGGCGCCCCGATCCGGCTGTTCACAACCAATCAATGGGTGACGGGCGAGACATGGTATCCCGGCGCGGATGTCATCCGCATGCTGCCGCGTTTCACCATCGACCACGCGCATCCAAGCTGGCCGACCAATCGCTGGCTGACAGCGCTGCTGCGGCTGTTCCGGCCGCAGATCGAGGCGCTGATCACTGCGCGCGACACGGTTCTGGCGCAACATCGCGCAACCGCACCCGAGAGCGACCCCTTTGCCGACCGCGCGCTGGAAACCCTGAGCGAGACCGCTATCGATCTTGCACAGCAGCAAAAAGCAGTGCGCGACATGCTGTAAGCCGGGCAGCAGCAGGCGCGCCGGATCGGTCACACGGCAATCAGCCGGGGCATAACCTTGAGGGCAATGTCAGTCGGGGCGTCCTATCTTCTCGGCATCACGCATGGGACCGGCCCAAGCAATCCGGACGCAATGCTTCGGGGCGCGTTTGAACGCTTGCCGGACTGACATCCGCCTCAAGCACTCAGGTACGCAAACCGCAGCCAGACTGGCGGGCCTGTCTGCGCGCCGCCAAGCAGCCAACCCGCGCGCGCCCGCTGCTTGATCGAGCGGCCCGTGTCACTGTCCTTGCCGATGGTGACCTCTCATCGGTCAGGCAAGAATTCACGGCCCCGGCCCACCATGCGGCACCCCCGATGCCGACCCGCAAGACCAACGCTCCGGCCAACCAGACAAGTGCTCAAAGCGCGAAACACATCGAGCGCAACCCGGCCTTGATGTTCATGGCAGCACAGCCGTTGAGCTTCCCCGCCTTCGACGCAAGCAAGCGTTCGGAAAGGCCCCCGTCACGACCGAATTACAGCCGAAGTCACGATAGGCCCTAGCGAATTTCAGGAATGACCTGGACTTCACTGCAATAGAGATTCATCTTCATCCAACACCGTCTTGCGCAGGCAAGCCCGGCCGTTCAACATGGAATGGCCCGAACAAGCAGCAAGGCGATCAAATCGCCGGAAATATCAGTCAGAGGCAATAAATTCATGTCCACTCCGGTTCTGGACGAAACAACCCGTCCCAAGGCCCCGAAAATCGACGGCATCACAGATGCCCAACGTCGTCAGGGACAACAGCTTGCGATGATCCATCGGATGCATCTACAGCAGATAGAGCAAGTCGAAGCGATCATGGCGCAGATCGAAGCCGGGAACACAGAGGCTCATCAGGTCGCCGAGGCAGTTGCCGGCCTGGAAATGATCCGCAACTATCGGCTGTTCGGCAATCTCTGCGGTCAGGAATGTCAGCTTCTGACCTTCCATCACACTGCCGAGGATCGGCAGATCTTTCCGGCTCTGATGCAGGGCAGCGAAGGGCTGCGGCGGGTTGTGGAGCGTCTGATGTACGAACATACGATTATCCATGCCCTTCTGGAGGAACTGGAAACACGCGCGGTCGCCTTGCTGCAATCGCCGGAACAGGACAACTTCACCGCGCTCAGTGAAACCTTCCGACAGCTTGCCGCGACTGTCCGTTCTCATTTCGGCTATGAGGAAACCGAACTGGAGGAAGCGATCGGATATCACGGAATCCGGGTCTAGCCGCATTTGGGCGTGGTTGCGCAGTTCGCCTGATCGCGCGATCTGCCAGCCCTTGCCCCGCAACGCCCTGTTGCGACAGCCGGTCGTGCCGTCATGGCCTAACTACCAGCCGGGCCCGTTTTTTTGCAGATAACGGATCAGCAGGACATGCTGTACACATCCGCCGGGACCAGGCCCGGCGCCTTCAAAGAGCACCTGACCGACCAGCCTTTTCCGGACAGCTAAGTTCGAAAAAAACTGGTCAAGCTGCCACGCCCCTGTTATCCAGTACGGGATGGTGCCCGGAGTGATCCGGGAGAATAGGGAAGCCGGTTGAACTCCGGCGCTGCCCCCGCAACTGTAAGCGGTGCAACCCCTCAAGCCACTGGGCCAACGGCTCGGGAAGGTGGGGACGCGCAAGCCGCGAGCCAGGAGACCTGCCATCACCAACCGTAACCACCAACCGGGCGGGGTGTCCGGAAAGGGGCTGATGATGCGCATGGCTTTCGTGCTTGAATCGTTACGCGTCTGCGACCCTGCCTTGATAGGCCGGAGGACAGATGCACACCGATCCCCACACTGACAGACTCAGCGTCTGTCACTTCTGCCCCAAGGCCAGCGCATTCGTCGCCTCGGTCTCGAAAGGGGTCTCTCTGGCACGCAGTGTCACCGGCGATGCCCCGACACTCTCGGGCCGCGTTACGCTTGGTCCCTGTCCGCTGGGCCAGCCCTGCCATCTGGTCTGGGCCAGCAGGGGCGGTCGGACGGTCCTGAAGCGTGACGGTGTGCAGATCATGTCCGAACGCGCCGGGCGGGGTTTTTTCGCATGAATTGCCCGGCCCCGCGCCCTGCGGAACTGACCCTGCAGGGGGCCGCATGGGGCAATGGCATCCTGTCACCAGTCAGCTTTTCGCTGTCGCGCGGGCGCGTGCTGGGGGTTCTGGGGGCCAATGGCGCTGGCAAATCCACGCTGTTGCGGCTGATCTATCGGTTCCACACGCCAGAGGCTGGTCGCGTTCTGCTGGACGGTCAGGACATTCATGCCATGTCGGCGCGCGCTGTCGCGCAGCGCGTGGCGGCCGTGCTGCAGGAACAGCCCACGGATTTCGCACTGAACGTGGCCGAAATCGTGGCGCTTGGCCGCGCGCCTCATCGCCGCCCGCTTGCCGGCCCATCCGCGCGCGACGCCCATATCGTGGATCACGCGCTGGAGCGCATGGCATTGCGGTCCTTTGCCAAGCGCCCTTTCGGCACGCTCTCGGGCGGCGAGCGGCAGCGCGTCATGGTGGCGCGCGCTCTGGCGCAGGAACCGGGGCTGATCGTGCTGGATGAGCCGACCAATCACCTCGACATTCGCCATCAGCTGGAAGTGCTGCGGTTGGTGCGCGGCCTGGGCGCGACTGTCGTGGCCTCGCTTCATGATCTCAACCTTGTGGCCGGGTTCGCCGATGATCTGTTGGTCATCCATCGCGGCCAGCCGCTGGCCTTTGGCCCGGTGGCCGAGGTTCTGACCCCCGACCTGATTGCCCGCGCCTTTGGCGTGCAGGCGCGCCCGCGTGGCTTCGGTCGCTTCGATTTTGCGCTTTTTGACACCACGCACGAGGAGAGAACTGCATGAGAACGCTGCCCTTCGCCCTACTGGCCACATGCCTGGCCACCCCTGCATTTGCCCATCCCGTCACGGTGCAAAGCTGCGACCGCGAGGTGACGTTTGATGCGCCGCCCACGCGCGGCGCATCGAATGACGTGAACCTGACCGAGATGATGCTGGTCCTTGGCCTGACCGACCGGATGGTGGGCTACACGGGCATTTCCGGCTGGAACAAACTTGATGAGGAGATGCGCGCGGGCGTTGCCGAACTGCCAGAACTGTCCGAACGCTACCCGTCACGCGAGGTGCTGATCGGTGCGGATCTGGATTTCTGGTTTGCGGGCTGGAATTACGGCATGCGCGTGGGCGGAGAGGTCACACCCGACACCCTCGCACCCTTCGGGATCGCGGTCTATGAGCTGACTGAAAGCTGCATCCATATCATGGACCGCGATGGCATCGCGATTGATGACATGTTCAACGATATCCGCAATCTGGGCGCGATTTTCGGTGAAGACGACCGCGCCGAGGAGCTTATCGCAGGCTGGCAAGGCGAGCTGGATGAGATCACGGCCACGATCCCGGATGGCGAGCCCCTGCGCGTTTTCGTCTACGATTCCGGCGAGGACACGCCCTTCACTTCGGGCCGCTATGCCATGCCTACCGCCATGATCGAGGCCGCGGGCGGGCGCAACATCATGGATGATGTCGCATCGAGTTGGACCCGCGTTGCCTGGGAGCCTGTGGTCGAGCGCGATCCCGAAGTCATCATCATCGTGAATTACGGCGAAGTGACGGCAGAGCAGAAGATGGATTTCATGCGCAACAATCCGGCCTTTGCCGAGATTGATGCGGTCCGGAACGACCGCTTTGTCTTGCTGGAATATGTCGAGGCGACACCCGGCCCGCGCAATATCCGCGCTGTGCGCGCACTTGCCGAGGCTTTCCACGGGGAATGAGCATGCGCACCACCCCCAACCCGGAAACCGCGGCTCCGGCGCTAGCTGCGCGTGTGCCTGTCATCGCACGCCCTGTGCGGCAGGGGCTGTGGGGGTTGGGGATCGTCGCGCTGATCCTGTCGATTTCGGCGGCGGTCAGCATAGGCGCTGTGCCCATTCCGCTGGGAACTGTCTGGGGCGTGATCCTGGACCGGGTTGCGCCCGGTCTGGTTTCGCCTGAATGGTCGGCAGGCCGCGCCGCAATCGTGTGGGAGATCCGTCTGCCGCGCGCGCTGCTGGCGGCGCTGGTGGGCGCTGGTCTGGCGCTGGTCGGGGCCGTGCTGCAATCGGTCACGCGCAATCCTCTGGCCGACCCGCATCTTCTGGGCATCTCGTCCGGGGCGGCGTTCGGGGCGATCCTTGCGCTTTTGCATACAGGCATGTTTCTGGGGCTGGCCACAGTTCCGCTGCTGGCCTTTGTCGGCGCGCTTTGCTCGACCCTTCTGGTGCTGGCCGTGGCGAGTTTTGCACAGGCCACCAGCGCAGACCGGCTGGTGCTGACCGGGGTGGCCGTGTCCTTTATCGTCATGGCGCTTGCCAATGTGCTGATCTTCATGGGCGATCCGCGCGCGGCCCATACGGTCGTCTTCTGGATGCTGGGCGGGCTGGGGCTGGCACAATGGGCGCATCTTATCTGGCCCTTGATTATCCTCACGGGTGCGGCGCTTTATTTCAGGGCTGTGGCAGGCGCGCTCAACGCCATGACCATCGGGGATGAAACAGCATCGACCCTTGGCATCCCCATCGCGCGCTTCAGGCTGACCGTGTTCGTGGTCGCGGCGCTTGTCACGGGGGTCATGGTGGCCTTTTCCGGCGTGATCGGCTTTGTCGGCCTGATGATCCCGCATATCGTGCGCATGATCGTGGGCGGTGACAATGCGCGCGTGCTGCCCGCAGCGATGCTAGTGGGCGCGATTTTCCTTGTCTGGGCCGATATCGTCGCGCGCACGATCCTGCGACCCGAGGACATGCCCATCGGCATCGTCACGGGCCTGATCGGCGGGGTGTTCTTTGTCTGGCTGCTGCGACGGCGACGCATGTCCGCCTGACAATCGCGATCCATTTCAGCCGGGATTCTGGTTCCTGATGAAAGGCAATTTGCCCTCAGCAACGGTATTCACCCGAACACCGACTGCCGGAACAACCGGCCGCGCTGGTGTATGGTGCTCTTCCCGATTGTCCGGGGGCTATTCCCCGATGCTCCAAGGCAGGTCGCCGCATGAAAACATGCAAATATGGTGTCACAATTGGTCGCAGGCGGGCAGGTAGCGCGTGCTGCAGCTTGAGCGCGGGCTGCGTCTGGGGCAGGCTTGCTCACGTTGAAAGGTATAATCTCTCGCGAGGGGAAATCATGACACGTTTTGACATATCCCGGCGGCATCTGATGCAGATGGGTCTGGGCGGCGTCGGTGCGATGGCACTGGGCGCGCGCGGGGTTATGGCGCAGGAGACATCAGTTGCGTTGCAGCTATCATGGCTGCATTCGGTGCAGTTCGCCGGCAGCTATATCGCCGATGAACGCGGGTTCTGGGCAGATCGTGGCCTGTCCGTGCGGCTTGACGCCGGGGGGCCAAACGCGCCGGTTGAGCCGCCGGTTGTGACCGGAAACGCGCTGGTCGGCATCTCGGCAGCCGATTACACGGCCTCTGCCGTGCAGGAAGGGGCGCCTTTCAGGATCATCGGTGTCGCCATGCAGAACAACCCCTTCGCCATCGCGTCGCTGCCCGACAACCCGGTCAATGAGCCGAAGGACATGGAAGGCAAGCGCATCGGGATGCCGCTTGCGAACATGCCGGTGCTGCAGACGCTTGCAACCCTGAATGACGTGGATATCGACCGAATCGAGGTCATCCCGACGCAATATGACGCCGCGCCCCTTGTCGCGGGCGAGGTCGATTGCCTGCTGTGCTGGTCGACCGATCTGCCCATCGCGATGTATGTGCAGGGCATCGACTCGGTCACCATGCTGATGGCCGATTTCGGCTACACGCTGCATTCGCAGACCTATATCGCCACCGAGGACAGCCTGGCCAACCGCCGCGCCGATCTTGTCGCGCTGATGGCGGGCGAGGTCATGGGCTGGGAAGAATACCGCCGCGATCTGGATGCCGCCACCGACCTGACGCTGGCGCGTTTCCCGGATGCCGGGCTTGACCGGCCCACGCAGATCGAACAGGCGCGGCGACAGGTGCCGCTGATGTTCTCGGACCTGACCGATGCCAATGGCTTTGGCTGGTGGACGGATGACACGGTTGCCCGGAATATCGAGACACTGGCGCTTCTGGGTATGCCCGTCGACGCCGCATTGTGGGACCGCTCCATCCTGGAAGAGGTGCATGGCTGAGGCCATGTCCCCGCCCGGCCCCGACATCATCTGCACCGAAGTTGCCAAGACATTCGGTGACGCCCCCGCACAGGTCGAGGCCGTGGCGCCCTTGTCGCTGACATTCGCGGGCGGGCAGATGACCGCGTTGGTCGGCCCCTCGGGCTGCGGGAAATCCACGCTCTTGCGGATGATCGCGGGGCTGGAGCCGCCGAGCGAGGGCGCGATCCGCATGGGTGACGAAAGCCCCCAGGCGATGCAGCGCAAGGGCGCCCTTGCCATGGCGTTTCAGGATGCCTCGCTGCTGCCATGGCGCTCGGTGCAGGGCAATGTCGCGCTGGCCCGCAAGCTGGCGCGGCAGGACGCAGACCCTGATGCCGTGGCGGGGATGATTGCGCGCGTGGGCCTTGCCGGGTTCGAACAGGCCCGCCCGGCAGAGCTGTCGGGTGGGATGCGCCAGCGCGTGGCCATCGCGCGCTGTCTGGTCACGCAGCCGCGCATCCTGCTCTTGGATGAGCCCTTTGGCGCGGTCGATGAACTGACCCGAGCGCGGCTGAATGTGGAACTGCCGCCGCTATGGCAGGCCAGCGCCACCACCTGCGTGATGGTCACGCATTCGGTACGCGAGGCCGTGGCGCTGGCAGATCGCGTCATCGTCTTTTCCAGCCGTCCCGCGCGTGTTGTGGGCGACATTGCCGTTCCGGATGCATCGCGCAGCGACCGGGTTGCGCAGCTTGCCCTTGTCGATCAGGTGTCTGCGGCGCTGTCCCGGGGCTGGGACGAAACCGGACCCGAGGCGCGGCAGGCCGCGCAATGACGGCGCTGGCCCGGCATGATCTGGCACGCCAGGCGCTGGGTGTGCTGGCTGTGCTGCTGCTGTGGCACCTTGCGGCGCAGGCGGTTCTTGGCAGCTACATGCTGTCCGGGCCGGTGGCTGTGGCCACCTATCTGGCCGAGCATCACGCGCTGATCGGCCGCGCGCTCTGGGTGACTGTGCAGAACGCGGGCTGGGGCTTTCTGGCGGGCAATCTGGCGGCGATACTGCTTGTGCTTGTCGTGGCGCTCTTGCCGCGGATGCGGGTCATCGTGGCAGCCATCGCGCTGGTGGTGTTCTGTCTGCCGCTGGTCGCCACGGGTCCGGTGCTGCGGGTGCTCTACGGGCCGGGACCGGGGCCGCAGATAACGCTGGCCGCACTTTCGGTCTATTACACCACCTTCATTCCGCTGCTGGTGGGGCTGCGCGCCGCCCCTGCAAGCTGGTTCGATCTGATGCGGCTTTACGGGCGGGGGGCCTGGACCACCTTTGTGCAGGTGCGGCTGATGGCGGCCCTGCCCTATCTGATGGCCGGGCTGCAGATCGCGGCCCCGGCGGCGTTTCTGGGCGCGATGGTGGGCGAGTTCACGGGCGCTGAGCGTGGCATGGGCGTGCTGAGTATCCGCGCGATGCGTGCGCTTGATGTCGATGCGACCTGGGCCATCGCGCTGGTGGCTGCGGCCGTGTCGATGCTGGCCTATGGCGCGGTCGGTGCGCTGGCGCGTCGCCTGTCGCATGGGCGCCCCGATATTCTGATGGCGACGGCCCCGGAACGGGCGCGCGGCAATGCGATGCTGCGGGGCGCGGGGCTGGCGGGCGTCACGCTTCTGGTGGTGCTGGCGCTGTGGTGGGTCGCGATGGAGGCCTTCGATCTGAGCCGTTTCTTTGCCAAGCGCCCCGATGATCTGTGGCGCTTCCTTGTCACCGCACCGGGGGCCGAGGGCAATCGCGCCGCCCTGTGGGCCGCGTCATCCCAGACGCTTGTGCAGGTGGTGCCGGGCTATCTGGCCGGGCTGGCGCTGGGGGCAGTGCTGGCGATGGTGCTGGTGCTGGTGCCGTGGCTGGCCGGGGCCGTACTGCCGCTGGCGATTGCGCTGCGCTCGGTCCCCATCGTGACCACTGCGCCGTTGATCGTGCTTGCCTTGGGGCGCGGATCGGCAGGAACGATCACGATTGTTGCGGTCATGACCTTCTTTCCCGCATTGGTGGCCTGCATACAGGGGTTGCGGCAGGCACCGGGACAGGCCCTCGACATGATGCGGATTTACGCGACCTCGCCCCTGATGCGGCTGTGGCACGCGCAGATCCCGGCCATGCTGCCCGCCTTCTTTGCGGCTGCGCGGATGTCGGTCCCGGCAGCGGTTCTGGCCGTGACAGTTGCGGAATGGCTGGCCACCGGGCGCGGGCTGGGGGCGCTGATGGCAATGACCGCCTCGACCTCGAATTACAACATGCTCTGGGCGGCCATCGTGGTGGTGGCGGCCGGGTCCTGTCTGGGCTACGCGCTGGTGGCCTGGCTGGAACGCGCCGTATTCTCGCGGGTCGCGCCGGAACAATTGAGGGGCTAGGTCATGGAAGCTGCATTCGCGATCCCGGGGGATCTGAACACCCGCACGGGCGGATATATCTATGAACGCCGGCTGCTGGAATCCCTGAACGAGATCGGCCAACCCACGCGGCATGTGCCGCTCATCACCTCCTGGCCGCACCCCACGCCAGAGGCCGAGGCCAATCTGGCCCAGGCATTGGCCGCGTTGCCCGCGGGCATGCCGCTGATCCTTGATGGGCTGGTCTTTGGCGCGATGGACACGGATATGCTGGCCCGCGCACAGCGCCCGGTGATCGCGATGCTGCATCATCCGCTGGGGCTGGAGGCCGGGTTGCCGCGCGACCGCGCCGAGGCGCTGATCGCACGCGAGACCGCCAATCTGCGCCATGCGGCGCATGTGGTCGTGCCCTCGCCGCATACACGCGAGATACTGGTGGCGCAATTCGGGGTCGCGCCGGAACGGATTTCGATTGCGCTGCCGGGGTTTGACCGCCCGCCGCAGGGCAATCCAGTGGACAAGGCGACCCCCCCGCTGATCCTGTCTGTCGGGATCGTCTGCGCCCGCAAGGGCCATGACATCCTGCTCGATGCATTGGCGCGCGTGGCGCATCTGGACTGGACCTGTTCCATCGTCGGGCTGACTCATGACGAGGGGGTTCTACAGGCGCTGCTGGCCCAGCGCGCGCAGTTGCAACTGGAACACCGTGTAACATTCGAGGGGGTCGTCCCGAATGCGCGGCTGGATCAGCTTTATCGGCAGGCGACACTCTTCGCACTGGCCACCCGCTATGAAGGATACGGGCTGGTACTGAGCGAGGCGCAGCTTTACGGCCTGCCGATCCTGTCCTGTGCCGTGGGTGCCGTGCCCCAGACCGTGCCCGATGGCGCTGCATTGCTGACACCGCCCGATGATCCTGCAGCCTTTGCTGCAGGTCTGGACCGGCTGCTGACCGACGTGGCAGAGCGCAGGCGCCTTGCCGCAGAGAGCGCGCAGCGAGGGACCGCCCTGCCCCATTGGCACGACACAGCGCGCGTGATGCATCAGGTAGTGCAGCATGTGGCAGCGCCTGGGGTGTGACGGCATTTTGGGATGCGCACCGGGCGTCGGGGGCAATTTGGTGATCGAGAAGGGCAATGCGGCCGTGATCTGAGCAGAGCTTGCCGCGAGGCGCATCTGCCAATGCTGCCACATCTGCCGCCGTAGATATGGAAGTACCGACAAGACCGCCGATCCGGATACCGGCGATGTCATCAAATTACTGGCGCATTCTTCCCTATCTCGGCTAACAAGACGGCATGACACGCGCCAGCTCCGGTTCCTATATCGCCCGTATCAGGGGCGCATTGCCCAGTCTGCACCCCAGCGAGCGGCGGCTCGCTGAAACGATCCTGTCCTTTCCCGGCGAGATCGCCAGCTATTCGGCAACCGAGCTTGCGCAACTGGCCAATGTGTCGAATGCGACAGTCACACGGTTTGTGCGCCGCCTGGGATACGAGAATTTCGATCAGGCGCGGCATGCAGCGCGCGCGACCCAACAGGCCGGGGCGGCTGTATTTCGCGTGTCGCCCAGCGATCAGGGGCCAGAGGCCGCGCTGATGGCGCAGATCGCGCAGGGGCGGCAGAATGTCGAAAACAGCTTTGCCGCGATCTCTCTGGCCGAGATTGACGATCTGGCCGATGCGATCCTGCGGGCGCCACGGGTCTGGATCATCGGGTTTCGCACGGCGCAGGCCTTTGCCTTTTATCTGGGCGCGCAGATCGGGCAGATCGTGCCCAATGTGACCGTCCTGCCGATGGCAGGACAGACGCTGGCCGAATGCCTTGGCAGTATGTCAAAGGGGGATGTGGTCGTCTTGTTCGCGCTGCGGCGCACTGTGCGTCAATTGCCCGCGCTTTGCCGCGAGCTGCGCCAGACCCCGGCGCGGGCGGCGCTGATCAGCGATGTGACCGCGCAACCGGGGGCCGATCTGTCGCAATTCGAGGCGGAGCTTGCGCCGCAATGGCGCCTGCGCGTGCAGACAACAGCGCCCGGCCCGCTGTTCAACCATGCCGCCGTTCTGACCCTGTGCCACATCCTGGCCACCCGCGCGCTGGAACGGTCTGGTCAGGGCGGGCGCAAGCGCCTTCTGGCCATCGAAGCGCTGCATGATTCGCTGGATGAGTTCTGATTTCAGCGCTTTCAAAGCGCCCGATCTGTAGTCAATCACGGTCTGTTCCGCCCAAAATTGCGTCTGTTCCGGGGGCAATCTCGATTAAATCGACGTGAAAATAATTTTTCATGTTAATCACTCAGGAAAATTGTGTACCGCTGGATTTGCCGAAACAGGCCGTCCGACACTCCAACTCCTGAGGTACAACGATGACCTTCAATTTCCGTCTTTCCGCGCTTGCCGCGTCTGTCGCAATTGCCCTGCCCGCCGTCACACAGGCGCAGGTGCTGCAAATCAACTCCTCTCTGCCCGATGGCAGCTTCGCCCATGCGTTCCTGCTGGAATTCAAGGATAGGGTCGAGGAAGAGCTGCCCGACATGGATGTGCAGATCTTCATGGGCAACACGCTCGGATCTGAAGAAGATGTGCTGCAGGGGCTTGGCTTTGGCACGCATCATGCGTCCCTGTCCGCATCGGCTGTTGTTCAGATCAACCCCCGAACGGCTGTGTTCGATCTGCCCTATCTGTTCGAAAATCGCGACAAGGTGCAGGAATTCGCGGCCTCGCCCGCCTTTGATCTGCTGTCAGAAGGATTCGAGGGGCAAGGGATTGTCCTGTCGGCCCTTTGGGACAATGGCTTTCGCGTGATCACGAACAAGGTGCGCCCGATCGTCACGCCAGATGACATGACCGGCATGCGCATCCGCACCCCCACCAACCGCCAGCGCGTCGCCATGTTCAACACGCTGGGCGCGAATGCCACGCCGCTGTCCTTTGGCGAGGTGTATTCCGGCCTCGATCAGGGCGTGATCGACGGGCAGGAGAACCCCGCGCAGATCGCCGACAGTGCCCGCTTCTATGAAGTGCAGGACTACATGTCGCTGTCCAACCATGTCTATCTGCCCACCTTCATGCTGTTCGGCGAACCGTGGCTGGACGCCCAGCCCCCCGAAGTACGCGAGACGGTGCTGCGCATCGCGGCGGAAACCGCCCCCTGGACCTTTGAATGGGGCGAGGAAACCGACGCGCGCATCCTGGAAGAGCTGTCGGACAAGATTGCCATCAATGAGGTTGATTTCGAAGCCTTTCAGGCCGCAGCGCTGCCGCTCTATGACGATCCGCTTTTCGTGGATGCCATCGGCGAGGACATGATCGCTGTCACCCGCGAGGTGCTGGGCCTCGACTAAGCGCATAAGGGTCTTGCGTCACCGGCGCAAGGCCCTGCCCTCCTTATCCGCGCCCCGCTTGCAGGAGAATGTGATGGACAGCCTTGGAAAGATCGTGCTCCGGCTCGACCGGCTGATGTGCCGCGCACTGGATATCTTCACGATAACAGTGGCCGGTATCTTGTTGATCCTCTTGAATTATGCCGTGTTCGCGCGGTTCGTTATGAACCGCTCCGCATCCTGGGGTGAGGAACTGCCCGCCCATATCCTTGCCATGCTGACCTTTATCGGCGCGGCCTATCTGACCCGCACGAACGAGCATCTGGGCTTCGACTCCGTTGCCCGCAGTCTGAATCTGGGGGCGCAGCGCGTGCTGGCCTGCATCAACCAGATCCTGATGGCGGGCTTCGGCGCTGTGCTGTTCTGGTATGGCGGCAAGGCCGCGCTCAGCTTCATGGGGCGCACGCTGATCTCGGTCGATCTGCCGGTGATCCTGTTTCGCGGGGCCTTGCCGGTGGGCGGCGCCCTGATCGTGCTGATCTGCACTGTCCGGCTGGTCGCCCTGATCATGGGTCGCATCAATCCCGGTGAATTGCTGCCGGAGGGAGATGGCTGATGTTCATGGACCCCGGTTACATTATCCTGATCCTGCTGATCGGCCTGTTGCTGATGGGCGTGCCGATTGCCTTTGTCCTGGGCATCACCGCCACGGTGATGATCTTCCTCGACCCTGCTGTCGTGCCGCAGATCATCGGGCTTATCCCCTTTGGCGGCGCGAATAACTACCTGCTGGTCGCCGCCCTTCTGTTCATGATCGCGGGCGAGGTCATGAATCAGGGCAAGATCGCCGAGAAGCTGCTGGCCTTTGCGTCGTCGCTGGTGGGCCATATCCGTGGTGGCCTCGCGCATGTCAACATCCTGACCTCGCTCTTCTTTTCCGAGATTTCGGGCACTGCCACCTCGGATGCGGCAGCAATTGGCTCGGTCATGATCCCGCAGATGAAGAAGCGCGGCTATTCAGCGGCTTTCGCGGCGGCTGTCACCTCGACCTCGGCCACCATGGCGATCATCGTGCCACCGTCGCTGAACCTGATCCTGTATGCCTATGTCGCCAATGCCTCGATTGCAGAGCTGTTCGCCGCAGGCATCCTGCCGGGCTTTCTGGTCTGCTTTCTGCTGCTGATGACGGCCTATGGCATCGCCGTCTACAAGGGCTTCCCGACCGAGGGCGCCTTCAGCTTTGCCCGCGTGCTCGACACCGGCAAGGACGCCGCCCTGCCGCTGACCCTGCCGATCCTGATCCTTGTCGGCATTCTGGGCGGTATCTTCACCGCCACGGAGGCAGGCGCTGTCGCCGCGCTGTGGTCCATTGTCATGGCGGCGCTCGTCTACCGGACGCTCAGTTGGGCGAGCTTCGTTGATACGCTGCGCATCGCGGGCAAGCGCTCGGCCATGCTGATGTTCATCGTGGCGACCTCGACGCTTCTGGGTTGGTATCTGACCAACCAGCGCATCCCGCAGGACATCGCCAACGCAATCTTGGGCATTTCCGAGAATTACTGGGTCGTGCTGCTGGCGATCAATGTCTTTTTCCTGCTGGCAGGCACCATCGTCCACGGCACACCTGCGATCCTGATGCTGGTGCCGATCTTTCTGCCGCTCGCGGACCAGCTGGGCATCGACCGGGTGCATTTCGGGCTGATCATCACGCTCAATCTGGGGATCGGGCAGCAGACACCGCCCGTGGCCTCGGTCGTGCTGATCACCTGCTCGATTGCGAAAATCTCCATCGGCAAGATCGTTCCGCCGCTGATGGTTTTCATCGGGGCAATGCTGGTGGCGCTGACGCTGGTCAATATCTTCCCGGCCATTTCGCTTTGGCTGCCATCAATCATTCTGGGATGATTCAATGCGGTTACTGATCCTGAACCCCAATTCCTCTGCCACGGTCACGGCACGCATAGATGCGGCCGCACAAGCCGCCTGCCAACCGGGCGAGGAGATGACGACCATCTGTGCCACTGGCGCGCCCGAACTGATCGTCACGCCCGAGGATGCGCGCAAGGCCGAAGCAGCCGTGACGCAGACCCTTGCAGCATGGCAGCAGCCCGTCGATGGCGTGATCCTCGCCTCTTTCGGCGATACCGGGCTGAGCGCTGTGCGCGCGCAGACCAGCCTGCCCGTGGTGGGGATCGCGCAGGCGGCTTATGCCATGGCCTCGGTGCTGGGGCCGCGCATGTCGATCGTGTCCTTTGCGCCTACAATGGCGGATGCCCTGCGCAAGACCGCGCTGGGCTACGGACATGCCGACCGTCTGGTCGCGATGCATATGGTCGAGGGCGCAAGCTGGGATGATCCGGGCGATATACAGGTCCGTTTCGCACCCCAATTGCTGGAGCTGTGCCAGATGTCGGCCCGCGCTGACAATGTCGGCAGCATCGTTCTGGGCGGCGGGCCGCTGGCCGGGCTGGCAGCACGGCTGCAGGCAGAGGTTCCGGTGCCGGTGATCGACGGCACGACAGCCGCGATCGCGACCCTGCGCGTGGCATTGGGCAGCGCCCCGCCAAGCGAAAGCGCCCGGATACGACACGCCGCCAACGCCTGACATGACCAGCCCCGCCCGCGCGAAGATCCAGTTCGGCCTGATTTTCATCGCCCATGCGCTGGGTGCGATGTCGGTCCTGTCGGTGCTGACCGCTGGTCCGCAACTGGTCGCCGCGCTTGAGCTGAGCTCGGTGCAACTGGGCGCGCTGGCAAGCGTCTATTCTGCCGCGCTTGCGGCAGCCTCGTTGCCGGCAGGGCTGGTCACCGACCGGCTGGGCACCCGCGCTGCGCTGACGCTTGCGGCCATGATCATCGCATCCGGGCTGTCGCTGTCGGCCACTGCGCAGGGTGTGGTGACGCTCGGCGCCGGGATGGCGTTATGCGGGGCGGGCTATGGTCTGATCAACCCGGCAGCGGGGGTCGCGATCACCCTGTGGTTCAGCCCGAAATGGCGCACCACATTACTGAGCCTGAAGCAGACAGGCGTGCCCGCAGGTGCTGCCCTGGGCAGCCTGACAGCACTGCTTGGCCCTCTCTGGGGGTGGCAGGCGGGTATCCTGTGCGCGGCTGTGATAGCATTCGGGGCGGGCCTGCTGTTTCTGGTGTTTTTACCACAGGCAGCGACACGCCCCCCGCGCAAGACAGCGGATCACAGCAGTCTGGCCCGGATCGTGGCCCTGCCCGGCCTTGGCCGCGCCAATCTTGCAGCGGGTCTGACCAATGGCATGCAATTCGCGCTCTGGGCGCATGTTCCGGACCTCTTGCAGCGGTCCTATGGGGCCGGGGCAGCCATGCTGGCGCTAAGCCTCGGGGCGCTTCATCTGGGCACATTCGCGGGGCGCGTGGTCTGGGGCACGCTGACGGACAGGTTCTGGCGGGGCAATGCCGCATATGCCCTGTGGTGGCTGTGCCTGCTGGGTCTGGCGGGTGTCACCATCCTTGGGGCAGGCACGCTGGTTGCAAGCCCCGTGCCTGCCATACTCGCCTGTTTCCTGCTGGGATTTACCGCATGCGCTGCTGTCGGACTGCATGTGGCCCTGACGGCCCGGATCGCGCCCGAGCACCTGCTTGGCGGCGCGATGGGATACACCATGCTGGTCGCCAATATCGGCGGAATTATCGTGCCCATGCTGCTTGGTGTTGCCGTGGCCCTTGCCGGTATGACAGGCGCGACGCTGACGCTCGCGGTCCTGATGGGCATGGCGCTGGTTTTGCTGCGCACCTGCATGTCATTGCCCGCGTAGGGCCAGAAGCCCCCCAGGACGCGCGGCGGCAGGCATGTCGCCGATCCCGAAGTCTGCGGCGCAAGTCGCAGAGGCATATCGGCCCAGCCGTCATGAAAGCTTCATTGGACAGACGCTATTATTTCTGAAATTCAGGAATTATGGAAATAAATACTGCAGCCCAGACCTTCGCGACCCTTGGTCATCCGGGCCGGTTGGCCGTGTTCCGGCTTCTGATGCGCTTCGCGCCGCAAGGCGCACGCCCGACCGAGATGGCCGCCGCGCTGGGCCTGAAAGCGAACACGCTGTCACATCATCTGGCGGACCTGACGGCTGCGGGCCTTGTCAATGTCACGCGCCATGGCCGATCACTCTACTACGCCGTCGATCTGGGGGCCGCCGAGGACCTGATCGGCTACCTTGCCCTCGATGTGGGCCGCGCCCGCCCCGATCTGCTTGGCCCCGTCGCGTCGGCAGCACAACACCGCGCCCCCAATGACACCAGCCTCAATGTGCTGTTCCTGTGCACGGCAAATTCCGCCCGCTCCATCTTTGCCGAAGCGATCCTGCGCGATCTGGGCGCGGGCAGATTCACGGCCCATTCGGCAGGCACGCACCCCAGCCCCCTGCCCCATCCGCTCGCGCTGGACACCCTGCGGCGTCATGGACATGACGTCTCAGTCCTGCGCGCCAAGCCGGTATCAGAGTTTCAGACGCCCGGCGCCCCCGCGATGGACTTCGTTTTCACCGTGTGCGACACCGCCGCGGCCGAGGATTGCCCCCCCTGGACAGGCCAGACGATCAGCGGCCATTGGGGCCTGCCCGATCCTGCCCGCGCAACCGGCACGGACGCAGCACAGGCAGAGGTTTTCGATAGAACCTACACTGCCCTGCACCATCGGATCAGGGCTTTTGTCGCGCTTCCGCTCAAACGGCTTACCCGCATGTCCCTGCAAACCCATGTCGATGCGATCGGCATGGCACCTACAGAAAAGGCCTGATCTCATGACCCCACGCATCGCCCTGAACGGCCTGGGCCGCATCGGAAAACTCGTCCTTCGCGACCTGATCGACAGCGGTGCCGGGGGTGAGATCGTGCTGCTGAACGATCCTGTCGGCGATGCCGCGCAACATGCCCTGCTGATAGAATTCGACTCGGTCCATGGCCGCTGGACCACGCCTGTTACAGCAGGCGACGGGGTGCTGGTGCTGGATGGCCAGCGCATCCGACTGACGCACGAGCAAACCATCGACGCCCTGCCACTTGCCGAAATGGGTGTCGATCTGGTCATCGACTGCACAGGCGTCTTCAAGTCCGAGGCCAGTCTGGCCCCCTATTTCGCCGCCGGGGTGCAAAAGGTCGCGGTCAGCGCGCCCGTCAAGGANGGCGGCGCGCTGAATCTGGTCTANGGCGTCAATCACCACCTCTATGACGGCANCCAGACCATCATCACGGCNGCCTCCTGCACCACCAATTGCCTCGCCCCGGTGGTCAAGGTGATCCACGAGGCGCTCGGCATCCGCCACGGNTCGATCACCACGATCCATGATGTCACCAACACCCAGACCATCGTCGACCGGCCCGCAAAGGACATGCGCCGCGCNCGCTCNGCNCTGACCAACCTGATCCCCACCACCACCGGCAGCGCGACAGCGATCACGCTGATCTATCCCGAACTCAAGGGGCGGCTGAACGGCCGTGCCGTACGCGTGCCGCTGCTGAATGCCTCGCTGACCGATTGCGTGTTCGAACTCGAGCGCGCGACAACGATCGAGGAGGTCAACGCCCTCTTCCGCGCCGCCGCTGAAGGACCGCTGAAGGGCATCCTCGGCTATGAGGACCGCCCGCTGGTCTCAAGCGATTATACCAATGATCCGCGCTCGGCCATCATCGACGGGCCTTCGACCATGGTCATCAACGGCACGCAGCTCAAGCTCTATGCCTGGTACGACAATGAATGGGGCTATGCCTGCCGCCTTGCCGATATCACGCGCATGATCGCGGCCCGCCTGTGACCGCCCTGCTTCATCTTGCCAGAAATACTCTCAGGGGGGTGCGGGGGGCAGAATGCCCCCCGCCTGCACCACATTGCCACAGGACGGATCGATGAGCATGGTCAATCCCCTTCGCGCCTACGCCGCTGTCACGGCGGCCTATTGGGCCTTCATGCTCTCGGACGGGGCGCTGCGGATGCTGGTGCTCTTGCATTTCAACAGCCTTGGCTTCACGCCGATCCAGCTCGCCTATCTGTTCCTGCTTTATGAGGTTGCGGGTATCGTGACCAATCTGGCGGCAGGCTGGCTGGCCGCGCGTTTCGGGCTGGCAGCGACGCTTTATGGCGGGCTGGCGCTACAAATCGTGGCGCTGGCCGCGCTCGCGCAGATGGACCCGGCCTGGGGCATCACGGCCTCGGTCATCTTCGTGATGGCGGTGCAAGGGGTGTCTGGCGTGGCCAAGGATCTGGCCAAGATGTCATCGAAATCGGCGGTCAAGGTATTGGCGCCTTCGGAGGATGGGGGCCTGTTCCGCTGGGTGGCCGCGCTGACCGGATCAAAGAATGCGGTCAAGGGGCTGGGCTTCTTCCTGGGCGCGGCGCTCCTGGCGCTGGCGGGATTTCAGGCCGCGGTCTGGGGCATGGCGGGCGTGCTGGCCGTGATCCTGCTGGCCGTGGTCCTGTTCCTGCCGCCGGGTCTGCCGGGGCGGATGAAAGGGGCGGACACATGGGCGGGCTGGCGCTCGCGGGACGCTCGCGTGAACCGCCTGAGCCTGGCGCGGATGTTCCTGTTCGGGGCGCGCGATGTGTGGTTCGTCGTGGGTATCCCGGTCTATTTTCAGGCCGTGCTGTCGGATGGCACGGATGAGGGGCGGCGCGAAGCGTTTTTCCTGATCGGCGGGTTTCTGGCGCTGTGGATCATCGCCTATGGCGCGGTGCAGGCCTTTGCCCCCCGCATTCTGGGCGGCCGGGGCCAGCCAGAGGCGGCAACCGTGGGCAAGGCGATCCTCTGGGCCGGGCTGCTGGTGCCGATCCCCTTCATACTGGCCATTGCCGCCCTGATCGCGGGCGATCCGGCGGACTGGCTGACCACGTCGCTCGTCGCGGGCCTGCTGCTGTTCGGCTTCGTCTTTGCCATCAATTCCTCGGTCCATTCCTACCTGATCCTTGCCTTCGGGGCAGCCGACCGGATCACCCGCGATGTGGGTTTCTACTACATGGCCAATGCGGCTGGGCGGCTGATCGGCACGCTTCTGTCCGGCATCAGCTACCAGTTGGGCGGGCTGCCGCTGTGCCTGGCCACGGCGGGGATGATGGCGCTGGCAAGCTGGCTGGCCGCACGGCGTCTCGGCCAAGGCTAGGCCGGGCCAACACCTCTGCGACCAGACACTGTGCGTATGGTGGTTTACAGCGCTTGACCTTCGCACATCCTGCGGTTGATTGTGGGCCAGATGTAATGCCCGACACCGGGGCCGCTCACGATCACGGGAGAACGCGATGATACACCGCCTCATGATGACCTCTGTATGCGCCGTTGCGCTGGCCCTGCCCGGCGCGGCGCAACAGGCCGCCGATCAGGTGGACCCCGAGATCGCGGTTGACCTGCCCGCAGCATTCGATGGCCTGTCAGAGGACGCCGCCGCCGCATGGGCGGCGCGCAACGAGGGGCGCGCGGTCGAGGGCGAGCGCTGGATGGTGGCCGCGCAGAACCCGATCGCGGCCGAAGCCGGGGCGCGCGTGCTGCGCGAGGGCGGCAATGCGGCGGATGCGATGGTTGCCGTGCAGGCGATGCTGGGGCTGGTCGAGCCGCAATCCTCTGGCCTCGGCGGCGGCGCATTCCTTGTCTGGTATGATGCCGCGACCGGCGAAGTGACAACGCTTGACGGGCGCGAGACTGCCCCACTGGCCGCAACCCCGCGTCTGTTTCAGGATGAGGACGGAGAGCCGCTGCCCTTCTGGGACGCGGTGATGGGCGGGCTGTCGGTCGGCACGCCGGGGACGCCCGCGTTGATGGAGGCCGCGCAGCGCCGCTGGGGCCGCGCGAACTGGGCGGGCCTGTTCGACGATGCGATTGCGGTCGCCGAGGACGGTTTTGCCATCTCGCCACGGTTGGCCGGGCAGATCGCGGATGATGCCGACCGCCTGATGCGCTTTCCCGAAACGGCGGCCTATTTCTATCCTGATGGCGAACCACTGGCCGAAGGTGATCTGCGCACCAATCCCGATTATGCCGAGACGTTGCGCGCGCTGGCGGCTGAAGGCGCGAGCGCCTTTTATCGCGGGCCCATCGCCGAGGATATCGTGGCCGCCGTGCGCGGGGCCGAGGACGCGCCGGGGCTGCTGAGCCTTGAGGATATGGCGCGCTACAGGGTGATCGAGCGCCCGGCGGTCTGCACCGATTACCGGGGCGCCGAGGTCTGCGGCATGGGGCCGCCGTCGTCTGGCGCGATCTCGGTGGCGCAGATCCTTGGCAAGCTCACGCAATTCGACATGGCCGAAATGGACCCGCAAGCGCCCGAAACCTGGCGGCTGATCGGCGACGCCACGCGGCTTGCCTTTGCCGACCGTGGCCGTTTCATTGCCGATAGCGATTTCGTGCCGGTGCCCGTGGGCGGGCTGATCGACCCCGGCTATCTTGCCGAACGTGCCGGGTTGCTGCGCCGCGAGGATGCGCTGACCGAGGTGCCGGTGGGCACGCCCGAATGGGATCACGCGCTGCTCCAGGCCTCTGACACGGACCCCGAACGCCCTGCGACCAGCCATATCTCGATTGTCGATGCCGAGGGCAACGCGCTCTCGATGACGACCACCATCGAAAGCGGCTTTGGCGCGCGGCTTTTCGTGCGCGGCTTTCTTCTGAACAATGAATTGACCGATTTCTCCTTCCGCAGCCATGAGGATGGCTGGCCAATCGCCAACCGGGTCGAACCGGGCAAGCGGCCACGCTCTTCCATGGCGCCCACTGTGGTGCTGCGCGACGGGGCGCCGGTGCTGGTGACCGGATCACCCGGCGGCGCGCCGATCATCGTCTATACGGCTACGCATATCCTCGCGCATCTGGATTGGGGGATGGATGTGCAGGCCGCAGCCGACATGCCGCAACTCGTCAATGCCTTCGGCACCTATATCGTGGAAGAAGATACCTGGGCCGCCGATCTGGCCCAACCGCTGGAGGATATGGGCTTCGAGGTCAGCATCGGCCCCCGGCCATCCGGGGTGCAGGCAATCTCGATCACGGAAGGACGGCTGTTCGGTGGGGCCGATCCGCGCCGCGAGGGGATCGCGCTGGGGGAATAGCCCACCCCGGACATGACAGAAATTCAGACCTGATCGCCCCGCTGGTCTTTCCGGCGGGCGCATCGTCATGAACTCTTCATCTGTCTGTCAATCACACGTTACCGACTCCTGCAAATCAGGGGCGGCTCCCTTTGTGGGACCAAAGCTGCCAACCTGATCCGGAGATCACGATAATGAAATCGAAATCACTTGCCGCGCTGCTGGTCGCATCGACAGCACTCGGCACCCTGCCCATGTCCGCAAGCGCCGATTGGCGCGCTGACCTGCCGGTGTTCCGCATCGGCCTTCTGGGCGGTGAGAATGAGGCTGACCGCCTGCGCAACAATGAATGCATGGGCACGGCGCTGTCCGAGCGTCTGGGCGTCCCGGTCGAGATGTTCCCCGCCCCAGACTATGCGGGCGTAATGCAGGGACTGCTGGCCGGTCAGCTTGACTATGCCGCGCTGGGCGCATCGGGCTATGCCGGGATCTATCTGCAAGAGCCCGAGGCAGTCGAGCCCATCTTCGTGACCCGCGAAGCGGACGGATCGCTGGGCTACATCGCCGCGATGTATGCACGCGCTGAAAGCGATATCCATACGCTCGAGGATATGGAAGGCCATTCACTGGCCTATGCGGATCCGAACTCGACTTCTGGCTATCTGGTGCCCCGGTTCGAACTGCAACGCGCGGGCATTGATGAGGCCAGCTTCTTCAGCCGCACCGGGTTCGGTGGTGGCCATGAGCAGGCGACCATCGCAGTGCTGGATGGGCAGTATGACGCCGGTGTCACCTGGGCGTCGGGTCAGGGTGACCCGGCCGATGGCTACACCCGTGGCAGCCTGCGCCGCATGATCGACAATGGCCTGCTGGACATGTCAGAACTGCGCGTGATCTGGGAAAGCGAACTGATCCCGAACGGTCCGGTCGTGATCCGTCAGGCGCTGCCGCAAGAGGTCAAGGATATCGTCACCGACTATCTGGCCAACCAGCACGAAGATGATCCCGATTGCTACTACAACGTGACCTATGGCGAAGGGATGGGCTGGGCACCAGTCGATCATTCCTTCTTCGAAGGCATCGTCGAGATGCGCCAACAGGAAATCTCAGGTTCGCGCTGAGGCGTGATGCAAGGGTGGTCCCGCCGGGGCCACCCTTTTTTCGATTACCCGCGTCGGGGGGAGAATTGCGTGGGTAGGTTCAACACTCCAAAAGGAACAGACCTATGATGAAGAATGTCACATGCGCTGCCACCTCTCTTGCCATTCTGCTGGGGACCGTTGCGCCGGTCGCCGCTGACTGGCGCGAAGATTTCGGCAGCTTCAACATCGGCATCCTGTCGGGCGAGAACGAAGCCGACCGGATCCGCCGCAATGACTGCCTGCAGGACTTGCTGGCCGAGAAACTGAGCGTCCCGGTCGAACTGTATCCGGCCGCTGATTATGCAGGCGTGATGCAAGGTTTGCTCGCAGGCCAGTTGCACATGGCTGGCATGGGGCCGTCGGGATACGCGGGTGTGTATCTCGCTGATGCCGATGCGGTCGAGCCGTTTGTCGTGGACAAGAATATCGATGACAGCCTTGGCTATTACGCAGTGATCTATGTCCGCTCCGACAGCGCCGCCCAGACCCTTGAAGACCTCGAGGGCATGTCGCTCGCGTATGCCGACCCGAATTCGACCTCGGGCTATCTGGTGCCGCGCGCCGAACTGCGCGCAGCGGGCATTGATGACGAGGAATTCTTCGGCAGCACTGGCTTTGCAGGCGGGCACGAACAGGGGGTGATCGCCGTGCTGCAAGGTCAGTATGATGCCGGGGTCACCTGGAGCTCGCTGATGGGTGACGTGAGCGAAGGCTATTCGCGCGGCAATCTGCGCCGGATGGTGGATAATGATCTGCTGGACATGGACGATATCCGCATCGTCTGGGAATCCGGCCTGATCCCCAATGGCCCGCGCGTGCGTCGCACCGATCTGCCGCAGGAAGCCAAGGATATCATCGACGATCTCTATGCGACCTTCGAGGTGGATTACCCCGAATGCTATCGCAGCGTCGTGGGCGGCGAAGGGAACGGCTACGCGCCGGTCGATCATTCCTTCTATGCGACGATGGTTGAGATGCGCCGCGAAGAGCTCGAAGGCTCGCGCTGACCAGAACTACTTCCCCCATCAGGCCCTTGCCTCAGCAAGGGCCTGTCTTGCGTTACTGCGACCCCGTCGCTGACAGGAGACCCCCCATGCTCGAGTTCAACGGTCTGACCAAGACCTTCCATTCAACTACCGCCGTCAAGCCTGCCACCTTTACCATCCCCGATGGGCAGATGGTGGGCATCATCGGGCGCTCTGGCGCAGGCAAATCGACGCTCTTGCGCATGATCAACCGCCTGAATGAACCCACGGGCGGGCAAATGCTGTTTCAGGGCCGCGACATCACCGCGCT
>SL_7KL_010_BRINEDRAFT_10000194_pt1 | contig 27514 bp, 27 predicted proteins | sample SodLak_010_BRINE_FD_10663 | JGI IMG/M metagenome (IMG submission 10663)
CTCCCAGCCCGCCGAGACACTCCGCTCCAAAGTATCCAGGCCACGCTCGAGCTTCGGCCAGATCCACTGGTATAACCCGATGCGGCGCTCATTCTCGGGCTGCCACCCCTCCATCACCATCTGCACGGTGAGTTCGAACATGGTGTCACAAAGGGCCAGTCGGGTGATCGCATCCCAGCGCTCGGCCCCGGCCTCGGGGTACATGCGATGGGCAACGCTGACACTGTCCAGGTATTCGCAGATGGCCTGACTGCCGTAGATCACCTGACCGGATTCCAGCGCCAGAGTCGGAACCTTGTCCAGCGGGTTGAGAGCCGCAACGCTGTACTGTCCGGCCACGTCCTCGCCATCGTTGTTCTTGAACGGGAAGGTGGGAACGAACGTCACCGCATCCCAGTTGCCGGTCTCATGCAGGGTCACCAGCACCTTATGGATAAAGGTGTGGAACGGGGAATAGAACAGCTTCATTTGGTTCCTCCTGCGGGTTATCCGGGGTGCCCAACATGACACCCAGCACCCCCGCGGTCCTGCAGGAACCGCTCCACGACCTTAAATATTTGTTTTTGCTATTTTTTTTAACAACACACCCAAGCCTAACATGCAGCAATGCAACTCCATGTTACAAAAAAGCCCGCGATGAGGCGGGCTTTTAGCGGCGTTACGCAAGCCCGCGCTATTTGATATCCGCCTTGTCGACGCCAGACTCGGTGAGCATGTAGACGACCGCCGCCGCGACTTCTTCGTCGCTGATATCCGCACCACCACGGGCCGGCATCGCACCCCGACCGTTAAGCACACTTTCGTACAGCCCTTCGTAGCCCCGTGCCTCGACGAGTCCCTGCCAGGTCTCGTTGTAGTCTTCACCGACACCCGCGGCGCCCATCACGCCAGCACCATGGCACTGCATGCAGGCGCTCTCGACAATGCCACCCGCAACGCCGCGGCTCACCTCACCGAAAATCCCGTCCGGCTCAGGCGCGTCGGCTTGGACTGTCCCCAGGCCAAGGGCCATGGCGGCTACCGTTCCACTCATAATCTTGAGGCTTCTCATCATTCATCCTCACTGTCATGGGTATCCACTGTCCTTTCGGCCCAGACGAAGCCGAGCTACACAATAAAGCGTAGACCACGATGGAACGAAGCAAGCGTTATGCCAAAAAAAAGCCCGTCCGGCATCTGCCGGGCGGGCTTTGATCTTTCCCGACGCTGTAGACCTAGTGTTCCACCGCCTCCAGATCCACGTCAGAGGTTTCCAGGAAGTAACGAACGGCAGCAGCGATCTGTGCGTCGCTGGCGTCGCTGACGCCACCGCGAGCCGGCATCGCACCGCGACCACGGATCACGTTACGGGTCAGTGTCTCAAACCCGCGCGCATCGACCAGATGCTGCCAGCCAGGTGCACCCTTGCCCTGGGCACCCATCACGCCGGCGCCATGACAACGGATGCAGGCACTATCCACAATGGACTTGCCTTCACCGCGGGTCACTTCATCAATGTCGGTGACCTTGGGTATGTCATACTCCGCCTGGGCTGCGCCCATGGCCAGCATTGCGCCACCAATCACACCAATTACGCTACGCATCGTGAGCATTCACCTTCTCCTCATTATAGTCGCCTGTCGGCTATTCCAAAATCGCTGCAGACTGACTCTTTGCATTGAATTTAATGCACTTAGAGTCTGCCTATCAAAAAACAAAGCCGTGATGTTATCACTAACCCTGTTACTCGGAAATCCCTTCCAGGCAGCTCATTCCACCCTTCTTGTGTCAGCATAGGGTAGACCGGATGCATGTCATGATGTTCGCGGTGACGTGTAAAGAAGTGCAAAGCTTCGTCGGGAACTGGGGGACACACCGACCGGTCAGCAGGAAGCTATTCGCAAAGCAGGACAAGGTGTAGCAAAATGGCGCATGTGGTATATACCAACCAGCGGGGACCATTCGGTCCCCGCTGGTTTTCTCTCTAGTCCACCGCTAAACGATCACGGTTTGCGTCCAGTGTGGAATCACCGATTCCACTTACCGCGGTCAGTTCGTCAACGGTCTTAAACGCGCCATGCGTCTCCCGATGCTCGATGATTGCCATCGCCCGGCTCTGCCCAACACCGGTCAGCTGCGAAGACAGTGTCTCCGCATCCGCTTCATTGATGTTGACCTTCATCTCGGCAAAGGCCGCGGTTGAAAACAGCACGGCGAGGGCCAGGGCGGCCCCTTTCAGGAATGCGTTCATGCGCAACTCTCCTTGTTGGTTCATCCATGAACAGGCCCCGATTCCTTCGTGGCCTCGTGCCACCGGTTTCAGTGACACTGCTGAAAAACTAGATCGCGTTTACACCGCTGTCAAAGGTGCCCGCTCTTGCCGGGATGCGTGGCGCTTGGCTTACCTGCAGGTGGCGCTCCTTCACCGAGACCGTGGCCACGCGGGTTGGAGACGCCGCAGTAGGCACTGAGCGCGGGAATTGCCCAGTGTTTCCTCGAGCGACTTCAGGACGGAAAAAAGCTTGTCCTCACGCGGCACGGGGCTGGGTGCTTTTCCGATGAGTGATAGGCCAGTGCAAGCTTTCGTCTGGCGCGACGTCCCGTTGGTCCAACGACGCCAGCCGAAAATTTCCACTGGCCATACCAGGCTGAGAGCTGTTCATTCCTCGCACGCTTTCGACGGAAAGGTTGGTGCCTCACGGCAGGCACTAAGTGCCAGGTACTTTTCCGTGAGCGGGTGGGCGCAGACGCGCGAATAGATCAGTGTCTCCTTAACTGCTCATTGATCGCCAGAAGTGCCGCCATCGGGTCGGCCGCGTTCGTGATCGGTCGACCGATGACCAGGTAGTCGCTACCGGCCGCCATCGCCTGCTGCGGCGTCAGCACCCGCCGCTGATCATCCACGCTGCTGTTCGCCGGCCGAATACCCGGTGTCACCAGGACACCGTCCGTGCCCCAGCTGTCACGCAGCATCGATGCCTCACGAGCCGAGCAGACCACACCATCCATTCCTGATTCCCGAGCCAGATTGCTGAGCCGCTGGACCTGGGCCTCAGGATCGGCAACCAGACCCAGCTCCGCCAGGCTCTCTGCAGTGTGACTGGTCAGCACTGTGACGGCGGTCAGCAGCGGCGGCCGTTGATACTCCTGCAAGGCGGCCCGTCCTGCCTGCATCATGGCCCGACCACCCAGTGCATGGACATTCACCATCCAGACACCAAGCTCGGCCGCGGCGCGGCAGGCGGACGCCACGGTGTTTGGAATGTCGTGGAATTTCAGGTCCAGGAAGACATCGAAACCACGCTGGATCAACTGCCTGACGAAATCGGGACCAGCGCGACAGAACAGCTCCTTGCCCACTTTCAACCGGCACCGGTCCGGCTGAAGCTGCTCCACCAGGGCCAGCGCCTCCGCCGGGGAAGCGTAATCAAGCGCGACAATCAGCGGCGAGCGACTCTCGTCTGTAGGCATCACTCTCCCTCGACCCCACGAATCGGGCGGATACTGGCCCAGGAACGGCAACCAGGGCACTGCCAATGCAACGCCCTGGCGGAAAAACCGCACTGGTTGCAGGCATACATCGGCTTGTCCTGCAGCAGGCGGGAAAACAGATCGTGCAGCACGGTCAGCTCGGTCGAATCCGCTTCACCGTCCTGCTTCAGGTTGAACTGGATCAGCCGATCCAGGCCGCGCACCGATGGATGACGGCGCAGGGTATCGGTCAGGAACTCCTGCGCCGCCTGCTCGCCCTCATGCTTCCGCACCAACTCCGTCTGGCGCAGGATCACCGAGGCGCCGCGCGCCTCCTCCGGCACCGCGGCAAGGAAGCGCTGAAAGCGATCTTCCGCCTCCAGTACGGCGTAGCTCTCACCCAGGTCATCCAGCACCACGGGAAGAAACTCGGGATCCTGCTGCACGACGCGGGTCAAGGCCTCCACCGCGCCCTCATGGTTGCCGAGACTGCGTTCCAGTTCACCGACAAGGACGCTTGCTCGAACACAATCCGGATCTGACTTAAACGCCCGGCGCAGACATTGTCTGGCTGTATTGATCTCACCGCGGTCACGTTCACGCTCGGCCTGCTCGCAGTGAAACTGTGCGATCTGCCGACGCATCAGTTGGCCGGTTCTCGCCTCCAGGCGCTCGGCAACTTCGATCGCTCGCGCCCATTCCTTTTCCTGTTGATAGATTTCCAGCAGGTTGCGCAGCGCCGCCTCGACATGCGCATTCAGGTCAACGACTTCCTGGAACAGGCTCTCCGCACGGTCGAGCAATCCAGCGCGCAGGTAATCTTCGCCCAGGGCCAGCAAAGCGTATGTCCGCTGATCGCGACTCAGTGTCGGCCGGGCAATCAGGTTCTGATGAATACGGATCGCACGGTCGACTTCGCCGCGGCGACGGAAAAGGTTGCCCAACGCCAGATGGGTTTCCACGGTGTCGGAGTCCACCTGGACCATCCGCGTGAAAACCTCGATCGCCTTGTCAGGCTGTTCGTTGAGCAGAAAATTCAGGCCCTGAAAATAGTCCTCCCGCAACGGACTGTCGTCGGCCCGATGCCGACGTGAACCCCGCCGTCCGATCCACCACCCCGACAGAGCGGCTACCGGCAACAGCAGCCAGAAAAGCTCGATCATGTCAGAGCTTGTCTTTCAGCGGCAGGCGGCGCAGCTGGTTCACCTCTCGTTCCGTGCTGGATAACTGTTTACGCAGTTTTCGCACCTGGTTGGCGCGAGCAAGAATCATCGAGAGACTGGCCAGGACACCAATCGCCGCGCCGATGATCAGCATGAAGACCAGAAGCAGCGACAGCGGCAATGACAACTCACCGAAGTAATAGTCGACACCGACGGCATGGGCGTTAAGCAATGCGAAGCTCAAACCGAACAGAATGACGATGAGCAGGGCAATCAAACCGAGGATACGGCGCATCCGTCCACTCCCGAATCAGACAAGAGGCAGCAAGGCAGACAACGGCAGGCTGACAGGATGCTGGCTCGCAGGACCTGCCATGCCAGGGGCGGAGCAAGGGCGCAGAGGACTAGCCCTGCTAATCGCCGTTGACCCGCTGCCGAAGCTGTTTTCCAGGTTTGAAGTGTGGCACATGCTTGCCCGGCAACGCGACTGGCTCACCGGTTTTCGGATTGCGACCAATGCGGGGCGGGCGATGGTGGAGGGAAAAACTGCCGAAACCACGAATCTCGATGCGCTCGCCCGAGGACAGGGCCTCGCTCATATGCTCGAGAAGGGTCTTGACCGCCAGCTCAACGTCCCGATACACGAGATGCTGCTGTTTCACGGAGATCAGCTCGATCAGCTCGGATTTCGTCATCGTCCTGAACGTCCCGAAGAGTGTCGATGGGTCTCCGATTCCATGCCGGTTTCGGAGCGAGGCGCAGGGAACGGTCCGGACGGCAAACCCGCCCGGACCGCAGTGGAGTAACGGATCAGTCCTTCTGATTACCGTCCATCTGTTCCTTCAGCAGGTCCCCAAGCGTTGTGGTCCCGGTGGCACCGCTACGACTGTAGTCCTGCACCGCCTTGGCCTCTTCCTGGAAGTCCTTGGCCTTGATCGACAGGCTGATGGCACGATTCTTCCGATCCACGGCGACAAACTTGGCCTCGACGGTATCGCCTTCCTTCAGATGGCTGCGGACATCGTCGACACGCTCCCGGGCCACATCGGCGGCTCGGATATGACCTTCGATACCGTCGCCCAGGTCGATGACCGCAAGCTTGGCATCCACTTCCTTGATCGTTCCGGTAACCAGGGTTCCCTTGGGATGTTCCGCCATCCAGGAGGAGAACGGATCCTGCTCCAGCTGCTTTATGCCGAGCGAGATACGCTCGCGCTCCGGGTCGACCGACAGCACGACAGCCTCGACCTCATCGCCCTTCTTGAAATCGCGCACGGCCTCTTCACCAGCGTCATCCCAGGACAGATCGGAGAGATGCACGAGACCATCGATACCGCCGTCGAGACCAACGAAGATACCGAAGTCGGTGATCGACTTGATCGCACCAGAGACCCGATCACCCTTGTTGTACTGGGTACCGAACTCTTCCCACGGATTGGACTGGCACTGCTTGATACCGAGGGAGATGCGACGACGCTCTTCGTCGATATCGAGCACCATGACTTCGACTTCGTCGCCGATGCCAACAACCTTGGCCGGATTCACGTTCTTGTTGGTCCAGTCCATTTCGGACACGTGCACCAGGCCTTCCACGCCTTCCTCGATCTCGACGAAGCAGCCGTAATCCGTGATGTTGGTGACCTTACCGAAGACCCGGGTGTTTTCCGGATACCGGCGGGCAATGTTTTCCCACGGATCCTCACCCAACTGCTTCAGCCCCAGCGACACGCGATTGCGCTCGCGGTCGAACTTGAGCACCTTGACCTCGATTTCCTGGCCGACTTCCACCACTTCGGAGGGATGCTTGACCCGACGCCAGGCCATGTCGGTGATGTGCAGCAGACCGTCGATGCCACCGAGATCGACGAAGGCACCGTAATCGGTCAGGTTCTTGACGATACCCTTGAGCTGCTGACCTTCCTGCAGACGTTCCAGCAGGGCCTCGCGCTCGGCACTGTATTCTTCTTCAACCACCGCGCGGCGGGACACGACGACGTTGTTGCGACGCTCGTCCAGCTTGATGACCTTGAACTCGAGATCGCGCCCTTCCAGGTACGTGGTGTCACGCACCGGCCGGATATCCACCAGCGAACCCGGGAGAAAGGCCCGGATGTGCTTGAGGTCGACGGTGAAACCACCCTTGACCTTGCCGCTGATGATCCCGGTGACTGTGTCGCTGGCCTCGTAGGCTTTTTCCAGGAACTTCCAGGCGTGCGCGCGCTTGGCCTTTTCACGAGACAGGCGGGTCTCGCCGAAGCCGTCCTCGACCGCGTCAAGCGCAACCTCCACGTCGTCACCGACGGCGACTTCCAGCTCTCCGGAGTCTCCGTAGAATTCGTTGACGGGAATGACCGCCTCGGATTTCAGACCGGCGTTGACCACCACATGGTCACCCTGAATGGCGACGACGTGGCCGATGACAATGGAGCCGGGACGCATATCGGTCTGGGCCAGGCTCTGTTCAAAAAGTTCTGCAAAGCTTTCGCTCATGGGTCAATCGTTCCTGGACAGCAGCGGAATGCCGCTATCGGTGGTTGATGGTTGAAACAAACAGCAAGACCGCCCCGCGAAGGCGGGCCGGCATGCCACGTGGACCGGGTCCCGATCACTCCGATACCTGGTCACTGAGTCGTCGAAGCAGACCCGGAGTGGCTGAGCAACTCACGAAGTCTCTCCAACACCTGGTTCACGGTCAGGCCAGTAGTATCAATCACCACTGCATCCTGAGCCGGAACAAGTGGAGCCACTGCACGCCCCTGATCGCGGGCATCGCGCGCAGTGATCTCCTCTAAAAGGGCAGTGAGGCTACCACTGACCCCCTGTTCCTTCAACTGTTTATGACGTCTCCGGGCACGTTCCTCGGCACTCGCCGTCAGGAATACCTTGGGCGCGGCATCAGGAAACACAACGGTCCCCATATCGCGACCGTCAGCCACCAGACCGGGGGCCTGGCGAAAATCCCGCTGCCGCTGCAACAAGGCAGCGCGGACCTCGGGGATGGCAGCAAGCCTGGATGCCTGTTCGCCGGTGGTCTCCTGCCGTAGTTCGGCGGTGACATCGACGCCGTCCAGGCGCACGATGACATCGGATTCGGGATCCGCCTGCGCATCGAAAACAAGATCCAGAGCCGCCGCTACCGGAGTCAGCGCGGCGCCGTCGCCGGCATCGATCCCACGCCGGGCGGCAGCGATCGCCGTTGCCCGGTAAATCGCGCCGCTGTCCAGCAAGTGCCACCCCAGTTCCCGGGCAAGCAGTCGACAGACCGTGCCCTTGCCGGATCCACCGGGACCATCCACCGCGAGCACGGGCACGCTGGAGCTTCCCATCAGGCGCGCTCCGCACGAATCGCCAGACCATGTGCCGCGGCCAGTTCGGCAAAGCCGGGAAACGAGGTCTCCACATTCGCGCAACGGGCAATCTCGATGGGCCCACTGGCGCACAGTCCAGCCATGGCGAAACACATGGCGATGCGGTGATCACCATGGCTGTCGACCCAGCCGCCAGCCAGTGCACCACCGGTGATCACCATGCCGTCCGGCGTCGGTTGGGCATCGATTCCCAGGGCCTGCAGGCCCTCCGCCATCACCGCGATACGGTCACTTTCCTTGACCCGCAGTTCCTCTGCACCGGTCAGGACCGTGGTACCCCTGGCGCAGGCGGCGGCAACGAAAATGGCCGGAAACTCGTCAATGGCCAATGGCACCAGATGCTCGGGAATCCTGATGCCGTGTAACTGCGCGGCCCGAACCCTGATATCGGCGACCGGCTCACCGCCAACCTCGCGTCGGTGCCGCAGTTCGATGTCTGCCCCCATCAGGCTGAGGATATCGATGACGCCGGTCCGGGTCGGGTTGATGCCCACATGCTCAAGCACCACTTCGGAACCTGCCGCGATGCTGGCACCGAGCAGGAAGAAGGTGGCCGAGGAGATGTCCGCCGGCACGTCGATATCGCCACCGCGCAAGCAACCGCCGCCGGCAACACCAACCCAGCCCTGGTCGCGCAGCACCGGATAACCGAAACCCTCGAGCATGCGTTCGGTGTGGTCGCGGGTTGGCGCCGGCTCGCGCACCCAGGTCTCGCCCTCGGCGAACAGGCCGGCCAGCAGCAGGCAGGATTTCACCTGCGCACTGGCAACGGGCATGTCATAGCGGAAGCCGGTTAAGGGGTGCCCGCCGCGGATGGTCAATGGCGCGGTTCCACCCTCCGCCGTGTCAATCTGCGCCCCCATCTTCGCCAACGGCTCGGTGACGCGTTTCATCGGCCGCCGCGAGAGTGACGCATCGCCCTCGAGCACCGATTCGAATGGCTGTCCGGCCAGCAGGCCGCACAGCAGCCGCATCGAGGTACCCGAATTACCCAGATACAGCGGTGCCGAGGGCTGTCGCAGGCCATGCAGGCCAACTCCACTGACCCGAAGGCGACCATGATCGGGCTCGGAAATGGAGACGCCCATGGCGCGAAAGCTGGCCAGGGTGGCGAGCGCATCGGCACCTTCCAGAAAGCCGCTGACCCGGGTCTCGCCCTCCGCCAGCGAGCCCAGCATGATCGCGCGGTGGGAGATCGATTTATCGCCGGGCACCCTCAGGCGACCGTGCAGCATGCCACCGGGTCCGATCACGAAATTCCGCTCATCCATGACTGCCTGAGTCACCATATCTCCTTCAGCTTTCCAGCATGGCCAGGAAACGCTCCCGCGCGTCGCGGGCATTGCGGAACGCATGCTCCAGCGCATCTCCGTCCCGTTGCCGCACCGCCTCGGTCATCCGCATCAGATCGTCGGTATAGCGTTCCAGCGCCGCCACCACCGACTCGTGATTGGCGAGACAGATATCGCGCCACATCAGCGGGTCACTGGAGGCGATTCGGGTGAAATCCCGAAAGCCGCCGGCGGCGTAGGCGAAAATCTCGTCACGATCGCCCCAGCGCGACAGCGTATCGACCAGGGCGAAGGCCAGCACATGGGGCATATGTGAGGTGGCCGCCAGCACTTCGTCGTGATGCGCCACGCTCATGCAGGACACCCGGGCTCCGCAGGCCTCCCACATGGTCCGCACCGAGGCCAGGGCCTCGGGATCAGTCTCTTCCAGCGGGGTCAGAATGACTTTTCGACCCCGGTAGAGATCCGGAAAGGAGGCCTCGACTCCGCTGTTCTCGGTGCCGGCAATCGGATGGCCGGGCACGAAACGCGGCAACGCTGACCCCAGCTGCGACCGCGCCGCGTACTCGACGCTGGCCTTGGCGCTGCCGCCATCGGTCACGATGCATTCCGGCTCAAGGGCAGGCGCAATCGCCGCCATGATCTGCTCCATGGCACCGAGGGGAACCGCCAACAGCACCATGGTCGCGCCGACCACGGCCTGCGCCGGATCGGTCTCGAAGCGGTCGATGACACCAAGTTCCACCGCCCGTTCCAGGTTCGCCAGGCCGCGCCCGCAGCCAATCACCTCGTCCACCTGACCGGCCTGCCGCAGCGCCCGCGCCAGCGAACCGCCAATCAGACCGACGCCGATGATGCAGAGGCGTCGAAGGGGTGCCACAGGGGCAATCAAGCCTGCAACTCCGACTTCAGGGCCTCGACAAAGCGCGCATTCTCGGCCGGCAGACCGACCGTGACCCGCAGAAAACCGGGCAAGGCATAATTTGCCACCGGGCGCAGGATCACACCGCGCCGCAACAGACCCTCGTAAACCGCGTCCGCCTGCTCACCGACGCGAAAACACAGGAAATTACCTGCCGACGGCAGGACCTGCAGGCCGAGGGCCTGCAATTCATGGCACAGCCAGTCCCGCTGTTCACGGTTCAGGGCGACGGACTGGGCGATGTAGTCCTGATCGCCCAGCGAGGCCAGCGCCGCCGCCTGCGCCACACTGCTGACATTGAACGGCTGCCGCACGCGATTCAGCAGATCGGCCACTGCTGGATGCGACAGCCCGTAACCAACCCGGAATGCGGCCAGGCCATGGGCCTTGGAAAACGTGCGGGTCACCACCAGGTTCGGGAAGTCCTGCAGCCAGCGCGAGGCGTCCGGATACTCGGGATCATCGGCGTATTCGAAATAGGCTTCGTCGACCACCGCAATCACCTCTGGCGCCAAGCCCTCCAGAAACGCACGCAATGGTTCCGCCTGCAGCCAGGTGCCCGTAGGGTTGTTCGGATTGGCGACGAAAACAACGCGCGTGCGCTCGGTCACGGCCGCCGCCATCGCCGCCAGATCATGGCCAAAGGGCATCGGATGACTGGCATCATTGGCTGGCACCACTACGGCGCTGGCGCCAGCGGCCTGGGTAACGATGGGGTAGACAGCAAACGCATGCGCCGAAAACACCGCCTCGCGGCCCGGTTCCAGGAAGGCGTTGGCGACCAGCGACAGCACATCATTGGAGCCGTTGCCCAGGGTCACCTGCAGCGGATCGACCCCATGCTGCTTGGCCAGGGCATGGCGCAGGACGAAAGCGGCGCCATCCGGATAACGATGGGCGCCGCCCAGCTCAGCGCTGGCGGCCTCAACGGCCCGCGCACCAGGACCCATGGGATTCTCATTGGACGCCAGCTTGATGACGTCATCGAGGCCGTATTCCCGTTTCAGGTCAGATTCCGGCTTGCCCGGCTGGTAGGGCTGCAGTGCACGGACCCCGGCCACGGCAAGCTCAGTGAAATCGACGGTTCGGTCCAACATGGTTGCTCTGCTCCCTAGGATAAAATGCGGACTCCAACGCAGGCGTGGGAATAACTCAGCATTTCCCTACCGCGCGACCCGGGGGTAGGAACCCAGCACACGCAGCAGCGAAGACTCCTCGCGCATCTCCTGCAGGGCCTCCCGGACCGGCGATTCCTCGGCATGGCCGAGAAAATCGATGAAAAATGCGTATTCCCAGACACCCTGACGGGACGGCCGCGCATCCAGCCGGGTCATGTTGATGCCGTGACGACCCAGCGGTTCGAGCAACCGACAGAGACCACCCGGCTGGTCGTTACGCGAGATCAGCAGCGAGGTCTTGTCGTCGCCGGTGGGCGGCGGTGATTGCTGACCGATGACCAGAAACCGGGTGGTGTTGCCGGAGATGTCCTCGATGCTCTCTGCGAGGGGCCGCAGGCCGTACATCTCGGCCGCGGCACTGCTGGCAATGGCGGCGGAACCGGGTTCGGCGGTGGCCAGCCGGGCCGCCTCGGCGGTGCTGCTGACCGTGATTCGTTCGATATCCCGCAGATGGCCATCGAGCCAGCCACGGCATTGGGCCAGCCCCTGCTGATGCGAGTACACGCGGCGCACGGCGGCGATATCTGTCTCGCGGCTGACCAGATTGTGCTGGATGCGCAGTTCGACTTCACCGACGATCTGCAGCGGCGAACTCATGAAGCAGTCCAGTGTGTGGTTCACCACACCCTCGGTGGAATTCTCCACCGGCACCACGCCGTAGTGCATCTCGCCAGACTCCACGGCCCGGAAAATGGCGTCGATGGAACTGGCCGGTCGCAGCCTGGCGTCATGACCAAACTGGGTCAGGGCCGCCGCCTGAGTGAACGTCCCCTCCGGACCGAGGTAGGCCACGGTTAACGGCATCTGCAGGGCCAGACAGGCAGACATGATCTCGCGGTACAGCCGACTGATGGCATCGTCCGGCAGAGGCCCAGGGTTCTCCTGCAGCATGCGGCGCAGGATCTGCTGCTCGCGCTCGGGACGATAGAAATCGCAGGTCTCGCCGGCCTCGCGCTTTATCCGCGCCACTTCGCCAGCCAGCCGTCCGCGCTCACTGACCAGGCGCAGGATCTCGCTGTCCAGCGCATCGATCCGGGCACGCACGTCCCTGAGCTTGTCCTTGTCTACCATGCTGTTGCTCTCCGGCCCCCCACCGTGCCCGGCATCATGCCCCGGCGAACCACGTCCATCAACGAATCACGCGGACCCGCAGCACACCCGCCATCGCGGCCAGTTCGGCAACGACCGCATCACCGATGGCGCCCTCCACATCGACCAGGGTGTAGGCCACGTCACCGCGCGACTTGTTGTACATGTCGTCGATGTTCAGGCCGGCATTGGCGAGCGTGGTGGAGATCTGGCCGAGCATGTTCGGCACATTGGCATTGATTACCGAAATCCGATCCCCCTTGTCGCCGCGCGGCATGCTGATCGCCGGGAAATTCACCGAATTGCTGATGTTGCCGTTCTCCAGGTAATCCCGAAGCTGCTCAGCGACCATCACCGCGCAATTCTCTTCGGCCTCCACCGTGGACGCCCCCAGGTGCGGCAGGGTTACGCAGCGCCCATGCCGGCGGGTCAGATTGCTTGGGAAGTCGTTGATGTAGGCGCTGAGGTGGCCTGCATCCAGGGCCTCGATTACGGCGGCATCGTCGACAATGCCGGCCCGCGAGAAATTCAGCAGCACACCGCCTGGACGCATCAGCTTCAGCCGTGCGGCATTGATCGTGTTCGCGGTGCTGTCGGTGAACGGCACATGCAGGGTGATTGCATCAGCACGACTGACCACTTCCTCGATGCTGTGCGCCTGGCGGACACCGGATTCCAGTTCCCAGGCACGGTTGACGGTGATGCCCGGATCAAACCCCACCACGTTCATGCCCAGGGCCCGGGCCGCATTGGCGACCTTGACCCCAATGGCGCCCAGACCGATCACACCGAGGGTTCGGCCCGGCAGTTCGCCACCGACAAAGTGCTTCTTGCCCGCCTCCACCTGGCGATTGATCTCTGCGTCGTCACCCTCGAGTCCGCGGGCGAAATCCCAGCCCTGGATGATGTTCCGCATGCCCAGAAACAGACCTGCCAGCACCAGTTCCTTGACTGCGTTGGCATTGGCACCGGGGGCATTGAACACGACCACACCCTGCTCGCTGCACTCCTCCACCGGGATGTTGTTGACACCGGCACCCGCACGACCGATTGCCAGCACCGTTTCCGGCAGTTTCATGCCGTGCATTTTATGGGAGCGCAGCATGATGGCGTCGGGATGCCCGATTTCCGAGGCAACTTCATAGCGGTCGCGGGGCAGCCGGTCCAGGCCCTTGGCAGAAATATTGTTCAGGGTCAGAATCTTGAACATCATGTTCTCCTTAATACTCAACCGTACCGGCGCTCGAAATCCTGCATGAAGGACACCAGCGCATCGACCCCGTCCTGCGGCATCGCGTTGTAGATCGAGGCGCGCATGCCACCAACGGAACGGTGACCGGCGAGAGTGTGTAGCCCGGCCTCAGCCGCCTCGCTGAGGAAGGTCTTGTCCAGGTCCGCATTGGCCAGGATGAAAGGCACGTTCATCCAAGAACGGCAGTCCGGATCCACCGGGTTGCGGTAGAAGTCGGACGTATCAATCGCCCGGTACAGCGTGTCCGCCTTGCGCCGATTGCGCTCGCCCATGGCCTGCAGGCCGCCATTGTCCCGAATCCATTCGAACACCAGGCCAGCGATATACCAGGCATAGGTCGGCGGCGTATTGAGCATGGAATCCGCCTCGGCCTGAGCCTTGAAGTCCCAGACCGCCGGCGTCTGCGGCAGCGCATTACCAATCAGATCGTCGCGCACGATGACCACGGTGATGCCCGCCGGGCCGATGTTCTTCTGAGCTCCGGCGTAGATCAGACCGTAATCGGATACGTTGATCGGCCGCGACAGGATGGTGGAGGACATGTCCACCACCAAAGGCGCATCAACCTGCGGGACCCAATGGAATTCAACGCCGCTGATGGTCTCGTTGGGCGTGTAATGCAGGTAGGCGGCGTCATCGGACAGCTGCCATCCGGCCTGCGCCGGAATGGTCAGTTCGCCCTGCGGGCTGGCCGCCGCCACATTCACGTCGCAATACTTTTTCGCTTCGGCGATGGCCTTTTTCGACCAGGCACCGGTGTTCACGTAGTCCGCCCGCGAGGCGCCGCGCAGCAGGTTCATCGGCGCCGCCGAGAACATGCCACTGGCGCCACCCTGCAGGAACAGGACGCGATAGTTGTCGGGTACCTGCAGCAGCTCACGCAGGGTCTGCTCGGCGCCGCTGGCAATCTCTACGAACTGCTTGCCACGATGGCTCATTTCCATCACCGACATGCCGCTGCCGTGCCAGTCCAGCATCTCCTCTGCGGCGCGCTGCAACACCGGTTCCGGCAACGCCGCCGGACCTGCACTGAAATTAAGAACACGTGCCATGCCTTGCACTCCCGGAATAAACGAAGGGGTTCGAACTTGCGACCGGGCCGCCGCGACGCCCCGGTCAGTCAGGATCAGGTTTCGGTTTCAGGATCCGACGGCGAGGTGTCGTCGTCTCCGTCATCGTCACCATCGAGCTGCTCCAGGCGCTGCAGACCGACCAGCGGCTGCTTGTCATCCAGAGCTATCAGCTTCACGCCCTGGGTCGCCCGACTCATGCTGGAGATACCCTCCACAGGCGTCCGTATCAGGGTTCCACCGCGTGTGATCAACATGACCTCATCGGATTCCTGAACCTGCACGGCGCCGACCACGTCACCGTTGCGCCCACCGGTGCGTATCGCGATCACGCCCATGCCGCCACGTCCGCGCAGCGGATAGTCATCCAGCGGCGTGCGCTTGCCATAACCGTTTTCGGTGGCCGTCAGGATATCGCCCTCGCCAAGGATCAGCAGCGCTATGACATGCTGATCGCCTTCCAGCCGCATGCCTCGGACACCCGCAGAGACCCGACCCATGGCCCGCACATCGGACTCACTGAAACGGATCGCCTTGCCGGCATTGCTGAGCAGCATCACGTCCCGCTGGCCATCGGTGATGCCGACATTGACCAGATAATCCTCGCCACGCAGGTCGACCGCGATGATGCCGTTGCTGCGCGGTCGCGAGAAATGCGACAGGGGCGTTTTCTTGACCGTGCCAGCGCGGGTCGCCATGAACACGAAATGCTGGTCATCAAACTCCCGCACCGGCAGCACCGCATTGATGCGCTCGTCGTCTTCCAGCGGCAGCAGATTGACGATGGGCTTGCCGCGCGCAGCACGGCTGCCCTGGGGCAGGTTGTAGACCTTTAGCCAGTAACACTTGCCGTTGCTGGAGAAGCACAGCAGCGTGTCATGGGTGTTGGCGACCCACAGCTGATCGACGAAATCCTCGTCCTTCATGCTGGTGGCGCTCTTGCCGCGACCGCCGCGACGCTGCGCCTGATAGGTGTCCAGCGGCTGGTACTTGGCGTAGCCGTGATGGGACAGCGTGACCACCACGTCCTGCGGCGTGATCAGGTCTTCCATGGTCAGATCGATCTGATCCTGCACGATCTCCGAGCGGCGCGCATCGGCGAACTGCTCGCGAATCCTGATCAACTCGTCGCGGATCACCTGCATCAGCCGCTCGGTGCTGTCCAGGATATCCATCAGGTCGATGATCCGGTCCAGCAGTTCGCGGAACTCGCCAAGGATCTTGTCCTGCTCAAGGCCGGTCAGACGGTGCAAGCGCAGATCCAGAATCGCCTGCGCCTGGGCCTCGCTCAGGCGATAAACGCCATCCACCAGACCCAGCGCCGGGTCCAGGCCCTGCACCCGGGAAGCATCGGAACCGGCCCGTTCCAGCATCTCGCTGACGGCACCCGGTTCCCAGGCCTTCGCCAGCAGCGCTGCCTTGGCCTCTGCCGGTCCCGGCGACGCCTTGATCAGCGCAATCACCTCGTCGATGTTGGCCAGGGCCACCGCCAGACCTTCCAGCACATGAGCCCTCTCGCGAGCCTTGCGCAGTTCGTAGACGGTGCGGCGGGTGACCACCTCGCGCCGGTGGCGAATGAAGGCATCGAGAATCTGGCGCAGGTTCAGCAGCCGCGGCTGCCCGTCCACCAGCGCCACCATGTTGATGCCGAACACGGTCTGCAACTGAGTGTGCTGGAACAGGTTATTGAGGACCACCTCCGCCACTTCCCCGCGGCGCAGCTCAACCACCATGCGCATGCCGTCCTTGTCGGACTCGTCGCGCAACTCGGTGATGCCGTCGATGCGTTTTTCCTTGACCAGCTCGGCGATCTTCTCCAGCAGCCGGGCCTTGTTCACCTGGTACGGCAGCTCGGTCACGACAATGCTCTGCTTGCCGTTGCGCTCGTCATCTTCGATATGGCTGCGGGCGCGCATCAGCAGGCGACCGCGCCCGGTGCGATAGGCCTCGTGAATACCAGTGGTGCCATTGATGATGCCGGCTGTGGGAAGGTCGGGCCCGGGCACGAACTCGATCAGATCCTCAACGCTCAGGCTGTCGTCATCGATCAATGCGATACAGGCGTCGACCACCTCGCCCAGATTATGCGGCGGGATGTTGGTGGCCATGCCCACGGCAATGCCGGAGCCGCCGTTCACCAGCAGGTTCGGGAATCGGGCGGGCAGCACCGAGGGCTCGGTTTCGGAGCCGTCGTAGTTGTCGACGAAGTCGACGGTTTCCTTGTCGATGTCCGCCAGCAACTCGGCAGCAATCTTGGCCATGCGCACTTCGGTGTAGCGCATGGCCGCGGCCGCGTCGCCATCCACCGAGCCGAAGTTGCCCTGGCCGTCCACCAGCATGTAGCGCAGCGAGAACGACTGGGCCATGCGGACGATGGTGTCGTAGACGGCGGAGTCCCCGTGCGGGTGGTACTTACCGATCACGTCACCGACCACGCGGGCCGATTTCTTGTAAGGACGGTTCCAGTCGTTGCCGAGCTCGCGCATGGCGTGCAGCACCCGACGGTGGACCGGCTTGAGGCCGTCGCGCACGTCCGGCAGGGCCCGTCCGACGATCACGCTCATGGCGTAATCGAGGTAGGACTGCCGCATTTCGTCTTCGAGATTAACCGGAAGGATTTCTTTCGCGACGTTTGCCATCAAGCATTCCCGAATAGCCGTTGATTACGCCGCGTGTAACCGTCTTCGCGGTTTCTCGCAGCGCTGCCTGGAAAAGTTCGGGAGGATAGCACAGCCGGACCCGAACGGTCCGGCTATGAAACCTGCCTGCACGCCCTGGACCGGGCGCGCTCAGGCGGTCGCCATTACTTCCGCCGCGCCTGCTGCACGATGACCGGCTCCTGCGGCACGTCCTGGTGCATGCCATGGTTACCGGTAGCGACCCTGGCGATCTGGTCGACTACATCCATGCCATCGACCACGCGGGCAAACACGGCATATCCGAAGTCGCGGCTACCATGGTCAAGGAAGGCATTGTCATTGAGGTTGATGAAAAATTGCGAGGTGGCACTGTCCACCTGCTGCGTGCGCGCCATGGACAGACTGCCCCGCGTATTCTTTACGCCGTTATCCGCCTCGTTCTTGATCGGCTCACGGGTCTGCTTCTGCTCCATGGCCTCATTGAATCCGCCGCCCTGAATCACGAAGCCTGGCACCACCCGGTGAAAGATCGTGCCATCGTAAAATCCGTCATCCACATACTGCAGGAAGTTCTCCACCGTTATCGGCGCCTCCTCGGGCATCAACTCCAGCGTGATATCACCAAAATTCGTCTCGAAAACCACCATGGGTGCGTCCTCTCCCGTCGTTTCACCCGCTGGCAATCCCGTTGCCAGCATCAAAATGCACAGACCGGCTGCAAGCCGCCATCCGAATCGCGTCAACAACTGCATCAAGTCACCCCTGATCTGTCCCTGGAATGTCGCAGAGCCCCCGGCTGCGAAACTGCCGTTCACCACAACATGTCAGTCGACAAGTCCGGGGTCCAGGGGTTCGTAAGCTTCCATCTCGACGCGGGTCGGGCGACGCGGAAACACTGTCACTGATCCCTTGTAACGGCGGTCGCCACGGGTCGCGAACTCAAAGCGGTAGCGGCGCTCCAGGGCTGGCACACCGCCCGGAGGCCGCTGCAGACGGATCCGCCGCAGCACCACACTGTCGTCCAGAAACTGCACGCCAGCCTGGCGACAGGCGCGCTTGCCGGCCTCCCGGGCGCGCTCCAGGGATGCCATCGACGAACGCCAGACCAGTGCCACCAGGCCCAGCAGCAGGGCTGCAATCACAATCGAATTGTCGATTACCATGACCCGTTCACCGCCCTGCCCCGTCACCGAAAAGCGTTCTCATGGCCGCGGAATCCGGCTGGTCGAGCACACCGCGCTCGGTTACCAGGGCATCCACCAGACGCGCCGGAGTCACATCGAACACGGGGTTCCAGGCTCTGGCGCCGGCCGCAGCGATCCGCTGGCCACCGATGGACAGCAGTTCCTCGCCATCGCGATGTTCTATGGGAATGGCATCACCATCGGGCAACGACATGTCCACGGTCGAGGACGGCGCCACGACCATGAACCGGGCACCGTGCGACCGGGCATGCAGGGCCAGGCTGTAGGTCCCGATCTTGTTCGCCACGTCGCCATTCGCGGCAATTCGATCAGCGCCAACGATGACCCAGTCCACCAAGCCGCTGGACATCAACAAGGCGGTGGCGCCGTCTGCCACCAGCGTTACCGGCATACCGTCCCGACCGAGTTCCCAGGCGGTCAGCCGGGCGCCCTGTAACCAGGGACGTGTCTCGCTGGCGTAGATCTCGGTGATGTGCTGCTGCCTCCAGGCCTCGCGAATCACGCCCAGGGCCGTGCCGAATCCGGAGGTCGCGAGCGAGCCGGTATTGCAATGGGTCAGCACCCGGCTGCCGGGCTCCAGCAGCGCCGCGCCCAACCCGCCCATGCGCCGATTCGCTGCCAGGTCCTCGTCGTGGATTGCCTCGGCCTCGCGCAGCAGCCGCGCCACCGGTTGCGCGCCTTCAGACAGACAATCGCGCATGCGGCCCAGGGCCCAGCCAAGATTCACCGCGGTGGGCCGCGCATCGGCCAGCAGCACAAGTGCGCCTTCCAGTTGCTCGACTTCGATATGCTCCGGATCGGGCTGCGCCATGGCCGCCAGCACCACACCATAGGCCGCCGTGACCCCGATCGCCGGTGCACCACGCACCACCATGTCGCGGATCGCCTGTGCCACCGCCTTATGATCGGTGCAGCGAATCCAGTGTTCACGGCCCGGCAGCAGACGCTGGTCCAGCAGTTCGAGACCGCCTTCCTGCCAGCGTAACGGCCTGACCTGATCGAATTCGGGCATGCACGCTCCAGTCTTCAATCGCAATGGAGCCGTATTGTTGCACAGCCGCCCGCCGCCACAAGGCTTGCCTGCGCACGGTATACTCGGCCGCCAATCATCTTGGGAGGGACCATGGAGCGCATCGACACGCTGATTCACGGCCGCTGGGTGATCCCGGTGGAACCGGACGAAACGGTGCTGGAGCATCACAGCATCGCGGTGAGCAACGGCCGCATCCTGGATATCCTGCCCAGTGACCGGGCACGCCGGCGCTACCAGGCGGACACGGTGCTCGAGCGCAGCGCACATGTTCTGCTGCCCGGGCTGATCAATGCCCATACCCACGCAGCAATGAATCTGATGCGCGGGCTTGCCGACGACCTGCCGTTGATGACCTGGCTACAGGAGCATATCTGGCCGGCCGAGCAGACCCACGTCGGTCCGGAATTCGTGCATGATGGCAGCCTCTCGGCCTGCGCCGAAATGCTGCTAGGCGGGGTAACCTGCTTCAACGACATGTATTTTTTCCCCGAAGTCACTGCACGTGTCGCAAGCCAGGCCGGCATGCGTGCTTCGTTGGGCATGATCGTCATCGATTTCCCCAGCGCCTATGCCGACAACCCCCGGGAGTACCTGGACAAGGGGCTGGCGCTGCGCGACGAACGCCGCAGCGACCCGCTGATCAGTACCGTGTTCGCGCCGCACGCACCCTATACGGTGGGCGACGAGGCCCTGCAACGCATCGCAACACTGGCCGGGGAACTGGATGCGCCGGTGCACATGCACATCCACGAAACCGCGTTCGAGGTTGCCGACGCGGAAAAGCAGCATGGCAAGCGCCCCCTGGCGCGACTGAAGGACCATGGTCTGCTCGGGCCGTCGCTGATGGCGGTGCACATGACTCAACTGCTGGATGAGGAGATCGCCCTGCTGGCGGAGTCAAACAGCAGCGTCATCCACTGTCCGGAATCGAATCTGAAACTGGCCAGCGGCTTCTGCCCGGTGCAAAAGCTGCTGGACGCGGGCATCAATGTCGCCCTTGGCACCGACGGTGCCGCCAGCAATAACGATCTGGACATGTTCGGCGAGATGCGCACCGCCGCGCTGCTGGCCAAGGGCGTAGCTGGCGATGCCGCCGCCCTGCCTGCTCACCAGGCTTTGCGGATGGCCACCCTGAATGGCGCCCGGGCCCTCGGCCTGGAGCGTGAGACAGGCTCGCTGGAGGTGGGAAAATTCGCCGATATCATTGCCGTGGATCTTGCCGGCATCGATACTGAGCCGCTGTATCATCCGCTGTCGCAACTCGTCTACGCAGTCAGCCGGGATCGGGTGACCGATGTCTGGGTTGCCGGCCGCCATCTGGTTCGGGAACGCGCACTGACCACGATCAATCCTGATGATGTTCTGGATCGAGCACGGGCATGGCAACAGCGCCTCCAGGCGCAGGCCTGAAGCCGTCCAAACACGGTATCGAGAACCATTGCGAGGAACCATGAGCGAGTCGGAGCCTGTCAACGCCAGCCAGGAGGAAATCGATAAATTCGATGCCTCCGCCAGTCGCTGGTGGGATCTGGAGGGCGACTTCAAACCGCTGCACCAGATCAATCCCCTGCGTCTGGCCTTCATCGAGGAGCAACTGTCCCTGCCCGACAGCCGGGCACTGGACGTGGGCTGTGGCGGCGGCATCCTCAGCGAGAGCCTGGCGCGGCAGGGTGCTCGCACCACTGCCATCGACCTGAGTCCCGGCGCGATCGAGGTAGCGCGATTGCACGCACTGGAATCGGGACTGGAGATCGACTATCAACAGCGCAGTGTCGAATCCCTTGTCACAGAACAGGCTGGCCGCTACGACCTGGTGAGCTGCATGGAATTGCTGGAACACGTGCCGGACCCGGCTTCCGTGGTCAGCGCCTGCGCCCAGCTTGTCCGGCCCGGTGGCAGCGTGGTGTTCTCGACGCTGAACCGCAATCCGAAGTCCTTTCTGCTGGCGATCGTCGCCGCCGAATATGTCCTGGGCATGCTGCCCCGCGGCACCCACAACTACACCAGGTTCATCCGCCCGTCTGAACTCGCCCGCTGGGCACGCGGAGCAGGACTGCACCAGGGTCCGCTTCGCGGTATCCGGTTCGACCCGTTGACCCGCAGGTTCCACACCAGCCGCGATGTCTCGGTCAATTACATGGTGGCCTTCCATCGCTCCGAGGATGTCGATGCGCTCTGATACCGGTCCCGTGCGTGCCGTTCTGCTGGACCTGGACGGCACGCTGCTGGATACAGCCCGCGACCTGATTGCCTGTGCCAATCAGATGCTGCGCGAGCATGGTCTGGCGGAAAGACCTCCGGGCAGCTACGGTCACAGCCCCTCTCTGGGCAGTGCCGGGCTGCTGCAGCGCGCGTTCCATTTGCCGCCGGGACACCCGGACATGGCGCCGCTGAATGACCGCTTCCTGAGCCTGTACCGTGAGCAGATCAGCACCCGGACACGCCCCTACCCCGGGATGCTCGAGGTACTCGATGCGCTGGAAGCGCGGGGCATTGCCTGGGCAGTGGCCACCAACAAGCCCCTGGCGCTGAGTGCGCCGGCACTGTCCGCGTTTGACCTGCTGGAACGGGCTGACGGCATGCTCTGCGGCGATCAGGTACAGCGGCCGAAACCACACCCGGACATGCTGCTGCAACTCTGCACGATGCTGGATGTGGCGCCTGCCCAAGCCGTCATGGTCGGCGACGCGAAGCGGGACATCATTGCCGGGCATGCAGCCGGCATGCGGACTCTGGGTTGCCTGTTCGGCTATCTCTGCGCCGAGGATCGGCCGACCCGATGGGGCGCGGACGCCCTGCTGCAGGAGCCGCTGGACCTGCTGCGCTGGCTGGACCATATGGAACGACGGGAGGCAGCATGAGCGACCCCGGCATGCAGGCCTGGCTGATCATTGCCCTGCTGCTGGCCGGTGGCGGCGTCGGCGGGCTGATCGGCGCGGTGATCATGCACCAGCGCCGGCAAAGGACCATTGCAGCACTGGAACAGGACAACGCCCGGCTGGAGGGCCGTCTGCTGGCCGAGGAACGCATCGCCGAGGAGCGTCAGGCCGCCTTCGCGGAGGCCCGCGATCAACTTGCGGAACGCTTCTCGGCGCTGTCCGGCGAGGCCCTGCGCAAGAACAACGAACAGTTCCTGCAACTGGCCCGGGAACGCCTGCAACAGCAACAGGCCCAGGCCAGTGCCGACCTGGGTCAGCGCGAGAAAGCGGTTGAGGCCCTGGTCAAGCCGATTGGTGAGGCGCTGAAACGTACCGAGGAGCAGATCCGTCAGGTCGAGAAGGAACGACAGAAGGCCTACGGTGACCTGGATCGGCACCTGACCAGCATGGCCCAGCATCAGGCAACGTTGCAGACCGAAACGCGTAATCTGGTCAAGGCCCTGCGCCGGCCGGAAGTCCGCGGGCGTTGGGGCGAGATGACCTTGCGTCGACTGGCAGAGCTGGCCGGCATGGTCGAACACTGTGATTTCGAGGAACAAACCAGTCTGCGCGGTGAGGATGGACTGCAGCGGCCGGACATGGTGGTCCGCATGCCCAACGGCAGGCAGGTCGTGATCGACGCGAAAACGCCACTGGATGCGTACATTGAAGCGGTGGAGGCGGTGGATGACGCCGCCCGAAGCCAGGCCCTCGGCCGGCATGCACGCAAGGTCCGGGAACGGGTCCGGGAACTGGCGGGCAAGGCCTACTGGCAGCAGTTCGCCAACTCGCCGGATTTCGTGGTCCTGTTCCTGCCCGGCGAGCAGTTCCTGGCCGCGGCACAGGACCAGGATCGGAGCCTGATGGAGGATGCCCTGGCCCAGCGCGTGGTGATTGCCACACCAACCACCCTGGTGGCCCTGCTGCGTGCCGTGGCCTTTGGCTGGCAGCAGGATCTGGTGGCGGAAAACGCCGAGAAGATCCGCGAACTCGGGGAAACCCTGTATAACCGCGTGGTCACCTTCACCGCGCATCTGGACAAGCTGGGCCGCAGCNTGAACAGCAGCGTCGACCACTTCAACAAGGCGGTGGGGTCCCTGGAACGGCAGGTTATCCCCGGGGCGCGCAAATTCACCGAGCTGGGATTGCGGCCACGCAAGGAACTGCCGTCACTGGAACCGGTGGAACGCAGCGCACGCCAGAGCACGGCGGGACGCGATGCGGACAATGAATTGCCCGCCGGGAACGAGACACCGGAAAAGCGGACCGAGACGGATGACTGAAGCCGTCGATGCAAGCGCACGGCAGCTGGCGCCGCCCGGTTCGGGGCTTTACTATGCGCTGCGATTTGCGCCGCGGGAGCACCGGGCCGGACTGCTTGCCGTGCATGCCTTTGCCGATGAAATCCTGTCCGTGCCGTGGACGGTGTCCGACCCCGGTGTGGGCGAGGTCAAGCTGGACTGGTGGGGGACAGAGCTCGAGCGCATCGTCGCCGGCGAGGGCAGGCATCCGCTGGCGGCGCCGCTGGCCGACGCAATCACGACCCATGCGCTGCCCCGGACCGCATTCCGGCAACTGATCGATGGCGCGCGCATGGATCTCCGTTACGGCAGCTACCCGGACGGCAACGCCCTCGCCAGCTACCTGCATCACACCGGGATCCCGCTGGCTGCGCTGGAACTGCAGATCGGCCATGCCGACCGCGACGACAACGAAATCGCTGCCCACCATGCGGGTATGGGCCTGCGGCTGACCGAGCTGCTGCAACGGCTGCGCCCGGCGCTGGACCGGGGCCGCTGTTATTTGCCGGAGACGGAACTGGAGAGCGTTGGCCTGACCCCCGGGGAACTGCCAACAGCGCCGGGATCAGAGGCCGCGCGTCGGGCACTTGCGGGCCAGGTGGACAACGCCAGATCCCTGCTCGACAAGGCCCGGGAGGCCCTGAATCAACCGCAATCGCCGGGTTACCGTTTCACCCGCATACGGGTAAGTCTGGCTTCGGCGATCCTCGGCGAGATGCAGCACGCCAACTACCCGATGCTGGACACGGACATCCGACTGACGCCATTGCGACGCCTCTGGCTTGCTTGGCGCACCGCCTAAGTTAAAGAGAGCATGAATGACTGAACCACTGACGATTGCCGACGATTTCCGGGCCGCACCAGACAGCCTGGCCGGGCGGGTCATACTGATCAGCGGTGCTGCCGGGGGCATCGGTAGTGCCGTCGCCCGCCATTGTGCAGCCGCCGGCGCCGAATTGATCCTGCTGGACAAGGCCCTGAAGAAGCTCGAGGCACTGTCCGACGAGTTGAACAGGGATGGCTTGCAGCCGCCGATCATCCACGCCATGAACCTGGAAGGCGTTGGACCGGCCGACTACCTGGAACTGGCCACCGCCATCGATCAGCAGTTCGGTCGCCTGGATGGTCTGGTGCACTGCGCCGCAATGCTTGGCGAACTCTCGCCGCTGTCGCAGTACGATCCCGAACTCTGGGCCAGAACGCTGCACGTCAATCTGAACGCGCCGTTTCTGCTGAATCAGGTCTGCCTGCCACTGCTCGAGCGATCCGCCGACGGCCGCATCATCCATACGGAGGATCGCAGTGGTCGACAGGGGCTGGCCTACTGGGGCGCCTTCGGCGTGTCCCATGCCGGCCTCCAGATCATGATGCAGACCCTGGCCGCCGAAGTCGCACGCAAGGGCCGTCTGCGGGTCGTCAGTCTCGACCCCGGCGCCGTGAATTCACCAATGCGGCAACAGGCCTACCCGGCGGAACACGGTTCCGGCCTGGGCTCGGTGAACGATGCCGCGCAGGCCTATGTGTACCTGCTGTCGGCCGAAGGAAATCGCTACCATGGCGTAAGCCTGGTGCGCACGCCGGCAGTGACGTAAATTTGACGCCAGGTGCACGTTGAGCGGGCGCCGACAGGCCAAACTGACGCATGCGGGAAAAGTGTCATGAAATGAACGACACCTTGCCATCGCTATCTATACTGCAGTATGAAGTGTCGTAATCTGAACGGATCCAGGAGAGACAGGATCATGAGTGGCAGCTTCAACCTGAGTCGGGTTATTGATTCGGAGTACCGCATCGCGGCCCTTGAGACCAGGGCGCCGGATCGGATTCTGGACGTGTTCAAACGCCTGACGCTAACCAGCGGCAGAGCCATTTACGGCTGGTCACCGGACAACGGACTGTACCGGCTCGGGTCAGAGCGGATTTTCATTCCGCAGACGCGCAGTGTCGGTGATGCGATCAACTACATAGCGGCCAGCCGGCACTACGGAATCTATGTGCTCAAGGACATGGACCGGGCGTTGCAGAACAGCAGCGTACAACGGGGACTTGAGCGGCTGCTGCAGCGGGATGACGGCATCCGCAGGTTGCTGGTGATGATGGATACTCAGATCAACCTCCCGGAGAAGCTCGCCGGCAAGGTGGTGCGTATCCGCCATCAGGCCTCCGACAAGGCTCCACCCACTGCTGCGGTGAGCTGAATCTCCGGTCTCTTCAGCCCTCCGCCTGCGGGCATTCCTCGGCCAGCGGACATCGATCGCAACGCGGGGTCGGCCGGCATACGGAATTACCGAGAACAACAATTTGCGCGTGAAAATCCTGGAACAGATCCAGGTCCGCCCTCAACTGTTGTTCGAACCAGGAAGCAAGCTGGTGGTAGGACTCCTTTCCGGAAATCAGGCCGAGACGGGTGAAAATGCGGCGCGTGTAGGCATCGATCACGAATACCGGCCGTTCAAGCGCGTAGAGCAGAATTGAATCGGCTGTCTCCTCGCCAACACCCTTNACCGCCAGCAGCCGACGGCGCAACGCCGCCGTTTCACGCTTCCGCCAGCCGGCCAGGCCACCATCCTCACGCATGACCGCAAGCAGTGCCCGAAGACGGGCCGCCTTGATGTTGTAGTAACCCGAAGAGCGAATCAGAGCGGCCAATTCCGCTTCCGGCAAGGCCAGTAGGGCCTCCAGTGACAGGGCTTGCCGATCACGCAGGCAGGCCAGCGCCTTCTCGACGTTGGTCCATGCGGTGTTCTGGGTCAGCACCGCGCCGACGATGATCTCGAAGGGATCATCCGCCGGCCACCAGTCACGATGGCCGAAATGCCGCCGCAGCCGCTGATAAACGGTGGTGGCAACGGCCTCACCGGGCTCCGCCATCATTACTCCCGTCGCCGACGCGGTGAACTCGGTTGCGGACGTCGGCGAACCGCTTTCGGCGGTGGTTTCCGCACAGCTGTCGGCTCAAGCCCGACCGCCGCGGCCAGAGCATTGACCGCATCTTCCGGCAGAAAGCGCCACTTGCCGCGCGGCAGATCCCGGGGCAACCGCACCGGTCCGTAACGCACCCGCATCAGACGACTGACCTGCACGCCCTGGGATTCCCAGAGGCGCCGTACTTCGCGCTTCCGTCCTTCACGAATCGTGACGTGAAACCACTGATTACCGCCCTCGCCACCGCGGGCCTCGACCTGCTCGAAGGCAGCCGGGCCATCGTCGAGTTCCACGCCCTGCTGCAGCCGGCGGATCATGGCCTCGTCCACTTCGCCGAAGACGCGCACCGCGTATTCCCGCTCCTGGGCATGGGACGGGTGCATCAGGCGATTGGCGAGTTCACCGTCATTGGTGAACAGCAGCAAGCCAAGTGTATTCAGATCAAGTCGACCGATACTGATCCAGCGTCCCGAGCCCAGTTTGGGCAGAGCCGTAAAGACCGTCGGCCGGCCTTCGGGATCGTCCCGGGTACAAACCTCGCCGACGGGCTTGTGATACATCAAGACCTTGCGGCTGCTCGGCTGCAGCTTTTCCCGCGGCACCAGTCTGCCGTTGCAGCGAATCCGTTCCTCGCCGGTGACCCGGTCGCCGAGCNTGGCCGGCTCGCCATTGACCTGCACCCGTCCATCGGCGATAAGCGCCTCGATCT
>SL_7KL_010_BRINEDRAFT_10000195_pt1 | contig 27509 bp, 33 predicted proteins | sample SodLak_010_BRINE_FD_10663 | JGI IMG/M metagenome (IMG submission 10663)
GCACAACGAGTAGTTTCGACAAACATACCGGTTTATTTTCAGTCGTGATCTAGTACGATACGTATGGTTCTCTCGGATCCGATCGGCACGATCGTCACAGTTGCACTGACGGTTGGGATCCCTGCGCTTGTTGTCCTCTTTTATTTTGAGGGCCTCATTGTTGGAAAACTGCTACAGCCACCGATCGTGTTCATCGCATACGTTGGCGTGTTATCACCGACAAACAGCCATCTTCTCTTCATTTGTGTGTTGTGTGTTATTGCAGCAACGGTTGGCCAGTGGACGCTATACCGTGGATTTGTAGATGGTGCAACCGAGTTCATAGGGATACGGAAAACGGTTCCACGATTGGATGAACTTCCTGAGTGGAGCAGGGCACGAGTTGGTGAAAAACGAATGCAGTTTGTTGATACCGTGTTCGATCGTTACGGCGGTGCGGGGATTGTTGGTACCAATGCAATACCGGGGATTCGATGTCTCATGACAATTCCAGCGGGGATGAGTAACTACCCACGACGACGGTTTCTACTTACGTCGTTCTGTGGAAATGTGTGTTATATTGTCTTCCTTGTTGCAGCAGGCTATGGTGTCCGTGGCGCGGCCGGATTGTTCTAGCGCTTGAAATTAACATCTATATATGGCCTTATATTAGACACTGTAGAGACTAGTCATATATTACGTTTTGATCGTCAAATTACGAGAATTTTGAACGATATTTCATGGACATTCGTCCAGCAAATCAAGTCTTTAATGATTGTTCCTAGCCATTGCATAGCAAAGTCTTTTACCCGGTCATTGTAAGTTATGATCACTAGTGGCCCACCGGGGCCGTGACCGTAATTATGACTGACGACGAACTTATCTGGCGAATCGCGGGGGGTTCCGGTGACGGGATCGCTTCGACGAGCCAGAACTTCGCGAAAGCACTGATGCGTTCGGGGCTGAACGTATTCACGCATCGACACTATCCATCACGTATCCGTGGCGGCCATACCTACACGGAAATCCGCGTTTCCAGCGAAAAAGTCAAGTCACGAGGGGACGGCTACAACTTCCTTCTTGCACTTGGTGACTCCTTCGCACGTAACCCAAAAGAGGGTGCGTACTACGGAAACGAGGAGATTAAACCGCTCTCGGAGAACCTTGATGAGCTTCGAGAAGGTGGTGTGATTGTTTACGACTCGGGACTGCTTGATGCATCCGAGATCGAAGACTTCGACGAGCGCGTCGAGGCAAACAACTGGCACGTCTACGACCTTGACCTCCGATCGATGGCTCGTGAGCACGGCCGTGAAGTCATGCGTAACACCGCCGGTGTTGGTGTCACGTGTGCGCTCGCAGGCATCGACACGGATTGGATCGAGGATCTCATGACGGATGCGATGCCGGAGAAGATTCTCGAGCCAAACCTCGAGATTCTTCACGAGGCATATGAGCTCGTACAAGACGAGTACGACGTCGATGCACACGACGTGAAGGTCCCAGAGGGAGAGCACGATGAAGAACAGGTTCTGCTTTCAGGATCGGATGCGATCGCATACGGTTCGATCGACGAAGGATGCCGGTTCATTGCAGGTTATCCAATGACTCCGTGGACCGAAGTGTTCACCATTCTTTGTCAGAACTTCCCAAAGATCGGCGGCATCTCAGAGCAGGTCGAAGATGAGATTGCTGCAGCGGCACTCGCTGTTGGTGCAAGCCACGCAGGTGTCAAAGCAATGTCGGGCTCCTCCGGCGGTGGCTTTGCACTGATGGGCGAACCGCTTGGTCTTGCAGAGATGACCGAAACGCCGATTGTCCTTATCGAGGCAATGCGTGCAGGTCCATCGACTGGTATGCCAACGAAGCCAGAGCAGGCTGACTTGGAACACGTCCTTTACAGCTCACAGGGAGACTCCCAACGTGTTGTCTTCGCACCGGGAACTGTTGAAGAGGCGTACGATCAGACGCGACAGGCGTTCAAGATCGCATACGAGTACCAGATTCCATCGCTTATCCTGTATGATCAGAAGCTCGGCGGCGAGCTGATGAACGTACCGGCAAGCCACTTCGATCGAGATCCAAACCCAGACCTCGGCAGCGTACTGACCGAGGCTGAGCTCGAGGATGCTCCACACTCGGACACTGGCAAATACCAGCGATTCCAACACGATGTTAAAGACGGTGTCAGCCCACGATCGATCCCCGGTCAGAAGGGCGGCCGATACCTCGCAACCGGTAACGAACACACTCCAGAGGGGCACATTGCAGAGACCCCAGAGAACCGTGTTGCGCAGATGAACCGACGTCTGCAGAAACAGGAGGCAATCCGCGCGTACCTCGACGACCTCGAGGACGGACACCAGACCTACCACGGTGACGATGACGCCGAATACGGTCTCCTTACGTTCGGTAGCCAGCAGGGAACTGTCGAAGAGGCAGTTGATGTCCTCGTTGACCAGGGCTACTCAGTCAAATCGCTCGGCGTGAGTGATATGATGCCGTACCCAGTTGAGGAGGTTACCGAATTCCTCGAAAGTGTCGATGAGGCACTTGTTATTGAGATGAATGCATCCGCACAGTTCCGTGGACTCACCCAGAAGGAACTTGGACGCTACGGCGAGAAACTTTCGAGCCTTCTCAAATACAACGGAAACCCATTCGAGCCAGCAGACATCGTCGAAGGCTTCAAAACAACCATCATCAAAGGGGACGATCTCCAAGGGCTGGAGACCAAATTCGTTCCTGCAGCAGGTGACTGATTATGAGTGCGTTCAATGCAATCGGAGACGGAAGAGACGTTGATCAAAACGAGTTTACCCCTGGTCTTGAACCACAGCCGACGTGGTGCCCAGGATGTGGTGACTTCGGTGTCCTGAAGGCACTGAAAGGCGCTTCAGCAGAACTCGGCCGAACACCGGATGAGATTCTTCTCACGACCGGTATCGGCTGTTCTGGAAAACTCAACAGCTACTTTGAGAGCTATGGATTCCACACGCTCCACGGCCGATCGCTCCCGATCGCTCGTGCAGCAAAACTTGCGAACCCAGGTCTCGAAGTGGTTGCAGCAGGTGGTGACGGTGATGGCTACGGTATCGGTGGCAATCACTTCATGCACACCGCTCGTGAGAACCACGATATGACGTATATTGTGTTCAACAACGAGATTTTCGGCCTCACAAAGGGACAGACCTCCCCAACGAGTCCGAAAGGCCATAAGTCGAAAACACAGCCATCCGGAAGCGCAAAGGATCCAATCCGACCGCTTTCGCTAGCGCTGACATCCGGTGCGTCCTACGTCGCACGGACGGCAGCAGTGAATCCAAACCAGGCAAAAGAGATCATTATTGAGGCAATGGAGCACGACGGCTTTGCACACATTGACTTCCTCACCCAATGTCCAACCTGGAACAAGGATGCACGCCAGTACGTCCCATACATCGACGTACAAGACTCCGATGACTACGACTTCGACGTCAACGATCGACGCGAAGCAGCAGCAATGATGGCAGAGGTTGAGGATGCGCTCCACGAGGGAACCGTCCTTACTGGTCGATTCTACGTTGACGAGGACCGACCATCCTACCAACAGGAGAAACGTGCAATTGGCGAGATTCCAGAAGAACCGCTTGCAGAGCGGTACTTCGACGACTCCTACGAGTGGGAGCGATCGGCAGACCACTTCCTCGACAAGCACAAATAACAAGACACACTGCGCGAAGCGAAAACCGAGCACTCACAGGGTGTGTTTTGGTTTACGTGTTCGCAAGGTATTTTTTCTGCGAAACAAAATAGGTAGTTATGAGCACAACGTCTACCGCGGATCGTATTCTCTCCGTTCTTGAGGATGATGCACAAGCATCCTATGCGGAGATTGCTGACAGAGCAGGAGTATCAAAACCAACAGTTCGAAAATACATTAGACAGCTTGAAGATAGCGGCGTCATCGTTGGGTACTCTGCTGATATTGATCCGAAAAAGCTCTCCTCGCAATCAATTGCATTCGTGGGGATGGATGTCGATAGCGGCCGGTACGTCGAAGTCACCCGAAAGCTGCAGGCGCTTGATTCGATCGAGTCGCTGTATACCTCTTCAGGAGACCACATGCTGATGGCAGAAGTACGTGCTGGTGACGGTGATGAGTTGGGTACTATAATTGCAGAGGAGATTTTGGCGATCGATGGTGTGACGGCTGCACATCCGTCATTTCTACAAGAGCGATTAAAATAGAGAGTCGAACAGACCGCACGTCGCAGAGAGGTTACTCTTCATCAACACCGGTCGGTTCTGCAGGTTCGAAAAATCGGAATGAGCCGACGACAACGATTCCGACAAGTAACAACATAGTCACAATGTAGATTCCCCAGATCACGGTTGAGTCGTACTCGAAAAACACAGTAACGCCCATAATAAACGTAATAAATGCGATTCGTAACACTGCAGCACCAGCAAAATGTGCCAATCCTGCATGATCCGTGATTTGTTCTGGCTGCGGGCCTGAAATAAGATCGACACGCCCACGATACCGAATTTGGTAGCCAAGATATGTTAAAAGGGTTGCAGAGCCAAACAGAACGATCGCCTCAAGCATTGATATTCTTTTGTGAGCGGGGCGTTTAGCTGATGTGGTTTTTTTGTCTGTCCACATTCACCGTGCGTACCGAATACTAAACCCCTCGCAACTGTAAGCGACACTGTGCGATGACAACAGGTCAGCTCCCTGGGACAGACGTGGGTGAGGATCCGGTCGATCGGATCATTTTCCATGTCGATATGGACTGTTTTTATGCATCCTGTGAGCGGTTGAAAGAGCCGTCCTTAGACGGTAGGCCTGTTATTGTTGGGATGGGATACGAGCATGGTGAGACCCATGGTGCGGTCGCAACAGCCAGTTATGAGGCACGAGCACATGGTGTTGAAAGTGCCCAGCCAATACGGCAGGCACTAGACGCACTCCCACGCGTTGGACACACAGACGCAGGGTATGATGGCCCTGTCGGCCACTACCGTCCTGTTGACATGGAGTTTTACAAAGACATTGCAAGTGAAGTGAAATCAATTCTTCATGAGTGTGCTGAAACCGTTCGGGAAGTCAGCATTGACGAGGCATACCTCGATGTAACCGATCGGACAGGGTGGGATACAGTCTCTGACGGTGATACGAGAACGCTCGCAGAGGGTTACGCCCGATATATCAAGGATCGAATTGATCGGGAAGTCGGTGTTCCTGCAAGCATCGGGGTCGCCCCTGATATGGCAACTGCAAAGATCGCAAGCGACTTTGAGAAGCCGGATGGATTAACGGTCGTTCCGCCAGCAACAGTCAGATCGTTTCTGGAGCCAATTCCGATCGACGATATCCATGGTATTGGTCCAGTGACCGCGCGTGAACTCAGAGAACACGGGATTGAGACCGCAGGAGGACTTGCATCTGCCGATCGGACGATGTTGATAACACAGTTCGGTAGCCGCGGTGAAGAACTGTATGAACGAGCGCGGGGAGAAGATTCACGGGTGGTGACACCCAGCGGAAACCCGAAAAGCCTCTCACGGGAGTCTGCATTCACAGCGTCAACAGATGATTCTGCACAGATTCGAGAAAAGATACAGGCGCTTGCTGGGGATGTTGCAACCCGTGCCCGAAGCCGGGGAGCGTTGTATCGGACAATTGGAATTAAAATTGTCTCTCCACCGTTCGACGTAAACACCCGGGCACGATCGCTTCCCGGGCCTATTGATGACCCAGATGTAGTGTCAACGATTGCAGATGAGTTGTATACTGAGTTTGTGGGAGCAACTGTAAGAAAAGTGGGAGTGCGTGTTTCAAACCTTGATTTTGGAGCGAGCGATCAGGTCACATTGAGTGGATTCGAGAACGAACAGGGAGACACATCGCGACAGTCAGATTCCGGCACAGATCCGGACACACCTACCGGTGAGACGCTGTTAGACTGGGTCGATCCACCAGACACAACGGATGATGCAACCGAAGAGCGGTCTATATCTGAGGGGCAAGCGTCGTTATTTTCATTTTCGGATTCAGACGTCGATCCGCAAGAGTAGTGTGAAGCGATCGATCCTCGGTACAGAAAGTCACAATTCACAGTATAAACTATGTGTCTTCGGCGTTGCTATTCGATAGAGAATGAGTAACGCGGAGAAAATCACCGTCGCAGATGTAAGCGCCGGACTTGGTGGAACCGACGAGATCGAGCCTGGAACTCCCGTTGAACTCCCTGTTGTCGACATCCTTACGGGGAGAGGGTTTGTCACCGGAAAGTCAGGGTCTGGAAAGTCAAACACCGCGTCCGTGATGATGGAAAATTTGCTGGATAACAACTTTCCAGTGCTTGTTGTTGATTCGGATGGCGAATACTATGGCTTGAAAGAAGAGTACGAGGTACTACATGTCGGCGCGGATGAGGAGTGTGACATTCAAGTCAGTCCGGAGCATGCAGAAAAGATTGCTTCCTTAGCGCTCGAACAGAACGTTCCAATTATTTTAGACGTGTCAGGATACTTAGATGATTCGGATGCCCAAGAGTTGATCTTAGAGACTGCCCGGCATCTATTCGCCAAAGAAAAGAAACTTAAAAAACCGTTTCTGCTTGTCATTGAGGAGTGCCACGAGTATATCCCCGAAAAAGGCGGGATGGGCGAGGCTGGAAAGATGCTCATTAAAATCGGAAAGCGAGGGCGAAAACACGGCCTCGGGATTTTAGGAATTAGCCAGCGGCCTGCAGATGTAAAGAAAGATTTCATTACGCAGTGTGATTGGCTTGTTTGGCACCGCCTTACATGGCGAAACGACACCAAAGTTGTTGGCCGTATCCTTGGAAATGAGTATGCAAGTGCGGTTGAGGATCTTGGGGATGGTGAAGGATTTCTTGTCACTGACTGGTCCGAATCAATTCGCCGCGTGCAGTTCCACCGAAAGCGCACATTCGATGCTGGTGCAACACCTGGGTTAGACGATTTTGAGCGACCGGAATTAAAATCCGTCAGTGGAAACCTTGTTTCTGAGCTCGCAGATATCTCTGACGAAAAACAGCGCCGAGAGAGTACGATCGCCGATCTCCGCCAGCAGTTGGACACAAAAGATGCAACGATCCGACAGCTCAAACGCGAACTTGAGGAGGCCAAAGATCTCAGTCGTATGGCCGATCAGTTTGCACAAGCGCTCTTACAACGATCGGAGGCGCCGTATCATGGTGGTGAAGGACGGAATCTTGCGCGTGATGATGAGCAGTCCGATCTCTACGAGTATGAGCCTGGCGAGCACGTAGACGGAGAGCTTGACCAACCATCCGGAACACAAATACAGGGAGAAACAGATCAGGAGACAACGACAGATACAGACGAGTGGACAGACGAGCAGGTTCGGGCATGGGCAAAGTCAGACCAGGGAGAAGGTGATACAGACGTAGAGCCAGAGGCACACGTACAACCCTCCGAAGAGAATGTCGACGACGAAATTGCAGCACTTGCCAGGTTAGGGACGGTATCGAGAGAAGAGATCGCTGAGGAAGCGATGAAGTTTGCAGAGGCGGTCGACATTGGCACCCGACAGGCAGTCATTGAGGAATTAGTCGATCGGGTTACACAGCTCCCAGAGCCGAGTCTCGAAATTCTCCGTCACTATCGGGAAGTCAAAACAAGCGACCCGCTCACCGCACATATCGAAACTGGAGGCGATGCAGATCAACAGTTCGCATACAGTCGGCATCGCCCGCTCAGACAAGCAGGTGTTGTCCAACACATCGGTCGTGGAGAGTACGAGTATGCAGTTCCGGATTTAATCGATGATGCATATGCACACCAACTTGCAGACGATGAAGTGTCCGAGATGGTTGCGGCTGTGGAATCCGCGTTTGTGTCAGAGGTTGAAGATCCACGAGAGACCCGCCCGAGCAAAGCATCGACACCCGGATTTATGTTTGATATGGATTAGCTCGGACGCAGCTGATACCTCACATACGCACAAGGCGAGACCAAAGCACCTATTTTAGAGCCCGGATACGAGATCTTCAAGTACAGCTTTTGGATCGTCTGCTTTTGCAACACCGCTTGCAAGAAGCACACCTGTTGCACCGAGTTCACCTGCAGAAACCACATCATCGCCAGTTGAAACTCCAGCACCACAGAATACGTCGACGTCTTCGTTCACAGCAGCCGCAGCCGAAACGGCATCTTTGACAATATCTGGGTCGGCGCTACTTACGGACACGTCCCCACCAATTAGCTCCGGTGGCTCAACCGCAACAGAATCAGGTGACAACGCAGCAACCGCTGCGGTTTGTTCAGGATTGTTCGCACAGACACATGTTTCAAGTCCCGCGCGTTCTGCGGCTTCGATCGAACCGTCAATATCTGCAAGTTTGCGTCGGTTCTCCGAGTGGTTGATCAGCGTTCCAACCGCACCTGCATCCGCGACCGCTTCCGCGAGCGTGCTACCAGTGAAACTTCCATGTCCGTTTGGCGAGACGTGTTGGGCCCACGTTTCGACGCCGGTTTCTGAGACACGTTCAAGATGCGCTGCTTGTGCAGCGACAGCAATTCTAACACCAGAGGACTCTGCAACCGTATTCGCTGCAGTTGCGATTTCGACTGGGTCACACGGGTACGCTTTCAAATTAACCAGAATGAACATTTGTACGTATTGCCGTTCGTCCTGAAACGCAAATAGCTTGATCATTTCGGCTACAGTTGCGTCGAGATGTGTATGTACCAGCGCATTGATCGTGTTAATGCAGTGCAAAACTCCAAATAGTTGTGCAGTGTAGTATTTGTATCGAGGATGTCCCTCATCGAACTTATCTCGGGCGTTGAAGCCCATGAAAAGGTGCTCACTGTGGTTAATTCGGATCCAGAGGCAGTGGATTCGCTCCGAGAGCACTTTTCCGATCGCAACATCTCTGTCAAATCCGGGACACTGGATGGTAGTCCACAATCGTTTGTTGTGCTGAGTCGCGACGGCGAATTTGTTACTGCAGCAGGTGTTGATGAAATTTTAGGTTTAAGTAGCTCTACAGAGCCTGGATTTGAAACGGAAACGTACAGACCAATATTGGATCATCTTGACGAGACGATGTTTACCTCCTACTCGATCGGTAAGATGGTCGCTGCCTCCCGCGAAATTGAAGACCGAGCCTTCCGAATCGGTAGAGGCCAGCTACACTCCGGCTTCCAGACGCTATCGGTGCTTGCAGGAGAGGTCCCAACATACAACCGGATTGGGTCTCGAGACGGACTTGATGTGCATGCGTATGCCGCACCGGAAGGGGATGTCCCAGATCATGACGGATTTACGATCCACGTCGAGCGGGCACCTGAAATCAGAAACACATGGTTTGTTGCTTATGATGGAGCAGGGATTGACCAAAATAAATGCGCGCTCTTAGCTGAAGAACGAGAGCCACGTCAGTTCTACGGCTTTTGGAGCTATGATCCGAGTACTGTCGATTATATTATTTCACATCTCACGACAAGCTATGGATTTGTTGAGACAGACGGTGGAGACTCCTCGGATCCTTCGGACTTACTCAAAAAATAACCTGGTCGTTCGTGATCAATCTTTTCGCTTGACAACGTCACCGAGTGTCATCCCGCTGCTGGATCCGCTAGACCAGTCATCAGCATCAACATCGGTTCCTTCGGTAAGTGAGATATCGAGCGATCGTTCGAGTTTCTTTTGAACGCCATCACTCGGAAGGATATCACCGCGTTCGAGTTTGCGAATGAGGCTTGCTTTTTCATTGAGTTTGTTTGCAAGTTCCTCCTGTGTCAGATTTCGTGACTCTCGCGCACTCCGAATCCGATCGTCATAGTCTGCTGCAATCTCGTCCATATCATCGAACATATCACGGCGTCGACGAGTCGATCCGGAGCTGGAAGACGATCCTGCGCCCGCAGAGCTTGTGGAAGCACCGCTAGCTTTCCCAGAACTGGAGGAGGTAGAGTATTTGCTTCCGGAGCTAGATGGCGACGTAGTGCGGACTTCAGTGCCGAAATCCTTACACGAGTCACAGAGTTCTAGCTCGGCACCTTCAACTTTCGTGGTAGTGAGCGACCCTTGAGTCGCACCACACATCTCGCACTGTGGCATACCTTCCGTTACACTGCCCCCGAATAAAAAAGGTGCGTCGTCGGATGACTGCGTCACTACTCAATATCTGACCACGCACCCCAGAATCGCTGGAATGCGGTGAGATGGCCTACAACCGCGAACAGCACAAGCAAGAGGCCAATTAAATTAAGCCCGAAAATGAGCGCTGCCGGGTAGACAGCCGTCGCGACGCCAATAAAACCGATAAGTGCGAGTCGATCGGCTCGCCCAAGCAGGCCACCATATGCTCGACCGAGGCCAACCGCTTGGATCTGTGTCCCGAGGTACGAGGTCATCAACACACCGGTAACCGCTGCAAAGCCAAGCGCGTACTGTTCAATTCCAGCAGCAAGTCCAGCAAGGATAATAATATCTGCATACCGATCCAGAACGTGATCAAGAAGATCGCCGCTTGCTGATGCGCTGTCCTGCTCACGTGCGAGTGCACCATCGAGAAGGTCCAGCCACCCGTTTGCTAAGACAAATAGCGCACCAAGAAGATACCAGATCGGTTCAGCAAACGAGAAGGCAACAGCCGCAGCGCCTGCAAACCCAACTGCAAGGACACTGACGCTGTTTGGCGTGAGCCCCACTTTATCGGCGGCAGTGACAAATGGGGAGAGCAGTCGGTTTGCAACAGGGCGGAACTGATCAAGTGTCATTGTGTGAGGTACTGCGTAAAGTCTACCGTCCCAGCGCTTGGTTCTTTTGTTCCTGTGACGACGGCTTCAATTTCGGTTGCAACTTCTTTCGGTTTTTTCCCAGTTGTGTCAATCTCATACACCTTCTCTACACCGTGTTGGGAAACCGCCTCCGAGAGGAGTACATCGAGGGCTTCGCTTTCAGCATTTTCCCGTGCCTTTTTCGGTGTCTCACCACGGTCAAGTAGTCGTGATTCCAGTGTTGCAGGCTCACATCGAAGAACAATCACTCGATCGGCATCAAGATAGTGTGAAAGATGTGACTCGACGATTCCCTCCCATGCACCGAGGTGAGACCGAACGGCGTCGAGATCAGCAACGAGCGAATCTCGATCGGTGTCGCGCTCCGTCCACAGTTCATGGGTAGTTATTGTTTCGTTAAGATGGACGATGGGCACTGAAAGGGAGTCTGCTGCAGTAACAGCAGTCGTTTTTCCAGTTCCAGGAGTCCCGGTAACAGCAACGCGCATCAGTGGATCGCAACCTCGTTGAGAATCGAATTCAGCGTCTCAACGGCTGTGTGTGTCTCCGATCGAGTTCCACACGAAATGCGAACACACTGTGGAAGTCCAAAGCTTGTGCAGTCACGGATGATTACACCGCGTGCTTGACTCTCTGCTGCGACTGTTTTTGCATCGCCGACATCTGCAAGAATAAAATTCCCTGCGCTATCCCACGTTTGGGTGTCGAGGTTTGATTGCATGTATTCACGGGACCACTGTGCTGTCTCTACGGACTGTGTGACGTGCTCGTCGTCGGTGAGGGCAGCGAGTGCAGCCCGGCAGGCAAGCTCGTTCGCGGCAAATGGTGTATTCACACGAGCGTATGCATCAGCCCACGATTCAGGAACAACCGCATAGCCGATACGGAGACCAGCAAGGCCATATGCCTTTGAGAACGTTCGAAGGACAGCAATATTGTCATGGTCATCGATCAGTCCGATGCTGCTTGGTCGCTCACTGTACTCACCATACGCTTCATCAACCACAATGAGCGTGTCATCGTCGACCGCATCTGCAATTTCAACAATCGCCGCTCGTGAGAACTCCTTGCCAGTTGGGTTGTGTGGACTTGTGAGATAGACAATTCGTTCGCCAGCATACGCATCTAAAACCAAGGCATTGGTTTGTGCAAAGTCGGATTCCTTTGAGAGGGTGTAGCTCGTCGCTGTACCGTGATGGTACTTTGCGCTCATGCTGTAGTATGAAAAGCCAGGTTCAGGTTCGAGAATCCGATCGTCCGGTTCGAGCATTGCGCGTGAGAGTAGATCGATCGCCCCATCAGCACCAGGTGTGAGCCAAACCTGTTCATCAGTGACGCCCCACTTGTCTGCGATCGCCGCAGTAAGGTCCGTATGTGAGGCCTTTGGATAGACATTGAGCCCGTTTGTTTCAGCGTGTGTCACGACGGCTTCAATTGCCTTTGGGCTGGAGCCATGTGGATTTTCGTTTGATGAGAGTTTGATCAGTTCGGATGGATCGAGCCCGAGTTCACGGGCGACTTCTTCGATCCCTCGACCTGGGACGTACGGGGCGTTTGCAGAGAGATCCCGCGGTTGCATATGCGTCGAATTCGGCCGCCGAGCCTTAAGAGTGCTTACACCTCGCCGTCAGTGCCCTCGGCCTACGGAATGCGGACACTGTGTTCGAGGGTTCCGATCCCTTCGATTTCGATTGCCACGTCGTCACCGTCAGAGAGTGGGCCAACGCCTGCAGGCGTTCCAGTCGAGATGACATCACCGGGTTCAAGCGTGATATATGCTGAAATCTCTTCAATGAGCTCAGGAACCGAAAAGAAGAACTGGTCGATTGATGAGGACTGCTTTGTCTCGCCGTTCACACGGAGCTCGATCGATGCGTCCTCGGGAACCGCTGTCGGGTCTGCAAGCACTGGGCCGAGGACAGCGCTGTTATCAAACGCCTTCCCACGAACCCAGTTCGTTTCAATATCCTGATCATCACGGTTCGAGATATCGTTCATACAGGTGTAGCCCGCGACAGACGCCAACGCATCGTCTGCAGTAACATTTCGACACTGTTCACCGATGACGATCGCGAACTCAGCCTCCCAGTCAATCCGATCTTTTCCAGCAGGCAACGTGACAGTGCTATTCGGTGGCGAGACCGCGTTTGGCGGTTTCAAAAATAGTAGGGGCCGTTCTGGAACCTCCTTATCACGTTCTGCAGCGTGGTCTGCGTAGTTTAATCCCACACAGACAATCTTGGATGGCTCACAGGGAGCAAGGAGTGTCACATCGTCTTTGGAGAGGTCATATGTTTCGCCGCCTGCAGTGACCGTACCTTCGTTGTATGTGCCGGTTCGAACTGTCCCCGCGGGATCACGGAATCGTGCAGTGTACATACCCACCCTCACGATAGCAGGATGAAAAAGCGTTCGTGCATCGGCAGGTGATGCACTCGAGATAGTCAGTCGGAGCGCCGCCATCTTTTATGTGGATTTACCGAGTATATGTAGGTGGATTATGACGATGGAACTCACGTGGCACGGCCACTCGACTTGGTATGTGACTGTTGGTGAGACGACGCTTCTGATCGACCCGTTTTTTGACAACCCAAAGACGGAACTTGATGCAAGCGACATTGAGACGCCGGACTACGTGCTGTTAACGCATGGGCACGCGGATCATATTGCTGATGCAGAAGCATTCCCGGAGGCGACGATTGTTGCAACACCGGAGCTTGCATCCTTCATGAACGACGAGTTCGGGTTAGAAAATGCAGTTGGTGGGATGGGAATGAACCTTGGTGGGACTGTTGAATGTGGCGATGCGTATGTAACAATGGTCCGTGCAGACCACAGTAACGGAATCAACACGGGCTATGATACCTCCGCAGGGATGCCTGCTGGCTACGTTATCAGCGATACAAAACCAACACAGGTCTCCGACGAAGAATCAACGACATTCTATCATGCTGGAGACACAAGCCTCATGACCGAGATGCGTGAGGTAATCGGCTCATATCTTGAACCGGATGCTGCAGCCGTCCCGATCGGTGATCATTTCACTATGGGACCATGGCAGGCTGCGGTTGCTGTTGACTGGCTGAGTGTCGATCACGCCTTCCCGATGCATTATGATACGTTCCCGCCGATCGAAGTCGATACAGACGACTTCGTTCGTGAAGTCAAGGCAACTGGATCGAACACGGAGGTCCATGTACTTGAAGCGGATGAACCGTTCCAGTTGGAATAAATAACTGTGGGTAGCACTGCCCACAGACGATCGTAAACACTGAATATTTTTGTATTTATATTGACACGCTTACAAGCAGATTTGGTGGATACACACAGGCACTTGTATGTTCTGTTAGTAAGAGACGGAACCGCTTGAGCAAGCTTTAGGGCGGATGCAGACATTAGTGTAAACGCTATGAGCGACATTGAAACATCCACCGTAAGCGAAGAAGGATACGCAAGCACGAGCCAAGTTGGCGAGTTTGAACTGTCAATTGACGCACTTGATGAAGCCGGTCCAAATCCGAATGCTGTGCTCGTCGCAGACTATGCGGCGTGTTTCCTCCCTGCGTTCCGCGTTGGTGGCCAAAAAGAAGGCGTTGACGATCTTGGAAAGATCCAGATCGATGCAGAAGCAGACCTTGATGACGGTGATGATCTCTCTGCAATTCGGTTTACAATGCACGTTGAAGCGGATCTCTCAGATGAGGAGTTCGCTGCAATCGTCGAACGAGCAGAAGGAATCTGTCACGTTCACGCAGCACTCAAACCGGAGCTTCACGCATCGATCGACGTCCACGGTAACGCGTTCTAACGGCTCCGACGCCAGTTCGACTTTCTTTTGCGCAGCAGACGCAACCAATAGCGAACGCTTAGCGACGGTACGCTCGATACGTCATTGCGGCCCCATCAACAATTACGACATCTGTTTCCGACACATGGTATTGAGGCGTTGGCTCGCGTTCGTCACGGAAGACGTACGGTGAATGGTTCGACTCCATACGAACACATTTGTCGACTAGTATAAAAATATATGCTAGTTAATACCACACACGATAATTAGTAGAGAACGCGATCGAACTCAGCAAGCGACTCAAGAACATAGTCCGGTTGAATATCGCTCTCAGAGAGCGTCGTATTGTCTGTCACGCCGGTTTTGACGAGCACGGTGGTCATTCCTGCGTTTTTACCCAACAGAATGTCTGTGTCAAGTCGATCGCCCACTACAAGACACTCGCTTGGATCGGGATTTCCGAGCCGATCGAGTGCGAGTTGCGCCGTGTACGGTGACGGTTTTCCACAGATCTGCTCAACGCTGCGGTTGGTGACGTTCTCGATCGCACCAATAATTGCTCCAGAGCCAGGGATGTCTCCGTGATCAGTCGGGATGATAATATCCGGGTCCGTCCCAATGAACGGGATCGACGGGTCTTTGAGAATTGTTAACGAATCCTGTAGATCTTGGTACGAGAAGTTGAAATCGATCGACGCAACGAGCGTTTCTGCCTGCTCAACCGATTCGGTCTGGGAGAGTCCGGCCTCTTCAAACTGCGTGGAGACGCCCGGTTCACCGATCAGAAAGATGTCCTCATTCGCATGAAACTCAGAGAGGTATGCTGTTGTTGCAGTGCCCGCAGTAATGACATCATCACCAGTAACAGTAACACCAGCATGTGCGAGCCGGGCTTGATATGCGGGAGGCATTTTTGTTGGATTGTTCGAAACGAACAGCCGGTTGAGCCCTGCATCTTCGGCAGTTTCCAGACCAACACGTGCACCGTCAATTGGTGTGTCCCCGCGCACGATCGTGCCATCAACATCAAAAATTACTGCCCGATAATTCATAGTCAATGTACGGGCTACGATCCATTCAATCCGCCGATCATTTTGCTGATGAAATTAACCGTTCCGATATCGGTATACAACACAAAAACGGAAAGACACTATGTGATGCAGTACGTATAGTGTCGTATTGTGACAACTACCCAGTTGACGCTCATTCAGATCGATAACTACGGTCCATGGACAGTAACTCCCGAGCCCCGCAGAGAGATGGATCTTCAGACCCTCCAATCCCGGCTTTTCGCAGATATTGCACAGTTCATTGGTGGTCGGAATGGGTACGTATTCTACACACGGTTTGACAATATGGTCGCCGTCACAAACGGGATCGACAGAGAAGAACACAGAATCCTGCAGGAAAGTATCCGCAATCGGTATCCGGTAACGATCAGTCTTGGTGTCGGTGTCGGAGCAACACCTGCGGTTGCACTCGATGAGGCAACCGAACACATTCAAGCAGCAGGCAGCGCACAGGATAAAGACCGAACAGAGGTTCTGAGCGGCACATTCCTCCCTGAAGAGGATGTGCAGGAGATCCATATCGCGCACTTTGATGTCAATGATGCAACCGGGCGCTACACAGACCAGATGAACGAGTATGACTCATTCATCCATATCGAGCGAAGCTATGCCTCCCTGATGGAGTATATGCGGACCGAACATGGTGCACTGTCCTTCTTTGTTGGTGGAGACAACATCATCGCCGTCTGTCCATCGCTTACATCGACAGAGTACCAAGCGGCGATTGATCACGTCCGTAGTGATGTCAACGTCGAACTAAAGGTTGGAATTGGCAATGGCAAGTCACCACATGAAGCAGGGATCGCTGCAAAACATGCGCTTGAGGACTGTCGATTTGACGGCACAACCGTCGAGTTTGCAGGCTCAAAAGCACACGCAAGTGGCGACTGATGAGTAAATCTCGCCGGGCACTGTACTTCACTGCCCCGCGATCGGCAGAACTTCGAGAAGAGGAGCAACCAACACCAGCGGCTGGAGAGGTGCTCGTCGAAACCAGCGTTTCAGCGGTCAGCCCGGGGACAGAGCTACTGATTTATCGTGGCGACGCGCCAACAGACCTTCCAGCCGATCTCTCGATCGACTCGCTGGATGGCTCGCTCTCATATCCGCTTCAGTACGGGTATGCTGCAGTTGGTGTTGTTACTGCTGTCGGTGAGCACGTCTCTTCCTCATGGCTCGGCACACAGGTATTTGGGTTTCAGCCGCATCAGAGCCATTTTGTCGCTACACCGGATGTGCTTCGACCGGTGCCGGATGAGATCGAACCAGCAGTCGCATCGCTACTGCCAACAATGGAAACCGCAATCTCGCTTGCACATGACGGGGCACCGAAAATCGGTGAGGAAGTGGTTGTTTTCGGGCAAGGCTTGGTTGGGTTGCTCTTGACGACAGTGCTTTCATCATTTCCGTTGTCCAGGCTCATTACCGTGGATCCGATCTCTGCTCGCCGATCGCAATCGCGACAGTGTGGTGCAGATGTGAGCATTCATCCTGCTGAACTACAAGACACAATTATGCTCCCGAAAAACGCCGACAGTGAGCTTGCTGGCTGTGACCTCTGTTATGAGCTGTCTGGAAATCCTGCTGCGCTTGATAGTGCAGTTGAGGTAACTGGCTACGACGGGCGGGTTATTATTGGGTCGTGGTACGGCAATAAGGATGTCTCACTCTCTCTTGGAGGTCGGTTCCACCGAAGCCGAATCTCATTGCAAGCAAGTCAAGTCAGTACGATCGACCCTGCACTTCGGGGGCGATGGACTGCTGATAGACGTTTCGACGTTGTCTGGGAGCAGCTCTCAACACTTGATGAAACGAGCCTTGAACTGCTCTCGATGCCATTTGATGATGCACCAAAAGCGTATGAGACGCTTGATCGGTCCCCAGCTGATGCGATTGGTGTCAGATTCCACTACTAACGCTGCATACTATTTTCAATCTGTGGCCCATAGTAGCAGTATGTCTGCAACTGAGGCTGCCACAGGCACGTATCGAGTCTCTGTTGAACGATCATTCATCGCACAGCATTTTCTGACGGTCCCAAACCCAGGTCCAGAAGGGGAGCTCCACTCACACCAGTTCCGCTTGCAAGTAACATTCAGTGGTGATAGACTGAATGAGTATGGCTATCTGGTAGACATTGATGCAATCAAAGAAGCCATGGATGCGATCGTTGACACATATGGCGATGAGACCCTCAACGAGTTACCACCATTTTCGGGGTTGAACCCGAGTGTCGAGCATTTTTCTCGGATTGTGTGTGAAGAGATTCTTGAGTCAACAGCAGTTGATGTTCCAACGCAGATTACGGTTCGACTGTGGGAAGATGATGAGGCGTATGCGTCATTTACCACAGAAATCTGAGTCGCTCATTGCGCAACCAATTTGTTAGGTTCTTCCCAACTAGTTGTATGGTCTCACTCCCGTTTGAGCGTGCAGATCGAATACTTATTGGCGCGGCAATACTCGTTGGGCTCTGTTTGTTTGCCGCAGTACTCGCTCCGCATCCGTTCTTTGCTGGCCCATATGTTGATGGTGATGCTGGAGAGTACACACACTTTGCGGTGTCAGAGGATGATTCTCGATTCGCTGAAACGGTTGAGTTATACGATCTTGATCCGGATGATTCGATTGATATCTCCGAATTAACACCTGCTGGTGCTGCTGTGTTCTTACAGACCATCAATGCAAGCGAAGGGGATGATGGGTGGAGCCAGTATGAATTACAGGTCTGTGAGCCATGGCTCCTCACCTGTGATACGACACGGGACGCACCGACTGATTTCACATACGGTGTAGGTTCAGCGAGCGAGATTTTCACATTCGTTACCTACGATGAACGGACATACATTCTTCAGACAGGACTTCTTCCGGGAAGCGAGTCGGTGGCCAGTGGACCAAGCATTGGAGAGACAACTGAACTTGTCTGGCTCTTTGGAATTCTGCCATACGTTGTCTTCATGCTTGCAGGGACTGCACTCAGTGTGACAGTTGGGAACCGTGAATGGGGCAGTATCCTTGTTGTCGGTGGAACAATACTGTTTATTGTGGGGCTTGTGCTTCCATATGTAGAGCTATACACCAGTCTCTCTGTGGCAGAGCTTGGCGGGTGGCTCCCTGTCACTGCTGTCACTGCGGCCTTGTTTTCACTTGCAGTCACCGTATACCTGACCGTGCGATACGCAGAAACAACCGTCAGTGCACAGCGAAGACAGCGTCAGTAGCGACGCTCCAGCAGCGGTGGGCTACCGCTAACAGAAGTTCTGCGTTGCAAATATTTTGATGCCGTCGTCAGTTTCAATCGCGACCACACCAATCCCTTGACCCTCCCAATGCTCATCAAGCATATTATCCCTGTGGCCTGGCGAGTTGAGCCACTGGGTGACAACACCCTCCGCAATATCAGATTCTGATTCATGGACGACCGTTCCATCATCCGTTGCGATCGGTTGGTCATACCATGTTTGTGCAAGATTCTCTCCTCCCGTTCGATACCAGCCGTCATCCGAAGAGACCTGACAGCGGTAGCCAAACCGTTGGTACCGATCGCCCAGCGTTTCTCCATCCGGTGCCGTATGTGCAAAAAAGTCCTCTGTTGCCATGCGCGTGGAGTGATACCGTGCGATCTCTCTGAGATCAGTATCGAACGTCACCGGATCTACTCCTTCGGCTTCCCGCTCACGATTAACGACATCATGGATCTCTTGTTCAATACGTGACTCAGAAACCTCTGAGACGGTTGGCTGTGGTTGCGTGTCCGGTTGATCTGCCGGTCGTTCAGTAGCTGGTGCTAACGGATTCGACTCTGTATCGAGTTCAACTGCTGGCAGTTGGGTGGTATCGAACCCACCTGCTGCAAGTACAATTGCAAGCGATACCGCAACAACAACCACAAGTCGCAACGTGATCGAGATGAGTGTGCCAATGATCGATCGAAGCTGTCGGATGGTATGAACTTGGTGAGAGAGAGTGTAGATAGGTGGTCCCGATCGATCCATACATAATAGGCGAGTGAAAGGAAAATAAAATCGCGGATCGTCTGTATTGTCGATAGAACAACTAAAACGGATCTTTATACGACATACGGTATTATTGTTTGGTTGATTTGTAAGACAAATTTGTTCGCTGCGTACTGAATACATGACTTTTTGAACGGACTGATCGCAGATGCGATCGGCTCCGTTGGCATGCTGAGCGCCCAGCTCAGCGAGTCATGTACGGGCTCTCCGAACGTACGTATGGTACATAACTGACATCGATGGTCCGTACAGCGCGGGTCATTGACACTCAGCTACGGAGTGGGACCATCAACCTCCGAAAGAGTTAGTACTGTAGAATCGGTTAGGACTAACCTAAGGGTCAACAAAGTTTTAAGAACGGAATGGGGACGGAGGGACACCCCCCAACACCATTATCAACACCCTCAAACCCTCTACCTCCCGTTTTCTGACCTACCAAAAATCTGATATCCATGATTACGCACCTAAACTCTCATTTTCCTTATCAATATCGAGGTCATGAACCCACTGCGAACGCCGCTGCTCAAGTTCCTCGAACGGCTCTTCCTTATCATAATGCCGCTTGATCGTATCCGGGCTCGCGTTCACTCGCTCAGACACCACCTCGATCGGAATCCCACGATTCAACTGCCACGTGATCGATCCAGTACGGATCGCGTGGGGGCCTTTCGATGACGGGCACTGACTCTGTTTCCGATGAACTTGCTTGAACTCACACGTAGACGGAACCTCACCATGTGGACACGATCGGAACCAACACGGGAAGGTCGCTGTGTACGTCCAGTTTCGAATCGTTGTCTTCGATGCCCGCCCACGACGAGACGTAAACAACGGTTCACGACTGCGATCGTCGCGAACATCCCAACGCTCGCGAGCGATGTACGTATCAAGCACATCAGCAACCTGCGGGCTAATCTGCACAGGTCGCTCACCATCGCTTGCATTTTTCAACCGCGTACCAGTTCGGTTCTTGAAATGCAGATACGGCCCATCCTCGATGTAGTCTTTGAGATCGAGTGCCTGTAGCCCACCAAGACGGCACCCAACACACCAAAAAATCTCTAGTACTGCGTGCATCGGTTTTCCGTAGTACGCAGTTGAATTCCTGAAGAAATCCAAGAGTTCTATCGCGTCTTTCGTTTCCAGCCGATCGCTGCTACTGCCATCCTCTTTCGAAAGCGTAGGTACGTCGATCCGCTCCGGTAGCGTCGGGTCCACAGCCTCGATCGTGACACAGTAATCTATCAGCTGCTTCACTGCAACCATGTCACCGCGAACAGTTGCAGGCTTCACCTCCTGACGGCGTTTCCGCTCATACTGATCAATCACCCAGCCGTTCACTTCGCCGATCGTCTCGATACCATTCTCTTCGAGAAAGTGAACGAACTCGTTGAGCTGGTATCGGTACGTTCGAATCGTCCAGTCAGAGCTGCTTGCCTTCCGTTTTGAAAGAAAATTCTTCTGTGCTTGACGTGGTGTTAGGTCAGACGGCTCGATCATTTCGATCGGCCTCCAACAATCGCATCACAATAGTAGCACGCAAACACGCCGTCACCAACCGGAACGAGCTCACGTCGCGTTCCACACCGATCGCAGTACGCAAACTGTGTGAGGGTCATCAGTAATCGTACCCCCATCCGCAGCGATCGCACCGAACTTCATTCTCTGTCTGATCCCACTCGGTGTGTAGCTTCCACTCTTCAGAATCGAAATCAGCCTCATCCCAGCTGCCGACTACTAAATGTCCGGTTGCAATCTGTTCATCCCACACCATACCGCCGCAATCACACCGCTCAACTGCCTCTCGATCTAAACGCCGTTTGGTTCCGGCGTTCGGAATCACATCGACACTCGTCGGTGGAATCGGTGGCGTTGGTTTCTCCTCTCGATCGGTCTCTTCACTCATTCCGATCGGCCTCCGATCGAACCGTAATCAACTCAGAACCGAGCATGAACCGATCGGGCTGCTGCAACGACGCACACAACCTACAGCTGGGGGTGCCTCTGTTTGCGTCGAAGCCAGTTGCCGATCGAATATGACAGTGTGGGCATGGGCGATCAGTGGGGTTATTGATGGGCGGCGCATCTTGTCGTGTGCGGGTTCTCACACCCGCAGAGCTACTTTGGCTCATTGTTTGCGAACAGTGAAGCCACCACAGGGCGGCGCTGGGACGCCGTCCTTTCTACTACACCCGACAAGACTCATCTACAACCAACAGGTGACTTCACAGTACACAATTAAGCTAGGTGTGCATAAATGCACTGATTAATTGAATTCAAACACAATGGGTGATTAAGGCTATAGTGTGCTATTACTCACTATCCAATGCACACATTGTGCATTAATGCAATGTGTGTGCTAATGAGAAAGAGTGGTGCATGGATGACGATCTGGGATGATAGAATCTTAGAGATTATCCGAGATTCAGATTCCGGTAATGCAACAAATATTGCTAATCATAAGTACATCAGGGTCTCTCGATCTACGATCACACGCCGTCTTAGTCGGCTTGCTGATCATGGGCTTCTTACGCATTTAGGAAATGGTGTTTACGTCATCACCGACCAAGGAGAGCGGTATCTTGAGGGTGAGCTTGACGCTGATGAATTGCAGGATATGAGCGAGGGAGAGGGTACAGCGAGTGCATAGATAGAATGGGCTCTCCAATACGAAAGACCGGGCGGTGGATGCAACAGCTTGATGAACGAATTCTTGAACACCTTGCCGAAGAAGGTTGGGCAACCCCTGAATTGATCGCTGACGACCCAAGTTTTGACGATCTTCAATGTTCCACTGCTCGTGTTCGTGAACGCTGTCGTGAGCTGACTGAACGAGAACTGATCGAGCCAGTTCACTCTGATATGTATGAGATTACAACGTGGGGACTAGCGTATTTGCGTGGTGATTTAGATGCAGATCTACTACACAAATGGCGTAACTCAAGGTGACCTGTATGAGGGTGTGATAGACTCTTAGAATTGAGAAAGAGGTGGCACACCGTTCACGAGGTAATGAGCCCCAATCAGATCAGTTTCGACTTCTGTTCGCCTGTGCTTTGCATCCATCCCAGAAGGACTTGCAACAGAGAACATTGCATCACCCCCGAATGTTTTTTGATGCTTTCTCATCCGGTTTTGAAAGGAACGAGTCTCTCCAATGTATGACAGTGACTCTTTATTCGGCCTCCAAATCCGGTAAACACCAGCATCAGGATAGTTGTGATCAAGTCTTTCTTTTAATTGACGTGGGTGACTCCAACTGATGCCCATCCAATTGATTCCAGTAACACTCTCTACGTTTTTCCATGAAACGGGTCCACGCCCTTTTTCGGTATTGGGCTCTATTTGTCCCTCTTTGAGTAGGCCTCCAACATAGCCGCCTTTCCGATAGCTTGACTGAGAATATCCTTCAATAATCCGCCCAAAATTTGCGGTTGGGCTTCTCCCCATTTTTTGACGTGAAAGCATAATTAGGGTCTCTTCAAGTCCTTTACGTTGCTGTTTGTCTTCCGCAAGTTCAGGAGTTACCGTAGATACCTTCAGCCCAGACCCATATTGATCTACTACTGCCCATAGACACGGTGCTGCAGTGTGTGGATCACGAAACGGCATCTGTTCTTTATATGTATTTCGACCCAGAGCCATTACCCGTCCTCGTGTACTTCGTCCAGTTTCACCAATATACTCAAGCCCATTTCTCTTTTTATGCTTCACGCGGTACAATCCTGGCTCAGTATCGATCGTTGATAGTTGATTATCATCTGGGTTGAGTGAGGTCCATTCTGACCAATTCAAACCCATCCAGTCATTAGCGTAGATATCGTCACTAAGCATTAATTTTCATTGTACCATTTCAGCCGCTCGCCGATCATTAAGCCTTCAGTCGGGGTTTCAATTTCCACATCATAGTCTTCCAGAAGTGGAAGCAGCTCTTCGTAGTATGCCTTACCAGAGTGAAAGACAAGGGTATTGTTTTGATCAAGTAGACCTGACGTTTTTAATTCAATGAGCACTGCAGACGACCACTTTCGTTTTTGTGAGACAGTAGCACCAGTTAGTGTTTCATCGTACGGCTCGATTGCTGGCCCATCTGGATCGAGTAAATAATGCTTAGCAGATAAGATATACCATTCATCATGATGACGTTCTGAATAATCTTTAGCCTTTGAAAACAATACTGATGGGCTGTACATTTCCCCTGGCGATGTTTTTTGTTCACTCTTTGTTTTTGTACAACTAATCAAACCGATCTCCCTTGTATCGTCCATGTTATTCTACGACCTTCTAGGTGATGACTGGTATTTGTCTAAGGGAATTAGTAATTTTAGATCCTATGATTACACGGTGTCTGATAATAGAGTAACATTCTAACACGTGATTAAACGTGGAGTAGTAACTCATAAATTCGCATGAAAGCGTTGAAACAAGTATTAGAATAAGTTGTCCCTGAAAACAATCAACCCATTGATTTATCAATTAAAATGACAATCGGTCTTCAATGGCGACATTGACAGACGCACAAAAGAATGTTCTTGAACAACACCTTGCTTCTGGTGAAAGTGTTCTTGAAGTCCGTGCCTCCGATCACAGTCTTATTGCAGTAACCGATCGGCGGGTTATCAGAATTCAAGAGAGTGAAAAAGGCGATCGCGATCAGCGTATGATCAAAAGCAACTTCTTCACAGGTCCTGGTGTTACCGGAGTCACGGTCAATCAACTAAGTGGGAGAAGTAACGATCGGGAAGCGGTGTTTTTCGGCTCAGTGTTTGTGGTTGTAGGCGTGCTCACAGCGGTAGCAATTGATTCTGGTGCTGGTGCTATTCTCGGTGTAGCACTTTCGGTGTTCGGTATTGCTGCACTGTGGTATGGGCTTTCAAACGGTTCTAGTGGAGAGATTGAGGTTGTAGTTCACAAAAGCAATGATTCAGACGTTACATTTGATTTAAATTCATCCGAAGCAGGTGTTGCCTCTGCAATTTCTGAGTCTGTTGGTGCAGCGCACAATCCCTAATTTGGGTGGTTACGATCTTCAATGTTCCACTGCCCGCGTTCGCGAACGCTGTCGTGAGCTGACCGATCGAGAGTTGATCGAGCCAGCTCACTCAGATATGTATGAGATTACAATATGGGATTAGCGTATCTGCGTGGCGATCTTGATGCAAATACGCTGAAAAGATGGGCAATTAGGTGACTTGCATTTGTGTGTCCTTCTTATCGTTTGTTCTATCACTTGGCTTGAATTTATAAACTGGTTCTTCAAGTTTTGTCCCACACCCTGAACAGTTTGCATCCCATCCATCAATTGATGCCAAATCTACTTGCGTACTATCACACTTTGGACAGCTATTAATCCGAAGCCATCCTTCATTTGAGTTGACATTATTTTTTGCAATTCGAATCGTTGGTACACTAAACCCATTTTTCTTTCTATAATGAGATCTGATATCGTGAGCAATATTTCCAACTTGAGTATCATCTATCCCTTTTGGAGATTTGTTAACATGTACGTGTGCTTGGCTCAAATCTCCCCATTCAGATAGAGCAAATTGAACTAACTCGTGTGTTCTTTTTTGAACATCAGACGGCCTCCATCCGTTTTTTGGGTCCGGGAGGTTGCGAAGAGATAACATTGAGGATTTTGAGTATATTTTTTCAAATTTCTCATCGTATGATCGATTACCAGCGGAAGCATTGTCTTCTGGCCCAAGTAAAGAAAGATTTCCAAGCATATCCACAACCTCTTCTAATTCTTCATCGTCCGAAGTTTGGGGATGGATATGTTCTATTGTTATTCCTTGCTTTTTCCACTTTGAAAATAGCGGGATCTGAGATATACTTGACATCGAACCACGGTCGCGAAGATGCTTCTCGTAACGGTAAAGCAGATACCTAATTACCTCCTTATTACGAACTCCCCTCCAACCATCATTTCTGTCTGTTCCTTCGAATATATCTTTTCGTAGAAGACAATCAACAAAGTACGTATCTGGACAGTTTTCACCGATAGCGGACTCAAAACTTTTGCAAGCTTCGACGATTGCTTCTGACTTGGAATCAAATTTCAGGCTTTTAGGACTATCATTAAATACCTGTTCAGCAAGGTCTCTCTTTCCTGCCCATTCTATCCAATATCCATGTCTCTGCAAGGCTGCCCGACCCGCATCAGTCCGGCGACCTGCTATATTGTAAACTCGGAACGAAATCACTTCACATAATTTTACTACATCTGAAAACTCCTGTCCAGGCCCATATCTTCTATGTGTTGACATAAGCAGTGGCAAGAAATTATTGCTTACCGGCAGTCTGTTGATACCATCCAACCGCTCGATAGTCTCTTGATCGTATTCCGGTCTTTGGGAAGCAACCAATTCAGGATAATTGATCACTTCATAAGCTTCAGAACATTCAACAATGCTATCTAAATATGCACCAATCCACGTTTTAAGATTTTCTTCATTTTGGTTCAGTGCAGCGTGTTTTTGTAAATGTTTAATCCGTCGATGTACCTCTGTATACTCTGAATCGGACTGTCTTGCAAGGACTAATTCGCCGCTGAACAATCTCCAATGGTATGTAACAAAACTATCCACATCCGCATCTGTCCCACCATGCTCAGTGATATTACGGATTACTTCACCCATCTTTTGATAGATATGCCTTGACAGCTCTCGATCATCCAAGCGTGCAGCACAGTATACTAAATAACTTTTAATTTTATCCAGAGTAGTGAGGTTTTTTCCACGATCGTTTACGACCTCAAATAACCTACCTGCTTCAGTCTCATCTCGTATTATGTAGGCAGTAATTTCTAACCCATTCTTTACTACTTTTCCGAAATCCATTAAGTAGGAGTAATATCCATCATAATCAATCTCTCCGTCTTCCTCAAATTTTAATTTCTGCTCTTCAAACCATTCTCCGATTGTGGACTTGGCTTCAACCAATCTCCGTTGAGATACGTTATCGGTAGTTACTTTCGAGCTGCTTCGACTTTCTACGACTACTTGCCGGAATGTTTCCCGATTTATATCATCGAGTGTGACCCTTTCTGCGTCGTATTTTATAAGGAATTCCTCTTCGTTATCATTTGCTAGATCCTTGGGAAAAATCCCGTGATCTTGATCAAGATCTACTTCAGATATTGAGTTCAGCTGCTCATTTAGTGAACTCATTAGTATTGCTATCGTTGTCAGCCTCTGTTGGCCGTCTATTACCTCAAATGATTCAAAATTTTTCCCACCTGTGCTTTTTGTTCCGGTTTCAAGAAGCACAATTGTCCCAAAATAGTGGATAAAATCATCCGCATTTTCACGTTCAGAAAATGCGTAATCCAAATCTTGTAATAAATCGTTCACCTGTCGGTCCGTCCAAGAGTATCCTCGTTGGTATGGTGGGACGGAAAAAACAGATTGCGGGAATATTTGCCCAAGCTTTGTCTGCCTTACATCTGCCATGTATTATGAATTATCACCAGTAACATATATTATTAATGGGATTTTGGTTAGCAATTTAAAAATACTCGAAAGGTTTCAATCAAGAATTCCTGGTGAACTCAAACGGTTGGAAGCCCATTGATCTTGAATTTCAGCACGAGCTTGGATCAGATGAGCAGAGAATTAGGAAGATGGAATTAATTATAAGACATAAATATGGCGAGAATAGGAAAGAAATCACACTGGTGCTTGATTCATACTGATCCTCATCATACAACGTATTTGTAAATGTACTTAGAATAGGCCAACAACATCCGCCCACAATACCACCGCAAGGGGTTGCACGTCGTGAAAATCCCTTCCCCGTTTTTGCACAAGTAATCCGGTGGGTAGTTGTGCGAAACTCACCGAATTGCGATCGTCTTTGTGCGGATCG
>SL_7KL_010_BRINEDRAFT_10000200_pt1 | contig 27409 bp, 26 predicted proteins | sample SodLak_010_BRINE_FD_10663 | JGI IMG/M metagenome (IMG submission 10663)
CCGGCGCAGGCGGCAGCCGTGGCCGCCGTGGCCGAGGCCGTTGTCATTGGCTCGGCATTGGTTGAGCGCTTGGATGCCTGTCAGGACTGTGATCAATCGGTGGCGGTGGTGCAGGACTTTTTGGGTGCCGTTCGCGCTGCCATGGATGCCGTCTCTTCTGAGACGCCAGCGAGCGCGATGTCATGAGTTGGTTGCAGAAATTAATGCCAAGCCGCATTCGCACCGATGCGGCCAAGCAGCGCAAAGTGCCGGATGGCCTGTGGACCAAGTGCAAAGCCTGCGAGGCCGTGCTCTATCAACCCGAGCTCGAACGCAATGTCATGGTTTGCCCCAAATGTGGCCATCACATGGCGCTGTCAGGCCGTGATCGCCTGCAACGGTTTCTCGATGAGGAAGGCCGGGAAGAGATCGGTGCCGACTTGCGCCCCGCTGATCCGCTGCGCTTCCGTGACAGCCGTCGTTATCGCGAACGCTTGAGTAGTACGCAGAAAGAAACCGGTGAGACTGATGCCATGGTGGTCATGCGCGGCACCGTGAAAGGGCGCCCACTGGTGGCGGCGGCTTTTGATTTCAAATTCATGGCCGGCTCGATGGGCTCCGTGGTTGGGCAACGCTTTGCGCTAGGCGCGGAGTATTGTTTAGAGCATGGGCTGCCGTTGGTGTGTTTCACCGCCTCAGGTGGGGCGCGCATGCAAGAAGGCCTGCTGTCTCTGATGCAAATGGCCAAAACCTCGGCCGCACTGGCGCGCATGGCCGAACAAGGCTTGCCCTACATCTCAGTATTGACCCATCCCACCACCGGTGGGGTGTCGGCCAGCTTAGGCATGTTGGGGGATATCAACCTGGCTGAGCCCAATGCATTGATTGGCTTTGCTGGACCGCGCGTCATTGAGCAAACCGTGCGCGAGACCCTGCCAGAGGGCTTCCAGCGCTCAGAGTTTCTACTCAGCAAAGGCGCCATTGACCAGATCGTCGATCGGCGCGAGCTGCGCGATCGCATCGACTGCTTGCTGGGCTTGTTGATGGGCGCAACCCCTCGGTCTGCCGAGCACAGTGAGCTGGTCACCCTGACCGAGTGATGCCGCAGACCCTGACTGACTGGCTGACGTTGCTGGAGCGACGTGCGCCAGAGTCTCACATTGAACTGGGTTTGGATCGGGTGGCGGCGGTGCTGGCCCAGCTCGACCTTAACTTGCACGGCATTCCCATCATCACCGTCACTGGCACCAATGGCAAGGGCTCGGCCGTGGCCATGCTGGAGGCCATGTATTGCGCCGCAGGGTGGCGCCCCTTTGCGTATCGCTCACCGCACATCACAAGCTTTGGTGAACGCACGCAGGTGGCTGGGCAGCCGGCGCAACCGGATGACTTGGTGTCGGCCTTTGCCGCGGTCGAGCAGGCGCGTGGCGAGATCACGCTGACTTGGTTTGAGCACGTGACCTTGGCGGCTTGGGTGCTGGCCAGCCAAGCGCAGCCCGATGTAATGATCTTGGAAGTGGGGCTGGGCGGTCGATTGGATGCCGTCAATGTGCTTGATGCCGATGTCGCGGTGATCACGTCGATTGGCTTGGATCATGCCGATTGGTTGGGTCGCACGCGGCGTGCTGTGTTGACTGAGAAGTTGGGCATTGCTCGGCCACAGCGGCCATTGATTGTGGGCGAGCGACGCCTGCCCAAAGGGGCAGAGGCGTTGCTGGCAGCCACTGGCGCAGCAGTGCAGCGCGCGGGGCATGATTTTCACTGGCGCGCCAGCCGTGCGGGGCTCAGGCTGCGCGTTGGCGAGTTGAGTATTGATTTGCCTCAGCCGGCCTTGTCGGGCCCCGTGCAGCTCGGTAATGCGGCTTGCGCGTGGATGGCGGTGCACGCCTTGCAAGCACGCCTGCCGGTCTCTGCCGAGGCGGGGGCCGCCGGTCTGCGTGACGTGCGCTTGCCGGGCCGCTTACAACAAGTTGGCGTGGCGCCGCTGCAGATCGTGGATGTGGCGCACAACCCGGCCGCTGCCCGGGCACTGGCTCAGGCGCTGGGGCCGTGGCCGTCGGGCCGCACGCGGGCGGTGTTTAGCGCCTTGGCCGACAAAAATGTCGTGGCCATGGGGCGTGCCATGAATCGCTGTGTCGACCATTGGCTGGTGGCGGGTTTAGCGGGCCCGCGCGGTCAATCGGCAGCGCAATTGGCTGATTCACTTCAGACAATTCCTGTGCGTGGCCGCGTTGACCAGTTAGAATCTGTGTCTGAGGCGTGGCAACAGGCCCTGGCCAGCAGTGGAACNGGTGATCGCATCATTGCGTTTGGTTCATTTCGCGTGCTGAGTGAGCTAGGCCATCTGTTGACCGATGATATCGGCAACGCGCAGATTCAGGCCAAACCGTAACGAGGCTGAGGCGAATGGATAAGGTGCTTAAACAACGCTTGACCGGGGCCGTCATTTTGATTGCGCTGGCGGTGATTTTCATTCCCATGTTGTTCACCAGCCCCGATGAGCAGTCTGTTGAACGCGATCTGGTGTTGCAGCCGGTGCCGCGTCCCAGCCAAGCGACGGAGCTGCGCCGTTTGCCGCTGGATCCGCAAGCATCTATACCGAGCCCGGCCTCCGAGCCCGCGCCGGAACCTGAAGCGCAGCCAGAAGCGGCACCTGAGCCTGCCCCTGCACCCACTCCTGAACCTGAGCTTGAGCCTGAGCCTGAGCAGGAACGGCTGCCGGAGGCGCCCGTTGACGCCGCAGCAGAACCAGAGCCGATGCCAGAGCCGGCGACCGCTGAGGCGGCTGCGGCAGGTTGGCTGGTGCAAGTGGCCAGTTTCTCCAGCCGCGAGACCGCGGATCGCATTGCTGCTCAGTTGCGTACGCTCGGCCACCGCGNGACCATTGACGAGGTCGTGCGTGGGCGAGGCACCCTGCACCGTATTCAAACCGGCCCCTATGGCGAGCGTCAACAGGCCGAGGCGGCGCGTGGGCAAATTGCCCAGACCGTCGCTGGGGTCAGCCCCGTCGTTCGCGCACCACAACAGCAGCAGGCCGAAATGCCTGAATCAGGTTATGCCGTGCAGGTGGGTTCGTTCACCACGCGCCTGAATGCCGAGCGTCTGGCCGGTGAGTTGACTGAGTCTGGCTTTAGCGCCTTTATTTTTGATGATGCCGTGGGTGGTCGCGACATTTGGCGGGTGCGGGTCGGCACCGTGGCTGAGCGCACCGATGCTGAGGGCCTGTTGCAGCGGTTGCGCGACGAGGCCAGCTTAGATGGCTTGGTGGTGTCGCAGCCGTGACCGCCATGGGTCTGCCACTGGCCGATGTCGTCATCATTGCCGTGGTGGTGGTGTCGATGCTGGTCAGCGTCGTCCGCGGCTTCGTGCGGGAATCCCTTTCGCTGGTGATTTGGGTGGTGGCCGCGTGGGTCGGTCTGCGCTTGGCCGCGCCTTTGGCCGAGTCATTGGAGCCATGGATTGCAACGCCATCAGCGCGCCTGGCGCTTGGTTTTATTGGCGTCTTTGTTGGCGTTGTCTTGGTGGGTAGCTTGGTCAGCATTTTGATTGGCAAGTTAATCAGCACTTCGGGCTTGAGTGGCACGGATCGCATGCTCGGCATGTTGTTTGGTGCGCTGCGTGGTGTGGTGATGGTGGTGATCGCCGTGTTGGTGCTGAGTTTGACGCCCGTCCCAGATGATCCATGGTGGCAGGCATCAAACTTGTTGCCGTATGCCGAACACTTGGCCGAGTATGCCGTGGATCAATTGCCTGAGGGCATTCAAGCGCGGCTCGACACGATCTTGGATAGGAACTGACGCCGATGTGCGGAATTGTGGGACTGTTTGGACAAGCACAAGTGGCGGGCCGTTTGTATGACGCGCTGACGGTCTTGCAGCACCGTGGCCAAGACGCCGCTGGCATCACTACACTTGACCAAGGCCGCATGCGCTCGGCGCGCGGCATGGGCTTGGTCCGCGATGTCTTCGATGAGGACTCGGTGGTAACCCTAACTGGTCACCTCGGCATCGGCCATGTGCGCTACCCGACCGCGGGCTGTGATGGGCCCGACGAAGCCCAGCCCATGTACGTCAACTCACCGTGCGGCATTGCCCTTGGCCACAACGGCAACTTGGTCAACTCTGAGTCACTCAGTCGAGAACTGTTTGAGACCGATCGCCGGCACATCAACACCGACTCTGACTCAGAGGTGCTGTTGAATGTCTTGGCCCATGAGTTATCTAAAGCGGCCACACAGCACTTGAATCCGGCCGCGGTATTCGCTGCTGTTGAGGGCGTGCATCGTCGCTGCCAGGGTGCCTACGCCAGCATCGCCTTGGTCGCTGGGGTTGGCTTGCTTGGTTTTAGAGATCTGCACGGCATTCGTCCGGCCGTGCTCGGCCAGCGTCAGACGCCTGATGGCATGGAATACATGATCGCTTCCGAATCGGCGGCGCTGCAAATATTGGAGTTTGAGGTGGTCGGTGATTTGGCGCCTGGCGAGGCTGTCTTGATCACCCTCGATGGGCAGTTGCACCGCCAAGTCAGCCCACTGGCCAAAGCGCACACACCGTGCTTGTTTGAATACGTGTACTTTGCGCGTCCAGACTCGCTGATTGATGATTTATCCGTGTACAAAAGCCGACTCCGCATGGGCGAGGCGCTGGCAAAAACCATTCTCGAGGAATGGCCAGATCATGACATTGATGCGGTCATTCCTGTGCCAGACACCAGTCGCACCGCCTGTTTGCCACTGGCTCAGGCCTTGGGCGTCAAATACCGCGAAGGCTTGATCAAGAACCGCTACATTGGCCGCACCTTCATCATGCCCGGGCAAACTGAGCGCGCCCGTTCAGTCAGGCGAAAATTGACGGCCATTGATTTGGAGTTTCGCAACAAAAACGTGTTGTTGGTGGACGACTCTATCGTGCGTGGCACCACCTCAAAACAAATTATTCAAATGGCGCGCGACGCGGGCGCCAAAAAAGTCTACTTGGCCTCGGCCTCGCCGCCGGTGCGCTACCCCAATGTGTATGGCATCGACATGCCTGCAGCCAGCGAGTTGGTGGCGGCCAACCGCAGTGAGCAAGAGGTGGGCGAGCTGATCGGCGCCGATCGCCTGTTCTACCAGCGCATTGAGGATCTTGAGCAAGCGGTACTGGGCAAGAACACACGCTTGGCTGGGTTCGATAGCTCTTGCTTTACCGGACATTACGTGACGGGCCTGGCTGATGGCTATCTAAGCGAACTGGAAGCACGCCGTGGCGATGCGGTAAGACAGCAACAGCGCCGCGCGGCCTCATGAGCTCGACGGCGCTGGTGTGGTTGCGGCGTGATCTGCGTCTGCGTGATCAGCCTGCGTTAGCGCAAGCCTGTCAGCACCATGATGCCGTTATTCCGGTGTACATCTGGGACCCAGAAGGTGAGGGCGAGTGGCCATTGGGCGCGGCTTCGCGCTGGTGGTTGCATCACAGTCTGCAGGCGTTGAGTGCTGCGTTAGCGGCCTGTGACAGCCGCTTGCTGCTGCGCAGTGGCGACAGTGGGGCCGAGTTGCAGGCCTTGGCCCGTGAGGTCGGCGCCAGTGCTGTCTATTGGAATCGCTGCTATGAACCAGCCGCCATTGCCCGTGACATGGCGGTCAAACAGACACTGCGTGAGGCTGGCTTGGCGGCGGAGAGTTTCAATGCCGCGCAGTTGGTGGAGCCGTGGCACAACTTGAAAGCCGATGGCAGTCCGTATGTGGTGTTCACGCCGTATTGGAAGGCCATGCAAAAACAGTGGCAGTGTCCGCCGCCGCGACCGGCGCCAAAGACTATTCCGGCGCCCAAGTCGTGGCCAACTGGCGTGTCACTGGAGGCCTTGGGCTTGCTGCCCACCCATCGTTGGGCTGAATCGGTTGAGCAGCACTGGCAGCCCGGTGAGGCGGGTGCTCAGCAACGCTTGCGTGCATTCGTAGACGAGGCCGTGGCCGACTATGACGAGCTGCGCAATCGCCCAGACCACGCCGGCACCAGTCGATTCTCGCCCCATTTGCACTTTGGTGAGGTGTCGCCGGCGCAAGTGGTGTGGGCGCTGGATGCGGCCGGCGAGTTGCCGACCGGCACAGGGCCCTTAAGCCTAGTGCGCGAGTTGGCATGGCGTGAGTTTTCGGTGTACTTGCTGTATCACTTCCCCTATTTGCCCATGCAAGCCCTGCGTCCGGCCTTCAATGATTTCCCATGGCGCAAACCAGACGACTACGCTGACGACCTCCGTGCTTGGCAGCATGGGCAGACGGGCGTGCCAATGGTCGACGCTGGCATGCGTGAGTTATGGCAGACCGGCTGGATGCACAATCGGGTGCGCATGGTGGTGGCCTCTTACCTGACCAAGCATTTATTGATTCCCTGGCAAGAGGGCGCGCGCTGGTTTTGGGACACGCTGGTCGATGCCAATCTGGCCAACAACACACAGGGTTGGCAGTGGACCTCCGGCTGTGGCGCCGATGCATCGCCCTACTTTCGTATCTTTAACCCGGTGTTGCAGGGTGAGAAGTTCGACCCACAGGGCGACTATGTGCGGCGTTGGTGTCCCGAGTTGGCCGAGGTGTCCGGTAAAGCAATCCATCAGCCCGCTGAGTCCGTGGATCTTAAATTCGGTCGCGAACGGGCCTTGGCGGCTTACCGCCAGATCTCGTCCGGTCGATAACACCAGTGCCACGGCTCCCAGATCAGGCCGTGGCGGTTGTTGGCGGGGAATGAGCAGACAAAGTGATATTGCGCGGCATGTTGCATCAGCCACTGGTAAGCCGCTGACTGGGCAAAGGCTTCACTGAGGACCTCGACGCCGGGGCAGGTGATGTCGACGGCACGGCCGCTGTGGTGCTCGCTGTAGCCGGGTGCTGCCGACACTTTCAATATCTCATCCAAGGCTTGCCCGGCGGCCAGCTTGCGCTCAATCAATTGCGCCTGATAGTCCACGCTGCGATAGGCGGAGACCACCTGCAATGTCACCGCTGCATCGGCCGCNGCGGCACGCATCGCTTGCCACGCCTCAGCGGCGGCTGGCAATAAGCGTTGCGGGCGATCAAAACAATCGCTTCCGATGTCCGATAAGGTCTCGGCGTCTGGCACGCGGCGCAGGCGATGTGCCGGGCCATAGCTCGATGCAATGCCCAAGGCAGTGAGCCAGCGCTGGACCGGGTCTGACTCGTCATCCATGAGTCCATACACCGATAACAAATGATGCCGCGCACGATTTATCGCCGCCTTAAGCTCAGCGTCCGGAACAGGGCTGGCGCTCAGACGCCAACTGGGCCCCAAGGTGGCCTGATCCACATCCAGTGTGAGCACGGCGCACAGTTGATCCTGTGGCCCTTCGATCAATGCAATGGCTGGNGCTTCCAGCCATTCACGCAGTGGCTTGGCCTTTAACTGGACACCCATTAAGCGCTCGATCTGCGCCTGATCATCCACCGTGGCCCAACGCCTGCGTAACCCGGAATTAGCCATCGGCAAAGGCCATCACTTGGCTGATGTCATCGATATCCAGCAAGGCCATCAGCAAGCGCTCGACACCCAGCGCAACCCCCGAACAGGCTGGCAGGCCATGTTGCAGCGCGGCCATGAAGGCTTCATCCACGGCCATGCTGGGTCGACCTTGTGCCTCACGCGCGCGGTTGTCGTCGGCAAAGCGTTGGCCTTGGGCTTGGGCATCGGTCAGTTCCTGATAGCCATTGGCCAGCTCTATCGAGCCCAAGAAGACCTCAAAGCGCAAGGCGCAGTGCGGCTGCTCTGGGTCAAGTTGGGCCAGCGCCGCCTGCGAGGCGGGGTAATGATGAATTACGGTCAACTGGTCAGCGGGCAGTTTGGCTTGAACGGCGCTAGACCACAGCCAATCCAGTCGTGCGGTGTGGTCGAAATGGTCTGGTAAGTCCGGCGTGAGCAGGCGCAGCTCGCCATCGGAAATGTGAACAGGATCGATGGATAGCGCCTGCTCGAAAGCCTGCGAATACGTCATCCAGCAGGGTGTCCAGCGGCGACTACTGAGTGCGGCACAGTGCTCAATCAAGCTGATGACTTCGTTGGCCAATTGGCGCCACGTCCAGCCGACGCGATACCACTCCAGCAGTGTGAACTCGGGACGATGCCAGCGGCCGCGCTCACCCGCTCTGAAGACGGGGCCGAGTTCGTACAGGTCGCTATGGCCGGCGGCCAGAAGGCGCTTGTGGGCATACTCGGGCGAGGTGCGCAGCCAGCGCTGCGAAAGGTTGGGCGGGGCGTCTGCCAGGCGCAAGCTGTCAATGTACACGTCGGTGATGCCAGCGGTCAGCACAGGCGTAGTCACTTCCATGACGCCGCGCTGGTCAAAGAACCGGCGCAGCAAGGCTAACAGCTCGGCGCGGTGGCGCAGCGTCTCAGTTGGGCTGGTTGGCTGCCAAGGGCTCATCGGGGTCATGTTCGCTGAGGCGAAGTTTGAGGTCGAGTCGGTGCCACTGGTCTTGCTCTTGCTCCAAGTCGGCTTGCGTCAGCGGGTGGTTGGCCAGCCAGTCACGCGGCAAGGACAGTTCCAGGCTGCGGCCACTGCGGCGCGTGCTCAAGTTCGCTACGATGGATGCGTCGGGCTGACGCGAGCGGTGGAACAGCACAGCCAGTCTTAGCAGCACCAACACGCGAATGGCCGCTAGCTGCAGACGGGCTGGCAGGGCTTCAATGGCATCAAGGTCTGGCTTGCCACGTTGTTGTCCGACCAGTACGGCCATGAACTGCTGCTCTTGACGGGAGAAGCCAGGCAGGTCGGCGTGGGCCAAAATGTAGCCACTGTGTTGGGGGTAACGGTCGTGGGCAATACTCAAACCAATCTCGTGCAGGTGACAGGCCCATGCCAACAGCTCACGGTGGCGTGCATTCAGTTGCCAGTCACCAGCAACTTGAGCGAACGCGCCATCGGCCCAGTCGGCAACACGGGCAGCCTGGGCTCGGTCGCAGCCATAGCGGTCTGCCATGGCATTGACCGTGGCATGGCGCGGGTCGTGATGCCGGAGTCGGCCGATCAGGTCTTGCAGCACCCCTTCACGCAGGGCGCGATCCGAGACGCTCATGCGCTGTATGCCAAAGGCATGCATGACCGCTTCGGCGACCATGACGCCCCCGCTGATCACCGGTTGGCGCTGGCTCGAGAGGCCCGGCAGGCAGACGGCGTCAATGTGGCCGGCGGCAATAATACGCTGACGCAGATCCTCAATAATTGCGGGCGTAATCTGTGCCGGCTGCTCTGGGTCAATGGCCTGAGCGCTATCAACAATAGCGCGCAGGGTGCCAGATGAACCGATGGCCTCGCGCCAGCCGGCGGTTTTGATTGGGGTTGGCAAGGCTTGCAGATCGGCAATCAAGCGGGCTAGGTGTCGCTGCCACCGCCGCTCCGTGAGCTCGCCTTCTGGAAAAGCGCGTTGGGTGACGCTGACACAGCCAAAGGGCAGGCTTTCGACCAACTCGGGCTCTTGCTGATCGCCCACCATCAACTCGGTGGAGCCACCACCGATGTCGATCAGCAGGCGGCGGGTGCCATCCATGACCAGCCCTTGAGACACCCCTGAATAAATCAGCCGCGCTTCCTCACGGCCACTGACAATATCGATGGCGCAGCCCAGTGTGGCTTCGGCGGCGGCAACAAAATCACCGGCATTGCGCATACGCCTAAGCGCTTGCGTGCCGACGGCGCGTACATGGGTATCAGGGACGGCGGCGATGCGCTGCGCGAACCGTGCCAAGCAATCCAGCGCGCGCTGCCGAGTGGCCAAATCAAGGTGACGGCGGGCATCTAAGCCACCGCCCAGCCGCACCATTTCTTTGATTTGATCGATGATGCGGAGCTCGCCTTGATCGGCGCTGGCCACCACCAGGTGAAAACTGTTTGAGCCGAGGTCGACGGCGGCATAAAGATCACGCTCAGTCATGACTGGCCCGTTCCATTAAGTGGTCTTGCAGGGCCAGGGCAGGCGCCGCATCGGACGCCACGCGCAGGTAGTCGCCATTGCCCTGCAGCACCCAAGCGCTGCGATTGTCGGCAAAGGCTAACTCAATGCTTTCTTCTAGCATGCGTGCGGCCGCATCGGCGTCAAGAATAGGGAAACACACCTCAACGCGCTGGAATAAATTGCGCTCCATCCAGTCAGCGCTGGCGGCCAGCACTTCCGGCTGACCATCATTGGCAAAGTGAATGACGCGGCTGTGCTCGAGAAAGCGACCCAAAATGCAACGCACCTCAATATTGTCGGACAAGCCGGGCACGCCAGGGCGCAGGCAGCAGACTCCGCGCACGACCAAGCGAATGCGCACGCCGGCGCGACTGGCGCGATAAAGCGCCTGAATCACACTGGGCTCGGTCAGGCCATTCATCTTTGCGCTGATGGCGGCGGGACGGCCGGCTGCGGCGTGCTCAATCTCTCGTTCAATGCGCTCGAGCAGGGCTTGGTGTAAATCAAAAGGAGATTGAATTAACAGATTGAGTTGGCGCACTCGGCCCAAGCCCGACAACTGCTGAAAAATGCGATGCACGTCTTGGCCGAGGTCAGGGTTGGCACTGAGTAGGCTCCAGTCGGTGTAGGCCTTGGCCGTGCCTTGATGGTAGTTGCCGGTGCCCAAATGAACATAGCGTTTCAGCTGTGTGCCTTCACGGCGCACAATCAGCATCATCTTGGCGTGTGTTTTGTGACCGACCACACCATAGACCACCTGCACGCCCGCCTCCTGCATGCGCGTGGCGAGGGTGATGTTGGCTTGTTCATCAAACCGTGCGCGCAGCTCAACAATGGCGGTGACGTCTTTACCGGCGCGCGCTGCCTGGATTAACAGTGCGACCAAGGTTGAGTCAACGCCAGTTCGATAAAGGGTTTGCTTGATGGCCAGCACCGATGGGTCTGCCACCGCCTGTCGCATCAACTCCACGACCGGCTGAAAGCTGTCGTAGGGGTGATGCAACAACCAATCACGACGGTCGATGGCGGCAAACAGCTCATCACTCACGGCCAGGGCGCGCGGCGTGCGCGCTGACCAAACGGGGAACTTCAGGTCATGACGATCGCTGAGGTCACAGATGGCGCTCATGCGGTTGAGGTTGACGGGGCCGGCGCAGGCATAAATCGCGCTTTCATCCAAGCCAAACTGAGTGGCCAGATAGCGCACCACTTGCGGCGGGCAATTGTCGGCCACCTCTAGGCGCAGGGCTTCGGCAAAGCCGCGTTCCATCAGCTCCCCTTCCAATGCCCGCGCCAGATCCTCGATCTCTTCTTCATCAACAAACAGTTCACTATTACGGGTGACCCGGAACTGATAGCAGCCATTGACGGTCATGCCGGGGAATAGCTCGTTCATGAAAGCGTGCAAAATCGATGACAGGAACACGTAGTCGTCATCGCCCCCTGAGACGGACTTGGGGATGCAGATGATGCGTGGCAACGAGCGTGGCGCGCGCACCAGTGCCATGCCACTGTCGCGACCGAAGGCGTCTTGGCCTTCCAGTTGCACGGCGAAGTTCAAGCTCTTGTTCAGAATGCGCGGGAAGGGGTGCGCCGGGTCGAGACCCAGCGGGCTCAGCACCGGCATGAGCTCTTGCTGAAAATGGCGGTGCAGCCAGTCGCGCTGTTCTGGGCTCCACTGCGAACGGCGCAGAATCTGAATGCCTTCGGCGGCCAGCGCTGGGATCAGGGCGTTATTGAGGACGCGGTACTGCTCGTCGACCATGTCCAAAACCGCCGCACGAATGGCCTCGAGTGTGGCCGCCGGTGTCAGCCCATCGGCGGCGGGTTGGTTGGCACCGTATTGGAGCTTTTGCCGCACAGCCGCGGCGCGCACCTCAAAAAACTCATCCAAGTTGGTGCACGAGATGCACAGAAAGCGCAGGCGTTCCAACAGTGGGATGGCTTCATCGCTGGCCAAGGCCAGCACGCGCCGATTGAAGGCCAGCTGACTGAGCTCGCGGTTGAACAGCAGCTCACCGCTGCTGAGGTCCTCGTCATCCCAGCGGCTGAGCTCAGGCGCCTGCTGGGTGACTTTTACCTTGGCATTGTCGGGCGTGGGGTCGGGCATGCATCGTGCATCAGTGGCTTAGCGTCTGGCCAATTGTATCTGTTCGCTGCGCCAGTCGTTGATGCGCGCGGTCACCCGAGAGCGCTGATAGAAATCCAGGTCATCGCGATTGAGTAGTCGTTCCAGCTGATCAATCGCCTCGACCAAGCCGCCACGCAGGTAGTAGCTCTCGGCCAGCGCCTCGCCGGCGCGGACTGGATCACCGGCACGGTCGGCGGCACGCGCGTGCAGCTCGGTCATGGCGAGGTCGGTGGGGTGATCATGCAAATGATGGCGCAACACGGCAGCAGCGCGCTCAGCACGCGCCGTCGTTGGCTCATGCATCAGGGTGCTTGCGTATTGGGTGGTGATGGCACGCGAGCCGGCGTACTCCAGATACAGCTCAGCCAGCAAATCGATGCTCTCATCCAATCTGCCTTCGGCCAGCAACAGATCTGCTTCCAGCAGCCGAAACAGTTGGCGCTGACTGTTGTCTTCGAGCAGTGCATCGACCACTGGTCGGGCACGGTCAAGCTGACGGGCGTCGATCAAGGCCAGTGCCAGGCCGTAGTTCATGGCCAGTGGTGGTCGTTGTTGGCGTTCCAATCGTGTCTCAAAGAACTCAATCGCCTGCTCAGGCCGCTGACTCATCATGACGCGCAGCCGTGCCTGCACAAAGTGGAACAACTCGCCATCACGCATGACACTTGGAGTCATTTGATCTGCACGCTGACGCGCTTCGGCGACGCGATTGACGGTCAGCGGGTGAGTGCGCAGGTATTCCGGTGGGCCTTGGCCCATGGCGCGGCTGCGTACATTGAGGCGTTCAAAAAAGCGTGCCATGCCAAGGGGGTCATAGCCGCTGCGCGCCAACAGGCCAATGCCGATCCGATCGGCCTCTGCCTCGCTTTGTCGGGTGTGGTTGATTTGAAACTGCGTGGCCAGCCCCATGCCGCTCATTAAGATGGCGCCGGCGGCGTCACCGCTGCCGCTCATGCCGGCGGCAATGGCCAGCCCTAGGGCGGCGAGCATGGTGGGCAAGGAAGTCTGCTGTGCCGCCTCGGCGGCCCGCGCCAAGTGGTCTTGGGTAATGTGAGCGATTTCGTGAGCGACCACGCCGGCCACCTCGCTCTCATCTTCAGCCAGCAGTATCAACCCAGAAAACATGCCGATCACCCCGGCTGGCGCGGCGAAGGCGTTGATGCTGGGGTCGCGCAACACAAAGAACCGAAAGTCACCGCGATTGCGGCTGGAGTGCGACACCAATCGAAACCCCATGTCTTCCATGTAATCAACAATAATGGGATCTTCAATGAGCACGCCAATGGCGCGGAAATAGCGTTCAATGTCACGCGCGAAGGTGCGCTCGTCCTCGGGCGAGAGGACGCGCGTCGTCGTGCTGCCCATCTCTGGCAGTTGCGGCGCCTGCTGAGCCGATACAATGGAGGCACTGGATCCCAGGACCAGCACACCACAGATCAGGCCGTAACGAATTAATGACATCATCTGCTAATCAGACCCGTGCGAAGGCGAAAGGGTTCCAACAAGTCATTATGGTGACCTGTGCCAACCAGCACAAGCACGATCTCACGGTCATGGTCGAGGCGCCGTCAACATTGATCTTTTATTATGCCGCCGCCGCCCGCCTGGGTGCCGCGCTGACCCCCAATTCGGCGCTGGTGGCCACGCAGCGACTGTGCTCGGCGGCCTGGGTTAGGGCTGGCCGCCCTGAACTGGCGCCAAATCTAGAACCGATGGGTGTGGTGAGTTTCCTCAACCATGCCCTCAATGCCGAGCGCGTCATCAGCGTCAGCGATGCAGGCGTGGCCTACGGGCAGGGTGGAGATGCTGTACTGATCGAGCTGTGCCAGGCACCCACGGCTGAGTTGGCCGATGACTGGCTGGCTTTGGTGATGGCTGCTGCCGCCTTGGAGGTGAGCGTTGGCGTGCAGGTGTCGGGTCCGGCGACCGCTTTGCTGGACGGCGCAGAGGCTGGGCGCTGGCGGCAGCTCGAGGCCCATGACTTGGCAAGTGTGATCGTCTCGGCCAATCCAGCTGAGGCGGCCGCCAATCAGTGTTGGTTGCGGCCATGACTGAGACCCTGCCACTGCCGCCACCGGATGTGCTGCAAGGCTTGGGTTTGTCTGAGGCAGATTTTGATGAATACCATCATCTGCGCGATGCCCAGCGCTGGTCACCGGCATTGATGCACGCTTTGGCTCAGTCCGCCGAGCTGCCACGGACCGATGACTTGATGTGGTTGGTCAATTGGGTGCGTGAGTATCATTTAAGCTATGGCAACCCGCCCTTGATGCGCACTTTGGTGAATGCGCTGCGCACCGAGCGCAACGATCCGAGTTTGGGTAGCCGCGCGATTTATGCCATCCATGCCACCCACCCGGTGCGCATGGCCTGCTGTTTGGGCGGCCTGCCGCGGCCGGAGTGGTGTATTTGAACAGCAGTCACCATTAATGAAGCTAAGCCATGAAAAAAACAAACCATGACTAAAACAAATCAGGGAGCCANCGCCATGACCCAGCCCAATGTTGTTGTTTACACCACCGCCACCTGCCCGTTTTGTACCGCTGCGCGCGCATTGCTGAGCAGCAAGGGTGTGACCTGGACCGAATTGCCCATCGATGGCGATGCCGCCAAGCGCGCTGAAATGATCGAGCGCAGTGGCCGCCGCACCGTGCCGCAGATTTTTATTGGTGATCGGCATGTCGGTGGCTTTGATGATTTGAGCGCCTTGGATCAAAGCGGCCAGCTTGATGGCCTGCTCGGCTTATAATTGTCGGTTGATTCTGCGGAGAGCTTAACGTTGGCACAGACGACTTCACGAACCATTACGGTCATTCGCGGCGATGGCATTGGCCCTGAGATTATGGACGCGGCGCTGCGCGTGATGGACACCTTGGACGTGGGCTTGAACTACGACTTCCAATTGGCTGGTTTGGCGGCCTTGGAGGCCACTGGTGATCTGCTGCCAGAGGCTACGCTGGCCTCGATCGAGGCGCATCGTGTGGCCTTTAAAGCACCGCTGACCACGCCGGTGGGGGGTGGTTTTAAGTCGCTGAATGTGGCGTTGCGCAGCCATTTTGACTTGTATGCCAATGTTCGCCCTGCCATCACCTTGCCCGGCACGCCGGCACGCCATGACGACGTCGATTTGATCACCGTGCGGGAAAACACCGAAGGCGCCTACCTGGGTGAGGGCGCTTTCACGGCGCCCGACGACAGCCGCGCAGAATCCAAAATGATCGCCACGCGTGTCGGCTGTGAACGCATTGTGCGGTTTGCCTTTGACCTGGCTCGTCGCTGTGGCCGTCGCAAAGTCACCGTGGTGCACAAAGCCAATATTCTCAAAGATGTCACCGGCTTGTTTCTGCGGGTGGCGCATGAGGTCGCTGCGGATTTCCCAGACATTGAGTGGAACGACATGATTGTCGATAACACCGCCATGCAGTTGGTGTTGCGGCCGCAGCAGTTTGATGTCATCGTCACCACCAACTTATTTGGCGACATCATCTCTGACTTATGCGCTGGATTGGTCGGTGGCTTGGGTCTGGCACCAGGCGCCAACATTGGTCGCGAGCACGCCATGTTTGAAGCCGTGCACGGATCGGCGCCAGACATTGCCGGTCAGGGTGTGGCCAACCCCAGCGCGCTGCTATTGGCCGGTGCGCAAATGCTCGAGCACATGGATGAACATGAGGCCGCAGCTCGGCTGCGCAAAGCCATCGCCGGCGCCATTGCTGAAGGCGATCGCACCACGCCTGACTTGGGCGGGCGGGGCACCACCGAGGCCTTTGCCGACGCCGTCTGTCAGCGGCTGAGGTAAGGCGCCGGGCCGCTGGCCACCGGCAGCAGGGCCAGTTCGCCGCGCACCGGCGGATAGGTCTGCTCGATCAGTACATGCAACCAGTCTATGGCGCGGGCCACGGCCTCGGTCATCGACCAACCATGGGCCAAGCCCGCAGTGATGGCAGCAGACAGCGTGCAGCCCGTGCCATGGATCTGCACCGGCCGGCGCGGGTGGCTAAAGCGCTGACCTTCATGACCACCCACCCGTATTAAAAGGTCTTCGACCGTGGCTTGATGGCCATGCCCGCCTTTGAGCAACACCGCTTGGCAACCCAGCGCCAATAAGGCCTCAGCCATGGCATCCATGGAATCTGCGAGCGCCGCTTTCTGGCCCAGTAATGCCGTCGCCTCGGGTAGGTTGGGGGTGATGAGGTCAGCACGCGGCAGCAGCTCATCGCGCAGCACGGCCTCGGCCTCGGCATCGAGCAGGCGTGCACCGGCCGTGGCCACCATGACCGGATCCACCACCACTTGCAGGGTGGGGTGGCTACGGCGAGCCGCATCGATGGCGTTGACCACGGTCTTAATGATGTCAGCATTGGCCAACATGCCGGTTTTGAGGGCCCGCACGGGCAGGTCTTCAAACACCGCCTCGATCTGTGCCCGCACCATGTCGGTGGCGGTCACTGTGACTGCGCTGACGGCCAGGGTGTTTTGTGCCGTGATGGCTGTAATCACACTGGCCCCTTCCACAGCCCAGCGTGTGAAGGTGCGCAAATCGGCTTGAATGCCGGCACCGCCACAGGAGTCAGAGCCGGCCACGGTCAATGCGATCGGTGGAGCAGGGGTTTTGTGGCGCATAGGCAACACCTCGGTGGCTCGCCGTCTTGTGTTGCGGCGAAATAAACCAGATCATGAGCCGCTCATGATAGGTGAAAACATCGCACAGGTGGGGGCTGCGGCAGGGCGGTGACGGTCAGCGCGATGGCGCAATGAATCAATGGTTAAAAAGTTGTATTTTTGCCTAAACCCCCGTTAAACTCTAAATTATGAAGCGTCACTTTCACATCTTTGCGCTGTCGGCAGCAATGACTGCGGCATCGGCGTCGGCATCCGCCTTTGAGCTTGGGCCGTGGGAGCAGGTGCTGGTCGACAGTTTGACGCCTGAGTATTCATCGGCGTCTGTACGCTCGACACCTTCGATGATCGCGGGACAGTGGAATCACACCGTGCAGTTGGATCAGCGCTTGCTGCTGCCCGACTTTGCCGTACCGCTGGTGATGGGTCGCGATGAGGCCTCGTCCTCATTAAGTCTGGAATGGGTGCAGTTCAGCGCTGTGCAGGCCACCGATGCTGGCGGATTTGGTGTGGTGGGCTTGGGTTCAGACCAACGCCAGTTCGAGCAGTCAGTGGTCATGCCTGGCCTCACGCGCCAGATGGCCAATGGCGGTGCAGTGACCATCTCTGCCGTGTTGGCCAGCCAGCGCTTTGCCAATGCCAGCATGAATCTGCTGCAACAAGATGGCCCTCTGGCCAGTGCTGATCGCTTGGCGCAGGCTGAGCTGGGTGCGTCACAGGGGCCAGAAGAGGTGGCGCATGGGCTGGGTGTGCGCATCGCTTGGGCGGCGCAAACGAGTCAGCGTGTGAGGCTGGAAGCGGCCCTGCAGTCGCGCGTCGCCATGACCGAGTTTGCCAGTGTGCGTGGCTTGCATGGTTCGCTGGCGCAGCTCGATATTCCGTCACGCATGGAGCTGGGCGTGAGTTTTCAAAGTACCGATACGCTGGCGCTGAACGCTGGGCTGTCGCGGGTCTTTTATGGCGAGATCGGCGCTTTTCCATCACGCGCCATGCCTGCCCGCTTTGGTTCCTTGCTGGGTGACGGCAGTAGTCCTGAATTCAGTTGGGATGATCTGACGGTGCTGCGCTTGGGCTGGGCCTGGCAGCCGACCCATACCACGCAGGTGTTCATGGACTACCACACGCGCACGCAACCGCGGCCCACCGTGGCGGCCTTGGCGCGAGCATTAGACTCAGAGCTGGCCAATAACGCGTTTACCTTGGGCGTGGTCCAAGATTTAAGTCATCTGGGCTTTGGGCGCCGCAGCAAGTTGCGTCTGAGTGGTGCGTATGCGCCACCCGAGTATGCCTTTGGTGGCAACGTCATGGGCGTGGTCAGTGATCGACTCAGCCAAAGCACTGAAGTGCAGTTGCTGTTGAGAACCGAATTTTAAGTCAATCGCTCGGCCTTAATCTGCCGTCTCATGCTCTGTTCAGATTGAAGTCCTGACCGCTATAATGGCGGCATGTTCGCGCGCGTCAACGACTGGTTTAAAAGAAGCTTTGCCGACCCGCAGGTCGCCATGCTGGCGCTGCTGCTGTTGGTCGGTGTGGGCTTGGTGGTGGTCTTTGGCCGCATGCTGGCCCCGGTAGTGGCCGCGCTGGTGATTGCCTATTTGTTGGAAGGCGGCGTGCAGCGCTTACAGCGGGTTGGCTTGCCGCGCCTGCCCAGTGTCATCAGCGTATTCAGCGCTTTTATGGTGAGTTTGTTTGTGGTGTTGTTTGGGCTGGCGCCGATGATGACCCGGCAGTTGGCTGCGATCGTCCAGCAGTTGCCCAGTTACATTGCCGAAGCGCAAGCGTGGTTGGCCACCCTGCCAGAGCGTTACCCGCAGCTCGTTGCATCAGGCGAGGGCTTGGAGCATGACGAACTGCTGGCTGAGGAGTTAGAACGGCCGCTGGCACTCATTTCTGAAGAGCAGCTCAGCATCATGGTCGATAACTTGGGCGCCGAGCTGATCAATTACGGGGCCACGTTGGTGTCCTTATCGGGTGTGATGGGCATTGTCGCCTTGCTGATCTTTTTGGTTCTCATCCCGGTGTTGGTCTTTTTCTTTCTTAAAGACAAGGCCGCCTTGTTGGCGTGGGTGAGTCGTTATCTGCCGCGTGACCGGGCGCTGGCCACGCATGTGTGGTGTGAGGTCGATGCGCAAATTGGCAACTATGTGCGCGGCAAGGTGATCGAGATCTTGATCGTCTGGGTGGTGACCTACGTGACCTTCTTGTTGCTGGGCATGCCCTTTGCCATGTTGTTATCGATGCTGGTCGGCGTGTCAGTGATCATTCCTTATATCGGCGCCGCGGTGGTCACCATTCCGGTGGCGGTGGTGGCCTTGATTCATTTTGGTGGGCCAACGGCGCCATTTTGGTATGTGATCATTGCCTACACCCTCATTCAAGTCCTCGATGGCAATGTATTGGTGCCCATCTTGTTTTCTGAAGTCGTCAGCTTGCACCCCGTCGCCATTATCGTCGCCATACTGATTTTTGGTGGCATCTGGGGATTCTGGGGTGTGTTCTTTGCCATCCCATTGGCCACGCTGGTCAATGCGGTTTTGCGCGCTTGGCCGCGGTCTAACCCTGAGCTGGATGATGTCGCCAGCTAAAGCGCGCAGTGGCCGGCCCTTGCCCGGCCAGCGCATTGAGTTGCTGGACCGACATTTGGATTGGCGCAGCGGCACCATCCGTTTACATTATGCGTTGGCGGGTCAGCAGCTGACCGAGACCTTCCAGCTACCAGAGTGGTCAACTGATCAACCCTTAGCCAGTGCCGCCCGCCAGCAGGCGATTGAAGCGGCGTTGGATTTGTTGCACTGGGTGGCAGCACTGAGTTACTGGAAAGCCAGCTGTGCCGAGCAGTGGCACTTTGCCAAGCGCCAGCCTGATGCGTGGCAGGCCGCTTGGCTGAATGATCTGCTCTGCCACGGGATGGCCGAGTTCGCCTGGCACAACGGGCTCGATGCCGAGCGCTTTGCCGTGATCGAGGGCACACCACCGGCTGCACCATTACCGCCGAGCGCACCCGCCTCCGGCTTAGATCCCAACCATTATTTGTTGCCCTTGGGCGGCGGCAAAGATTCATTGGTCGCTTGGCATCGTTTGCAGGGTCAGGCGCAGCGGCTGGTCACCGTGCAGGTGGGTCAGGCCCCACGCATCGCCGCCGTGGCGGAGGCGCTGGGTGGCACCCATTGGGTGGTATCTCGTCAGATCGATCCCAAGTTGGCGGAGTGGAATGCGGCGGGCGCCTTCAATGGTCATGTGCCCATTACCGCCATTAACGCAGCCATTTTGGTGGTGGTGGCGCTAGCCCAGGGCGCTGGCCGCGTGGTCTTTGCCAACGAGCGCTCGGCTGATGAAGCGACCTTGCACGATGCGCAGGGTCGCCCTGTTAACCATCAATACGCCAAGTCATTCGCGTTTGAACGCGCCTTCGATGCCTGGGTGCATCGCTATATTGATGCCGAGCTCAAGGTCTTTTCGCTGCTTCGTCGCGATCGCGAGCTGGCCATCTGCCGTGAGTTTGCCGCCTTGCCAGCCTTGCATGGCGCGTTCTCATCTTGCAACCGCAACTTTCATTTAAGCGGTTCGCGCACCGAGCGCTGGTGCGGTGAGTGTCCCAAATGTCATTTTGTATTTTTGGCCTTGGCGCCGTTCATGTCGCCGCCGGACTTAATCGCAATTTTTGGTCAGAACCTGCTCATGCGCAGCGATCAGACGGCTGGTTTTATGGCTTTATTGGCGCTGGATGCCCGCAAGCCTTTTGAGTGTGTCGGCGAGGCACAGGAGGCGCGCGCGGCTGCGCGGGCCTTGGCCGATCAAGCCGCGTGGGCCGATTGCCCGGTCGTGCAGCGGCTCAATGAGCACTTGGCAGGTGTCAGCGTGCCCACGGTTGATGACTTGTGTCAGCCCAGCGGTGCGCATTTGATTCCGGAAGGGCTGCGGCATGCGCCTGACTGAGCTGGCTGGGCAGCGCATTGCCATCTTGGGCTTTGGCCGCGAGGGTGCGGCCACGTTTCGGGCCCTGTCTCGTCATTTACCGAAGCCGGATTTGACGGTGTTTGCCGAGTCGGGTCAGTGGCCCGATGACATCCCCGGATACATTGGCCCCTTCGATGAGCGTTTGGCGCAGTTTGATGTGGTCATTCGCTCGCCTGGTGTGCCGATTCATCACCCGGTCTTACAATCCCTGGATCCGGCGCGTCTGATCAATCCCTCATCAATCTGGTTGGCCGAGCGGCCGGAGGTGCCCGTGATTGGCATCACCGGCTCCAAAGGCAAAAGCACCACCAGCGCCATGCTGGCGCATGCCTTGTCGGCCTGCGGGGAGCGGGTTCTACTGGCCGGCAACATTGGCTCGCCGCTGATTGAGCACTTGCAGGCGGAGGTCGATCGTGTGGTGCTGGAGGTGTCGAGTTATCAACTGACGGATCTTGTCGGTCGCTTTGCCATGGGCCTGTTCACGCGGCTGTTTCATGAGCATTTGGATTGGCATGGTGGCGCTGAGCACTATATCGGCAGCAAGTTGCGCTTGTTTGATCTGGTGAGGGATGGGCCGGTGCTGATCAATGGTCAAGATGCCATGCTGGTCGCGGCGACCGAGGGCCAGCCCTATCGAGTGCTGGCCAACCAAGCACCGTGTGTGCACCGTATTGACGATCAGCTGTTTGCTTGCAGTGGCGGCGATGAACAGGCGTCTGTGGTGTTTGACAGCCAGCGCTGGGCCCTGCCTGGTCGCCATAACCTAGACAATGCCGCTTTGGTGTTGGAAGCGGGTTGTCGGCTTGGCCATTCACTGTCGACGCTGACCAAAGCATTGGCCGGTTTTCAATCTTTGCGCCATCGCTTAGAAACCGTGGCCCAGCGCGGGGCTCAGCGTTGGATCAATGACTCGATTGCCACCTCGCCGCACGCCACGCATGCGGCCTTGAGCGCCTTGCCCGGGCAGCCAGTGGTGTTGATGGTCGGTGGCCAACGGCGGCCCAGTGATTGGCAGGTGGTCATTGATGGCTTGGCACTGTCAGGACAGCCATTGGCGGGTTTGGTGGTGCTGCCCGACAGTGGGCCAGAGATTGCTCAACGACTGCTGGATGCGGGCGTGGTTGAACCTGGACGGCTGCGATCGGCATCGAGCATGCCGGAAGCGGTGCAGGCTGCCGCCGACTTGGCGCCATCCGATGGGGTGGTGTTGCTCAGCCCCGGCGCACCCAGTTTCGCCCAGTATCGAGATTTCGAAGACCGCGGTGATCAGTTTGCAGCGGCCGCCAAGGCTTACTGCGAGCGCGTCACTGAGTAGTCGGTCAACACCGCCAAAGCATCCCGTTCCGCGCTATCGGGCAGCGCCTCGAGACATTGCTGAGCTTGGTGGGCCAGCGTCTGGGCCGTGTCCATGGCCTGGTCGAGCGTGCCCAAGGACTCGAGCAGAGCGCACACCGCTTCAATATGGTCGGCTTTGGGATCTTCCAGGGCCGTGCGCAGCTGTGCTTGCTGGCCAGGCGTGCCTTGCTCCAGCGCCAAGATCAACGGCAGTGTAACCTTGCCCTCGGTCAAGTCATCGCCGCGGTTTTTGCCCCACTCGCCATTGCTGCGGCGATAGTCCAGCACATCATCGGCAATCTGAAACGCTTGGCCCAACAGCAGGCCAAATTTTGAAAGGTGCTGACACAAGGCGGGTGGGCTGCCGGCCAGCACGCCGCCAAGCTCGGCACTGGCGGCAAACAAACAAGCGGTTTTGTCGGAGATGACGCGCACATAGTCGGCGTGGCTGAGGTCGGCATTGCCCATCTGCATCAACTGCAACACCTCACCGGCGGCAATGGTGTTGGTGGTATCCGCCAGAATGCGCATGACCTCGGGATTTTCCAACTCCACCATTAATTGAAAGCTGCGTGAGTAGAGAAAGTCGCCGACCAAGACTGAGGCGGCGCTGCCCCATACGGTGTGGGCCGTGTCTTGACCGCGGCGCTGGTCTGAGTCATCGACGACGTCATCATGCAGCAAGGTGGCGGTGTGGATGAACTCAATGACCGCAGCCAGTTGAATGTGCTGATCGCCGTTGTAGCCGGCGGCACCCGCGCTCAGCAAATGCACCAATGGCCGCAGGCGCTTGCCACCGCTCATGATGATGTGGGTGCTGATTTGGTTGACCAGGGCCACATCTGAGCGCAGCCGTGACCGAATCAGCGCGTCCACAGCCGCACGATCGGTCGCAGACAAAGCCATGACATCGGCGAGGGTGGCAGGTGCGGCCATGACGGTGACGTCATCCATAGCTGACAATTATACGAGCCTTACGCCTACAAAACGTGTTGTGGTTTGCTGATCGGAGCCGCCGCGGCCCTATGCTAGACTTGATCCACCTTTCAAGACATCACATAGGCACACGAACATGGCACGAGGCATCAATAAAGTTATTTTGATTGGCAATCTGGGCTCAGATCCTGACGTCCGGCACACCCAAGGCGGCAGCGCCGTGGCCAATTTGTCACTCGCAACCAGTGAAAGTTGGCGCGACAAAGCCACTGGCGAGACCCGTGAGAACACCGAATGGCACCGGGTGGTGATGTTCGGCCGACTGGGCGAGATTGCCGGTGAGTACCTGCGCAAGGGCAGCAAAGTCTACGTCGAAGGGCGCTTGCAAACGCGCAAGTGGCAGGACAAAGAAGGTCAAGACCGCTGGACCACCGAGATTGTCGCTAATGAGATGCAAATGTTGGACGGCCGCGGCGGCAGCGCACCTTTTGACGATCAGTCCAGCTCGGATGCACGTGGCCCCAGTCAGAGCCGTGCGCCCGCTCAGGATCAGGCGCCCAGCGGTGCTCAGTTAGAGGACGACATTCCGTTCTGATTGGCTGTGGCCATTCGCCACACCAGTGTCGCGTCTGTCAGGTAATGGCAGCTCGGTTTACAATGGGCCATTGACGTTGTAAGGGAAGGGCATGGCCACTTATCTAATCACTGGGGGCGCTGGCTTTATCGGCAGCAATTTTGTGCGGCACATCTTGGCTGCTGAGGCGGGTCATCGTGTCATTAATCTGGATGCGCTGACTTACGCGGGCAATCGTGAGTCATTGGCCGATGTCGACGCCAGTCGGCATGTGTTCGTGCACGGTGACATTGGTGACGGGCCACTGGTCGCCAAGCTGTTGGCCGAGCACCGTCCGGATGCGATCGTCCACTTCGCTGCCGAAAGCCATGTTGACCGCTCTATCGACGGCCCNGGGGCTTTTGTGCAGACCAATGTCAACGGCACCCAAGTGCTGTTAGACGAGGCGCTCGCCNATTGGCGCGAGGTGCATGACAAAGNCGCCGAGCGCTTTCGGTTTATCCATGTCTCAACTGATGAAGTCTATGGCTCACTCAAGCCGGATGAGCCTGCGTTCACCGAGCGCCATCGCTACGCCCCCAACTCGCCTTATGCGGCCTCCAAGGCCGCCGCTGATCACTTGGCCCGGGCGTGGCACCGCACCTATGGTTTGCCGGTCATCATCACCAACTGCTCCAACAACTATGGGCCGTATCAGTTTCCGGAAAAACTCATTCCGCTGATGCTGATCAATGCGCTAGAAGGTCAACCATTACCTGTCTATGGCGATGGCCAGCAGCGACGCGATTGGTTACACGTGCTAGACCATTGCGCGGCCATTGAACGGGTCATTCAGCGCGGTGCGCCGGGTCGGGTCTACAACATTGGCGGCAATGCCGAGATGACCAATCTGGAAGTGGTGCATCTGCTGTGCGACCTGCTCGACGAGCGGTTGCCGGCGGATCGATCGCGCCGTGAGTTGATTGAGTATGTCACCGACCGTCCTGGGCATGATCGCCGTTATGCCATCGATGCCAGCCGCATGCGCGATGAGCTCGATTGGGCGCCCAGGTATGTCTTCAGCACCGGCATCGCCCAAACCGTGGACTGGTATCTGGCGGAGCGAGATTGGTGGCAGCGCATTCGTGACGGGCGCTATCGCTCAGAACGACTCGGCTTGACGGGGGTGGCATGAACCGCCGCGGCATTATCTTGGCCGGTGGCGCCGGCACGCGCTTGTATCCGATCACTCAGGTGATCTCCAAACAACTGCTGCCGGTGTATGACAAGCCGATGATCTACTACCCGTTGAGCACCCTGATGCAAGCGGGCATTCGTGAGGTGCTCATCATCACCACCCCGCATGAGCAGCACCTGTTCAAATCGCTATTGGGCGATGGTGGGCGCTGGGGCATCCGGCTTGAGTATGCCGTGCAAGAGCAGCCGCGCGGCTTGGCTGAGGCGTTCATCATTGGCCGTGAGTTTCTCGATGGTCAGCCCAGTTGCTTGGTGTTGGGGGATAACATTTTCCATGGTGGCGGCATGACCGAGTTGCTGGCGCGGGCCAGCCAACGCGTGCATGGCGCGACCGTGTTTGGCTATTACGTGAGAGATCCCGAGCGCTATGGTGTGGTCGAGATGGATGCCCAGGGACAGGTGTTGTCTTTGGAAGAAAAGCCCGAGCAGCCGCGCTCGAACTACGCGGTGACCGGCTTGTACTTTTATGACCATCGCGCCTGCGACTTTGCCGCGGGTCTCAAGCCCTCTAAGCGTGGCGAGCTGGAAATCACCGACTTAAACCGCTGTTATCTGGACGCGGGTGACTTGGTGGTTGAGCGCATGGGCCGCGGCTACGCGTGGTTGGACACCGGCACCCATGCCTCCTTGCAACAGGCGGCGGGTTACATTGAAACCCTGGAGGCGCGCCAAGGTCTGCGGGTGGCTTGTCCCGAAGAGATTGCGTATCGTCAAGGCTGGATCAGTCGTGAGCAATTGCTGGCACTGGCCGAGCCGCTGGTCTCCAGCGGTTATGGCGACTACCTGCGCCGCGTTGCGGCACAAACTTTCTGAACCTGCACTGCCATGAAAATTGAAGCCACTGCCTTGCCGGATGTGTTGTTGATCACGCCACGGGTGTTTGCCGATGACCGCGGTTGGTTTTTAGAGACCTGGCGGGCTGAGGTCTACGAGCCTCACGGCATTAACGCGCAGTTTGTGCAATCCAACTGCTCTTCATCGAGTCGCGGTGTGGTTCGTGGTTTGCACTACCAGTGGCCTGAGCCGCAGGGCAAACTGATTTGGGTCAGTCACGGCCGAGTCTTGGATGTGGCGGTGGACATCCGACCCGACTCGCCCACCTTCAAGCAATCGGTGGCGATTGAGTTGGATGACCAACAGCACCAGCAGTTATGGATTCCGGAAGGGTTTGCCCACGGCTTCCAGGTGCTTAGCGAGCGCGCAACCTTTAATTATTTGTGCACGCGTCCGTATCGCGCAGAGTATGACGCGGCGGTGGCATGGAACGACCCGGATCTGGCCATCGCCTGGCCCCTTCCGGCCACCGGTTTGTCGCCGAAAGACGTCGCCGCGCCGCGCTTGGCCGAAGTCCCCGCTGATCACTTGCCCCAATGCGCTTGCTGATCACCGGCGCGCACGGCCAGCTCGGCCGGCACCTGCGTTTTGCTTTGCACGCCGAGCATGGTGTGACCGTTGATGAGGTCATTACCAGCGCCCGCAGTCAGCGTGATGAGGCCAATAAGAACCCATGCGATTACACATGTGATTTGAGCGATGCCGCCGCCGCACAAGCCATGCTCGATGAGATTCAGCCCGATGTGGTGATTAATGCCGCCGCCATGACCGCGGTGGATGCGGCCGAGGATGAGATCGAGCTGGCCAATGCCCTCAATCACCACTGGCCACAGCAGGCCGCTGCCTGGTGTGCACAACATCAAGCCAAGCTGATGCACTTTTCCACCGACTATGTGTTCAGCGGTGAGCCCGGGCGTGCGTGGCTGGAGGAAGATGCGACAGCGCCGCAGTCGGTCTATGGCCGCAGCAAGCTGGCTGGCGAGCAAGCGATCCTGGCCAGTGGCTGTTCGGCGCGCATTCTCAGAACGGCTTGGCTATACAGTGCGCTGCCGGGTAACTTTGTGCATAGCATGCTCAAGCTGGCCAGTCAGGGCCAAGGGCTGCGCGTGGTCAGTGACCAAATCGGCTCACCCACTTGGGCTGGCAGTTTGGCGCAGATGGCGGTATCAGTGCTCGATCATTGGTCTGACGATGCTCCGCGTGCGCGGATTTTTCATGCCAGCAACCGCGGCGCCATCAGCTGGCAGCAACTGGCCAAGACGGCCATTGAGCGGGGTGCTAAGCTGGGCTTGATTGAAGCGGCTGTCGCCGTCGAACCGATTGCCTCGAGTGAGTGGCCGCAACGTGCTATCCGCCCGAGTTGGTCGGTGCTAGACCCCAGTGCGTTGGAGGCTGCCACGGGCTACACCGTGGCCACTTGTGACTTGGCTTTGGAGCAGTGCTTGCAGCAATGGACCCATCCCCCGTGTTGATCCCAGTGATTTTGTCTGGCGGTGCTGGCACGCGCTTATGGCCGGTCTCACGCCGGGCCCATCCAAAACCTTTCATGCGATTGGCCGATGGCCAGACGCTGGCCGCATCAACCATTCGGCGCGCACTGGCGGTGGCCAGCGCGCCGGTCACACTCACCGTGACCAGTCGCGATCATTATTTTCTGACCCGCGACGAATATCAAACGGCCGCACCGGAGGCGGCGCATCACTTTTTGCTTGAGCCCGAGGGCCGCAATACTGCACCAGCCATTGCGGCTGCAGCCTTGTGGGTCAAGGATCGCTATGGGCCTGAAGCGGTGTTGTTGGTGTTGCCCGCCGATCACCTGATCCGTGACCTGGCTGCGTTTTCTGAAGCCGTGCGCGAGGCAACCCAGCTGGCC
>SL_7KL_010_BRINEDRAFT_10000201_pt1 | contig 27342 bp, 27 predicted proteins | sample SodLak_010_BRINE_FD_10663 | JGI IMG/M metagenome (IMG submission 10663)
GGCCGTGGCGAACCGAACCCATTTTCGCCACGGCCCGAATCTTATTTCAGGCGGTGTTGCTCGCGAATCACGTTGAGTAATCCGTCGGCTGCCTCATCGATCAGATCAAAGACGTGGACGAAACCCTGCTCACCACCATAATAGGGATCCGGAACCTCTTCTTCGGGGCGGTTCTGCGCAAACCGAAGAAACAGATGTAATTTGTGCCGGTGTTCACTGGGGCACTCGGTCTGGAGGATCCCGAGGTTGTCGCGGTCCATGGCGAGAACCCAGTCGAAGCTGCTGAAATCGCTGACTTCGAACCGGCGGCTCCGGATATCGCTGAGGTCCACACCCCGGTTTCGGGCCTCCGCCTGCGAGCGCTGATCCGGGCCTTTTCCGATGTGGTAGCTGTGCGTGCCGGCGGAATCGGTCTCGACCCGATCTGCAAGGCCGGCATCCCGCACCCGCTGCCGGAAAATCCCTTCCGCTGTCGGCGAGCGACAGATATTGCCCATGCACACGAAAAGTACCCTCACCAATTCCTGATCCGACACTGCAACAACTCCTGGTTAGGTCAACAAGGGTGGCGAGTCTACCAGCATCCGCAGGGTTTCAGCCCTCAGTCGGCCGCTCCGTATTGTGGCCACCGCCACAGATCGGCGTCCCCTCAGGTGCCGACAACACGGCCTGGAATTCCGGCAGCACCGCGTCGATTGATTGCCGCAGCCGGCGAAGGCTGATCTCTATGGTCGCGATGGCAGCACCGAGGGCCTCATACTCCAGCTCTCGCGCCTGATCTTCGCAGGTTTCCACGCAGAGATTGCCGAACTGGCCACGAAGTCGATGGGCAAGGCGCACCAACCCCATGCGATCCCCGGCGTGAATGGCATCGTCCATCGCCGACAGCAGCCCGGGCAGGTCTTCCATAAACCCAGCCAGCAAGTCGCGCAGCAGCCGTTCATCCTGTTGCAGGCGCTCGCAGAGCAGTCGCACGTCCCAGGTCACGATATCCTTGCCGGCAACGGCGACCCTTGAGAGTACCTGCGCGATGGTGCGCATCAGGCTGTCGGCATGGACGGGCTTTTGCAGGTGGGCCGCCATACCTGCCGCCAGGAACGCCTTGCGGTCTTCCTGCCTGGCGAACGCCGTCAGCGCAATGATCGGAGGCACATCGGGAATCTGCTCGCGGGCCATGATGGTCACCTGCATACCATCGATATCGGGCAAACCGATATCCATCAGGGTCAGATCGAACCCGCCCTCACGCAGCCGTTCCAGAGCCTCACGACCGGAAACCGCTCGCTGGACCTGGTGACCCTCGCGCTCGAGGAACGCGGTCGCCACCTTGGCGCTGATGTTGTCATCATCAACCAACAGCACCCGCAGAGGCCCGGTCCTGGCATCAGTGACCAGCGGATCGCTGGATGCCACGTCCTGCGGGGTCGCCGGCAGGAGCGGCAGAGACACGGTGAAGACGGTGCCCTCCCCCGGCTGACTGCGGACCTGTATCTTTCCACCCATGGTCGCGACAAGACGGCGCGTTATGGCGAGGCCCAGCCCGGATCCCGGAACCACGGCCTCGCCTTCAGCCTCGATCTGAACAAAGGGCTTGAATACCCGGGCAAGCTGGTCGGGAGCCATGCCGCGCCCGGTATCCTCCACCTCGAACACCAACCTGGGCCCGCCCTCCTCAGAGCCCGACTGCAGCCCCAGACGCAGCGCGACGAATCCATGTGCCGTGAACTTGGCGGCATTGTTCAGCAGATTAATCAGCACCTGTTTAACCCGCAGAAGATCAAGCATTGCGTGTGACGGCAGTGCACCGTCAATCTCCAGACGGAAATCCGGGCTCCTGGCACCGGTGGCGGCCGACTGGACGAGATTCACGACATCCTTGCCGAGCCTGGCAAGATCACAGGCCTCAGGCTGCAGACGGATTTCGCCGATTTCCATGCGGGACAGGTCGAGCGCATCATCGATCAGGCGCAGCAGGTGTTCGCCCGAGCTCCTCGCGATCCGGATCTGAAGCGCCTGTTCGTCGGTCAGCTCACCGGACTCGAGTAGCTGAAGCATTCCCAGCACGCCATTCAGGGGCGTCCGGATTTCATGACTCATGTGGGCGAGAAACTGGGTCTTGGCGTGGGTTGTCTGCTCGGCTCGGCGCCGGTCGATCTGGGACTCGAATGCGCGTTCCTCCTGTTGCGAGGCATGATGACTCCACCAACTGACATTCAGCTCGGCCGCCGCCAACGCCGCAAGATCCTTCAGGGCTTCCAGATCGTCGTCGGAGAATTCGCGCGGTTCGGGAGAGAAAATGCACAGGGTTGCAATCAGGCTTCCATCAGGTGCAGCCAGGGGGACCCCTGCGTAAAAGCGAACGTAGGGTGGCTTGGTGACGTATTCGCTCTCGGCAAACTCCGGATCCTGACGTGCATCCTCCACCACCAACGGCTTCCGTCGCCTGGTGCAGACGTTGCAAAAGGATCCCTCTCGCGGTCCCTGCCGCAGATCCAGTCCGGTAATGGCACGAAAGTACTGTCGTTCCGCGTCAACCAGGGTGATGGCGGCAGTGTCGACAAGGAATAACCGTCGAGCGAGACGCGTCAGACGATCAAATCGTTCTTCTGGCGGACGGTCGAGCTGATCCAGTGCGTAGAGTGCTGCGAGGCGTCGGTACTCACCTCGGGGTGACGGGGAATCTCTGTCAGTCATGGGCAGCCTTTGAATCCGTCAAAGGAAAAGTATGTTAACCACGAGGCGAAGACACGATTTACGTCCAATTATCGGCTGCCAGCAGAAGCTCTTCCGCTTTCAGAAGATCCGCCGGCGTATCGATTCCCGGACCACCGTCCGCCGTCACTGTGCCAGTGATAATGCGAACGCCGTAATCCAGGGCCCGCAGCTGTTCCAGCGACTCCCGCCGTTCCATTTCCGAAACCTCGAGCCCAGGATATCGTCGCAGCAGACCGGCCCGATAGCCGTAGATTCCCAGATGCCGATGCCAGGACGGCGTGCCGTCTGATGCACTGCCCGGTTCCGGATCACGCAGCCACGGAATTGGCGCACGGCTGAAATACAGTGCGTAACCCTGTCGATCAGTGACCGCCTTGACGGTGTTCTCGGAGCTGTCCACGACCGGGGTATGCATTGGCAGGAGCAGCGTGCTCATTTCCGCATCGGGATGTCCGGCAAGCAAGGCGGCGACCTGGCGGATATGGGTCGGAGGCATCAGCGGCTCGTCGCCTTGCAGATTTACCACGATCGCAGTGTCCGGCAGCGCCAGTCTTGCCACCACTTCGGCGAGCCGATCGGTACCCGAGTGGTGATCGGCGGCGGTCATCATGACATCGGCACCGAACTGCCGGCAGGCGTCGAAAATACGGCTATCGTCGGTGGCCACCAGCACCCTGCTGGCGCCACTGGCGCAGGCACGCTCCCATACATGCTGCAGCATGGGTCGGTCGCCCAGCCGCGCCAGCGGTTTACCGGGAAACCGTGTGGACTGGAATCGTGCCGGGATAATCGTCGTGAATTCTGTCATCAATTCAGCACCCGTCGGTTTAGGCATTCCTGCAGGGCCCGCCGTGTCCCGTGTTCCAGTACGGTCCGGGCAGGCACCACCCAGTGATATGGTCTGGCGAAAGTCCGGCACTTGACCGCATCCTTCTCGGTCATGAGCACCGGTAACTCGTCACCGAACCGGATATCCGCAGGCTGATAGGGGTGATGGTCCGCAAACGGATGCGGGATGACCTGAAGGCCCTGTTCGGCAAGAGCATCGAAGAAGCGCTGAGGATTGCCGATACCGCAGACCGCATGGACGCGTTCGCCGGCGAAATCGCTCAGCAATCGGGTCTCGCCCGATCCGTCCAGCGCCACGGTGTTTTCCAGGGCGAGTGTGAAAAAATGGTCTGTCAACGCGGAGGGACCGCCATTGGCCAGCAGCATGTCCACGGATCGCAGTCTGCCGGGCGGCTCTCGTAGCGGACCCGCCGGTAACATCAGACCGTTGCCCAACCCTCTTGTCCTGTCGATCACCACCAGTTCCAGATCCCGCTGCAAGGCGTAATGCTGCAGTCCGTCATCGGATACGATGCAGTCACAGCCATGGGTTTCAATCAGGCCCCGCCCGCTGATGACACGCTCTGGACCGGCCATCACCGGACAATTACCACGCTGCGCCAGCAGCACCGGTTCATCACCCACCAGTGACGGATCGCTGTCCGCCGTGACCGTTTGCGGCCAGCTCGTCGCCCGGCCGCGGTAACCCCGTGTGACGATACCGGGACGCAGGCCCATGGCTTTCAGGGCCTCGACCAGCCAGAGCACCAGGGGCGTCTTGCCGGTACCGCCAACGAAGATGTTGCCGACCACAATTACGGGGACCGGCAGCCGATGCGAGCGCAGCAGGTTTTTACGATAACCCAGGCGCCGGAGACAGACGATCGCGCGGAACAATTGTGCGAGCGGCAACAACAGCATGGCGGTCGGGCCGCGACGCATCCAGAAACCTGGCAGCCCGGTCATGATTGAGCCGGATGAGTGTTGGCCGTGGGCATCAGTAGATGGGCACTCGCCTTCATTGGGTCAGTCGGTTTCCTCGCTCTGGAGAGTGGCGAAAGACAATCTGGAAATGGATGCCAGACCAGCCGCCTCCATGGCACGAACAACGTTCTGATGCGGTGTGCGGGCATCGGCGCGGACGATGAGCTGGCGCTCGGGGTTTTCCTCCCGGGCTTGCGTGAGTGCACGAACGATGGTGTCGCGACGGTTATCCGCAAGGATTCGGCCATCCAGGGCGTATTCGCCTTCTGCGCTGATACTGAGTTGCATCGTTGCGGCCTCACGGGGCCCGGCCTCAACGCCCGCCTCCGGCAACTGGATCGAGAGATCAGCATCATGCTGGAACGTAGTGCTGACCATGAAGAAGATCAGCATCAGGAAAACCACGTCGATCAACGGTGTCAGGTTGACCTCCGGTTCCCGGTTTCGGCGGCCACGCAGGTTCACCGCCCGCCACCCTGCCCCGGTGTCGCCCGCTGACCCTGCATCGCCTCCACCAGTTTCAGTGCGTCCTGCTCCATGGCCACGACATATTTGTCTACCAGGCCGCTGAAATAACGGTAGGCAATCAGCGCCGGAATCGCGACGGTCAGCCCGGCAGCAGTCGTTATCAAGGCCTCCGAGATGCCACCGGCCAGCGCCGGCGCATTACCGACACCCTCGGTGGTGATCGCGCTGAACACCTTGATCATCCCGATCACCGTGCCCAGCAGGCCGAGTAACGGCGTAATCGCGGCAATGGTCCCCAGGCTGTTGAGAAAGCGCTCGAGGCCGTGGGCCTCGTGTCGACCGGCATCCTCAATGGCCTCCATCATGACTTCGCGACTCTGGTGCATGTTCACCAGCCCGGCAGCCAGAACGCGCCCCAGGGGTGAGTCCTCCCGCAAGCGGAGGACCTCATCGGAACTCATCTTGCGATCGCGGACCAGACTCCAGCTGCGGGCAACCAGATGGCGGGGGATGATGCGATGACTCTGCAGGGTCCAGAACCGTTCCCCGATGATCGCCATGGCAAGGACCGAACAGATCAGGATCGGCACCATCAGCCAGCCGCCGGCGGCAATCAGTTCCCACACAGAAGTCTCCTTTTCTCCGTATCGCGTTGAGCAAATGATACGCATCTTCCGCCAGGGAAACGCTGACCGATTCACACATCGGAGTCAGCACCCATCGTTTGTCCGGATCGCGTGAGCCTGGTGCTCGCAGGACAGACCCCGAGTCAGTCCCCCGCCGGCTTTCCCCCTGGCCGCCACCAGGCGCGATCCCGATCGCGGGTGACAACTGCCGGCTGATCCGCCCCCAGATGGAGCGTGACAGCGCCAGTCTCGCCGGTAATCAGTATTCTGGAGCCACGGGTCTTCCAGTAGGCGCGCACCGACGGATGTGGCAGGCCGAAGCGATTATCGCTGTCTACTGGGATGATCACCGCGCGGGGAGCCGGGCCGTCTGGCTTTCCCGTTGGCAGCCCTCGCCGATGACCATGGGCCGGAACTACTAACCAGTCGGCGCCCATCGCAGGACCGTAAGCCGGCACCGGATGCTCACTGCCGTGGGCCAGGAGCAGACTCTCGGCGCCCGCCGTCACCAGCAGCAGGCAATCGTTGCCCGGGTCGTTGTCGAGAAAACGGAATTCCACATCGTCCCAGCGCCAGGCCGGGGTCTCACTGCAGGCCATTGCCGCAGCGTGTCCGATTCCTTGTGCGATCGGAACCGTCAGCCGCTCCAGGCCGCCTTTGCTGCCCGCGCGTTGATTGCTGATAACCAGCAGGTCCAGGGAGCCAATGCCGTTTCCTCGCAAGGCTCCGTGCAACGTGGCGCTGTGGTAGCCGGGACCGGTGTCGAAAAGCAAGGCATGCCGACGCGTGCGCACGATGCTCGCCTGGGCGTGACCGAGATCGAGCACCGTGACCCGGGCCTGGGTCGGGGGCGGTGCCGCCGGATTCCAGACCACCGGCACGGAGAGCACCAGCAACAATGCCACCCTGCGGGCCAGGCCCAGCGGCAACAGGACCAGCATCGCTGCCGGCAACACCACCGCCAGTAGCCACAGTGGTGGCGTTGCCCGGGGCTTGGCTGGCAGCCAGCCAGGCATCAACGCCAGCAGAGCAAGCAACATTTCGAGCAGCCAGGCCGCCCAGCGCAGAAGAAAGCCGCCGCCGGCATCCCAAACACCGCTGAGCAGACTACCCAGCATCAGAAGGGGTACGACGAGACCGCCAACCAGCGGCACCGCAATCAGATTGGCCGGCGGCGATAGCCAGGCGATACGGCCGAACCAGAACAGGGTCAACGGCAACAAGGCAAACAACAGTGCAATCTGCACGCGCAGAAACTGGCGCCAGCCTGGCTGCGGCATTGGTCGCGACGCCAGCAACAGGTAGAGGCTCATCACTGCGCCGAAAGACAGCCACAGTCCCGGAGTCAATGGCGCCAGGGGATCGATCAGGAGGACCAGACAGAAAGCCAGCAGCAGAATTGACCAGCTGGCCCGCAGTCGTCGTCCTGCGAACAGCAGCATGGCCAGCGCAACCATGATCAGGGCGCGCTGGGTTGGCAGCGAGAAACCGGCCAGCGCCGCATAGACCGTCGCCGCGACCAGGGCTGGGGGAATTCCCGCGACGCGGCTGGGGATGCGACGTGACAGTGCCGGCAGGTACCGCCATAGCGCGGCGCTGACAGCCCAGGTCGCCGTGGCCACCAGTCCGATATGCAAGCCGGAGATCGCGATCAGGTGCGCCGTGCCGGTGGCGATCAGTATCTCACGCAACTCCGGCGACAAGTGCTGTCGATCCCCGACCAGCAGGGCGACGGCCAGTGCCGCACCATCCTGCCGGGCGATTCGTCGTTGCAGTGCTTCGCTGATTAGCTGGCGCCAGTAATGCAGACCGCTGGCAGAGGATAATTCCCGGTTGTCTGCATCCGCCTGAACCGTGCCGATCGCGGCAAAGCGCTCTGCGCGCCAGTATCTTTCCATGTCAGCCGCGCCCGGATTCCGGGGCGCGGCAACGGAGCGCATGCGCAGGTGCAGCTGCCAGTGGGATCCCGCCCGGATATCGGTGGGTGGCCGGTACCAGCGCACCAGGATCCGCGCTCCGGCGGGCAGTTCGGAACCTCCGTCCGGCCGAAACCGGAATTCGAGTGATTCTCCGCGCTGTTGCGGAATGCTTGCGATGGTGCCTTTCACCAGCCGTTCGCCCCAGGCCTCTGGCGGGTCCTGCCACGCCGTTACCTGGGGGTGAAGTACCAGGGTGCCGGCCATGAGCCCCACCAATAGCGCGGCAAGCAGCTGGATCGCCCGATGACCTCGGAGTGCCATCAATGGAATCAGAAACCAGCCCAACCATGCCGGTGGCAGCACGGGCAGCAGGTGCGGCAACAGAAGACCCGCCGCCAGGGCGAGAAGCAGTGCAGTCATGACCGTCCCTGGTCAGGGCCTGGCATCAACGGGCCAGACAACCGACGACAACCTCCCTGTTGTCACCCGGTCAGTCTAGGAAACCGAATCGAAAAAGTAGCGTCGTCAGGTTTGTGCTGAGACAATCCGCCCGCTCATGAGCGTCCCGTTAGCCCACACCCCGAATCGCCCTCTGACAGCAAACGTACGATGCCGAAACACCTTATCCGACGATACCTGCCTAGCTCGCGAAAAATGCGCGAGCACCAGTCCGTGCGGATGTTTGGCAGCCGTTTGCAGGATTCCCGACTCTGGCATCTGAACCGCCACCCGGTGGCGGGTGGCTTCGGTATTGGCGTGTTCCTCGCCCTCCAGCCATTGCCTTTCCAGATGGTGATCGCGGCCTTCCTGGCGATTCTGCTTCGTCTGAACCTGCCGGTCTCGGTGCTGGCCGTGTGGATATCCAACCCGCTGACCATGGCGCCGATCCTGTTCTTCAACTATCGGATCGGCAACTGGATGATGGGGCGCGGCGCGCGGGATCGTGATTTCGAGCCGACCCTGCAATGGTTCTGGACCGAGTTTCACGCCATCTGGCAGCCATTGCTTCTGGGCAGCGTCCTCTCCGGTGCAATCGCGGGCATGGCGGCCTACGGCTTCGTGCACCTGGTCTGGCGGCTGCACCTGCGGCAGCGGCTAAAACTGAGACGACTGCGGCAACGGCGGAAAGCGGAGATGGAGCGTCGCGCCAGCCGGGACTGAACGCTGCTCTGCCCAGACGAAGCCACGCCACCCGCAGCCCGGCAGGGCCAGCCCGAGCTACCAGGCCCGCAGCGCAACACCGCCAGGGGCCGAAATCGCCCGGGTTGGGGTGGTCCTCCATCGTCCGACCAGCACCAGTCGCTTGCCACGTGAGGAGAAGCGTTCTGGTATGGGATTGTCTTATCCGGCTGCCAGGTGCCCGTCGGTCATGGTCAGGGTGCGATCCATGCGGGCGGCGATGTTCCGGTCATGGGTCACCATGATCAGACTGGTGCCCTCCTCCCGATTGAGTTCCCGCAGGAGGTCGAACACGTCCTCGGCGGTCTGGCTATCCAGGTTCCCGGTGGGTTCATCCGCCAGCACGCAGCCCGGCCGGGTGACCAGCGCGCGGGCAATGGCCGTGCGCTGACGTTCGCCACCGGAAAGTTCTCCGGGCTTGTGTTGCAGACGCTCTCCCAGGCCGACCCGTTTCAGGATGTCTGCCGCCTTTGCGCGGGCCTCGGCCGCCGATTGACGCCGGATCAACAAGGGCATTGCCACGTTCTCCAGCGCGGTGAATTCGGGCAGCAGGTGATGGAACTGGTAGATGAAACCCAGGTGCCGGTTTCGCATGGCGCTGAGCTGCCGGCTGCTGAGGGCACTCAACGACTGCCCCATCAGCCGCACCTCGCCCCCGGTCGGCCGGTCCAGGCCGCCCAGCAGGTGCATCAGAGTGCTCTTGCCGGAACCGGAGCGGCCAACGATCGCCAGCTGTTCCTGCTGNGCCACATCCAGATCAATGTCCTGCAGCACGTCCACCGAGAGCTGGCCATCGCTGAAGCGGCGACTGACACCGCGGCAGCTGAGAATGATGTCGTTCCTGTGCTCACTCATAGCGCAATGCCTCCGCCGGATCGGTGCGTGATGCCCGCCAGGCCGGATACAGCGTCGCCAGCAGCGACAGTACCAGGGCCACGCTGGAAATGCGGAACACGTCAGGCCAACGCAGTTCACTGGGCAGATCGCTGATGTAGTAGACATCCGCCGCCAGGAACTCCTGGTCCAGCAGGCGCTCGATGAACGGCACGATATTTTCCACATTCAGCGCCAGCGCAATCCCGCCCACCGTGCCGAGCAGCGTGCCGAAGACGCCGATGATGGCGCCCTGGACAATGAAAATCCGCAGGATCGTGCCCTGTTCGGCGCCAAGCGTTCGCAGGATCGCGATGTCCGCCTTCTTTTCGTTCACGACCATTACCAGCGTCGATACGATATTGAACGCGGCCACNGCTATGATCAGTGTCAGGATCACGAACATGACGGTCTTTTCCGTCTGCACCGCACGGAAGAAGTTGGCGTGTTCCTGGGTCCAGTCCCGAACCCGGTAATCCCCGTCCAGCGTCAGATTCAACTCACGTGACAGGCGAGGTGCTGCCATCATGTCGTCGAATTGCAGCCGCAGACCGCTGATCTGATCGCCCATGCGGAAAATGGTGGCGGCGTCGTCGATGTGGATCATCGCCAGCCCGCGATCGTATTCATACATGCCGATATGGAAAGTACCGGCAACCTCGAACCGTTTCACCCGCGGTACGATTCCGGCCACCGTCGCCCGCGCCTCTGGCGTGACCAGGGTCACCATGTCGCCAACCTCGACCCGCAGCATGCGCGCCAGGGCGCTGCCGAGAATCACCCGGAACGCGCCGGACTCAAGGTCATCCGCCGAGCCGGTCACGATATGGTCCATCACCCGGGCGACGCTCCCCTCCCGCTGCGGATCAATGCCGCGGATCATCGTGCCGCTGACTTCCCTGCCCCGGGTGATCATCACCTCGCCATCGACAAACGGTGCGGTTGCCTCCACCCGTGGGTGTGTCTCCACCTCGTCGGCCAGGCGTGGCCAGTCCCGCAGACGGCCATTGGCCTCGGTAACGGAGCCGTGCGCGACCATGCCGAGAATGCGCTCGCGGAGCTCCTTCTCGAAGCCGTTCATCACCGACAGCACGGTTATCAGAGCGGTAACACCCAGGGCGATTCCCAGCATGGAACTGAGCGAAATGAACGAAACAAACTGGTTGCGTCGCCGGGCGCGGGTGTAGCGCAGGCCGATGAACAGTTCCAGGGGTTTGAACATGCGGTCGAATCTCCGGCGATCTATGGTCACAATCCAGGCGGTACGCGTCAGGGGCAGACCACCGGCAGCGGTCTGAGCAAGCGGATTTCCTGCGGGCTGACCTCGGCCCCCAATGCCAGAACCTGTACGCCGGTGGCAATGGCCTGGCGCAGGGTCTCACCGTACGCGGGATCGATGCTGTCCGCCGGGCGGACCTCATGCACATCCGCGCGCTGGGCGCAGAATACCAGCATCGCCGAGTAACCCTGCTGATGAAGCTGCATCAGTGCCCGCAGGTGCCGTGTGCCACGGGCGCTGACCGCGTCCGGAAACAGCGCTACCCCGTCGGTCACCGCTGCAGTGACGTTCTTGACCTCGAGAAAGCAGTCCGGCCGCCCGTCACCGTAGCGAAGGCGGAAGTCGATGCGGCTATGGCCTCCCGGCTGCTGCACTTCGCGCCGGATTTCCTGCAGACCGGTAACCCCTGGCAGAACCTCGTCTTTCAGCGCCTCCGCCACCAGGGCATTGGCTCGGCCGGTATGGATACCGGTCAGGGCGCCGCTATCCGCCTCTACCAGTTCCCAGGTATGCGCATACTTGCGCTTCGGATTATCGGACATGCTCAGCCAGACGCGGGCCCCAGGCGTGGCGCAGCCCAGCATCGCGCCGGTATTGGGACAGTGGCAGGTCAAAGTAGTGCCGTCCGCCAGCCGGACATCGGCCAGGAAACGCTTGTACCGACGAATGAGCTGGCCGGTGATCAGCGGGGTGTCAAACTGCATGATGATGCCCTGGACCCTGGCTACGGTGATTTGAGGCCGAAGTCTGGCTGTACGGAATCGGAATTGAAAGTAATAAGGAGCCGCGCTGCTTGCTCGGATCTCCAGCATCAAGTTGTGCCAGCAGTTTGCCGATAAACTCCCCTCAGAGGGATGTCCGACGCCGGGGCAGGAAAACCGGCCGGCGCGTCTCCTATACCCGCAAAGCCAACCGGAGAGTCATGAAGCCAGTTTCACCGGGTTCTGAACTGCCGCCCTCGTTGCGGCTTGCCTTGCCAGCCGGTGCGGAAAGCCGCGCCTGGCGGGTTGGTCAGGTGCTGACGGCCCTGGTCCGCAGCAGCGGGCCTGACTCGGCGATCCTGCGAATCAATGGCCAGAACATCGAAGCCGCGACAACGCGACCCCTGCCGCAGGGCCAGGTGCTGCAACTCGAGGTTGCCGCGCTGAGCCCCCGTGTCACCTTGCGCCCGGCAACGCCTGATGCCGGACAGGCACTGCTGAACGCCGCGCAACGGGTCTTGCTGCCACGGCAGGCGCCGCTGGACAATCTGGTCCAGACCCTGGTCCGCGCCGGTGACCAGGACCGGCTGCCGCCGGCTGTCCGCGATGCGGTCAACGCCCTCCTTCGGGCCATCCCGGCGTCGGGAGAACTCAGCCAGGAATCCCGCATTCGTGACCTGTTCCGTAACAGCGGACTGCTGTTCGAGCAGAAACTGCAACAGATCGTGCGTCAGCAGGCCTCACCGGACCAACTCGCCGGTGATCAGAAAGGCCTGCTTGCGAACCTGTTGCGGCAGCTTTTTGGTGCCTTGCAGGAGCGTCCGCGGTCCACCGAAGGTGGCAGGCACACCCCACCGGGGGCAGCGCAGCCAGCCCAGTCGGCCAATGTCCGTGCGCCTCTTCCTCTGCCCCGGGACGTCAACACCTTGCTCGGACTGCTTGCACGTCAAACGGACGGTGCCCTGGCCCGGGTCCAGCTATCTCAGGTAAATCTGCTGGCCGGCGAGATCCAGTTGCCCTGGCTGGTCGAGATCCCCGTGCGGGATGGCGATCGCACCGACGCGCTGCGTCTGCTGCTGGATCGAGAGCCGCAACAGGGCGAGAACGATGCGGAGCGGGGATGGACCGTACGCCTCAGTCTGGACAACGCAGACCTGGGTGGCTTGCATTGCACCGTGACACTGCGTGGCCGGACGGTTTCAACCAACTGGTGGGCAGAACGCCGGGATACCGCTACGCGCGTCGACACTCAATTGCAGCTTCTTGCGACCCGACTCGAGGCGCTGGACCTGACCGTGGGCGGCATGCGCTGTGTGCATGGCAGACCGCCCGAACCGCCGCGCCCTGCGAGCACTTCTGGAGCCTTGTTCAATGAAAGAGCCTGAGGTCTTTCGGGATCCTTTGCTGGCCGTGGCGCTGGAATACGACGGCAACGGGGCACCAAGGGTCACAGCCAAGGGCATCGGCGAGGTCGCGGAAGCGATCGTCGCCCTCGCCCAGGGCCATGATGTGCCAACCACGGGTGATCGGCATCTTGCGCGCTTGTTATCCCAGCTGGATCTGGGAGAGGAAGTCCCGGAATCGCTGTACCAGGTGGTGGCGGAGGTGTTGGCCTTCGCCTACATGTTGCGCGGGCGCGCGCCGGAAAAGCCATCCGGCGAACATGGGTCGACGGCTACTCCTGAGACTGACGCTGGTGTAAAAGAAGCACGAGATCCGCCTCCACCTCGCTGAGGCCGCAGGCACTGACCAGATCATTGCGGCTTGCACCCCGGGCCGCCAGTCGGATGGCCTGCTGGAAGGCGCCATCACCGGTATCCCGCAGGTTCACGGTGGTGAGCTGGTCCTTTATTCGACGCACCTGCAGGGCCAGCGAGGCAAGCTCCTCTTCGTCCAGGTCCAGCCGATTGCTGAGCGCATCGACCAGCCCATCGGTCTGTTTCTCGGCACGCCGCTGGGCATCCAGAGCGTGCTGCAAGGCGCGCAGCCGGGTCTCGACACGGAACAGGGCCCAGAAGCCGAGGCAGAGGGCCAGGATACCGAGAATCAGCGACACGACGATCAATTCGGGCATGGGCGGGGCGGACTCTTCGTCGACGGTATCTGCCAGAGGTTATCATCCCGTGTCGGCAAGCAGTACGACGCGGCTCTCAATGCAGCACCAGACTGTGCGTCACGAAAGCACTCGTTAAACGAATTCGTCAACCAGGCCGCCGCCTCTGCGGCGAGGCTTCGAGGGTTTCTTGTCTGCTGGCGTGGCGAGACTGCGGGCCCGCTCTTCCCTCCTCCGGCGTTCCTCATCGGTATTGCGGCGGGGGTTCAGCCCTGGATAGGGCCGGACTTCATTGACGCGCGTCTCGTCGTTCATGGTCCTCAGACCTCGCCAACGCTCTGCCATTCCTCATCGGTCAGCAGTCGCTCGACATCGATCAGAATCAGGATGTCGTCGCCGCGGCTGACCACACCTGCAATATAGCGAGAGGAATCCCGGTTGCCGACATTGGGCGCGGTATCCACGTCCTTTCCGGCAATATTGACCACCTCGGCGACTCGGTCCACCAGGATGCCGGCCACCTGCTTGCCGGTTTCTATGACCACGATGCGGCTGGCGTCGTCTGCCTCCCGATCGCCCAGATCGAACTGCATCCGGGTATCGAGAACGGTGACGACATTGCCGCGCAGATTGATTATGCCGAGCACGAATGACGGCGCGCCGGGTACCGGGGCGATCTCCGTCATGGGTAGCACTTCCTGCACCCGCATGACGTTGATACCGTAGGTTTCCTCGGCCAGGGAAAAGGTCACCCATTGGGATGTTTCAGGGCTGGATACTGCTTCTTGCTGCTGCGCCATGGCCAGTCTCCGGGCTCCATAGTCAGGGTTTCGCATGGGCTCGCCGACTTTGCGCTGGCGACCGTCCTGACAGGAGTATCGGCGTACCCGGGCAAAGCTTGAGCAGAGCCCGACGTGTTCGAACGTCGATGCTGATGCTTTCCTGTCAGCCCTGCTCTTCCAGCAGTGCCGCTGCGACCAGCGCCTGCGGGTCAACCAGGGCCGCGTTCAGCATCGGCAACATGCCACAAAGCCATGGTCGCTGGCCCTGTCGATCACGCCACTGCACCTGTTGCGGGTCAACGTCTTCACTCCTTCCCACCCCGTCACAGGCCAACGCCCAGCGTTCGCCGGCAAGAATCAGCACATGCGGCGGTGGTTTCCTGGATGTCCTGACTGGACGACGCTCGGCGGGCAGGACGAGGGCTGCGAAATCGAGCACCCTGGGGGCTGCTGTATTCGAGCGTCTCAGCAGGCCCAGGCCCGCCTGGAGGTACTTGAGGTCTGGCTTGAGGGACTCCACCGACAGGCGGTCGCAGGCCACGATTTCCGCACTTGGAATCGCCAGTGTGAGCCCGGCCACGGTCACGACCCGAACCTCGAAGACGTTATCGCGGTCTCGCCATTGAGCGCTGCTGTCTTCATGTTGAACGTGACCATCCGGGGCCTCGACCACTTCATCCAGCAATTCCGCCAGATACTCTTCCACTGCACGCGTCGCCACCACCGCCGATGGCCGCGGGCCGCCGTGATTATTCATGAAGTGGCCTCCCGCAGCATTTCCGGTTCCTCGTCGAGCAGATCTGACAACAACTGCCGGTACGCCTGGCTGCCCCGTGACCAGGGATGCAACACGGTCAGGGGCTGGCCCTGTCGACTAGCCTCGCGGAAGCGGGTGTCGACGGGGATTTCTCCGTTCCAGAGCCGATCGCCATGATTTTCCTGCAGGGTATGCAGGGCGTCCTGAGAGGCGCGGGTCCGACGATCATAAAGCGTTGGCACGATGTGGCAGGGAAGCCCGTTCGGACGCGAGCGCAGGATCATCTCTACGGTACGGAGCATGCGTTCCAACCCCTTCAGCGCCAGGTGTTCAGTCTGCACCGGCACGATCAGGCGGTCGCAGGCCGCCAGGGCATTGACCATCAGCACGCCAAGCATGGGCGGGCAATCCAGCAGTATGTGGTCAAAGCGGTCACTTACCCCCGCCAATGCCTTTTTCAGGATCAGCCCCTTGCCCTGGCGAGCCCCAAGCTGACGGTCCAGCGTCGCCATCGCCGTGCAGGCAGGCAACAGGCTCAGATTCTGGACTGCGGTTGCCACGATAAGGCGCGGCGTCATGGCATCCGACGGCGTCTGGATAAACAGGTCGTAGACACTGCCCTCGGGGTCTTCGGGATCCTGCCCGAAATAACTGCTCATGGATCCGTGAGGATCCATGTCTACCAACAGGACAGAAGCGCCACGCCGTGCCAGCAGGCCAGCCAGGCTCACCGCCGTGGTGGTCTTGCCGACACCGCCCTTCTGATTCGCGACTGCCCAGACGGTCATCTAACCCCTCCTCCCGCGATTGGCTCAGGCCACAAGCCGCTGCAGCGCAGATCCGAAATCGGCAAGCGGCAGTACCCGATCCGCGACACCAGCCTGGGCCACGGCCCGCGGCATGCCGTAAATCACGCAACTGGCCTCGTCCTGGGCCCAGACCATACCGCCACTCTGCTTCAACCGGCGTGCGCCCTCGGCGCCGTCCGAGCCCATGCCGGTAAGCACAATGCCCAGCGCCTGACCGTCGCAGGCGTCAGCTGCCGAGGCCAGCGCGATGTCCACACTCGGCTTGTAGAACTGGCCGGGGCGCGATGGCAGCAACTTCACGCAAAGTCGATCGCCGCGCGCGACCAGTCCGATGTGCTGACCACCTGGAGCGAGCAGAGCCTTCCCCGCCTGCAGCGCGTCCCCATCCGCCGCCTCGCGAACGTTCAGCGCACACAGACCGTCGAGCCGCTGGGCAAAGGCGTTGGTGAAGTTCTGTGGCATGTGCTGCACCAGCAGAATCGGTAGCGGGAAACCAGCCGGCAACCCGGTCAGGACTTTCTGCAACGCCACGGGCCCACCCGTGGAAGCACCCATTATCACCGCCCTGGGCCGAAAACCTGCGGGCTCGCGGGCAACTGCCGGTCTCCGCGCGTTCACGCCGGGATTTTCAACCTTGCCAACGGCATTGCTCCCGACGTTGGGCCGGACCACTGCCTTGACCCGCTGCTGCAGGCGTAACTGTGCCGTGTTGCTGTCGCTTGCCAGATCGGAGAAGCGTTTGGGCAGAAAATCCACGGCTCCGGCATCCAGCGCATCCAGCGTTGCGCGGGCGCCCTCCACTGTCAGGGAGGAAAACATCAGAACCGGCGTCGGCTGGCGCCGCATGATCTCGCGTACCGCAGAAATGCCATCCAGCACCGGCATCTCGATGTCCATGGTGATGACATCGGGTTTCAGCGCAACCGCCTGACGCACGGCTTCGCGGCCGTCGCCAGCCTCGCCGACCACATCGATATCCGTGTCGGCGGTCAGCAACTCCCTGATGCGCCGACGGAAGAAGCCGGAATCATCCACCACCAGCACTCTGACCTTGGCCACTACGTTCCTCCCACGGTCGCTTGTCGCCGGGATTGATGCGCTCCCTGCCTGTCACGGCCCGAATAGACTTCGCCTAAAGAATTTCGCCGTATGCCTTGATAAGACTCGGAATATCTATGATGAGAGCAATCCGTCCGTCGCCGGTGGTAGTCGACCCCGCCAGACCCGGGAGGCCGTGTAGCAGCGTACCGAGCGGCTTGATCACGACTTCTTCCAGGCCCAACACATCGTCTACCACCAGACCGATGGCCTGATTGCCGAGCATGACCGACACCACCTGACGTTCTTCCCCGGTCTGAGCGGGGGCACCGTCGACGCCGCGAAGGTTGTTCAACCAGCGGTCGAGGAAAAACAGCGGCATTGCCCGGTCGCGGACCACTACCACACGGCGACCATCCACAATCCGCGTCTGTCGCATGTCGATGCTGAAGATTTCCCGCACCACGGCCATCGGCATGGCAAAGTTGCGGCCCTTCAGCGCCACCATGAGGGTCGGCAAGATCGCAAGCGTCAACGGCACCGTGACTCGCAGCGTCGTGCCGACACCCGGCGCGGAATCGATCTCGATGGTGCCGTTCAGCTGCGCGATTCTGGTCTTGACCACATCCATGCCGACCCCGCGGCCGGAGACGTCGGAAATCTGTTCCTTGGTCGAAAATCCCGGCAGGAAAATGAGGTCGTAGGATTCCTTGTCGCTCAGCCGGCTGGCGCTCTCCCTATCCAGCAGGCCCTTGTCCACCGCAATGTCCTGCAATCTGTGCGGGTCGATACCGCCGCCGTCATCGGCAATCACCAGCAGGATGTGATCACCTTCCTGTTCTGCAGACAGCAGCAGTTTTCCGGCCCGCGGCTTGCCCGCCGCCTCGCGAACGTCTGGCGTTTCGATGCCGTGATCGCAGGAATTACGCACCAGGTGAATCAGCGGATCGGCAATGGCCTCGACCAGGTTCTTGTCCAGGTCAGTGTCTTCGCCACGCATCTCAAGCTCGATTTCCTTGCCGAGATCACGCGCGAGATCGCGCACCAGGCGGGGAAACCGCCCGTACACTTTCTTGATCGGCTGCATCCGGGTCTTCATCACTGCCGACTGCAGATCCGTGGTTACAAGCTCCAGGTCCGCCACCGCCTGATTGACCGCTTCCTGACCGGGCGCACCGCAGAGTGTCGTGATTCGATTGCGCACCAGCACCAGCTCACCGACCAGGTTCATGATGTCATCGAGTCTTGCGGTGTCGACGCGCACCGAGGTCTCGCCCCGCGGAGCCGGTGCCGTATTGCCCGGGGCTGACGCCGTGGGTTTGGCGGCGGCCTGGGCACTGGCTTCGGTCACAACTTGGGGCTGTGGCCGCGGCTCGGCCCTGGTAGCTTTGGCCTCGACCTCCTTCGTGACCGGAGTCGAGGCTTCACGCTCGCTTCCCGCCGGCACGCCGCCGTGGGCGCCCTTGCCGTGGAGTTGATCCAGCAGGGCTTCGAATTCGTCTTCGGAAATAGCGTCAGCGCCTGCGCCGCCTTCGGGCTTTTCTGCAGACGGGTCAGAAGCGGTTTGACCATCGTCGGCTGCTGCCGGAACTCCGCCGTGACTGCCTTCGCCGTGCAGTTGATCGAGCAGCGCCTCGAATTCATCGTCGGAGATATCGTCATGGGGGGCACCCTCGGCCGGTTGGCCGTCGCCGTCTGCACTGCCAGTACTGGCATCCAGCGAGCTGACCATGGCATCGAATGCGGCCTCAACGTCGTCTCCGGCCACACCTTCCGGGATCTCTGCGCTATCCTTCGGCGACTCGGTATCCGGTGACGGAGCATTGGCAACGGAACCGCCCTCGATCAGTGACTCCAGCGCCGCCAGCAGGTCGGCCGGTGCCTCCTGCGGTTCCTGGCCGGCATCCAGGGCATCGAACTGGCCATTGACCACATCCAGCGCCCGCAACACCTGATCCATCAACGCCGTGTTGGCCTCGCGCTCGCCGTTCCGCAGCAGGTTGAACAGATCCTCGGTGCGATGGCAGACCGACACCAATGGATCCAGTCCCAGAAAACCGGCGCCACCCTTGATGGTGTGAAATCCCCGGAAGACCGCGTTCAGAAGCTCGCTGTCATCACCACGTTGCTCCAGTTCCACCAGCTGCTCGCCGAGAGTGTCGAGGATCTCGCGGGATTCGACGAGAAAGTCCTGCAGGATGTCGTCATCGGGGTCGATATGCATTGCAGCGCCTCTGGGATCCAGGGTTCAGAAGCCAAGACTGGAGAGCAGGTCGTCTACCTCGTCCTGGCCACTGACCGCACCGTCCGTCTCCTTGCCCGGAATCTGCGGGCCCTCGAGACGTTCACGATCAGTCTTCTCCTTTTTCCTATCGGCGGCAGTGGGATTTTCTGGAGCCTGATCGGAAAGCCGGATCATTGACACCAGGCCGGCCTCCACGTCTTTCACCAGGGTGATCACCTTGCGGATGATCTGGCCGGTGATGTCCTGATAGTCCTGCGCCATGAGGGCGGTGGTGAGTTCCGACTGCAACCGTTCGCCGTCGTCGTTGATCCGCCCCAGAAACCCGTCCATATCGCGGCACAGGCCTCGAAACTCCTCCGCCTCCAACTCGCGCTTGCGGAAACTGTCCCACCTGCCGCCAACGTCCCGGGCCACCTGGCCCAGCTCCTGCACCAGGAACAGACTGTTCTCGATGGCGCCGAGTGTTCGGTGAGCGGATTGTTCGGTGAGTTCGATCACATGCTGCAGGCGATCCTGCGTGTCGGGAATCTCGCTGGCAATGGCGGACAGGCGGCTGTCGTTACGGAACACCGTGAGAGCGTCGTGCAGCGTCCGCGTAAGCTGACCGACTTCCTGGAACAGCTCGCTTTCCCGTAGCTCTGTCATCAGGTCGAGCACCTGACCCGCCTGCTCCGACTCGTTCGCCTCGAGATGCGCGACCAGGCTGCGCGCGTGCTCCAGCAACTCGGCCTTGTTGTCTTCGCTGGCAGCCATGGTTTCAGGCCTTCTCGCCATGAACACGCTCGAAGATCTTCTCGATCTTCTCCTTCAGCGTGTTCGCCGTGAACGGCTTGACGATGTAGCCATTCACGCCCGCCTGCGCCGCTTCAATGATCTGCTCGCGCTTTGATTCCGCGGTCACCATCAAGACCGGCAGGGTCTTCAGCTCGGGTTCTGCGCGAACCGCCTTCAATAGCTCGAGCCCGGTCATGCCGGGCATGTTCCAGTCAGTGACCAGGAACTCGATACCGCCGCGCTTGAGCACCGGCAATGCGGTATTGCCGTCGTCCGCCTCGACCGTGTTGTTGAAACCCAACTCGCGGAGCAGGTTCTTGATGATCCGGCGCATCGTGGAGAAGTCGTCCACGATCAGAATCTTCATGTTCTTGTCCAGACTCACTGGCATGGTCTCTCTGGGTAATCCGCCAGCGCGGCGGGTGAATTGGAGTTTCCCGTGACTAAGTAATCCAATCGGCAAGACCGGCCCGCAACTTGAGCGCAATCCGACCATGGATCTGACTGACCCGTGATTCGGTGACACCAAGAACCTCCCCGATCTCCCGCAGGTTGAGTTCCTGTTCGTAGTACAGCGACATGATCAGCTGTTCGCGCTCGGGCAGTGCGCGGATCGCGTCCGCCAGGGCACTCTGGAATCCGGTCTCTTCCAGCAGGCTGACCGGTTCCGGATGGTCCGAAGGCGGCTCCCAGCCCGGCGCGTCATCATCGCTCTGATCCAGGTTGAAAATCTGAGCACTGGACGCGTTATTCAGGATCTGGTGATACTCATCAAGGCTGATGCCAAGGGCTTGCACCACCTCGGCGTCGCGGGCTTCACGGCCGGTTTCCTGCTCAATCTCGCGCACGGCCTGTGCCACCTGGCGGGACTTGCGGTGCACGGAACGCGGCGCCCAGTCCAGGCGGCGGATTTCGTCGAGCATGGCGCCACGAATCCGGATCCCGGCGTAGGTCTGGAAGCTCGCTCCCTGGGAAGAGTCAAAGGAACGCGATGCCTCCAGCAGGCCGATCATGCCTGCCTGCATCAGGTCATCAAGCTGCACGCTATCGGGCAGTCTCGCGGCCAGATGCAGCGCGATGCGCTTGACCAGTGAGGCATGACGCACCACCAGGTCGTCCTCGCCCTGAGCGCGCACTGATTCATAAGCCCGCGCGGATGGATGCATGGCTAACTCCCGACCATGTTCTGGCTGTAACGAATCATGCGTTCAACGAAAAACTGCAGATGGCCCTCGGCTGCGCTGGGTGCCGGCAAGCGATCCAGCGTCTTGCCGAGGTCAGCGAAAGCCTTGGCCGACGGGCTGCCAGGATACATGCTCACCACCGGACGCTGCTTCTGCACCGCTGCACGCAAGCGCTCACACATGGGCACCGAGCCCACATGCTCCAGGCGCACGTCCAGGTAGCGATCGCAGACACGGACCAGTTTCTGATAGAGCTCGCGGCCTTGCTGCGGACCGCTCACCATGTTCGCCACCACGTGAAAGCGGCCGACACCAAAGTCGCGGTTCAGGACCTTGATGAGGGCGTAGGCGTCGGTCAGGGAAGAGGGCTCATCGCAGACCACCACCAGAACTTCATGGGCGGCCCGGGAAAAGCTGATGACGCTGTCGGCGATGCCGGCCGCCGTGTCGACAATCAGGTAATCCACATCATCACTAAGATCACTGAAGCTATTGATCAAACCGATGTTTTCGGCTGGACTCAACTCAGCCATACGTTTGGTGCCCGAGGCTGCCGGCACGATGGATATGCCTTCCGGTCCGCGCAGCAGGATTTCCTCGAGACCGACCTGGCCTTCGATCACATGGGACAGGTTATAGCGTGGCGTCAGCCCCAGCAGGACATCGATATTGGCAAGCCCCAGGTCGGCGTCCATCAGCATGACCCGGTTTCCTGCACCGGCAAGCGAGACCGCCAGATTCACCGAGACGCTGCTCTTGCCCACCCCGCCCTTGCCGCTGGTCACAGCCAGAACCCTGACTGGCTTTGGCGCTGTCATGCGCCGCAATCCTGCTGCCTGATCCACGTTAGCTGCCTTCCCCTCTGCCGCAATTCGGGCATTCATTGCGTTTCATTCCCCGCCGGACGCCCGAACATCAGCGCCAGGTCCTCGTCGTCCACCTTGACCCGGCTGCTACGCAGGAGGTCCGTGGCCCGCTGCACCAGCCGCTCACCCCGAGCACGTTCCAGATCCTCCGGTACCCGCTGGCCGGTGCCCAGGTAGAGCGGCGGCAAGCGATGCCGCAGCAGCATGGTCAGTGCTGCGCCAAGACTGGTGGTTTCGTCCACCTTGGTCAGGACGCAGCCGTTGAGACCGATCTCGCGGTAGGCACGCACCGTCTCGCTCATGGTCGCAAGCTGGGTTGAAGTGGACAGCACCAGATAGCTCCGCAAGCGCTCACCCTGGCTCTCCAGTGTGTCGAACTGTTCGGCCAACCGCATGTCGCGCTGCGACATGCCGGCAGTGTCCACCAGCACCAGACGGCGATCGCTGAGCTCCGTCAGGACATCACCCAGCTCCCGTCCGTTACCCGCGCTGTGTACCGGTACGCCCAGGATCCGCGCGTAATTGCGTAGTTGCTCCTGGGCGCCGATGCGGAATTGATCCGTGGTCACAAGGGCCACATGCTGACTGCCATGACGCATGGCGTAACGCGCGGCCAGTTTGGCCACCGTGGTGGTCTTGCCGACACCGGTCGGCCCGACCATGGCAATGACCCCACCGGTATCGATGACGTCGTCTGCCGGTTCCGGCAGGTGCCGCAGCAATATGGTCAGAGCCCGACGCATCGCCTTGTCCGGGGTCAGGTCATCCGCAATCTGCTCCACCAGCTTGCGGCAGATGTCGCGGCCCAGACCGAGCTCCACCAGCTTGCGCAGCAGCAGCGCCTTGACCGGATGCTGCTGGGCCCGCTTCTGCCAGTCCATCAGGCTCAGCTGGTTCTCGAACAGACTGCGCAGGGTCTTGATCTCGCCACGCATTTCCCGAATGGCCGGTTCCTGGGTCCACTCGACATCGGCCAGGGGCGAGCGCGCGCTGACCGGTTCCGGGGCGGGGCGACGGGCCTCGCTCCTGGCCTGTTCTTCCCTTGCAGGTTCCTGCGCGGCCAGACTCTGCTCAAGCACATCGTCCAGGGCATCATCCAGGCTCACGTCGATGCGCGATTGGGTCCGCGCCGGTTTACGCACCGGGCGTTCCGGAGTCGCCGGCGCATGCCATGGCGAAACGTCCGCAGGCTGGCGTGGGCCCACCGGTTTGCGTGCGGATGTGGACACCGGGCTGCGGCCGGCTCGCCCGTCCGCCTGCTGTCGGGCCAGTAACTCCTCGACCTCGGCCTGATCGAAGTCGATGGCGGAGATCACCTCAACCCCCCCCTGGGTTGGTTTGCTCGACAGAATAACGGCCTCCGGGCCGTGATTCTCCCGGACCAGGGCCAGGGCCTGTCGCATGTCCTTGGCGAAGATTCGTTTGATCTTCATGTCGGTTCTCCGTCATGCGGCGGCCGCTGTCAGCCGCCCTCTGAAACCTGTTGCTGTCCGATCGAGGCCACGATGCGGACCTGTCGGTCGTCGGGTACTTCGTTGTACGAGAGCACGTGCAGCCCTTGCACTGCGTGTCGCATCAGCCGCGATAGCCACTGCCGAAGCTGTGGCGCGGTCAGCAGTACCGCGGGTTGACCGCTGCCCTCCTGGCGTCGGGCTGCATCCGCCAGTGACTGCTGCAGGCGATCCGCCAGGCCGGGCTCGAAACCACCGGCGTCCGCGTTGCCCTGTATGGTTCCAAGCAACAAGTGTTCCAGTCTCGAATCCAGGGTGATCACCGCAAGTTCTGGCCGCATGCCATTGATGTTCTGCACAATCATGCGACCGAGGGCCTCGCGGACCTGGATAGTGAGTTCCGCCGGATCCTTGGCGCGGTGACCATTTTCCGCCAGCGTCTCGACGATGCTCCGCATGTCCCGGATCGGAATGCCCTCGGCCAGCAGGTTCTGCAACACCTTGACCACGACACTCAGCGGCAAGGTGTTCGGTACCAGATCCTCAACCAGCTTGGGCTGGCTGCGGGCCAGCATATCCAGCAGCTTCTGTGCTTCCTCGTGACCCAGTAACTGATGGGTATGTGTCTGAACCACCTGACTCAGATGGGTTGCCACTACCGTGCTGGCGTCGACCACGGTGTAGCCCATGGTCTGGGCGTAATCCCGCTCCCCCGCCTCGATCCAGACGGCCTCCAGGCCGAACGCCGGGTCCCTGGTCTGGGTACCCTGCAACTCGCCCTGCACCGAGCCGGGATTGATCGCCAGTTCCCGACCGGGCTGGACCTCGGCCTCTGCCACCGGCACGCCATGAATGCTGATGCGGTAGGCATTGGGCGACAGATCCAGGTCGTCGCGGATGTGTACCGACTGCACCAGGAAACCCAGATCCTGGGACAGTTTCTTGCGCACGCCCTTGATCCGGCTCAGCAACTGCCCGCCCTGGCCCTTGTCCACCAGCGGGATCAGGCCGTAACCGACCTCCAGGCCGATCACGTCCACCGGCGGTACATCTTCCCAGGACAGCTCCCGTTGTTCCTCGCTGTCGCCACGGGCGACGGCTTCCTCCAGCTCGGACTCGTCCTCGTCCGGCGCCAGCAGGTCGCCGCCCTGCAGGTTGTGCTTGTGGATGCGGTAGGCGGTGTACCCGGCCAGCGCCGACATGCTCAGGAACGCCAGGTTGGGCATGCCGGGAATCACACCCATGATGCCGAGCACAGCGGCGCTGATTGCCAGTGCCTGGGGCCGCGCGAACAACTGGGTGAGCACGGTACGCCCCATGTCCTGGGAGGCCGAGACCCGGGTCACCAGAATGCCGGCGCCGGTGGACAGCACAAGGGACGGGATCTGCGCCACCAGACCATCACCGATGGTCAGCAGCGAATAGGTACGCATGGCGTCAGCGGCCGGCATGCCGTGCTGCAGAATGCCGATCGCGAGGCCACCGACAAGGTTGATCACCAGGATCAGGATCCCGGCGATGGCATCGCCGCGAACGAATTTGCTGGCACCGTCCATGGAGCCATAGAAGTCCGCTTCCTGGGATACCTCCTCGCGGCGGCGGCGGGCTTCCTTCTGATCAATCAGACCGGCGTTCAGATCAGCGTCGATGGCCATCTGCTTGCCGGGCAGCGCATCCAGGGTGAAGCGGGCGCTGACTTCGGCGATGCGCCCTGCACCCTTGGTGACGACGATGAAGTTGATGATCACCAGAATCACGAACACCACGATGCCAACCGCGTAGTTCCCGCCGACCACGAACTCGCCAAACGCCTGGATCACGTTGCCGGCGGCGTCAGTCCCGGTATGTCCGTCCAGCAGCACCACTCGGGTAGAGGCGACATTGAGACCCAGCCGCAGCAACGTCGCCACCAGCAGCACCGTGGGGAAGACCTGGAATTCCAGCGGCCGCGGGGTATAGATGGCGACCAGCATGATCACCAGCGACAACGCGATATTGAAGGTAAACAGCAGGTCCAGCCCCAGCGGCGGCAGGGGTACGATCATCATCGCCAGCAGGGCCAGCAGCAGGATCGGTGTACCCAGGCCACTGCGGCCCAGATCGCGAAGGTGTCCGAACAGCGCGGATTGCATCACTGGTGTCCGTCTTTCCCTGGCGGCGCCGAATAAACGGCGAGTGCGTCAGAATGCCGTCACGTCGAGGGCGGCTCGTTGGCACCGGGATCAGCCCGCTGCGCATACTTCAGGAATTCCTCCGGAATCTCCGGATCTGGCGGCGTGGCGCCGCGCGCCCGGTTGCGCAGCTGGTAGATGTAAGCCAGCACCTGGGCCACCGCCAGGTAGAGCCCCGCCGGGATTTCCTGGTCGATTTCGGTGGTGTGATACAAGGCGCGTGCCAACGGCGGCGCCTCGAACCGCGGGATGCCGTGTTCCTCGCCAAGCTCGCGGATTCGCAGGGCGACCGTGCCGGTGCCCTTCGCCACCAGGCGGGGCGCAGCCATCTGCTTGCCGTCGTAACGCAGGGCTATGGCGTAATGCGTGGGGTTGGTAACAATCACGTCCGCCTTGGGCACGTTCTCCATCATCCGTCCACGGGCCATTTCCTGCTGGAGCTGCCGGATCTTGCTCTTGACCTCGGGCTTGCCCTCGGTCTGCTTGAACTCGTCCTTGACCTCCTGCCGGGTCATCTTGATCTTCTTGGTGTGATCCCAGAGCTGGTAGGGAATGTCCACCGCCGCTACCAGAATCAACGTTGCCGAGATCGCAAGAAAGGCCCAGAAGAACATCGCGGCACCTTCATGGATGCCGTCACCCAGGGTCAGGACGGTCAAGGCCATGATGCGATCGCGCAGCCCCCAGATCAGGATTGCGCTGACGCCGCCCACCACCAGCACCTTGGCCAGGGCCTTGGCCAGCTCGACGGCAGCCTTTACCCCGAACATGCGTCCCAGCCCCTTGATCGGATTCATCTTCGAGAACTTGGGCGCCATCGCCTGGCCGCTGAATGACCAGCCGCCAAGGACCGCGGGCGTCAGTAACGCGGCGATCAGCATGAGGATTGCGAACGGCGCCACCGCACCCAGACCAATGAGGATGGCTTCACGCAAATAGCCATACGGGGCCGCGGGGTCGTAGATATCCTGCCGGCTGACCGTGAAGCTGAGATCGAACACCGAGAACAGCTGGCCAACCATGTAGCCACCGAAGGTGAGCAACCCCAGCGCGCCCAGCACCATGATCACCGTGGTGTTGAGTTCCCGTGATCGGGGCACCTGCCCTTTCTTGCGGGCATCGTCGCGTTTTTTCGGAGTGGGTTGCTCCGTTTTTTCCTGGCCGTTCTCGTTCTCTTCCGCCACGTCGAAATCCCGGCGCTGAAGGTGATGTCAGACCGTCAGTGCAGGATCGGGGCCAGCCAGGGACTGTGGAGCGCAATCGTCAGGCGGGCCGGGAGGAACACCACTCGCAGCCTGGCAGGGACAGTGGAAGTTTTCGGCTGGCGTCGTTGGACTAGAGGAAACGCTGAGCAATTCCCACGTTCGCGCTCGAGTCCGATTTCGGCAGCCTGGCAAGGCGCGATGCCGGTTCGGTAGCCCGAGCTACCGGGCCGGTGGCGCAACACCGCCAGGGGCCGAAATCGGCCGAGCCTCTGGCAAGCATGCGCCGTCGCACACCGTCGCGCTCGTGTGCCGTTCTTTCGACTGGCCAGGAGCAGGGTGCCTCGGGTAGTGGTGCTACCCGGGGTGGCCTGCGACACCGCCAGGCGGAAGAACGGCCCGAGCCCTGCGGGTGACCGCCGGATTCACCGCCCTGCG
>SL_7KL_010_BRINEDRAFT_10000204_pt1 | contig 26982 bp, 22 predicted proteins | sample SodLak_010_BRINE_FD_10663 | JGI IMG/M metagenome (IMG submission 10663)
CTGGCACGCTTCTACGAGCGGCTCGCCCGCCACATCGTCGAGGGTCGGGAGCTCACCCCGGAGGAGCAGGTGTACTCCGGCTACGACGCCGTGCAGCTGCTGCCCGTGGAGCCGACCACGGTGTACGAGAAGGGACCGGCCTTCTTCGCCATCCAGGAGCCGGAGACGGCCGAGGACACCGAGGGCATCGAGCACGACCTGCGCTACGTCGACGAGGTCACCGCGGTCCTGCGCCGACCGGACACCACCAACTGGGGTTACGACGTGGTGATCGCCGGGTCCGCGGCGGTCAGCCCCACCCTGCTGGAGACGGGCCGCCCCGACGAGCTGGTCGACCTGGCCGTGGCGCTGCACACCTTCCCGACCGGCCCGATCCGCCTGATCGCCGACGTCGTCTACGGGCACGCCGACAACCAGGCGCTGGAGGTCCTGGACTCCGAGTGGTTCGCCGGGCCGAACATGTACGGCCAGAACCTCGACTACCGCAACCCGTGGGTACGGGCGCTGCTGCTCGAGATGCAGCGCCGCAAGGTCGACCTCGGCTTCGACGGGGTCCGGGTCGACGGTGCCCAGGACTTCAAGTTCTACGACGCCGAGGCCAGGGAGCTCAAGCACGACGACGCCTACCTCCGCCAGATGAGCGACGTGGTCCAGGAGGTGGCCGGGTGCCGCTACCGCCCCTGGATGATCTTCGAGGACGGTCGCCCCTGGCCTGAGCCGGACTGGGAGCTGTCCTCCACCTACCGGGCGGTGATCGAGGACCAGCCCGACCCGGACATCTTCCAGTGGGGGCCGTTGACCTTCGCCCACAACACGCCCTTCGTGTACGGGTTCTGGCTGCGCAGCTGGTGGCGGATCCGACAGATCCTCGAGCACGGCTCGACCTGGATCTCCGGGTGCGCCAACCACGACACCCTGCGGCGCGGTACGCAGGTCAGTCCGGAGCTGACGATCAACACCCGGCTCGGTGAGACCGAGTTGCAGATCCTCGATAAGGCCTACGACAACCCCGCCATCAAGCTGCTGACCTACACCGCGTTCCCCGGGGTACCGATGGACTTCCTCAACGCCTCGATGCGGGCGGCCTGGGGGTTCATCCGCAACCAGGACGACCGCTACGGCGTGAAGGTGGTCTCCGAGGAGACCCTGTCGCTGGTGTGGCAGGTGGACGAGGAGTTCTACCCCTTGGCCGCGAACTTCAAGCGGCTCAAGGGCCTCGGCTTCGAGACCCTCGAGGAGCTGCGCCGGTTCATGGACCTGCTCCCGGCACTGGTCGAGGTGACCGACTACGACCTGGAGACGATCTCCTCGCTGATCAACGGGGTCGAGCCGCCCCTGGCCGGGCCGTTGCCGGTCGATCCGCCGACGCTGAAGCGGATCGCCCGGGCGTGGATGGACGACATGCACGACTACTGCAACGTCCACGGCTGGGCGAACCGGCTGGACCCCAGACAGACCGACTACAACGTGTCGGTGCGGGAGTTCCGCCGGGCACGACGGTGGCTACGCGACGACCTGCGCGCGGACGACGCCTTCGACTACCTGCGTCCCGTGGACGGGCACGCGGTGTTCGCGTCCCTGCGCAACGCCCCCGACGGGTCCGAGCAGGTGCTGACGGTGTGCAACATGGAGGGCCGAGACGTGGAGCTCGATCCGGTCCGGCTCGCGCTCCCGGGGCTCGACCCCGAGGGGTGGTACCTCAGGTTGCGCACACCCAACATCGGGGGTGACTACCTCGGCGGCCCCATCACCCTGAACGACTCCTCCGGGGTGGTGTTCACCCGGACCCGCTGACGGGGACGAGCGCTGTCGGTGGCCGGCGGGGGGTGCGGGCAGCCCCGGCGCGGGATCGACGGCCGGTCGCGCCGCCCTCCGCGCGGGATCGACGGCAGGGTGTGCAGCCGGTCGACCGTGGGATGGTCGTTCGGCTGCAGTCCTTCAGGCCGCAATGCTCGGTGGGGCGGGGTTGTGCAGCGATGTGACCGTCTGGTGGTCGTTCGGCTGCACGATCTCGGGGGTGCGGGTGGTGGTGCGGCAGGTCGTGCAGCCGGGTGACCGCGCGATGGTCGTTCGGCTGCACGATCTTGGCCGCGCTCGGGCCCGCGCAGCCGCGGGACCAGGCAGCCGCGGGACCGTGCCGCCGCGGGCGGGCCCGTGCAGCCGCTGGACCCGGCAGACGCGGGCCGTACGACCGGGCCCACCGCCCGCGGTGCGTCAGCCGCGCTCGGGTACGAACACCGCCACACCGAGCGGCGGCAGGGTCAGGTCCAGCGAGGCCGGGCGGCCCACCACCTCGACGTCGTCGCTCTCCACGACGCCGTTCACCGCGCCCGTGCCGCCGAAGCGTTCCTCGTCGGAGTTGAAGACCTCCCGCCAGCGGCCAGCTTCGGGCACACCGATGCGGTAGGGGGAGCGGGTCACGGGGGTGAGGTTCCACACCACGACCGCCGCGTCCTGCTCCGGCGCCCGGCGCAGGAAGGACACCACCGACTGCTGGCTGTCGGAGGCGTCGATCCACTCGAACCCGTCGCCACGGGCGTCGCCGACGTGCAGCGCCGGCAGGTCCCGGTACAGCGCGTTCAGCGCCGAGGTGTAGGTGAGCAGCGCGGCGTGCTCCTCCTCCTCGAGCAGTGGCCACTCGAGCTGGGTCTCCACGTCCCACCCGTCACGGACACCGAACTCCGTGCCCATGAACACCAGCTTCTTGCCGGGGCTGGTGTACTGCGCCCCGAGCAGCAGCCGCAGGTTCGCACGTTGCTGCCACGCATCCCCGGGCAGGTTCGACAGCATCGAGCCCTTGCCGTGGGACACCTCGTCATGGGAGAGCGGGAGGCAGAAGGACTCGCTGGCCGCGTAGACCGAGCGGAAGGTGAGCTGCTCCTGCTTCGACCCCCGGAACAGCGGGTCGGTTCGGAAGTACTCCAGGGTGTCGTGCATCCACCCGAGGTCCCACTTGTGGTCGAAGCCGAGCCCCCCGTGCTCCGTGGGCCGCGTCACCCCGTCCCAGGACGTCGACTCCTCCGCGAAGGTGATGGCGCCGGGGTGGTGGCGTGCCACCTCGGTGTTGCAACGCTGGAGGAAGCTGATGGCCTCGAGGTGCTCGTTGCCGCCGTGCTCGTTGGGGATCCACTCGCCGGGCCCCCGGGAGTAGTCGAGGTAGAGCATGGACGACACCGCGTCCAGTCGCAGCCCGTCCGCGTGGTAGCGCTCCATCCACGACATCGCCGAGGAGAGCAGGAAGCTGCGCACCTCGCCGCGGCCGTAGTTGAACATCGCCGAGTTCCAGTCCGGGTGGATGCCGCGGCGCGGGTCCTCGTGGTCGTAGAGGTGGGTGCCGTCGAAGGTGGCCAGAGCCCACCAGTCGTCGGGGAAGTGGGAGGGGACCCAGTCGAGGATCACGCCGATACCGGCCTGGTGCAGCTGGTCGATCAGCCACATCAGGTCCTCGGGGGTCCCGTACCTCGACGTCGGGGCGAAGTAGCCGGTCGTCTGGTAGCCCCAGGAGCCGTAGAAGGGGTGTTCCATCACCGGCAGGAACTCCACGTGGGTGAAGCCGGTCCGCTGGACGTGGGCGATGAGGTGGGGTGCGAGCTCGCGGTAGGTGAGGAAGCGCTGGCCGTCCTCACCACGCTGCCAGGAGCCGAGGTGGACCTCGTAGATGGAGATGGGTGCCTCGCGGTGCTGGCGTTCGCCCCGGGTGGCCATCCACTGCTGGTCGCCCCAGGCATGGTCCAGGCGCCACAGCTTGGAGGCGTTGGCCGGCGGCGTCTCCGTGTGGATGGCCAGGGGGTCGGCGTGTTCGACCACCTCGCCGTGGACGGTGGTGACGGCGTAGCGGTAGGCCTGGCCGTGCCGCGCGTTCGCGACGAAGCCCTCCCACACCCCGCTGGCCGCCCGGGGGGTGAGCAGGTCCTGGGTGTGGTCCCAGCCGTTGAAGTCGCCGATGATGCTGACCGCCTGGGCGTTGGGGGCCCACACGGCGAAGCTCGCACCGCCCCCGCCACCCCCGTCGGTGTCGCGTGTCAGGTGGGCGCCGAGGTGGTGGTGGAGTCCGAGGTGCGAGCCCTCGGCGAACAGGTGCAGGTCGTCATCGCTGAGCCGGGAGTTGGGTGCGGGCACGGTGTGGGCCTTCGATCGGCGGGCGGGTGCGCACGGTGTGCGGGGCGGGTGGCACCGAGGTGGAACACGACGGACAGGTCGCGCTCGTGGCAGGGTGGGGCGCTGACGACTGCGTGCGGCGCTCCCACTGTCACGAACGGCATCGGTGCCACCGTAGTTGGCAGGTCCCGGTCGCTGTTGGCCACGGGGCCGACCAACGGACGGTCCGAGCGGTTGTGTGACGGGCTCGGCGTCGTACCGTCCGTGATGCCTGAGACGGCGACCCCCGAGCCTGTACACAGCTGAGCGATCCGGAGACCAGCATGGACGTGACCACCTTCCACCTCGCCGACGGGACCGCGGTGCCCCGCCTGGGGTTCGGCACCTTCCAGCTCAGCGGGGAGGAGGCCTACCGCTCCACCCTGATCGCCCTGGAGGCCGGCTACCGGCACATCGACACCGCCCAGGGGTACGCCAACGAGGCGGAGGTCGGCCGCGCCATCGCCGACAGCGGTCTGGACCGTGACGAGGTGTTCGTCACCACCAAGCTGAAGCCCTCGAACGCCGGCGCCGCAGCGGTGCGCAGCTCCACCGGCCAGAGCCTGGACGAGCTCGGGATGGACCACGTCGACCTGCTGCTGCTCCACTGGCCGGCGGAGCACGTCGCGCCCCTGCCGGAGACGCTCGAGGCGATGACGCGCCTGCGCGAGGACGGCCTCACCCGACAGATCGGGGTCTCCAACTTCCCGTCACGGATGCTGGCCCGTGCCTTCGAGCACGCACCGATCGTGACCGACCAGGTGGAGCACCACCCCTTCCTCGGTGTCGAGCCCATCGAGGAGGTGCTCCGGGGTCGCGGGGCCTTCCTCACCGCCTACTCGCCGCTGGCGCGGGGTGAGGTGGCTGAGGATCCGACGCTGCGCGACATCGCTGCGGAGCACGGCGTGACCCCGGCGCAAGTCACCCTGAGGTGGATGCTGCAGCGGCCGGGTGTCGTTGCGATCCCGAAGTCCGGTACGCCCGAGCGCATCCGCAGCAACGCCGAGGTGTTCGGCTTCGAACTCGACGACGCGCAGATGGCCCGTGTCGACAGGCTGGAGCGTGGCCACCGGTTGATCGACCCCGACGGCGGCCCGGACTGGGACTGATGGACAGCGCCACGGGTGCCGGGGAGGGCCGCGACCGCACGGCAGGTGCGTGGCAGCTGCCGTTACCGGGCTGGATGCGACTGACGCTGTGGGGTGGGTTGGTCGCTGTCGTCGCCTACGTCGCCGGGTGGGCGGTCGCAGGATCGATCCGGGCGGGGTACGAGCCTCGCGAGCAGGCGATCAGCGAGCTGTTCGAGCTCGGTGCGCCCTTCGCCTCGCGTGCGATCCTCGTCGCCAGCCTGCTGCTGTCCGGTGTGGTGTTCCTCGCGCTCGCACCGGCGCTGCACCGCACGTTGCCGGGTGCGGGGAGGCTCGGCCCGGTCCTGGTGGCCGTGGCAGGTGTCGGCACGCTGGGGGTGGTCGCCGCACCGTGCACGCCCGGCTGTCCCGGTGCGGACAACTCAGCACTGGACCTGTGGCACACCGTCACCGCCGGCACCGGCTACACGGCGTTGGCCGCGGCGCCGATCGCCTTCGGGTGGCGGTTACGGGAGGCCGAGCCACCGCTGGCGAGGTGGTCGCTGCTGATCGGCGCTGCGGCGATCGTGCTGTTCGGCCTGCACACCCTCGAGCTGGGCCTGCTCGCGCCCGGTGTCCAGCAGCGGGTGTTCAACACCGTCGCCGACGCCTGGTACGTGCTGATCGCGGCTGCCGTCCTGCTGCGCGACGCCCGGCACCGCCGCACCGTCGCCGTGGCACAGCGGGCCCGCCCGTGACGGCGTTGTTCGAGCGGTTCCTCGCCCTCGGCGACTCCTTCACCGAGGGCATGGAGGACGAGCGTGGACCTGACGGGCGGCACCGCGGCTGGGCCGACCGGGTCGCGGCCGCCCTCGCGGCGCGGGAGCCGTCGCTGACCTACGGCAACCTGGCCATCCGCGGTCGACTCCTCGACCAGGTCGTGGCGGAGCAGGTCCCCGCGGCGGTGCGGCTGCAGCCGGACCTGGTGTCCTTCCACGCCGGCGCCAACGACGTGCTGCGGCCGGGGCTGGACCTCGCGTCGTTGCACGCGCGCTACGACGACGCGGTCGCCGCGCTCGCGGGGACCGGTGCCACCGTGGTGTTGTTCACCGCGATCCAGCGCGCCGGCGGCACCACCCGGGCCGCCGATCGCCTCGCTGCCCGCTTCGCGGCGTTCAACGACCGTGTGCGGCGCAGCGCGGCACACCACGGTGCCGTCCTCGTGGATGTCGGCGTCGAACGCGCGCTCTACGACCGTCGGCTGTGGCACGAGGACCGCCTCCACCTCGCACCGGAGGGCCACCGGCGGGTCGCCGCCGCGGTCCTGGAGACGCTCGGGGTCACGGATCCCTCCCTGCTCGGTGGTGCCGTGGGCTGGTGGCGTCAGCCGCTGCTGGCCGCGGCCCGCCCGCCGCGACACCGTCGCGTCGCCAGCGATGTCCGGTGGGCACGCCGCTACCTCGCCCCCTGGGTGCTCCGGCGGGTACGTGGCGTGTCCAGCGGTGACGGCGTCGCACCGAAGCGCCCGGAGCTCGGCCCCGTCGCACCTCATCGTTCTCACCCTTGACTGTTCCAGTGATAGCTGTCATGGTTGCGTCGTGTCGCGGCGTGAGGAGCCCGGTGTGCCCGAGGAGCCCGAGGTGCAGGAGGCGGTGTTCACCGTCGACGAGCTGGCCGCGGCGGCGGGCCTGCCGGTGCGCACGGTGCGCCACTACCAGTCGGAGAAGCTGCTGCCGGCCCCGGAGCGCCAGGGCCGCATCGCGCTCTATCGAGGGGAGCACCTGGAGCGCCTGCAGCTGATCGCCCGCCTGCAGGACCGCGGGCTCAAGCTCTCCGCGATCCGAGACGCCTTCAAGCGGATCGAGAAGGGGGAGCTGTGGCTCGATGACTGGCTCGGTGTCGGTGACGAGCTGCGTGCCCCCTGGTCCGAGGAGCGGCCGGAGGTGCTCACCGAGGCTGCTCTGGCGGACCTCGTGGAGCACCGCCCGGGCGTGGTCGCGGCACTGGTCGACGCCGGGGTGATCCGCCGTCAGCACGGCCTGAGCGACACCTACCTCGTCCCCTCACCCGCAGCCCTGGACATCACCCTGGAGCTCGACCGCGCAGGCGTCGACATCGACACCGCCACCGAGGCGGCCGGCATCATGCGCAAGCACCTGGTACGCACCAGCGAGGAGCTCGTGGAGCACTTCCTCGAACGCGCCGGTTCCGGGTTCGCCCGACGGGGGACCGCCGAGGACATCGCCGAGGCGCTCAAGGCGCTGCGGCCACTGGGCGCCCGGGCGATCCAGCTCGTGTTCACCCAGGAGATCGAACGCGCGCTGCGCACCGCGGCCGAGCAGGGGCGCATCACCCCCTCGCCGGCGGCCGGCAACACCCCCGACGAGCGGGACCGTTCGTCGGGCGATGATCCCCGTCACCTCGACGGTGGTCCCTGACGGGTCCACGACGACCCGCTGATCGGAACCGGCATGGGGCACACGACCCCCGACCAGCCGCCCACTACCCGCACCGCACCGTTACCACCGATCATCCAGGGTGGGATGGGCGTGGCGGTCTCCGACTGGCGCCTGGCCAACGCCGTGGCCCGTACCGGCCAGCTCGGTGTCGTCTCCGGCACGGCGCTGGAGGTGATGTGCGTCCGGCGCCTCCAGGACGGCGACCCCGGCGGTCACGTGCGTCGCGCGCTGGCCAGGTTCCCGATCCCGCGCATCGCCGAGCAGATCGTGGCCACCTACCACCTCGAGGACGGACGCGGCGACGGGGTGGCGTACCGCAACATCCCGATGTTCTCCGCGCGGCCGGCGCGACGGTTGCAGGAGCTCGCGGTGGCGGCCGGCTTCGTCGAGGTGTACCTCGCCAAGGAGGGCCACGACGGCCCCGTTGGCATCAACCTGCTGCGCAAGATCGAGGCGCCCATCCCCTTCGTGCTGTACGGCGCGATGCTGGCCGGTGTCGACGCGGTGCTGGTCGGTGCCGGCAACCCCCATGAGCTGCCGGCGCTGCTCGACGATCTGGCCGGCGGCGCCGACATCACCTGGTCGCTGCGGGTGCAGCACGCCTCCCACAGCGAGCACGCGATCAGCTTCAGCCCCGCCGCGCTGTTCGCTCACCCGGCGCCGCAGCTGCCACGGCCCCTGTTCCTGGCGATCGTGGCATCGAACGATCTGGCCGAGGGTCTGGCCAACTCGCCCACGGCACGGCCCGAGGGCTTCGTCGTGGAAGGACCGCCGGCAGGGGGCCACAACGCGCCACCCCGCGGGCCGCGCCGCCTCGACGACCGGGACCAGCCGGTCTACGACGGCAAGGACGAGGTCGACCTTGCCGGGATAGCCGCGCTCGGGCTGCCCTTCTGGGTGGCCGGTCACTACGGCACCCCACAGGGTCTGCACCGAGCGAGGGCCGCCGGTGCGGTCGGTGTGCAGGTCGGCAGCGTGTTCGCCCTCTGCGACGAGTCCGGGATGGCGGCCGAGCTCAAGCGGGACGCGCTGCGCAGCATCCGCCAGGGCGACGGGGACGTGCGCACCGATTGGCGCGTGTCACCGACCGGGTTCCCCTTCAAGGTGCTCTCGCTGGACGGGACCCTGTCGGACTCGGAGGTCCTCGCCGGGCGTGACCGGATCTGTGACCTCGGGATGCTGCGGGTGCCCTACGAGAAGCCGAGTGGGGATCTCGGCTACCGCTGCCCCGCCGAGCCGATCGCCAGCTACACCGGCGTGAAGAGTGCCAGGGAGGCAAACACCCAGGGGCGGGTGTGCCTGTGCAACGCGCTGCTGGCGACCGCCGGGGTGCCGCAGTCGCGCGGCGACGACCTCGAGGAGCCGGCGATCGTGACGCTCGGCACCGACCTGGAGGGCATCGTCGCCGTGCTGGATGGCCTCGGCGCCCATCGCGAGACCTACACCGCCGCCGAGGTGGTGGACCACCTGCTGGGGGCTCCCTGAGCGCGATCCCTGCGGGCCGGTAGGGTCGAGGCACGCGACCCGGGGAGCCGGCGGCACCGATGCAGACGCTGTTGTTGGGAGCGGTGCTGACCGTGGTCGCCCTGGTGTCCTTCGGGGTGTCGCTGTGGCAGAACAGCCGTGCGGAGCGCGCCGGGCGGATCGCTGCCGACGCGAGCCTGCGGGCGCTGCGCACGGAGCGTGACGGCGGCGACAGCGGTGCTGACCGCGCCACGGAGCGGGAGATGCTCCAGGCACAGGGGCGCCGCGCCACCCTCGCCTACGCCCTGAAGCGCGCTTCGATCGTGGTGTTCACCATCGGTCTGCTGGGCGTGGTGGGTGGCGCACTGGTCACCTTCGGGTGACCGTGTGCGGTCGTGGTGATCGGCGGCTGCCCGGTCGTCGCGATCAGCAGCGCCCGATCGTGACCAGCCCGCCGGTCAGCAGCATCACGCCTCCGGTTCGTGGGGGAGGTCGCCGGCGTCGATCGCCGCCAGCAACCGCTCGTGGTCCCGCTCGGTGACGTCCGCGTAGTCGTGGGCGAACCGGGTCAGCGCCTCGATGAAGCCGTCGCTCTTGCCGAGGTAGCCGGCGAGCTCCGCCGGCTGACCCCCACGGGCGTGAGCGTCGGCGAGCAGGTGGCCGCACAGCTGCGCGTAGGCCACCAGGCCGTCCGCCTCGAGGTCGTCCACCTCGATGCCGCCCTTCATGTCCCGGAACTGGCGCACGTAGAAGTCCCGCTCCACCCCGTCGGGGCCAACCGCGGTCAGCCAGCCGAGGAAGATGTCGCTGACCGTCTGCATCGTGCGTTGGCCTTCGACCACCCGCCGCCCGTGGGGCCGTGGAGCCCGCTCGGCCACGTACGGTTGGAGGACGGAGGGGCCGGCCTCCTTCAGCTGCAGGACCAGCGGGTCGTCCGCGTCGCGGCCGTGGAGCAGGACGATGTAGCAGCGGGTGCCCACGCTGCCGACGCCCACCACCCGGCGGGCGACGTCGACCACCTCGAAACGTTCCAGGAGCCGCCGACGGTGGGCGGGCAGGCTCGCGGCGTAGCCCGCGAGGTAGCGCTGCGCCAGAGCCCGCCGATCGGCCGGCAACACGTCGCGGGAGAGGACCGGTGGGTCCTCACGCATCCGGACGCGGCCGTCCACCACCTCGCTGTGGCGGCGTGCCGCACGCTGGCTCGTGCGCCGTCGCGCTTTGGCGAAGGCGGCCTCGGTGGTGTCGAGCAGTTCCGCGCCGAGCTCACCGTCCTCCACCCGTTCGCCGAGCACCGTCAGCACGTCACGGGCGCCCACGCTCGCGTACCACACGTCCAGCACGTCGTCGTCGCGGTGGGTGCGCATCGTCGCCCGGTAGCGGGCCAGGCACGCGTACACCGCCTCGTCCGCCACCTCGGTGTCGAAGCCGCGGTGGCGGGCCCCGACCACCAGCGAGGTCGCCATCCGCTTGAGGTCCCACTCGAAGGGGCCCCGGATCGTCTCGTCGAAGTCGGTGATGTCGAACACCAGTCGCCGCTCGGGGGTGGCGAAGGTCTCGATGTTGTGGACGTGGGCGTCGCCGCACAGCTGGGTGTGCAGCGCCGTGGTCGGGGTGGTCGCGAGGTCCGCAGCCATCACCGCCGCCGAGCCCCGCAGGAACCCGAAGGGGGAGACGGCCATGCGGGCGTACCGCAGCCCCAGCAGCTCCGGTGCACGCGTGCGGTCCTGTCGTGTCAGGATCGCCAGGGGATCGGGGCGGTCATCGGCCGGGGTGAACCCACCGTGGGAGCGCCGGCCCACCTGTTTGCGCTGCGCGCGGCCGCGGCGATCGAGCTCCTCGGGGGTGGGGCGTGGCATCGGGTCCTCTCCGTGGTCGGCTCGTGGGTGCGGTGCGCGCGGTGGGTGCGGTTGGTGCGCCGCGCCCGGTGCCCGCGGGGCCGTCAGCCGACGCCCGCGGGGCCGTCAGCCGACGCCCGCGGCCCGTGCCAGTCGGCCGGCGAAGGCGACCAACTCGCCTGCACCCGGACCGGTGGCGACCAGGACCACGCCGTCCGCCCGCGCTTCCAGCTGGATCGAGCCCGGTGGGATGTCACAGTTCGGGTCACCGCAGTCGTGCAGGTCGCCCACCGCCTGCCACGCCCCGCCCGCTCGGGATACCCGTACCTCCACGGCCGGCACCCCCTCCTGATCCCAGTTGAGCACGCCGACCTCGGTGACGGCGCTGAGCGGCAGGGAGGTCACCGCGCACTGCAGGCCGAGCTCGTGCTCGTCGGTGACGTGCTGGGCGTCCCCGGCGACCACGTGGAGCAGACGGGTCGGCGTGAGCAGCCCTAAGGACACGTCGGTGTGGACGTGACCGTCGTCGCACACGTCCTTGGCCGTGGTCGCCGTGGCTGACACCACCGGCTCGTCGGCGAGCAGCTGCTCCACCCGTTCGCGGCAGGTCCAGTCGTGCGGCCCCTGGTCCAGCGGCGCGAGGTGGGCGTACCAGTCGGTCATCGATCCTCCTCGATGCGGACGTGGATGGGGGTTCCGGCCTCGATGGTGCGACTGACCGTACAGCTGCGCTCCTGGGAGTTGCGCACCGCCGTCGGGAGCCGGTCACGGGCCTTGTCGCCGCCGTCGCCGGCCGGGAAGGTGACCCGGAAGGTCATCTCGATGTCCTCGAGCCGGTTGCCGTGGGCGTCGCGGACGTTGTCCGCCGCCACCTCGACCTCGAAGCGTTCGGGGTCCGCCCGCCGCGTGGTCATCAGGTCCACGTCCACGGCCGAGCAGCCACCGATCGCGGCGAGCAGCAGCTCGACCGGCGAGAAGGCGTCATCGGCCATGCTGCCGAAGGTCAGCTCGACGCCGTCGGCGTTGGTGGCGCGGTAGACCCCGGTCTCCAGCCGCTCCAGGGACACGCTGCGGCGGATGGTCTCGGCCATGGTCATCCTCTCCCGCGGGGTGCTGGACGTCGGCGCGTCAGCTGCGCCGCCAACGGCACCCTAGGGGAGGGGTGGTCCCGGGCGTGTGCGTACCGGATCGTGCAGCCAGGCGACCATCCCGCGGTCGCAGGGCTGCGGAGGTTGCCGGTGTCCCGGGGGTGCGTGCGGGGTTGTGCAGCCAGGTGACCGTCCTGTGGTCGCAGGGCTGCGGAGGTTGCCCGCGTCCCGGCTCACGACGGGGGTGTCAGCTCGATCTCCGCGTTGTGGATCACGCAGCCGGGGAAGCCGCCGATCGCCGGGTTGAGCAGCGGCCCGCTGTTGCACTGCCAGCCGAGGACGTCCGTCTCGTAGGGCAGGGCGCCCAGGTCACCGTCGGTGATCAGCCACTCGGAGAAGTCCAGGAGGAAGGCGGTGGCGACCTCCTCGGCGATCTCGCACGGCTCGGCACCCCGGACCTCGAGCCCGAACCCGTCGGTGCCCGCGGTCATGTCGCCGAGCATCCCGAACTCGCCCGAGATGGTCCCACAATCCTCGCCGGCCACGGTCGAGGGGTCCTCGAGGCTCGCGTCCGGCTCCTGAGCGGGCGGGTCCTGTGCGGGTCCGCCCACGCCCAGCTCATCGGCGTCGAAGAGCAGATCGACCACCGAGTCCGCGAACCGGCACCGAGCAGCGATGCCCTCCTCCATCATCCGCGCGTTGGCCGGGCCGCACTGCCACTGGCCGACGTCGGTGCTGTCGCCGAGGTGGCGGTCGGCGTAGCTCTGCGCGACGCGCCGGGCATCATCGCAGTCGACGTCGTCGCCGGTCAGCCGCACCTCGTAGGTCCGGGTCTCCCCTCCGCGGCCCGGCCCGGTGGAGATGATCTCACCACAGGAGCCGTCGGTGGTGGAGGATGCGCGCTGCTCCTCCTCGTCCTCCCGGGGTTCCTCCTCCACGGTCTCCCTGGTGGTCACGGGGCGGTCCTGCTCCCCCCGGGTACCCGTCGGCCGCTCGCGTCGGGTGCCGTCCTCGACGTCGGTCACCTCGAAGACCTCCACCGGCTCCACCGACGGCTCGATGACAAGGACCTCCCCGGGTCGGTACGACTCCCAGGGCTCGCCCTCCACCACCTCGTCGGGTGTGACGGTGGGCGGCAGGAGCGGGTTGCCGCAGGCGCACCGCACGACCGGGACCCCGCGGTCGTCGACCAGCACCGCGGATCCGCGCTGCAGCACGGCCTCACGCGGGGTCACCGCCCCGTCCTCGAACCCGTGGTTGAGCACCCGCGTGTCCGCGCCGAGCTGCACCGCCGTGGTGTCGTCGAGGTAGCCGGCGATGCCCTCCGGGGTGATGCCCAGCACCTCGGACCACGCCGCTGCCTTCTCCGGTTCCGCGTCGAGGAAGGTGGCGACCTGCTCGGCGTCGCAGCTGCCCTCCTCACCGGTGCCGCCGAACAGCCCCGGTGTCGACCCGTCGATGGTGAAGTGCCCGTCCTGCTCCACCAACGCCTCGGCCGGGTCGCTGGCCTGCGCGCCGGGGTCAGCCACGGCGCCCTGCTCGGAGAACAGGCGCAGGACCTCGTCCTGCTCGGGGTCGGCCCGGTCGGTGAAGGGGTTGGGTCCGGGCGCATCCGCGGGCTCGAGCAGCACGCTGGCCGCGGTGGCCTCCAGGACCTCGTCGTCGGTCTCCGCATCCTCCCCGCCGGTCACCATCGACATGAGCTCGTCGAGTTGGGCGCAGCCGGTCAGCACCAGCACCGCGGCGAGCAGGAGGACAGCGCTCATCGTCGGTCGTGGGCGTGGATGCGGCATCGGATCCCCCTGCTTCGGTCCGTCCTCGTACTGCGGTCGTGGTCAGGCACGAGCCCCCGATGGGCGAACTGCAGCTCCAGGGGGTCCGGGAGGCCGGCCGGACGATACGCAGCGCCGACGGTCCTCTCAACGGGTGCACCACTCACTCACCACGCACTCCTCGGCGGTCGGATCCCCTTCGGTAGCGGTCCCGGGCGCCGTCGCGGGCCTGGTCCCGGGCGCCGTCACGGGCCTGGTCCCGGGCGCCGTCACGGGCCTGGTCACAGGCCCCTCCCTAGACTCCGCCTGGTGCTGCCGGCGTCACGGCCCCACGAACCGTTCCCGGGGTCCGTCGGCATCCCACGCGCCCGAACACCGACCGGATCAGGAGCAACAGGTGCACGCTACGACCATGCAGGCCGTCCAGTTGACCGGCCACGGCGGTCTCGACCGGTTGGTCATCCGCGACGACGTCCCCGTCCCACAGCCTGCTGCGGGGGAGGTCCTGATCGAGGTGACCGCCTGCGGGATGAACAACACCGACGTGTGGGTGCGCGAGGGGGCCTACGGCACGGAGACCGACGCCGCCTCGGTGTCCACCTGGCGGCGTGGCCGCTCCACCCTGACCTTCCCCAGGATCCAGGGCACGGACACCGTGGGCAACATCGTGGCGGTCGGGGAGGGGGTCAGCGAGCACCGCGTCGGCGAGCGCGTGATGGTCGACTTCAGCATCTACAACCGGCCCGAGGGCGACGAGAGCCTGGCCGACATCGACTACATCGGTCACGGTCGCGACGGCGGCTACGCGGAGTACACCACGGTGCCCGCGGAGAACGCCCACACCGTGGACACCGAGCTCGACGACGCGCAGCTCGCGACCTTCTGCTGTGCCTACCTCACCGCCGAGCACATGCTCGACCGTGTCCGTCTCGAGGCGGGGGAGCGGGTGCTGATCACCGGCGCGTCGGGTGGGGTGGGCTCGGGGCTGATCCAACTCGTCCGCGCCCGCGGGGCGATCCCCTACGCCGTGACCAGCGCCGGCAAGCAGGAGGCGATCCTGGAGCTCGGCGCGGAGGGTGTCGTGCTGCGTGAGGACGGCGATCTGGTCGAGGCGGTCGAGCGGATGACCGGTGGCGCGCCCATCGACGTGGTCGCCGACCTGGTGGCCGGTCCGATGTTCAACGACCTGCTGCGCATCCTGAAGCCCGAGGGGCGCTACACCACCTCCGGTGCCATCGCCGGTCCGGTCGTGCAGTTGGACCTGCGCACGATGTACCTCAAGCACCTCGAGCTGCACGGCTCCTCCCAGGGCACCCGGACCGCCTTCCGCCGGCTCGTGCGCTACATCGAGCAGGGCACGATCCGGCCCCTGCTCCACGGCACCTACCGGCTGTCGGAGTTCCACCGCGCCCAGGAGGAGTTCATGGCCAAGCGCTTCATCGGCAACCTCGTGGTCGTGCCCGACGCGAAGTGGGATCGCTACGGAGCTCCCCATGGCGCCTAGATCCAACGATCGGATCCGGGTCCTCGAGCTGATCGACATGCAGGCCGGCGGCGACGTCAGCCGCATCGTGCTCGACGGTGTGCGANCCGTGTCGGGCAGTACCGTGCTNGAGCAGGCCCGGGAGCTCGAGGCGCACGGGGACGGGCTGCGTCGCCTGCTGCTCTCCGACCCCTACGGCGACCCCGCGATGTCGGTGGACCTGGTGCTGCCGGCCACCCACCCCGACGCCGAGGTCGGCTACGTGATCATGGAGGCGATGGGGTACCCGCCCTACTCCGGGTCGAACACCATGTGCACGGCTACGGCCGTGCTGCAGGCCGGTCTCGTGCCGATGCCCGACGACGGCGTGCGTGAGCTGACGCTCGAGTCCCCGGCGGGGCTCGCGCACGTCACCGCCCAGTGCCGGGACGGGTGGGTCCACGCGGTCACCGTCCGCGGCGAGCCGGCCTTCGTGGCCGAGCGGGACCTCGTGGCTGACGTACCGGGCTACGGCGAGGTGGTGTACGACCTGGTGTGGAGCGGGGGGTTCTACGCCCTCACCGACGCGGCACCGCTGGGGTTCGCGCTGGTGCGCGAGGAGGAGCCGGCGCTGGCGGCCTTCGGCGACGCCTTCATGCAGCAGGTCCACCCGGGCTTCGACGCGGCCCACCCGATGCTCGGCTACGCGGGACCACTACCGTTCCTGCACCTCGCCGGTCCGCTCGAGCGGGTCGATGAGCAGGGGTTCCGGTCACGTTCGGCGACCTACGTGCATCCGGGGGTGATCTGCCGCAGCCCCACGGGGACCGGCACCTCGGCCCGCCTGGTGCGGCTCGCCGACCGGGTCGGGCTGGCTGCCGGTCAGTGGCTGGAGACCACCTCGCCGCGAGGCAGCACCTTCCGGGGCAGCGTGCGGGGACCGGCGCGGATCGGCCCCTACCCGGGCCTCAACACCGACGTCACCGGACGTGCGTGGACCCTGTCCCACACCCGCATCGTCGTCGACCTCGATGACCCCATGGTGGACGCTTCCGACCTCGAGCACCTACTCGCCACACCCCTGGACGGCAGCGTTCGTTGGTGACCTGCTGAGCGCCGCGACCGGGTCGGCTCCGGGCACCGACGGGACCTTCGGCGGGGGTGAGGGGTGTCTCTCGGTCCGGTCGCACCGGCGGCGACACGTGTTGACTGTCGCTGACCGCACCGGCGGTGGCGGCCGGCGGTGGTCTAGGGTCCGTTCGCCACGACCAGGACAGCCGTGGAGGCCGACCGGCCACGGCGTCCCGAAGGGGTGATGGGATGACCGCTCTGCTCATGACCGGGTTCCCCGGGTTCCTCGGGTCCGCGCTGTTGCCGCGACTGCTGGCACGGCCGGAACGCGACGGGGTCCGGGCGGTGTGCGTCGTGCAGCCGCAGCACCTGCGCACGGCCCGGCAACGGCTGGCCGACATCGAGGCGGCGCATCCGGACATCGCCGGGCGCACCGAGCTGGTGACCGGGGACATCACCCGTCGCGGGCTCGGGATCGATCCGGTCCACCGGGCCCTGCTCGAAGAGGTCACCGAGGTGTGGCACCTCGCCGCGGTCTACGACCTGGCCGTCGCCAAGCGTGTCGCGCAGCGGGTCAACGTCGACGGCACGGCCCGGGTGCTCGAGTTCTGCGCGCAGCGCCCCGGTTTCGCGCGCCTGCAGTACATCAGCACCTGCTACGTCAGCGGGCGTCATCGCGGGGTGTTCACCGAGGAAGACCTCGACGTCGGACAGCGCTTCAACAACCACTACGAGTCCACCAAGTTCGCCGCGGAGCAGCTCGTCCGTAACGCGATGGAGGACGGGCTGCCGGCCACGATCTACCGCCCGGGCATCGTGGTGGGCGACTCCCGCACCGGTGAGACGCAGAAGTTCGACGGCCCCTACTTCGTGGCCCGGTTTCTGCGCCGCCAGCCGTTGCCGGTCGCTGCCCTGCCGGCCATCAAGGCCGAGGTGAAGGCCTCCCTGGTGCCGCGCGACTTCGTCATCGCGGCGATGGACGAGCTCTCGGTCCTCCCGCGTTCGCGCGGGCGCACCTACGCCCTCAGCGACCCTGCGCCGCCCACCAACCGTGAGGTCGCCGAGATCTTCGCCGACCACCTCGGCAAGCGGCTGGTGTGGGTGCCGCTGCCCCTGGGTCCGACCCGGCTGGCGGTACGCCGCGTGCCGGGGCTGGAGTGGCTGCTGGGCCTGCCGGCGGAGGCCCTGGACTACTTCGACATGCCCACCACCTACGACACCAGCAACACCGTCACGGATCTGGCCGACACGGGGCTGGACTGCCCACCCTTTAGCAGCTACGCCGCAACGCTGCTGGAGTTCATGGACGACCACCCGGAGATCGACTCCGCAGCGATGGTCTGAGCCGGAGCGCACCGGGAGCGAGGGATCGCGATGAGCACACCCCACCACCTCGTCGTCAACGTCAGCCTGTCCACTTCGGAGCGGGACTACGACGAACAGGTCACCTTCCTCGGGCGCCCCGTCCGCCTGGTGCGTGTCGGATCCGACGGTGATCCCGACACCGCTCAGGAGCTGGTCCGTAGCTGGGCGACCCAGGCCGACGTCATCGCCCTGACGGGGCTGCGGGAGGCACGCGCGGTCGGGATCTTCGAGGGGGAACCGGAGGTCCTCGAGCAGGTGCGGGCAGCTGCCGGTGAGGTGCCGGTCGTCGACGGCCACGTCCTGCACGACGTGCTGCAGGAGTGGGCGATCCGCCAGGTCGACAACGAGATGCCGGGCTACTTCAGCAACGCGCGCACCGTGGTGCTCGGTGGGGTCAACCACGACCGCACCACCCGGGTGCTCAAGGAGTTCACCCAGAACCTGGAGTTCGCCGACCCGCTGCTGCGCTTCGATCTGCCCGCCACCTTCGACGCCAACCCGCTGCTCGGGCTCGCCGCCAAGGCGGCGGCCTGGCCGATCAGCCAGCTCCCCGCGCCGATCAAGACCCCGATCACCAGCCCCGGACACAAGCTCAGCCACGCCCTGGCCCGGCAGGCGGCCCGCAAGTGCGACGTGGTCGTCGCCTCCTTCGAGGAGCTCGTCGGTTTCGGGCTGGAGGACCTGGCGGGCAAGACCCTGATCAGCGCAGGGATCTCCGCCGAGCGCCTCGCCGACCTCGGCAGCCGCGGGGTCGACATGGTGCTGGACACCGTCCCGCAGCCCTTCGAGGTGACCGTGAACGCCGGGGTGCTCGAGGCCATGATGGTCGCCGTCGCACCCAGCGAGGAGGGGCTGACCAACGACGATCTGCTGGAGATGATCGTCTCCGCCGGGCTGGAGGCGCGCACCCTCTACCCGAACGGGCCCAAGCGCAAGAGCCGCTTCGCCTTCGTCATCCACCCCCTGTCGCAGGAGTACTTCCGCAGCGTCGAGCCGCTGGGCACCGTGGCGAAGTACGCGCCCGGACCAGCGATGGACGCCATGGAGAAGGCGCTGGCCTACCTCCCGCCCTTCACCTACAGCCACGTGACCGGCATCACCTCGCCCACCGGTGCTGAGGCCGAGGGGTGGCTGATCACCGTCGGTGGGACGCCGAAGGAGCTGATGGCCCACCGCCCGGAGTTCACCTACGGCCGCCTGCTCGCCGCCGCGGAGACCGCGAAGAAGCTCGGTGCCCAGGTGATGGGCCTCGGTGCGTTCACCAAGGTGGTGGGTGACGCCGGGGTCACCGTCGCACGGCGGGCACCGCTGCCGATCACCACGGGCAACAGCTACAGCGCCTCGGGTGCCCTGTGGGCCGCGCGCGACGCGGTGCTCAAGCTCGGCCTCGCCGAGGTGGACGACAAGGGCCGGATCTCCGGCAAAGCGATGGTGGTCGGTGCGACGGGCGCGATCGGCTCGGTGTGTGCCCGACTGCTGGCGCTGTCCAGCGATGAGCTGTGGCTGGTGTCCCCGGAGTCCGCGAAGCTGCTCGCGCTCAAGCGTGACATCGAGAAGGACGATCCGCGGGCGGAGATCCACGTGGCCGCCACCCCCGACGGTCACCTCGGCGAGATGGACGTGATCGTGACCGCCACCTCGGGGGCTGGCAAGCGGGTCATCGACATCATGCAGGTCAAGCCCGGCTGCGTGATCACCGACGTCGCACGCCCCCTGGACCTCTCCGCCGAGGACGTGGCCAAGCGCCCCGACGTGCTGGTGGTGGAGTCCGGCGAGGTGCAACTGCCCGGTGAGGACGTGCGGATGAAGGGCATCGGCCTGCCGCCGGGGGTGGCCTACGCCTGTCTCGCGGAGACGGTGGTGCTCGCCCTCGAGGGTCGGTACGAGACCTTCACCGTGGGCCGCGCGATCGAGTGGGAGAAGGTCAAGGAGATCTACAAGCTCGGTCTCAAGCACGGGATGCAGCTGGCCACCATCTCCGGGGTCAACGGCGTGTACACCGACGAGGACATCGCGCGGATCCGGGAGCTGGCGGTGGCGCGCCGAGCGGAGATGGCCGCGCAGGTGTGACCGGTGCGGCTGTGCAGTCCGGGCTGTTCGGCCCGGGCCGTTCAGTCCGCGCTGCCGCCCGGCTGGCCGGCGGGCAGCATGACCACACCGTCGGTCCGGCCGCCGATCGCGCCGTAGCTGTCGGTGGTCACGAGCGTGTGTCGTGCACACACGTCGTGGAACCGTGCGGTCGTCTCCGCGGTGTCGAAGGCCGCCAGCGGGTAGCCGCAGAAGATGGGGACCGCCACCGCCGCGAGCAGCGCGTTCGACCGGTCCTCGAGCTCCAACGCCAGGCCGAGGTCACCGCGCTGCCACAGCAGCGCCGACAGTTCCCCGTAGGCGCGGAACCCCGCGCCGCTGCGTGCGAGGGTCGTCACCGCGTCGGCGATGCCTGCGCGGAAGCTGGCGCTCGTCAGCACACCCCCGGGCGCGATCCTGGCGAGGACGTTCGTTGCGTCGAGCTCCCGGTAACGCCCCGCCCGGCGGCTCGCCGCGAGGTCGTGCCCGCTGCCCACCAGCGCGCGGGCGAAGGCCTCCCGGTGCTCCTCGCTGGCCACGACCAGGACCGTCTCGCCAGCATCGAGGCCTGCGAGGAGGAAGGGCCGCACGGACGCCGCGAGGTAGGTCGCGTCCTCGTAGAAGCTCACGAGGTGGTCCGGGTGTGGCTGGAGGTCGGCGAGCTGCTCGTGCTGTGCGCCACGCTCGGCGTGGACGGCGGGTCGTGCCACCCCATCGCCTCCGGTCGGTCCGGAGGGGACCATGCCACAGCCCGCGTGCCGGCGGGGAGCAGCGGCCATAACGCCGTGTGATCGTGCGCCCGCGCCGCGACCTTGCGGCGATGTCGCAGGGTGGGTGGTCAGGTCGCAGCACCCTCAGGCCCCGGTGGCATGGCATCCTCGCCCTGCGCATCCAGCAGACGGTCCAGGCGCGCTTCGATGGCAGCGAGACGATCGAGGGACTCCTGGCAGGTGGAGCACCCGGACGGCGGTCCTGACGCCACCGGCCCGGGCGCCGTGGTGCCTGCGGTGTCCACCGCCGCCGGCGTGGTCGACCCCTCGGCCATCATGAAGTCGACGATGTTGGCGGTGATCACGCCCACCAGCCCGATACCCAGGATCATCACCAGGACAGCCACGATCCGAGCCGGTGTCCCGACCGGGGCGAAGTCCCCGTACCCAACCGTCGTGGAGGTGACCAGTACCCACCACACCGCGTCGCCGACGGTGGTGAAGGTGGCGGGCTCCAGCGCGAAGGTGATCAGGCCTCCGACGAGCATCAGCGCTCCGACGGAGCTGATGATCTTGCCGAGCCCCCGGTGCCGAAGCACGGAGAACACCTGGTGCCACGACCGTGCCGCGACGGCCACGATCCGAAGCACCCGCAGGGCCCGCAGGGGACGCAGCATCGGCAGCAGCACGATGAGCAGATCGAGCAGGTGGGTCCGCACGAACCATCCGCGGTCCGGCGTCGTCCCGTGCTCCCATGTCCGCCCCCTGGCTCCGCGGGGCGGCTGCGTTCAGACCCCGGGCCGTCCGTAGCCGACGACCCCGGAGCGCGTCAGACCGTCGGTGCGGATCCGAACGACGCCGCGGCTGTTGGGTGCCTCGACGACCTTACCGTCACCGAGGTAGATGGCGACGTGGCTGACGGGTGAGTGGTAGAAGACCAGGTCGCCGGGGATGAGTTCGCTGCGCGAGACCCGCGTGATGGCGGCGTGCTGCTGGCGCGACGTCCGCGGGATCTCGACCCCGGCAGCGCGCCACGCGAAGGAGGTCAGTCCCGAGCAGTCGAAGCGGTGCGGCCCGCTTCCGCCCCAGGCGTAGGGCTTGCCGAGCTGATCCAGAGCCACCTCGAGGGCCCGTTGACCGCGGTCATGTATCCCTTGTTGCCGCTCGCGCTCGCGGCGCTCCTCGCGCAGGCGTTCCCGCTCCCGTTCCCGAGCGCGCTCCTGCTCCTCGTGGAGTGCGAGACGCTGGTCGAAGTCCGTGAGGTGCACCCGTTCGACGAGTTCGAGCGCTCGAGCGAAGAACACCGCCGCGTGGGCCCGTGAGACCTCGCTCGTGGGGCAGAACTCCACGGGGCCGCAACCGTTGGTGACACCCTGGGCGGCGAGCCGTTCGATCGCCGCCTCATGCGTGCCCCTGATGTCGATGAAGTACCGACCGGCGTCCGGTACGTCCGGGAAGCCGAGCGCCCGGTCGAGCATCGTGGCCAGTTGCTCGCGCGTGATCGGTGCGTTGGGGCAGAAGCGCTCCTCCTCGCACCCGGCCACGATGCCGGCCGCTGACAGCGCGGTGATGGCGCGCTCGTGCGTGGTCCCGATCGTGTCGGTGAAGGGACCGGATGCGAGCAGGACCGGGTCCGGCTCCAGGTCCAGCGCCCGGGCCAGCATCGTCGCGAGCTGTCCACGTGTCAGGGACCGGTCCGCGCAGAAGCTGTCCGCGCTGCAGCCTTCGACCACCTGCTCCTCCACGAGCGCTGCGACCGCCGCTTCGTGGCTGGTTCCGGCGGTGTCCACGAAGGCCGTCGGGGGCTGGTCCGCGAAGGCCGGCGGCGGCGTGAGCAGGAGGGTGGTCAGCGCTGCGATGAGGAGGAGCGAGCCGAGGCGTAGCACGGGGGTCTCCGGAGCGGGGCACCGTCCGACCCACGCGAGGAGCAGCGACGGTCAACGATGCAGGTCGGGACGTGCGGCGAACGTCATCGGCCCCGCGATCGCTCCCTGGGCGACGTGCGTGGCCGGTCGGAAGGGTGACCGCTTCGGCCCGCCGCGCCATCCGCTGGGTGCCCGTTCGGCCACTGGCCGTTCAGTGAGCGCGCTCGGCGACCGGTCAGTCGCGGCCACCACCGACGTGCCGGGTCTCGCGCAGCTGCTGGATCGGCAGCGCGCTGAGCAGCGCCGTGGCGAGCACCGCCATCGGCACCGCGACCAGGAAGGTGGTCGACAACGCCCCGGAGAAGGCCTCGACCACGGCGTCGCGGACGGCCGGATCCAGGGCGAGGATCGTCTCCGGGCTGCCCTGGACCGCGGCCGGGTCGAGGTCGACCTCCTCGGGGAGGCCGTCGAGCAGGACCGAGAGGCGGGTGGAGAGCCCGGCCGCCATCACCGCACCGAGCAGCGCGCTGCCGACGGAGCCTCCCAGGGTCCGGCTGAAGCCCACCGTGGCGGTCGCGGCCCCGAGATCGGCGGCGGGCACGTCGTTCTGGGCGATGAGCACCAGGTTCTGCATCACCATGCCGAGCCCCACGCCGAGCAGGGCGGTGAAGGCCCCCGCCTCGAGGCGGGAGGTCGTGGTGTCCATGGAAGCCAGCAGGAGCAGCGACACGGCGACCAGCACGGTCCCCGTGACCGGGTGGGCCTTGTACCGCCCTGTTCGCGTGATGATCCGACCCGAGAGGGTGGAGGAGACGATGACGCCACCCATCAGCGGGGTCAGGAGCAGGCCCGCCTCCGTCGCGCTCGCGCCGGTCACCAGCTGGAAGAACACCGGCAGGAACACGATGGAGCCGAACATCGCCGCACCGACCAGCAGGCCGGTCGCGGTCACCAGGCTGAAGGTTCGGGAGGAGAACAGCCGCAGGGGGATGATGGGCTGCTCGGCGGTGCGTTGGCGCAGCACGAACAGCAGGCTGAGCAGGACACCGCCCACCGTGAGGGACACGATCTCGGGTGAGCGCCACGGGTAGGTGCTCCCACCCCAGGCGGTCACCAGCAGCAGCGCCGTCACACCGGTCACCATCAGGGCGGCACCGAGTAGGTCGAGCCGCTGCTCCACCCGGCGGTGCGGCAGGCGCAGGACGCGTGAGGTCACGAGCAGCGACGCGATCCCGATGGGCAGGTTGATCCAGAACACCCACCGCCAGTGGACGTGGTCGACGAAGAACCCGCCGGCCAGGGGCCCCGTGACCGACGCGAAGCCGAACACCGCACCGATGTAGCCCTGGTAGCGGCCCCGCTCCCGGGGTGAGAGCAGGTCGCCGATGATCGTCATCGTGAGCGCCATCACGCCACCGCCGCCCACCCCCTGCACGGCACGGGCGGCGACCAGCGCCGGCATGTTCGGTGCCACCCCGCACAGCACCGAACCGACCAGGAACACCACGATCGCGGCCTGGAAGAGCCGTTGGCGGCCGTACAGGTCGGAGAGCCGCCCGAACAACGGTGTCGCGGCGGTGGCCGCGAGCAGGTAGGCGGTCACGATCCAGGCGATCAGGTCGATGCCGCCGAGCTCGCCGGCGATCGTCGGCAGTGCGGTGGTCACGCTGGTCTGGCTGACGGCCACCAGGAACATGCCGGTGAGCAGGCCGCCGAGCACGGTGAGGATCTGACGATGGGTCAGCGGCGCCGCCGACGTCTCCTCCGCGGCCGGCGACGGTCCACCGCGAGCCGCGTGGTCGTCCTGCTCGCTTCCGGACCAGGTCACGCGCCCTCCTCGGCTTCGAGGGCGTCGACGACCCGGTCCAGCTTCCGGGCGAGGTCGTGGAGTTCCGCGTCGTCCCAGTCGTGCAGGAGTTCCGCGAGGCGGACCCGTCGTGCGTCACGCACGCGGGCGAGGGCGGCACGGCCCGCCGGGGTGGGGGAGTAGCGCCGGGCGCGGGCGTCGTCGGGATCGGCAGCCACCTCGACGTAGCCGTCGGTCACCAGCCGCTTGACGTGGCGGCTGACCGTCGAGACCTCGAGGCCCATGCCGGCCGCGATCTCGGAGAGGCGGGCCCCTTCCAGGGCGCTGATCCGCACCAGGGTGCTGTAGGCGGCTCGCTCGAGGTCCACGCCGGCCTCCGCCCGGGTCCGCGCACCGGCGGTGGGCAGGAAGGCGCGTCGCACGAGCCGCGTGAGCGCGCGCTCGAGGTCGGCGTGGGGTGTGTGCTCCTCGGTCATGGCGGGACGGTAGAGCAGTTGCTTGTAGTCAGCAACTGTTGTTGGGATGTGGCCGCACAGCTGCGGCCCGGCGGGGTGCCGGGCCGCAGGACGGGCGGGCGCGTCGCACCCGCGGTGTTGGGGTCAGGCGGACTCGTACTTGAAGGACACCTTGACCTTGGCACGGTACGCCGCGACCTTGCCGTCCTCGATCGTCATGTCGAGCTGGCTGACCTCGGCGATCCTGAGGTCACGCAGCGACTCGTCGGCCCGCTCCACCGCAGCGGCGGCGGCCCGCTCCCAGGACTCCGTGCTGGTGCCGACCAGTTCGATGATCTTGTACACGTTCTCGGCCACGTTGCTCCCTCCGTTCATCGCTTCCACACCCGAGCTTGGGAGCGCCCGCCGCACAGGTCAAGGGCCGCTCGGCCGTGGTCAGGGGCGCAGACGGTGCCAGCCCCGCCGTTCCACCGGCTGTGCGGGATCGGTCCACCGCACCGCCAGATCGCTCCCGGTGAGCTCGTAGACCGCGTGCTGCTCGAACCGGTGCGCCAGGGCGAGGACCGTGTCCACGTCACCGTCGAGCACCGCGAACCCCGGCTCCCGCCACGCACCGTCCGGTGACCGTCCCTCCGCGGGCACGTAGCGGTAGCCCTGGGCGGTGAGCTGCGTGGCCAACAGCCGGTTGCGTTCGGTGTTGATGTGGGGTTGCAGCGGCGCGGAGTAGGGGTTGCACGCGGTGATGATGTGCAGGTGGTGGGGGGAGCCCGGGAGCTCCTCGGGGAGCCCGCCTGGTGCCTCGCCATCGGCACGGCCCTGCAGCGTCACCGAGCCGGCGTCGAGTTGGAGCTCGATCAGGCTGGCATGGAACACCGCTGCGAGCGCCTCTGCAGGGCGGTCCCGGAGCGGCAGGTGGCCGGCGAGCCGCGCGGCCTCCGGCGTCACCTCGCACCGGTAGGCGGTGCAGTGCACGCCCGCTTCGCGCGCCGCGGTGATCGCGCGTTGCCATCCCCGGTCGGCGTCGGCGGTGAGGTCGAGCAGGTCCACATCGTCGCGCTGCACCACCAGCACGACCGCGACCCGCTCGCCGTCGGCGGCCAGTCGGCTGAGCGCCGCCAACTGCGACACGCCCCGCACCGACGGTGTCCCGGACAGCGGTGCGACCCGTCGGCGGGCACGTGACAGCGACTTCACCTCCACCAGGCCGCGCGCGCCGTCGGGGAGCAGCAGCTCCAGATCGAAGCGGTGTGCCCCGCGGGTGACCTCGCGGCGGACCGCGGTCGGCACGGGCCATCCCGGCAGGGTGCCTCCCGCGTCGAGGTGGTCGGCGACCAGGGTGGTGGCGGAACCGGCCTCCAGCGACACCCAGGTGCCGTCCCACACGCGGGTCAGCGTCCATGCGGTGCGGCGGTGGCTGGCCGCGCTCGGTCGCAGCACCACCTCGGCGCCGGGGACGAGGACCTCGTGCAGCCGTGCGGTGTTCGGCAGGTACGCGCGGACCTCGCTCCCGTCGGCGCGGGCCACGTGGGCGACGAAGCGGTTCTCGCGGCCCACGAACCGGCCCCGCTCGCGTCCGCCTGTCAGGGATGGGTCGTGCACCGGCTGCGCTGCACCGCCTCGTGGTCGTCGATCGCCCCGGACTGTAGGTTGCGCGCCGGATGGTGCACACCCCGCGGGCTTCGGGAGGCCACGAGACCGATGAGCGGGACGCCACCGCCGGGCGCAGCGGGTGACGGCGCTCCCGCCGAGGACCCCGGCCGCCGACCGCCCGGCCCCACCCGTCCCGCGCTGTCCCGGCAGCAGGTGGCCGAGCTCGCGGCCTCGGCGGTGGGAGAGGGGCCCGGTTCCGTCCCTGACACCCACCTGCGGGCCCTGCGCGAGCAGCGGGTGCTCGAGGGGCTGGCCGTCGCCGAGGACGCCGCATGGGCGGCGGCGCTCGCCCGGGAGTGGGCGACGGCCCGCCAGGAAGCCCTCGATCTGCTCGCGATGCACGGGCAGCAGGGTGGCCGGGTCCGGGCGGAGGCAAACGAGGTCCTCGACGCGTGCGCGGTGCAGTTGCTCACCGACCCCGAGGCGCCCGGGCGGCTGCGGCGCCGGCTCCGCGAGTCCCTGGTCGGCCGGCAGCTCCCACCGTGGTTCGCCGCCGCCCTGGATCCGCAAGCCCGCGTCGGGCGGCTGCTCGCCGCGGCGCTGCTGCTGCCCGAGGTGCAGGCGGCCGCGGAACCGGACGAGGTGGCGGAAGCCGACGAGACGCAGCCCCTGCCACGGGTCGAGCGGCCACCGCCGACCACCGCCGCGACCGGTTGCGCTGCCACGGGCGCCGCCGCGACGGGGGGAGCCGATCGTGGGACGGCGGGA
>SL_7KL_010_BRINEDRAFT_10000205_pt1 | contig 26912 bp, 26 predicted proteins | sample SodLak_010_BRINE_FD_10663 | JGI IMG/M metagenome (IMG submission 10663)
CCGTTAATATTACCAGTAGCATCTACCACGCCACCAGTAGTAATATTTCCACCACTTACATTTCCAGTTGCTGTGACTGTTGTACCAGCAGAAATGCTAGTATTGGCTGACAAATCACCAGTCTGAGTAGTACCCGATGTATTAAGGTTACCACCACTTACATTACCGGTGGCAGTAATAGTAGTATTGGCACTAAGTGAACCAGTTTGGGTGGTTCCTGATGTATTAAGATTTCCACCACTTATATTACCGATTGCATCAACCTCACCAGCAGTAGTAATATTTCCACCACTTACGTTACCGGTGGCAGCAATAGTAGTATTGGCACTAAGTGAATCAGTTTGGGTGGTTCCTGATGTAGTAAAGTTGCCACCACTCACGTTGCCAGTAGCATCTACTACACCAGAAGTGATAATATTCCCGCCAGTCACATTACCAGTAGCATCAACCTCGCCGGCAGTTGTTAGATTGCCGCCACTTACATTACCGGTGGCACTCATAGTTGTGCCAGCAGAAATGCTAGTATTGGCAGATAAGTCTTCAGTCTGAGTAGTACCTGATGTGGTTAGGTTACCAGCAATAACATTACCAGTAGCATCAACCTCACCACTAGTAGTAATATTTCCACCACTTACATTTCCAGTAGCACTAATAGTGGTTCCTGCTGAAATACTTGTGTTTGCAGACAAATCACCGGTCTGTGTTGTCCCTGATGTGTTAAGATTGCCACCACTTACATTTCCAGTAGCACTAATAGTGGTTCCTGCTGAAATACTTGTGTTTGCAGACAAATCACCAGTCTGAGTTGTTCCTGATGTGTTAAGGTTTCCACCACTAACATTGCCAGTGGCATCTACCACACCTGCAGTAGTAATATTTCCACCACTTACATTACCAGTGGCACTAATAGTTGTATTCGCTGTTAAAGAACCAGTTTCTGTGGTTCCTGATGTTTGTATGTTTCCTGCTGAAATCGTCCCTGTGACATTTAACTCTGCTACATTCCCTGATAGCGTCATATCTCCGCTTATATCAATATCGCCAGTAACTAATACATTCGCCGCTTCTAAATCATTTAACTGCAAATCGGCATAATCTGTTACTGTAATAGTTGTTCCAGTGTCGGAGCTGGTTGTAAAAGCAGCAACAAACTTGTCTTCACTTTCATCCCAAACAAAAGCAATATTGGTATCATCACCACGATCACCAATAAAACCAATATCGAGTGTTGGTGATCCAGTTTGTCCGCTTGCAAAAAGCAATAAAGCATCTTCGACGCTTAAGTTAGTGGTATCAATTGTGGTAGTAACACCACTTATGGTAAGATTACCCGCAACGGTAAGATCAGAACCATATGTTAAGTTGTTTGCTATTTTTCCAGCAGTAATAGAAAAATCTTGCAGCTTAGATGCCGCATTAACCGTAAGGTCGGTTATTTGGTTATTTTTAATTCGAGTAATTGCCATCAGAAATGAACTCCCAGTTTTATCTGGTAGTATTTATGGCAAAGGTGTAATTTGGTTATCTACCGAGTTTAAGTTATTGAAGTCCCACTAATTGACCAAACATCAGCGTCTACTTTAATGAGACTGGCAAAACCAAATGACCCAATACTTCTGGATGAAGGCGTTGAATTCCCTGCCAGAAACAAATCCACACCAGAAACAGGAGATATTGAGATTGAATCAGCGATATGAGAAATAATATCTACTCGTGTACCAATAGGAAATGCAACGGTGGATTGGTTGGGTATTTCTATATCGTAACTGCCAGAAGAATTTACATATAAATGCCCACCCCTATCTGATTCTATCAATGCTGTGTTACCGGCTACTATTCTCTGGGGTTGATCAAGAAAACCAAGCTGTTGGTTACCAACACTGACAGGTGTTGAGGAAGAAAAACTAATCGCCGAATTAGAAATATTTCCAATTTCAGTTCCCTCAACAGTAAACGTAATTTCATTATCTCCCTCAACACGAATTGCAGTTTCACCACTAACATCAGTAAGTGCACTGACCGTCTGAGAAAGAGATATAAATCGTATCTCAACTGTGTCTTGTGTTTGTGGTGCTTCAACAAATGTCAGTTGATCTTGAGATACAGAATATGAACTACCTGGAACCTGTGCAACACCATTGATATAAACCAATATACCAGATGTTGTTGCTTCTTGATCCAACGTAAACACTGTAGTACTATCATCGCCTTCTATAATTTGGCTTGTGATGAATGTAACATCTGTGCCCAATGCTTCCCATGCCACACCGTCAAAGACTTCTAGATAGTTTACATCACTATTCCATCTTACTGTACCGGCTTCTGCATTTGTGGGACGCTCAGCCGTTGTACCGACTGGAACAATTATTCCGGTATTATTGTCAATTGAAACAAAACTATCAGATTCAGCAGAAATAATTAAATTTCCATCGGATGAAATCTGATTATTGGATATCGTGACATTATCTGTGGTTAACACATCAGAACTTATAGTGCCATTGACGGTTAAAGTAGAATCATCAAAAAAGAAATTGTTGTCAGTAGTCACATGCCCATTAGCATCAATAAAACAAACCAATGTAGGAGTAATATTATTGGCGACTTTTAAATTAGAGACAATAACCGATTGACCGGTATCAGACACTAAATTCAAATTTTCATCCGAAGCCACCGAATTACCAGATATTGTGATATTATCAACAGTAAACTCTACATTAGATACACTAATGGTGTTGCCACCATCATAACGAACATCAATATAAGTGACTAATTTGCTATCAGAATTTGTGAATACAAGAGCATTATCGTCTAGATACGGAAGAACCACCGAACTGTTGGCAACTATTGAGTTTGCAATAATCTCACCTGGCAATATTAGATTTCCGCCAACTGATATATTATTTCCTATATCAATGCCGTCAACAAACAAACGATCATTGACTGTCANATTCCCCGCAATGCTGACATCATCAGTTAGCCCAATAGTGAATGTGGAATCATTCAGCGTGGTTTCTATTTGATCAATCGCCCCTTGTATCACAATAGTATCACTATTTTCTATTACTGTATTAGTGACACCATCGCTCACTGCAAAAGTAGCATCTGATACCAAATTTTCAACGTAACGCTTAGTAGCAGCATCGGAGTTTGCTATAGGATCAGCAAGATTGTTTATGTTTATACCAGAAACATCAATATTACCAGTTGGATTGATGACAATTTTATCAGAGGATGATATTCCAGAAGAAGAAATTGTTATATTTTCAACCGAAATATTGCCGACGACGGCTAAATCAGAACTAGGGGTAGTTGTGCCTATTCCGACTCGGGCATTGCCGATATCAAAATATATTAAATCCCCTTGTATTGAAAGGTCGTTATCTCTTTGCAAATCTGTTTGCAACATCCGACCTGAAATTCGATTAATAGCCATGCGTTTCCTTTAGGGTATTTATTTACGAAAGCACTTATCAAATATACAACCGGCGTCGCATAGTAAAAATCAACTAGCTTGGTTATTTGCCAAATTATGGATTACGTTTATAGACTCACCGATTGGCGGTGGTGATGCAAAAGTAATATCATTATCATTGCCGGTGATTGTATATGTAACAGGAGTTTGGTAAATTGATCCGATAAACACGATAATCTTTTCTTCTGACGATACTGTAGTATTCATGGAGAAGGTTACCGTGCTTCCATCGCCCACAAACGAATCAACAAAAACATCGGTTTCTCCCGCAATGTTCACTGATTGCCAAAGAACACCATTGAAAAATTCCAGCGATCCGATATCTGTATTATACCGAAAACTGCCAAATACGGCTCCTTCTGGACGTGTTGTAGAGTCGCCAGTAGGAACAACCACGCTTTTTGAAGCACTACGCAGCTGTCGGTTTTTTACAAAGTATCCCATTATACCTCAGTGAAACTTATACACGTATTGATCGCTGAGTTTTCGCTTGCACGAATTTGTATTTGATCACCATCTGCCAACAACAACTTTTCTCCACCAACAAAAAATTGATAGGTATCATCTGATACAATTTCCAAATTTGACAGTACGATAGCCGATTCAGAAATTGTAGAAAAATCATTGATGTCACTAGGAACAACATATACATCAACAGTCACAGGAATTGTGCTGCTATTAGTCATACTAAAAAATGTAACAACAGTATCATTGACACTGGTGTATATTGTTTTTACAGTGGTATCAACTGTGTTTACTGCTATAGCCATTTAAATTCATTTCCTCAAAGTATTAAAGACAGTTTTCTTGCTCGTCTATATGCAACCAACTCATCAGTTACATCCGCATTATTCACATACACGCCGCTATCACCGAGATCAGGAGCATCACTATATACCACCGTTGCATTTGATACAGAATTTGGTTCTTGGTCAACGTGAACGAACGCTTGATTCCCATCTAGTGTTACACGAGACTCCCCAACATTCACGGTAAAATAATCAGCTCCGCCGAATGTGGTGTTACCAGCCTTGAACTGCAATGCAAAGGTGTCGCCGCCTGGTGAGGCTGCAATTGAAGTAGCCAACGGTACATATACCCCGTCACCATCTAAATCAACATCAGTAGAAACCTCCCACTGAAAGGTACCCGAGTTATATCGCAAACCAGCCAATTCATTGGTGTTTGTCTGTGCGATTATGCCAACCTCTGGAAATTCTCCTGCGTTTTCAGCACCAAGAACCACATAAGGATCTTTTATTGTGGTTTCCTCAACGTTTATCATCGTAGTGTCACCAATAACAGACAGGTTACCATCAATGGTTACTGTATGCGTTTGAATAGTAACATTATCCGATGACACATTCCCTGTGCTTGGATCAACTGTGATTAAGAAGTAATCGCCTGCAATTTTATTATAAATACTCATATAACCCTTTCCTCAAGTATTTATACTTGAACTAAATGTATGGATATCAACCTCAGAATAGTGTTTAATGCTCTCTAAACTAGGAACAGGTGCAGATCCTTCACCCACAACTCGGACAATCTTTGAATTTCCAAATGTTTCTAATAAAGTTTTAATCTGTTTTATCCAATTGCCAGCATATGTTGGGGCACTTCCTACCTCTCGATAATTTGGCGTTCCTGCATAGCAATTGTTAAACTCCTTGCTAGAACCACCGAAATCATGACCAATCAAGTAAACCAGTTTATATCCATGATCTAATGCTAGTGCAACGCTTACTGGTCCTGAACTCCAACCTTTCCAATGATTGGGTATTTCCAAAGAACCCGCAGATGTATTGGGTCGTCTAGTATAAAATGGGTGTGATTTTGGATATCCACTGTTTTCTATCTCTTCTGCAATCCCTCTATCAGTAGCAACAAGTACATCTGGGGTCATATCTCTATACAGAGCATTACACCCATAAACACTTCCTCTCGTTTTTAGGAAATTGATATTAATAATAGAACGGCTATTTCCATTGCCAATAGCATATGCAGTATGTTTTCCCATTATCCTATTTTGATATCTTTTATATCAGAAGAACGAATTCCTACCAGATTTGTTGTTCCAGTTGGCTCGTAATGTCCTTTTTGCCAAACATTTTTCAATGCATAAAACAGGTATTCTGGAAGAAGCCCATCGCTCGTTACCTTTATACCAAAGTGTTCTGGGTTGTATTCTTTAACAGGTTTTCCCACTTTATCAGGTGTTCCTCGGCGTATGATCCAAAAATCTGCATCCGGCATATTTTTAGAAACCTGAATATAGTTACCTAATTTATTTTCTGTTATTAATTCTTTATAACGCATATTGATAAAAAAGAGTCCCGTTAACGGGACTCTGTAACTCATATGACATATAGTAATTTAGCTTGCATCTACTTGAACAGCAGATATGGTCACATTATCCACACCGTTAAGTACGGCACGATCACCAACATCAGGATCAGCTGCATTGAATGTTACAATGTAACTGTTTCCGTCAAAGTCAATTCCCCATCTGTTTGAAAACCGTGCCAAACGGAAGCTAACTGAAGAATCATCAGTTGCGGTAACAGTCATTTCGTTATCGCCAAGAGAACCGTTATCTTTATCTACCAAAAAGCAAGCACCAACGTTGCCACCAACGTTGACAAGATACTTTTTGCTGCCTTTTTGACGAACAATGAATCCATCGCCCTCGGCATTGTCACCGACTTTTGCTCGGCATGCAATCTGATTGCCGGAAAGTGCTACGTTGCCACCAACGACACCGTATGTGTTGCCGGCACCCTCTGGGTTATTGTAATACTCTGGATCTTGTGTTCTAATAGTACGATCTATATCGTTTGCTGTATTAGCATTTGCAATTTTTAATGGACGTCCCATTTTGTTTCTCCTTGTAGAAGTCCTATGCGGGTTCTAGCCGCTACGCAGTGGGTTAACGCTGCATAAAACACCGAATTGTGTTATAAATTATTACTCACCGTCTTCGGTGACGATGTCCCAACCATCTACCATTTCTTGGCTAATGCCACTGATTGATGTTAAGTCATTGATGGATTCCCATTCTCGCCCATCAATAATATCTTGTGCTCTAGCCTCATCAATGCCATGAAGACTTCTCAACTCATCCAATGTCGCTGTATTAACGTTGATAGATCCACTAACCGATGGTAACTCTAGCCCTACATCAATGACAAAATCACATGTCATAGTTGTTTGTTCAAAAATCGGGATATTCCACTGCCCACTGTGGTCGCTACGCTTTTCTAAACGACCAAAGTCGTCTTCATCTGGAACACCATCAATTTTTATATTTTCGTTAGGATCGGATATAATTAATCCAGTTTCACTATCTTCAACATGCCGAACATTGAGCAAGGTAGGGTTTTCTAAATCTTCATCTCCAATATATGTGGTTTCGGTATTTGTGTATAAAATATTACCAGATACCGCTGTTATAGACAAAGCGTGTGTGCCCGCCTCATCTGGTGCAATCCACTCTGCAATAACCGTCTCACCTTCAACATCTGAACCAGAGTAATTCATCGATTGTGTAGTGTCAGTCACAATGACACCAGAGTTAATTAATTCACCATCAACTCTTACCTCGATCTGAGCATCATCACCCGATTCATCGAATCCAACACCATAAAACAAAATCTTTCTACTCATTTTAATTCCTTTATCATCTCAGGGTTAAACAAGTCATGATCATGATAAACCAAAGCCTCTTTACCACTCACACCATGCAACCCAGCCTTCTTGTCATTGAAGAAAAATAACACCCGATCACCATAGGTCTCTGAGGTTGGATCTTCATCAATAGCATTGTCACCCATCTCACTTTTGGGCAAATCTATGTAATATACATAACCATATGCTCCCGCATATTCTCTCGCCAATTCTACACTATCAGTCCAAGTACTATATCCCCGCATAGCATCTGTCGTTGATAAATCATAATCGGGATCAAACTCTCTCTCCAACCCACGATATAATCGTATCTTATCACCAACACCATAAAACAAAATCTTTCTACTCATTAATTTTCTCCAAAATCATTTAATATATTTATGCAACTGATAGAACAATTCGCTATGGGGTTAATCTTTGGGAGATCTCGTCATTTCTTGTGCCCCATCATCATCTGGAACAAATCCATGTCGCTTATACCAGTTCTTCAACTGACTGGTTTTTGTAGATGCATAACCTTTAGCATATAAATTTACAGGAAGTTTATGTTTGTCTGCCAACGAATTTACATACCTAAGTGCTCGTGATCCTGCTCCAGAACCCGGTTGATGAGATTGTATATCTTTAATATGAACACCATCACCGTCATGAAAAACAACAACATGAGCATCACCAATAATTCTAGCACTACTATTGAGTGGGTGTTGGGTTGTGTTTGCAATAAACTCTCTCATGAATTCATCACCACGTTTACGATTTTCTTCGCCACGCTTGCCTTTATCATCAAATCCACGGAGACGAACCGTATTATCATTCAAATACTGTTTTCTATTAATCATCAGCGTTTTTCCATTGCTACAAACATACTTATGCATTCAAAAATATCAATAAGATTAAACTTATGCCATTTTATCAAGGAGATTACTGCGCTTCGCTTGTAACCCCTTTCCGGTCGAGATTTTCTAGAAAATCCCGCCGGCTTATTCTAAATCCGAGAAATACACATCTCAATCATATAATCCATTTCATTATCAATACGGAAAACATCGATTCTCCTAGATGATGATCACCACTTCTTGATGGAATGAATCATGGACGAGAATGGATATTTGATGTCATGATATCTTCTCCATAAGGCTGACAATATTAATCTTCCATAAGGTTGACGATATTGAGATCCATGGGTTCCCCTACCATTAGGGTAGGAAGGTAGGAAGGTTTTTTGATGTATGATATTGCTTAGAAATGAGTGTGATTATTTTGTGAAAAAACTTGAAATCAAAGTAGATAATTGCTATGATCATATTTCACTTAGTTAGATAGGTTTGATTGTTATGATTAATCAAGATCGCATTACTAATGTTGTTGCCATGAACCAAAAAGAATTGTATGCAGCTGCAGCAAAGGCTCAAATGGCAAGTGCTAACGTGTCGAATGTTCGTCCTGCTAATGGTTGTGGAAGGGTTTATGTTACCGTTGGATACAAAACGATAAACAAAAACTCAAAAGCAACCAAAACACTAGAATCAGTTGGATTTCGGATGACTCGCCGACCATACAATTCTGGTCTTCACATTTATGTGGGGTATGATAATGCATCAGGCAGAGAACTTGCGATGGGAGAAGCAATTGCTCAATCATTCAGAGACTCAGGAATTGCTGCTTTCGCTGATGCTGACGCAGATTAGATTGTAGTGGGGATGATTATCCCCACTTTTTTAATAGCAATCAAAATTTATACACCCACCGCTTTTTCCCACAATCCCAAATTTTTAACAAACCCATTTCCAACGTTATTTGCCGTTCTGTCTTAGCTAGATCATAACCTTGTTCAACCAATTTGTGTTTTGCAAAATTATACCTATGATACAATCGTTCGGTGTGTGGTCTAAGATACCAATAACTTGGTGCTATTTCATTTTCTAAATCAAATCCCAAAACTCTATACAAATTTCCATCACTCCACTCGTTATCAGAGTATGAAATTAATTTTTTGACACTGTTATTTTTTAAAAAATGCTTCAATAACTTACTAGCACCACCAACAACTCTGCCACTGCTAGCAAACCGTACTAATTCATGAGCATCTTCGTTTACGCCCATCCCAGTTCTGCTTTTACTAAAAGTCATCAAAGCAACAAGTTCATTAGCATGCACTAAACCATAACGAATACTTGATGTAGTGTATCCCTGTATGTGATGCTGATCTAAAAATTCTCTAGCTTGGGAAGACATAACATCAACTACGGAACACTTTCTCGCAAATACCGATTTCTCACTAATGCCAATACGATTTCTTATTATATTCTTTACAATGTCTTGCTTAGATTTCCACTGTGTTGAAAATATTGTAAGCAACTGTATTCCATTAGACGCACACTCTTCAAATTTATTCTTATGATAACTTCTTGTAATATGATCAATTCCATCATGGTGCCAATAAACGCCATTGTACTCAATAGCAAGATCATAATCTGGCAAATATATGTCCAATTCCTTTCTAGACTTTAAAATTTTTCTAGAATTTTCTACTATATTAGTGACACCCTCATCCTTGAGAAAATTTACTACCTCCGCCTCTTCGCTAGATTTATAAGGAGTTCGCAGGTTATGCATATTCAAATGTCTGTATACAGTTTGAGGATGAACTGAAAGTTTTTTAGATATTTCCTCAATTGAATAAGTTTTATATAACTGCAACAGAGTTTCTTTGTCTTGCAATTCCGCAATTCCTTTTTCAGGATATCGAGATTCCCAATAGTCTACGCCATAAGTTTCCTTAAACGTGCGCTTTATCTTTTCTGGGTTATTATAGTTTGCATCTCCATACTTTCTCAGCTTCGTTTCTCTAGATTTAGAATTGGCAGAATGAACCAATTCTGGGTTTTCATAAAACTGCCGGTGTTTTAGTTTTGCGTATTCTGTCTGTCCATTATTTGTCACACCATACTTCTGCAAAGACGTATTTTTGCGCTTTTCATTTATCTCTTCATGGCGAAGTTTTGAATAAGCCTTTTTAGTTTGGGAAATTTTTTTTGCGACTTCTTCCTTAGCACATGCACATTGCGAAACTTTGTCACAATATCCATACCCAGATAAAACAGATTTGAACTTTTTAACATTGCCTTTTAAGCATATTGAATCAGCTGAGTACAGTGCGTTATAAATTTTTTCAGGAAAATTATCGGTATCAACATCTGAGTTTTCTTCAACCCAAGCATATAACTCCGGATTGCCTTTAATCATTTTAGAAAAATGCTTTGGCTTTTTCTCAATTAATTCAAGTATTCTTTCTCTCATGTTGATAATTATACATTTGAAGCAGAGGTAAAACAAATTGTTTTATTAGACAAAAAAACAGGGCTCGAAAGCCCTGTTCAAACTTAAAAATTAAGTTTAGTTTAGATTAGCTGAAGCTAAGGTTGCTTACAGAAATCTCACCCACATAGTCACCAGCGTTACCAAAGCTTGATGCCGTGTTGGTAAGCTCGATGTACCCGTAACGGGTCATAAAGCTAACTACTGGCTCAAACGTGGTTGGATCTAGTACTACACCACTGCTCATCAATGGGATGTATGGGCAGTAGAATGCAGGGGCGTCAGCCTCACTAGAACCCTTATAGCCGACGAGAACTGGTGTGTTATCGTTTGCATAAGAATCAACAAATACGCGCATTGCGCCATTTAGCGTACCAACAAACTTGGTGTTAGTTGGAGCCTCAAATGTTCCCTCGGTGGTACGTGCAAAAGCAGAGGTAGTAGCACTTTGAAGAACTGTTAGAGACTGTGGGCTAACAACTGCGTAGTTGCCTGCACCACGACGTGTGCGCTGAGCGATCTTGTTAGCAACACGGTTAATTAGAACCGCAAGAGCAGCATGCTCGTCACCAACAAAAGTACCCGTGCCAGAAACTGTTGACTGATCAAAGTTCTCTTCAACCGCAGCAAGACTGCGTAGGCTTAGTAGAATTTCCTGATCAATTTCAGCAGTGATTTCCTGTGCAAGAGCAGCCATAATCTCGGCTTCAACATCAATGCCGTGCATGGACTGTGCATCCTGAGCGGCTTCAAATGTCCAGCGAGCTTGTAGCTTACGCGTCTTGGCTTCAACAGCCTGCTTCAAGAGCTGAACGGAAATATTACGTCCGCCAGAACCCTCTAGTCCTGCTGTTGGAGATGCACGAAAGTCAGAAGCGGTGTTACCAACGCTTGCGGAATATGCTTGTGCAATCTTGAATGGGCTTAGTGCCTCTTCACCAGCTGTTGTGCTTGTGCTTGCAGCTGAGTTATCAGTGACGTTGTCGCCATAACGCACACGCAATGTGTGAATCTGACCAACAGGTCCGGTCATTGGCTGAACACCAACAAGTTCGTTAGCAATAACGGTTGGCATTACACGACGAATAACTGGTAAAATTACACGGTTTAGTGTAGCAACATTGCCAGCCATTGTGGTTCCAGCAGCAGACTCTCTGAGGTGCTGACGGGTATTTTCAAGTATGACCTTCATGCTGGAACGACGTGATCCCTGTAGTCCTTCTAACAGGGCGTCTTTAGTCTCGCTCCAACGGCCTTCGAGTAGTTCTTGTGACATATTAATGTCTCCTTTTTCCTTTAAAGTATTAAAGCCCTGCTAAACGCTTCAGGTCGATCACATTTGATTGTGAATCAGTTTCCTGACGTGTCTGGGCAGTTTTATCTCCAGTTACTGAGCGAACAGACTCGGAAACCACTTGTTTTTTAGACTTGCGGTTACCACTTTCTGCCAACACAGCTGGTAGATATTTGTCAAATGTCTTACGCAACCGTGAGGTCTGGACATTTTCTAGCAAATTCTGCATGACTTCTTGCTTCTCTTCGTTAAGAGGAGCCAACAACTCTTCCATAACTGCGTTACGTTTGTTGTTTTCTTCAATCATGCGGATTTTACGTTCTCTTGATTCAACAAGCTGAGCTTGTTTTTCCATCGATTTGGCGGCCTCAGCCAACTTACGATCTTTATCAGCAAGCACTTTCTTTAGTTTACGCATCTCAGCATTTTCGTTGAGATAGGTAGTACCAAATTCAGATGCATATGCCTCAAAGATACGACGACCAAAGTTGTTCTCACGAGCAGCTTTGATATCCTCTTTAAGTTGTCCAAGTTCAGCTTTAAGATGCTTGGCAACTGATTGACTCATTTTGCTGGAACTTTCCTGAACAAATTTCTTCTTCAGATTTTCCAACTTATCACGAGCTTCTGAAACCAAACGAACACGTGTTTCCACAACTGCTTGCTTGTCTTTTTGAAACTCTGCGATTTCTTCAGCCAATGCACGTGTAACAAAACTTTCCATTTTTGACATAGCTTTGTCTTGTGCGTTACGATCTTCGCGCAGTTCGCCAATCTCTTCAGCGAGTTTAGAAACCATAAAGTCGTTAAACTTAGTGGCATTTTCTTTTAACTTACTGTTGAAACGGACTCTATCCTCTGCTAAAGCTTTCTTTTCTTCTTTAACATGCTGGATTTCTTTGCTAATACCGTCAGTAACCATGCGATCCAATGCTTCCACCATCACTTTCTTGTCGTGCTCGTATTTTTCTGCAAATTCTTCTCGCAATTCTGCGCGAACCTCTGCACGAGCCTCATTTAGTTTAGCGTCCCAAGCCTCGGATATCTCTTGACGGGTATCCTCGGTTATTAGGTCGCTGTCTAGTAATGATTTAATAGCATCAAACATGCGTTTCTCCCTAGATTTTCAAATCCTTGATTAAACGAATGACTTCGTTCTTCAAGTGTTTTTGAACTTTGTTGCCCATACCAGCCTCTTTGCCCATTTCCAACAACTTATGACCATTCTTCATATTAAGAAGTCCTTCATAAATTGCTGTTGGATAAGCATTAGGAGCACTGGGTTGAGCTACTACATCAACAGTGACTATTTCAAAGCCACTGACATGTCCTGTTGTATTGTCAACTTCGCCGCTTCCACGGCTAGAAACACCCAATCTAACACCAGCTTGAAGCATGGTTTTTACCAGTTCGCCCATTGGTGTTGGCAAAATTTTCAATTTACCATAACCATTTGGACCATCCATCCACATTTGAGTGATCATATGTGAGACTCGATCCAGATTGACTTTTAAATCATCTGGATGATCCACTTCACCCAATACCGAGTTGCCGTTGGTTATTTCTTCATTCAAAGAATCAACTGCACTCTGGATTTCATTAACCGGATATACACGCTCATTGGCGTTTTTTACACCACCCTGTATACAAATCCCTTTCATATACAAATCCTTGCCATCATTGTCGTTTTCAACTATAATTCTAGCTGCGTCAAACGTAAGATGTTCTCTTAGATAATGGCTCATTGGTGATTCCTTACTTTAAGGTGCTCTTTGTGTTGACTTCAGATGGCTCGGAGTCTTTTGGACTAGGTGCCTTACCAAGTTTATCAATATGTGTCGTATGACCTTGATCCTTGGCTTCTGGCGCTTTGCGTCCTGTTTCTTCTCCGCTGCCTAGACTGGCTGGCTTGGCTGCACTGCCTTTAGCACCCGCATTTGCAGCAACTGTGCTTTTGCTGTGAACAAAACTCTCTTCAGATGTCTTTGGCTTTGGTGCTGCTTGCAGTTCTAGTGCTTCAGCAAGATCTGCTAACTCTTCTTCGTCATCCTCTTCTGATTCAGAATCTCCCATGTCTTCGACATCTTCTGCATCTTCTACATCATCAAAAGATTCAACATCACCCATTTCGTCGCCTTCTACATCACCCTCTTCGGACGACATTAGGGCTTCAAACTCAGCCATAAGTTCATCTAACTTATCTTCTACACCGACAACACGGTCTTCAAGTTCTTCAATGTCTTCTTCAGCATCTTCATCCGGCATTTCAACACCGTCGATTTCTGCATCAACATCTCCGATTTCTGCATCGTCGAATTCTAGTGAAGCGCCCTCTTCATCGGCTTCAATATCACCGATAAAGTCATCAGCGGCATCTCCGCCAAGGTCTTCCATGTCTTCGTCGGACATAAGGTTTTCATAAATGTCGCGACTTTTTTCAACCACGATTTCGTGAAATAATTCACGAGCTTTCGCTTCTTCATCATTGATCACGTATTCGATCAGACGTTCAAATTTTTCCATTAGATCCTCCAGATGTGGCTCGTCTTGAGGTTATTTACAAAAATGTGTTAAAAAAGGGGGGTTTAGGGGTTTTTTTGAACAAAAAACCAACAAAATAAGAAGAATATCTTGTTTTATGCGGAGTTTTGTTGTACAGTCAATGAACTATAGTTCCATTGACGACTCGCCAGATGACTGTGAATATTGAGATTTGATTCTCTCTAGTTTTTCATTTCTTTCGAATGTACGAACCTCTTGCATTCTTCTGAGTTTGTTTATTTGTTTTAGGGTCAAACGGCTCTTCCTAAGATCATCTAAATTTAGTGTGCTGTTGTCATCTTCAACATCTTGATAACCATCGGGAACCAAATCAAACATTTCTAATAAATTCATAATAGGTATTTATCCAAATCTAAGTTTCTTCTGGTTCCCCAGCACCCATGTCATCACCGCCTTCCATATCACCGATATCAAGATCATCACCTTCTAAATCTAAATCCATGGCATCGGCAGTTTCTAAATCGGCATCAAAATCACCTGGCATCATGCCGACTGAACGCAGATCTTGCCCACTCGCCTCTAAATCACCTGCTCGATCTTGTTCTTCTGCCCATAGGGTTTCGTTTTCAACAATTTCTTCTTCAGTTAATCCCAAGAATCGCTTAAGAGCAAAGCGTTTACTCATGTATCCAAGTCCTTCTATACTTTGAAAAGCATTAATTCTGGTGCCATCCAACTCGGCTTGGCGGTAACTAGCAAAGTTTTGTGGTGGAGTGAATGTCAAGTCAAAAAGACCAGCGTCAATGTTGAATCCTCTCCAACGAAGAAACATTTTAAATTCATCATCAAGTTTTTGTATTATCAAACGTTGGAGTCGCTGACAATATTGATTGAACCGATGCTCTTGTATAAGAGCAGTTCCCAGTCTTCCATCATTAGAAGTTCTTTCAGAATCTTCGGGTCCGGTTGGCAAATAACTAGAAGGAACTCGTAAACCACGTGCTAATTTGTTATTAAAGTATTTGAGATCGTCAATTTCACCTAGATTTTGACCACCAGGTAATACCTCTACTGAACTACCTCTACCGTCAGAGTTATGCACAAAAATTCCCACGGTTAAGGCAAAGTTATGACTGTTGCTAGCTGATTCAATAGTAATATCACCAGTATCAATCACGTCTTCTAACCACTCAACCGAAATTATTTTGTGATTTGGGGCATAACTTTCTTTGAAATCTCTCCAATCATCATAACCCATATGCACTGCCATTTTTCTCAGTGATGTGTCTGTAGGCAACATAATGTCGGGTCGGTTTTTATCTCTTACAAGGTTTTTATTGGCAGATTTAAACTCTTGTTGAAATTTGTCATCTTCTCTTAGTTTTTTGACTAATTTGGGTATGCTGTCGTAACCATCATCATATAGTTCAACTAACCGATTACACATACCATCTGAAATTGAAATAGTTTTTGCTTTAATAACGCGTTGTCTAGCCTTTTCTAACGATTTTAAAACTTTCTCAGCACTTTCTTTATTTTTCCAAGTGTTTGCGCCATTGATTCTTCCTCTCTCAGCAAACATTTTTTTGTCAAGATCAGTTGCGTTTTTGTGGTATTCTCTAATCCCATCTAAAAGATTTTGTCGTTTTTCACGGTCTTTCCATGCATTCGTTAGATGATATGACCCCAAATCTTTATGTAATTGCCTATGTTCGACTGTATCCATTTCTACCAAATTGTCTGGATTATTATTTCGACTATTGCAGTCTATATGATGTATTTCTGTATTTTTTCCAGCGATTTGTTTAGGACATACCATAGTATGCACCCATTTTTTCTTGTTATCCGAAGGACAAGTGTACCGCAAGTACTTGTTTGAACCTTGATACTTAGAAGTACTAGCATCATGCAAATACAATGGCATTACACTATCACCAGCTTTAAGGTGTTGTGCCTCAACTTCACCGCCATCTCGCATGATGAATCTGTGATCTGGGGTGCATGTAACAGATTTGCCATTGTCCAGCGTGACTTTGACCACTTGTGCGTTTCTTCTGGTTACACCCGCCCATACTATTTTACCAGGCTCTAATTCTTGTGTTTGTTGATTTACCGTATAAGCATAATTGGTCTTTCCTTCATTATACTCTTTGATTATTTCACTTAGCGGCAAGCTTCTATCATCAAGTAACTTGACTTCTGTGTCCAAACTGAGACAGGAATGAGGAAAAAAATAATCTTCGTGCATAGACAATGGGTTATAACTGGAATCCAAAATGCTATCACCACCACCATCAGTAGTAGGTATTCTACGCTGATGAATTTCATTTTTAATACGTTCAACAAACTGCATTGCATGATGGGCTGGCATATCACCAGTGTCTATTTTAAAAACACGCCGCTCTGGTGCACGTTGTACTCGATAGATGAGAATGGCATCCTCAAGCAATTCTTTCTGCTTAAAGACTTTGAATACCATTTCAAGAATACTCTGACCAAATGGCCAATACACATCTAAACCTTCAGATAAACTAATATGAATAACGTGCTTGGCATCTATACACATTTCATTCACAGAGGTAGAAAATCTACCCTGTTGTCCCAATGGTGCATTTGGTACAGTTCTGTTATACTGAGTTTGATAACCACCTGATGTAGGGGTTACCTGATGATCAGTGGTAGTTTTTGGAGCTACTGTAAGGTTTTGGAAATTTGGATTAACATCCTGAACCACGTATTGTTCTGGTTCCTTTCCTTCGCTTTCATTAACAATTACTCGATTAACCTTAGTCATGTCAACCCAGTACATCTCAAATGTTTCTGGATCTCGTAAAAAAACCTGATCGCCATATTTTATAGCATTTCTAAACAATTTAAACAGTCTTTGATCTAACTTGTTTAGTTTTGACCACTGTTTCAACTGCTTTTTAAGGATTTCGACCTCATTATCTGTGGGGTCATCATGAAAATTTAACTCAAACGGAGTGTCATTCTTTTCGTTATTTTGTGTACAAAATTCCGCCAATATATCCAAGCATGCATTGATTTCAGCATCCATATCCATATTTTCATATTGGTTATAACGCTCAACACGATTCGGATGTCCGGTATACACCTCGGGTAGACGACTTTGGTAGTTGCGGAAAGATACCTCGGAACTAGAACCAGAACTACCATACCCAGTTCCGTAGTTAATCCCCCGATTAGTATTTCCAGATATTGGACTAAGAGTACCACCGGGATCGGCTACTTTGAAATACTTTTTCCATCCGCCTTTGTTTGTTTTGGTCATTTTAGACATATTCTTTATTTACCCTTATGCATAAGAGTTCTGAAGAATTTTACTCATGATGCTATTATTAGATTGTGTCACCTGAATCAACCTATCCAATCTAGTTATCTGATCTTTCAACGCAGAAATTTGCTCAACGCTGTATCTAAGCATTTCTGTATCTTCGTTGATAAGTTGAGGGGTTGGTGTTTGTCTGTCAGATACAGCAGTTAAGTCTTCTATAGAACTTATAGTTTCCGCTAACTGTTGCATGGGTGTGGCTATGCTCGATTCCAAACTAGATATAGAATTCGCTATATTAACCCCAGACAGTTGTCGTAATGCTGTAGTAATTTGCCCTTCAAGATTGGATTGTGGATTATCTCCTGAAATTTCTCGTAATGCAGTCATCATTTGCTGTTGAAGATTGGATTGTGGATTATCTCCTGAAATTTCTCGTAATGCAGTCATCATTTGCTGTTGAAGATTGGATATTGTTACCGGTATACTTCCACCAGAGAGTGGTACAATTGCTTCTGTACCGTGCAACTCAGCAAAATAACCGGATTCTGGACCAGTAGCGATGCCACCTTTTCTGAACTCTCCAGCAGTCCCGAGTTGAGATCGTAGTTGTTGACGTATTTCATCCTTGAATTCTTCACCAGATGATATGTTACCGTCAGTCTGTTTTCCAATTAACCCCATAACAATTTTGCCAATGTTCTCTGGGGTAGGCTCTAAAATCTGAGTTGAATCAACGCCCATGTATCTAGAAATTTCTGCTGCCCAATCACCAGATTCATTTTTGGGAGTAGAAATCATTTCTCCAACAGTCAATTCACCAGAAGATAGTACAGCATTCATGTGACTTACCAATTCGGTTATTTCGCTATTGCCGCCACTGTCCTCGCGTCGTTGTCGCGTTCCTCTTGTTGAGATATTGTTGGATTGTTCACCGGATGATCTATTGGCTCGGCTTCCTCTGCGCGAAGCACCAGATGGTGTACCATCATCCCGAAAATTTCCTTGGCCATCGGTTAAGCCAGCGCCAAATGCTCCAGCAGCAGCATCTGATATGCCCTCAAATGTCTTCGCCAAGGTTAATGAAATCTTGTTCAATCCCATAAAATTTTGAATAATATCAGATAAATTCTGAGATTGATTGATTTGTAATTGAGTTAAATCCACTAAAGTTTCTAGATTGCCTTCTGGTTCTTCTATTTCACCAGTCTGAATTCTTCTAGCTTCCTGTATAGACTCAACGAAATCTTTTTGGGCAAGAATTGCGGCTCTCGCCATTGTGGCATACTCAACAAAAACACCTGATGCTCCTAGTGCCCCTACTTGGGGTAGACCTGACTCACGGAGCCCAACCGCCGACTCGCCTAGTGCCTCCGCAACGCGTTGTAGAGTTTCCTCATCAGTTGCTCTGCCTGACTCAAAATCAGCAGCAATTTTCTGAATACTTTCCGAACTCATGCCCGTGCTGACAAGTAATTTTTGAGCATCTTCACTTGTTATAGCACCACCCCCAGCAAGAATGTCCCTAAATCCTTTTGCCACTGTGTCATCAAACAAGTTGCCCATTGCACTGGTGAGAACCTCGGCTGATAATGCAAAATCACCCCTGCCTTGTGCTCGTAGTGTTGCTGTATAAGCTCGGAAACGTTCTTCTTCTCGCATAGAGCGTATTTTGTCTTCCAACGCTTCTCTTTCAATTCCCGTCGCCTTGGTTAAAGCATTGATTTCTTTTAAATAACTCCCAGTCGCGTTTGCCAAACTAAGTGCGTTTCTTTGTTGTGTCATACCAACTTCAGATTGCATGCCGACGAAGTTCACCATTGCTTCGCTTATGCCTTCCGCACTCATGCCCAACAACATTAATTGGCGCGTTAACCCAGTCTCACCCTTCATTTCAGCGCCAATAGACGCTAATTCTTTTCTTGCATCACCGACGGTGTGTTGGAATAAGGCAAGAGATTCTGACTGATTACCAATCATTCTAGCCATTTCCATTAACTGGACTGTGGTTAAATTCAAACCAATTACCGTGTGTGCCATGCCTTCTAGACCGTCATTGGCAGTGGCACCAAATCTCTGCAATTCTCTTAGGGCATTATATTGTTGATCTGCTTGATCACCTACTACAACGGAAAGTTGACCAAATGCTTTTGTCACTGCGCCTGCAGCTTTGCCTAAAGGTCCTAGTGTGCTTAAAAAATTTCCGGCAGATTTTGCCGCATCATTTACTGACCTTCCCATCACACTAGCACCGCGCTCTCCCTGCTGAACCGCGCTAGTATATGAGAGCAATGAGTTACCCAAGCCTTTGAACATCCTAGAAACTTTGTTAGATTCAGATGAAGACTTGCTTAATTCTTTATTAAATTCCGATAAGGACTCATGCGTTTCGTCTGAAACTTTATTTCTCTCTTCAAGTTCACGATTTGCACGTTCTAGTAATTCCCGAAACCGTTCTAATTCTTCAGAAGTCCAATCATCCATTTTAAAATACCCATTATATGCGTGTATAAATATCTCTATACACAAACTATTTATGGAATAAAAACATGACTGAACACAACCCGTTAGCAGGATATTTTAGACAACCCGCAATTTATATCAGCCTTCCTAGTGAAGGGAAATGGTACAAAGATAATGCGATTGAAATGAGTGAAAATGGGGAGTACCCAGTTTATCCCATGACAGCAATTGATGAGATAACATATAGAACACCAGACGCACTGTATAATGGCAGAGCATTCGTAGATGTCATTAAAAGCTGTGTCCCTGATATCAAAGATGCATGGAGTGTTCCTAGCTGTGATATTGACACTCTATTAGTTGGAGTAAGAATAGCGACATATGGTCATGAAATGGAAATTCATTCAGAATGCCCAAAGTGTAAAAGTGATGAGTCAAGAACTCTTGATCTACGACAGGTAATAGATAGATTAAAAACGCCCGACTATAGTAGCCCTGTAGTAAAAGGCAATTTGAATATCTATCTCAGACCATTGAATTACAATCAGTTAAACAAAAACAACGCTATTCAATTTGAAGAACAAAAATTAATGAATCTTCTTCCAGATACGGAACTTGATGAAAAAGAAAAAATATCACGCATGGCAGAAGCAACAAATGCAATTACAAATATGACAGTGTCTGCACTTGCAGATAGCATAGTATCTATTGTTACACCTGACCAAACAGTTACTGACAAGGAGCATATTTTAGAATTTTTGAAAAATACTGATCGAGGTATGTTTGATTCAATTCGTTCTAAAATCGTAGAATTGAAATCTATGGCAGAAGTACAACCATTGCAAATTGAATGCAGTAATTGCCAGCATCAATATCAGCAAGGATTCACACTAGACATGTCAAATTTTTTCGGAGCCGTCTCTTAATACAAAACTCCGAAGAAATCAGCGAAATGATCGACTCAATGGAGAAAGAGGCGGCAAGTATAAGACAAGAAATAGTCAAGATGTGTTGGTTCATGCGGGGAGGATTAACTTATGATAATGCTTTATATCTCAGTCCTCATGAAAGAGATCTCATTTCAAAATTAATCAAAGAAAATTTAGATACAACCAAGAAAACAGGATTAAATTTCTTTTAGGCAATAGAACTCCATTACCACAAACCATTCATTTTTCCTTTCTTAAAACCCCAAGTAAAACCCCAAGTAAAAAACTTTTTCTTCTCTATGATTCCACTCCTTTGGAGATGGGCTAACGCCCATCTATTGTTTCGCTATCGCTCAACAATGATTTTTAATCCCAAGAGGTAATGAAACTAAAAGATAACAATATTGAATCTAAGAACATATCATCTAGATTAAGCGGGCACACTTAGGCCCCGTTAAGGGGCAAGAAGCAGTAACACATCATCTGAGTATCACAGGCACACAACATTAGAACTATATGCTTTGTAATAAAAATTAAACCATTAAATAATTCAATTATCATTGCAAAACACGCGAAGGCGGTTGTCCGGTACCTTCTCGTTCAGTCTTAACAACGGCAGCTCACTATACAAATGTTGTCTCATATAGCAAACCTGGGCATTATCCCATCATTTCCATCAAGCGTTCTTGATCAACCATTCCGACTACACTAACGTTTCTGCACAAAGGCACGACGTTTAAGGCATCCCAGCAGCACTGGGGTAGAGTGTAGAAGCGAACAATGAGCAGTCCGATTGCTTTTCCCCTTACATCAAGAGGAATGAGCAGTACGATATTATTCGGCGTACCAACCTTTATCTCATTTGTGCTTTTTTTGTTTTATTAATTTTCTCTAATAAAGTTTTCCTTAATTTCATTAAATGTTTTTTTGCCTATATGTTTTTGATTTTGTTATTAGCCTAACTGTGATTAACCGTCACCCTAGAGCTTCTGTTAAACAGTGTTTGCTATACTATTTTTGCCTTGGTATTAGCCTTGTGTAGTATTAAAGCCTATTGAAAGCCTATATTAGCCAATTTTTGAGTCAATGTATGAGCCATTACTATTATTTGCTAACTGTATTCAATGGTCACCCTAGAGCTTCCACTAAATTGTGTTTGCTATAATAATCTTTGCCTATTAGTATGCCTGATTTAGCCTAGATGAAGTATTTTAAAAATGTTTTTTAGAATGCCTGAATTAGTGTTATTTTATTAGCCTGATTTAGCCTAGATTGAGTTTAGTTATTTGTTATAAAGCCTGTAGTTAATTTTTTAAGCCTAAGTTAAGTATTGTTTTAGCCATTTGAATCATTATATGAGTATATTATCTTGTTGTCAAGTGTTTTAATTTTTTTCTTGTTTACAAAGTTGCCTAACATTTTCCGAGTTTAATTGCCAAAATCGTGTGTTTTCCATTATAAGCCATGTTGTGTTATTGGTGCTTTCGTATATAAAGTGTTTATCATAGTTAAGTGTGGTGTTAATATTTTTTATTTGTGCTGCTATATATGTGCCTTTTCGGTTAAACTTCATAAAAATAATATTAAAGTCTTCTGGATCTGCTGGATCTAAACACTGTTCTATCCAAGTATCTAGTAATTTCACAGATCCAGAAAAGAGTTGGTGAAAGGGAAACTCTTTGTAACTCTTGCATTCCGCATTCATTAGGGGAAAACTTAGTCCTGGTATAATATCGCCTTTAAAGGTTCTTATTTGTCCTTCGTGCAGATATTCTTTTCTCTTTGAGTTGCCACCACCTATATATGCACCTGAACCAGGCGCTCGCAAGAACTTCTCTCCATATAAATTGGTCAAAAAGTCTGCGGTTTGTCTTTCAAAACTATTTCCTTTGTTTTTACTTGGTGATGGCATTTATCGTATTTGTACTTCGTACTTCCATTGTTGTTCAAATGTTGTTTCGCCATTTGTTGTACCACACGTGGATTTACAAACTGAATTCGGGGAATCCGAAACCCAACTTTCTCTTATTTCCTTAAAACTGTTAATGTCATCATGTAGCCTCTCCCCAAGCCAACAACACGGCTTTATATTTCCACGAGCATCAATATATACACTTTTATCTTTTAATGCAGCACACTTAATACTTCCAGATGTGCTAGTAGTTGGCGTTTTCCAGTTTACCGGATATTTTATTGTTGCTGTTTCTGGTCGCTTGCTTACTTTTGCTCTAAACCATGTAAATCCCATTGAATCAGCTAATTGTTTTGCTTCTTCAACTTGATGCTGATTGTGTTGATAAATTAGCATATCCCAGTGTGCTGACCCTCCATTTTCAATGAATGCAGAAATATTTTCCATCATGACATCCCAATTTACATTTATCCGATATAGATGATTTGTATCACGTAACCCATCTATACTAAAAACTACATAATCATAGGTTTGATTAAACAACCCTGCCAATTCAGCCCACCACTCTTTGTTGCGTATCCCCCCATTTGTATTCATCCCGAGGGTTATAGTGGGGTTAAGCAATCTAAAATTTTTATAAATATCTAGTGTATGTTTCCCTGCTGCGGGATCCCCATAATTCCCGCACATAAACATTTTTTCTAACTGCTTTATTCTATCCTCAGGAAAACAATCTATTATCTGTTGATATGTTAGATGATTTTTTTCGTTTTTATCAAACAGGGGATCAGTTTCTCTTGCGCACAGTGGGCATGCAGCCTGACAAACGTCAGTTGATTCTAAATGAAGAACACTTATGTCCCTATCAATCATTGCATTGTTTCCAATCCATATTGGGTAAAACCGTTTGTCTTTACTACATTTAGCACATTTTCAACCCGATCAATTAAATCTTCTCGATGGGATACTAACCAAACTGCTTTCTTCCTCTCTTGCGTCATTTTTTCTAGAATAGTTAAACTATTCTCTACTCCAGATGTATCCATACCCGAGTCAATGAGTTCGTCAATAAACAAGAGGTTGATAGAGCCATATAAACTCTCCCATAAATCCCTAAATGCCCAACTCAATGATAGGATAAGACGGTTTCTCTCACCTCTAGATAAGTTGTCAAAGTCTAAATCTCTGCCTAGTTCAGTAATTTCCACACTGAGATCGTTTTGAAACACGATGTTGTGTGGTAGTCCAATGTTTTCTAAATAATGGGACAGTCTTGAATTTAGATAACTTAAATTCTGGTTAATTATTTTTTTGCGAATAAAAGAATCTTTATTTGTCAACAGTTTTATCAAGAAATCTTGATGGTTATGTAGCCGAGTCAAATAGTTTAGGTGATCATATGAAATTTCTTGAATTGCCTGCGTTTTCATATCTTCTATTTGTTCGATATACGGATCAACCTCGGCATTTCGAGTTTCCAACTCTTTATATAAAGAGGTTAGGCTACTTTGGTGTTCGTATGCCTGCTCTAGTTTTTTATAAAACACCATTGGAATAGAATCGGGAACATCGCACGTATCTAGAACGGCTTGATATTCTTCCTGTTGCTTCATGATTTCAGATAGTCGAGATTGAATTTTCTCCAGCGACTCCGTTTTCTCATTTAATATTTCTGCGTGTTTTTCATCATGCAGTTCCTGACCGCAAGCATGGCAACGATGATCTTTAATCTTTTCGATTTCTTTTGAAAGTGTTTCAGCTTGATCCTCTGTGCGTTTTTTGTCTTTTGCAATTGATTCAACCCACCGTTTTGCGTTATCAAATGTGGATTTTTGTGTGTTGTATACCTCTAATAGACGGTGATTCTCTATTTCTGCGTCTATATCAACGTGTGAGAGTTTTTCTATGGCTTTTGCAATAGCCAAAACGTCTTCTTCTTTTTTTTCATTCCACAGTTTGCTGCGCTTTTTCAAAGACTGAATTTGTTCTTCTATGCGAGAGTTTGCTTCAGTAACTGCAGATATACGCATGTTCTCCTGTGAGATGTCGTTTTTGGTTGCTCTGGCAACCTCTTTGACTTTCTCGGCTTTCTCACTTAGTGCAGTGATGCCAAGTAGTTGTTCAATAATGTCACGCTGATCATTTGCTCTGAGGCTTAAGAATGGCTGGGAATAAGTGTTCAGAGCAACAATATGTCGAAACATGTCATGACTCATTCCCAATGCATTTTCAATATCATATTGAGTCTCTCGGCTATCGCCCTGAGCACTGTCATCTTCTTTATCTTCTTCTTTGTGGTTAATAAAGAATCTCAATGTGTTTGGTTTTCTTCCACGCTCTACACGATATTCGGTTTCTCCAATGGAAAAATCCAAACTAACCAACATGCTTTTGTTATTGGTTTTGTTGATTAAGTTGTCTTTTTTTATGTTTGTCAATGCCTGACCATAGAGTGCATACGAAAGAGCATTGATGATAGTTGTTTTACCCGTGCCATTTCTTGAGCCATCTCCACCCAAATCAAGGTTTTCACCCAGAACAAGTGTAAGAGCATTTTGATCAAAATTTACAGTCTGTGGAGTATTCCCGACGGACATAAAATTTTTAACTGTGAGCGTTTTTAGTTTAATCATAAATCGTAATGTTTTTGGAAGTTAGTTGTTAATCAAAGAGTTAAGTTTGTTTTTTATACATTCTAACTCTGTGACCCTCAATTTTCGCAAATTATCAAAATTATTTTGCAATGCGTCTTGGTACTCTAACACGAACTGCCTAATGTTGTCCATCGGCAACGCACAAATGCGAGATATTTCATTTTGTAAAAACTGCAATCTTTTTATCGGATCTTCAATTTTGTCATATGATTCGTCAATAAATGGGTAAAACGTTTGGAATCCTTTTTCCTGCAAAAAATCTAATGTGTGGGGAGCACCGATTATCACGAATGCCCTTTTATTGACTAATGGGCGAATTGTTTTTTCTGTTATTTGAGGATAGGGATAATCAAATACTGTTTCGCAGACAAAGTCAATTGCGATGTCATCATAAAACTCGGATTGAAAATCATTTTCTGTCAAACAGGTTCTTGCTGGTGTTTTTATGCTAGGATGTGAATGGTTTGCTCCATGATATGCGGAATCTACCTCTCCATTGTAGTTATAAAATTCATTTATGCGGGTAAACGGGTGGGGATATATTCTATATTTCATTTGTCCAACCATCGCTATTGTACGAAGTTTTAATTTTATCTAGCAACTTGTTTTTCTTTAAATGGTTGAAAATTGCATTTCTATGAACGCGTGGTTTGCCCATCATACAGATTCCATGATGCTCTATTCGTTCAATGTTAATTTTTTTATCTTCGTATTCTTTTGAGTATGCATCTGAAATTCCGAAATGAAACACAGCATTAAAATTATCAAATACAATGGGCATATCATGATTTTTGCTTTTAAATATGTTGAGTAAAATTTCAATTTCTTTTTTTATTCCGCAGTGGTTTGATAAAAAAATAACTCTACCAGTAGAAATATCAAGTTCTTTAAACGTTTTCCATAAATTAAACATTGATAATCCATATGGACATTCTGGAAGATAATAGTCTGTGTCTGCATGATAAACAACATAAAATTCATTTGCAGAATAGCTTTCTTTTTTAGTTGAACGTAACCGATGTTTTAAATCATTGAAATCTGAATCATACTCATAAAGATTAATTACATCTACAATGATACATTCATTTTTGATGGCAGCAACCACATCAAAATCTAAACTCATCTATTGTTCCCAACTATACTGATCTTCTTTTTTAACCGCAAAGTTTAAATATGTTTCAATCTTTTCGAGATCGTTTACTGTTTTCAAACTACAAAGTTCATTTGCAAAATGCATTTCCACACCTTTGTCTAGTGCTAATTCTAATAGTTCGCGTCTTCTAGTATTATCATCTGTCAAACAGTACATGCTACAAAGAACAATTCCGTCTGGTGATTTATTGATATAGTGTTCTAGTCCTGGTTGCCAATCCATGTGCTCATTTTCAA
>SL_7KL_010_BRINEDRAFT_10000207_pt1 | contig 26707 bp, 34 predicted proteins | sample SodLak_010_BRINE_FD_10663 | JGI IMG/M metagenome (IMG submission 10663)
TATCCGTATATTCAGAATCTTCTAGAATTAAATCAGTATTAGATGATTTATTTAGTAATAGATTAGATATTTCAACTAATTTACCTATGTGGGTTAGGAATGTTTGCAAATATGGAGATAATTTCGTTTATTTAAAGTTAGACCAAGATAAAGGTATTATTGATGTCCAACAATTACCTAATATTGAAATTAATAGGAAAGAAAAAGGTATGCATCTTAGCCCTGATAGAAACACTTCTAATGCAGAGAATAAAGCTTTAAAATTTGTATGGAAAGAAAAAGATTTAGAGTTTAATAGTTGGGAAGTTGCACATTTTAGGTTATTGGGTGACGATAGAAGACTACCTTACGGAACATCTATATTAGAAAAGAGTAGAAGGGTCTGGAAACAACTTTGTTTAGCGGAGGATGCTATGCTCGTTTACAGAACGTCTAGAGCACCTGAAAGAAGAATTTTTAAAGTTTTTGTCGGTAATATGGATGATGATGATGTGGAATCTTACGTACAAAGACAAGCCAATAAATTTAAAAAAGACCAAATCGCTGATAATGATACAGGTAATGTAGATTTAAGATATAATCAAATGGCTGTTGACCAAGATTTCTTTATTCCTGTTAGAGACCCAAATGCTCCTAGTCCTATAGACACCCTACCTGGTGCAAGTAATTTAGGGGAGATTCAAGATATTATGTATATTCAAAAGAAGTTACTTACTTCTTTGCGTGTACCTAAAGCATTTTTAGGTTTTGAAGAAACTACTGGTGAAGGTAAGAATTTATCTTTACAAGATGTTAGATTTGCTAGAACTATAAATAGGATTCAAAAATCTATGATTCAAGAATTAAATAAAATTGCAATTATACATTTATATCTTTTAGGTTTTGAGGATGAGTTAACTAATTTTACATTACACTTGACAGACCCATCTAGTCAATCTAAAATGTTAAAATTAGAAGAATGGAGTAAGAGATTAGAAATTTATGGTACGGCAGTTACGGACCCAGGTAACGGCATCCAACCTATGAGTACTTCTATGGCTAAGAAAAAAATATTAGGTTTCTCGGAGCAAGAGACTAATTTAGATTTACAACAACAAAGAATCGAAAAGGCTGTAGCTGGTGAATTGGGAAGAACTACAGAGGTCATTGTTAAAACAGGTGTTTTTGATGATTTAGATAAGATATATGGTGATAGAGTTTATAGAGATAGAAAGGTTGACCCTGAAGATGAAAAAGAAAGTGATGATGTCTTTGATGATAGTTTTGAAACTGCTGACGCTTTTGGTGATTCTGTAATACGTAAACCTAAAGATAATCAAATAATAATATCTGAAGATGAGATTAAAGGTATTAAAGTTATTGATTTAAACGGTGGTAAAAATTCTATAAACGAAATTAATAGGCATATTAAAAATATTTTAAAATAATTAAAATCCTCTTTATAGAGGATTTTTTTAGTTTAAATTAGTATTTTATTTAAAAGCTTATATTTATATAAAAAGATTAATTATGGAATTTGGTAAAATAAGAACATACTTTGAAAAGACTTTGACTGAATCTTACAAGACAGAAAAGTTTAAACATAACATGGATTTGTTTAATAAAAATATTTTAAGTAATAAGGATATATGTGAGATTTATGAGTCTTATAATTTATTGTCTACTCCACAAGGGATGGAGGAAGATATTGCTGATGAATATTTAGATGAAATGACTAAAGCGATAAAATCTAAATTAGAAAAAAACTCTGAACTTATAAACAATATTGTTTCAGAATTAGATGATGTATTGGAAGATAATAAATATCAAGACATAGATAATATCGTTTATTCCGAATCTTTAGATAGTATTAAAGATAAATTAATATCTAAAAATAAAATTAAAAATACTATTTTATCAGAAATTAATTTAAAAGAAAATCATGATGAAAAAAATCTACCTCTAAATATGGTAGATAAAATATTTAAAAATACTTTAAAAGAGTATTTTGATAACTTACCTGAAAAAGATTTAGAAGAAATAATTGCACTTAAAAAATTAGATAAGGAACAATTAACTGAAACTATATCTGATTATAAAGAATCTATTAAAAATAAATTATCTTCTAATTTAAATGAGGGTGTTAATGATGAAATTATTGATAAAGTACTAAATAAAGTGAATGATAGTGAAGATACAATAATAGATTTATATAAATTAAAAAAATTATACAACGATTTATAATGAAGGAATTTTTCGAATCTTTAATGTGTGACGTTGATGGTCATAAATCTAGTAAAAGGTTAATTACATTAATAGCTTTTATACTAGTATCTATAGCGTTTATTATTGCAATCTTTACTGAAGTACATATTGAAGAATATATGTGGAACGGATTTATAATGTTAATTGGAGCAGGATTAGGTTTTGTAACTTTAGAGAAGTTTAGTAAAAAGAAATGATATGTCATTAAAATTAATTAATATATATGAATCATTAGAGTTAGACGAATACTTCGATGAAAAATTATCAGGAGATATTAAAAACCCCTCAAAATTATTTTCTGGTAGGATGGTTGATTGGTACGGAATACCAGGTAGAATGATAGTTTTAGATAAGTCTCAGGTGCACGGTATGTGGGGCAATATATACGATTCTGAAAAATTAGAATATGTTAAAGATATGGTTGAGAACTCTGAAGATAATGTAGAGTTCGAGTGTTCATATGCGATAGGAAATGTTGTAGAATTTGTGGACATTAAAGAACATCAAGAGGCTAACTTCACTAATAATTTTAATATTGATTTTGATGGTTTTGATGAGCCTTATACTATAGGAGATGATGAATTAGATGAATATATAGGGAATGTGGATTATATAGAAGATAATTATTATAATATATCTAGTGACGATTTAATTGAATTTTATACTAAGTATAGATTTTCTATGTATGAAAGAGATTTAAGTGAAGAAGACTTATTAGAAATATTTAAGAAAACTGGTATAGACGATAAAGATGGTGAAGACTATAAAGATGAGGGTGATTTTGAAACATTTGAAGAATTTATTAGGTTTGAAACTGATATAAAACACCATATAAATAATGAATATGGGGATATTGGTAAATTCTCTGTACAATTAAGAGATGCTCATCATAGAGTTTTCGGCTCAATAAAGGCAGGTGAAAGATATATATGTGTTAATATTGACAATGGTTCAATTAAAAGATATAAAAAACATTTAAACTTCGTTTAAATTTCAAATTTGACTTTTTGTTAAAAAAGACTATATTTTAATAAAAAATTATGAAATTAAGAGGTAAAATATTTAATCAAGTTAAAGAAGAAGACTTAAAAATTAAAGTAGGTACTGTAGATAAAGATAATTTAAATTCCATATATTTTGACATATCTTTTTGGCTTGAACCATCTGAAGATTTGTATGATTATACTAGTTACATTAATAAACTTAAATATAATATAACAGAAGTCTTTTATAAAAAAAATAGTTTATTTAAAAATGATTTTATAAAAGATGATAACATAAAAGAATATTTATTATCCGACAATAAAAAAACTTTTATTAAAATGAACTACACTATGTATCTGAATGAAACTTTAAATCATAATAATAATGAACTGCATAATTATATTAATGATATAGTTTATAATATTAAAAATGAACTTAAAATTTTTATATAAAAAATAATTATTAATTATAATTTTTAAATAAAACTCTAATAATAAAAAATATTATTAGAGTTTTTGTTATATACCAATATTTATAATAAAAATTAACTTATGAGAATATTGGAAGCTAATGAAGTTGGTACTGGTATATTGATAGAATATGATGCTGGTTATGTTTCTATGCAAGATGAAAGGAATAAGAAAATGATTAAAGAAACTTATGGGGAAATAGATTATAAACAACCTTTCGAATTTTATGCAGTTTTACAAAAATACGACACTCCTAATAGAAATGGTAGAGTGTACCCTAAAAAAATATTACAAAGAGAAGCTGAAAAATATAAAAATTTAATCACTAAAGGTACTTCAGTATCTGAATTGAATCATCCAGATTCTTCGTTATTGGATTTGGATAGGCTATCACATATAATAACTGAAGTTTGGTGGGAAGATAACGCATTAGTTGGCAAAATACGCCTATTAACTTCCCCTGGTTTCCATGAAAGTGGTATAATATCTTGTAAAGGAGATATTGCAGCTAATTATATGAGGCAAGGAGTTACTATGGGCATATCTTCTAGAGGTATTGGTTCTTTGGTTAAAAATGGTGAAACTAATGAGGTACAGGAAGATTTCGAATTAATATGTTTTGATTTAGTATCTACACCATCGACTCCTGGTGCTTATCTTTATTTAAACAAAGAGGATAGGGCTAAATATGATGAAAAAATAGAGGTTGAACATGAAACCAAAGAAATTAAAACAGATAAGGAAAAATTTATAGACAAAAAAAATAATTTAAGAAAGGATTTAATGTCTAAACTTAATAATTTCTTAGATAATTAATTAAATTTTTAAAAAAATATGTCTTTTTTTAAAAAAGTACATATTTATAAACAAATGGTCAGGAAAGACTATATAAATATTTTGTTAAAGATATAAAATAACATGAGTAAAAAAAATAAATCATTAGTAGAAGAAGCTTTAAAACAAATGCAGAGTTTAGAGGATGTTCTTAAGGAAAATGGAAAAGAGGTTTTGGAAAGCGTTATGCAGAAAGAACTTAATAGCCTTGTAAAAGAGAGTTTGAAAAAAGACTCTGAAGAAAAGAAAACTCAGAAACCTGAAAATATTAATGAACAAGAAGAAGAGGACGACATTGATTTAGATTCTGAAGACTTATCTGATATTGACGTAGAAGATGAATTAGAGGATGGTGAAGTTGATTTAGACTCTTTAGATGATGAAGAGCTTGATTTAGATTCTTTAGATGATGACATGGGAGATGATATTCTTCCTTTAGATTTAACTGATGCCTCAGATGAAGAGGTTTTGAAGGTTTTTAAATCTATGGGTGTCGAAGACGGTATCATAATCACAAAAGATGGTGATGGTGATATTAAACTTAAAGATGAAAATAACGATTCAGAATATAAAATCCAAACCGAATCCGAAGAAATTGACGAAAAAGATGTTAAGGAATACGGAGAAATGGATGAAGATATTGAATTTGAATTGGATTTTGATGAGGATGATATGGAATCTGAAGAAGGTGATATGGGTGTAGAAAGTGAAATGGCGTCTGAAGAAGGTGATATGGATGTAGAAATTGAAATGGAATCTGAAGAAGGTGAAATGGATGAAGATATTGAATTTGAATTGGATTTTGATGAGGATGATATGGAATCTGAAGAAGGTGAAATGGATGAAGATATTGAATTTGAATTGGATTTTGATGAGGATGATATGGAATCTGAAGAAGGTGAAATGGAATCTGAAGAAGGTGAAATGGAATCTGAAGAAGGTGAAATGGAATCTGAAGAAGGTGAAATGGAAACTACTGAAACTGCTAGAACGCACTCTTCACTTAGAAAAGTACCTAACGCTAAAAAAGCTTCTCAAACTACTAAAAAGTATGCATCAAGCAGAATGAGACCTCAAATGAGAGAGTCTTACGAGCAAGAAGTTAAGAAGAATAAAAGAATGAAAAAAGCTATTGAGATTCTTAAAGAAAGAAACGAAGAGTATAAAAAAACATTGAATTTATTCAAAGAAAAACTAAACGAAGTTGCTGTGTTTAATTCTAACTTGGCGTATGCTACTAGACTTATGACTGAGAATACTACAACTAAAAAAGAAAAGTTGCAAATTTTAAAAAGATTTGATGACGTTGAAACAGTTAAAGAATCTAAAAAACTTTTTAAAACTATTACTGAAGAGTTTGGAAATTCTAAAACAACATTAAAGGAAGATATGACAACAGACAAAACCCCTTCTAATGGTTCAGCTACAAATTTAATAGAAAATAAGTCTTATGAAAATCCTCAATACTCAAGAATTAAGGATTTGATGAATAAATTAAGTAAATAAATAAAAATTAATAATATGGGAGCATTACTTGAAAGTGGTAAAGTTGGTAAAGTACAAAACAACCACCACAAAATTATAAAAGAAGATACAATCCAAAGTTGGGATGAATTAGGCTTCTTAAAAGGTCTTAAAGGACACTTAAAAGAAAATATGGCTCAGTTGTTTGAAAACCAAGCACAGCATTTGATAAGTGAAGCTAGTAATTCGGATACTTCAGGTTCTTTTGAAACTGTCGTATTCCCTATCGTTAGAAGAGTATTCTCTAAATTACTTGCAAATGATATTGTTTCGGTTCAAGCAATGAATATGCCAATAGGTAGATTATTCTACTATGTACCTAAAATACAAGAAAGACAAGGTAATCAACATTATAAGCCTTTTGGTGCGCCAGGTGCAGATGCTAATGAAGTGCCAGGTCAAGGTTATGACACTGGTAAGAATTTATATGATAGATTCTATGAAGGGTCTGACCCTAATGAAGACCCAGAAGGGTTATTCGATTATTCTAAAGGTGAATTCGATATAGTACAAAGTAACGCAACTGTAGTTACTTGGGATAACGGAGAATTAGTTGATGCTGATTTAACTGCTTTAGGAGGTACAGAATTAAGAGAAGTTATCCTTAAGGTTGAAGGATTTAACTCAGATGGTGCTGGTAAATTAATCGGACCTAATGGGCAAGAAATGGATAGTGAAACTTTCCTTTCAACTTTAAAGGTTATGAACGATAATACAGGTTTCTTATTTAACGTTGTAACTCAGAAATACGGTAAAGGAATTGTACAATATGGTAGAAGAACTTCTACTCAATTCCCAGGAGGTAAATTCCAAGATATTTGTGATGCTGATGGCGTTATGTATTTAAAAGTTGATTTATCTAAACCATTAGAGAGTGGTGATACTGCAACTATGGATGGTTATAAAGGTACAGAGCTTACTGAAGCAGAATTAGGGGCTTTTGAAGTTATGTATAAAGTTTATAAAGACTTAGAGTTCGAAGACAGAATCGGTGAAGTATCTTTCGATTTAGAAAGTGTTACAGTATCGGCTACTGATAGAAAATTAAGAGCTCAATGGTCACCAGAATTAGCACAAGATGTGTCTGCATTCCATAACATCGATGCTGAAGCAGAATTAACTGCTTTATTATCAGAACAAATTGCGGCTGAAATTGATAGAGAAATCTTGAGAGACTTAAGAAAAGGTGCAGCTTGGACTTTAAGATGGGATTATAATGGATGGAAAAACATCGAAAATGGTTCTGTAAACTATAACCAAAAAGACTGGAATCAAACGTTAATTACTGCAATTAACCAAGTTTCAGCACAAATACATAAATCTACTTTAAGAGGTGGGGCTAACTGGATAGTAGTATCTTCTGAAATATCAGCTATTTTTGATGATTTAGAATACTTCCACGTATCTAATGCAGCACCTGAGCAAGATAACTATAATATGGGTATCGAAAGAGTAGGTTCTTTACAAGGTAGATATCAAGTATATAGAGACCCTTATTTCCCACCTAACACTGTGTTATTAGGACATAAAGGTAACTCTTTACTAGATACTGGGTATGTATATGCACCTTACGTGCCATTACAATTAACTCCAACGTTAATGAACCCATTCAACTTTACACCTATCAAAGGTATTATGACCCGTTACGCTAAGAAAATGGTGAATAATAGATTCTATGGTAGAATTAATGTTGACAATGTTAGAACTTTTGATTTAAGAGAATTAAGATAGTAATATCTTACTTAAATAAAACAGAGGGGGGTGTTATCATCCCCCTCTTTCTATTATATTATTTATTATTTTTATAACAGAATAAGTGGTAGGTACTTGACATTCTATTATACCATATCCTTCTTCAATATGAGACACTTCAACTAATCCATCAATACTATAATAATAATCGAAATTATTTATTTTATAATATCCATTAACACTCCTTTTTATATATGATATATTATCATATAAATTTTTCCATATTGCAATAAACTTGGTATGATAGTCAAAAATATTGTTTTTATAATTTAATATGTTGGTTTCGGATGTTTTATATTTTAATTTTTTTAATTTATAAATATTCTTTTCATAATCATATATTTTATCCACTTCTATGTATTTGTAATTAGTCTCTATATTAAATAGATTATCTAAATGTACACTTAGTTCGGTTAATGAAGGGTAAACTTCTTGTTTATCTAACTTTTTAACTAATTCATTAGTTAAGTATTTAATTTTATAATCAAAAATTTCACTATCATCATCTAAAACTTCATTTACAAAACTTGGGTTTAATATAAAATTATTGTTCATCAGTATCTATAGTTTTTAATGCTTTATATAAAATAGCCGACTCTTCAATGCTGAAACTGTTTTTACATTTTTCTATTGCAGAATTTAGTATGTAAATAGCTTTATTTTTATCCATAGTATTTATTAATACATCTATTGCATTATCGTCTTCATATTTTATTGTGTCAAATATTACTTTATTTTCTTTGTCCATATCCTATTTTTTAACAAAAATAACATTTTTTTATATATTTATAAAATAAAAGCTCATGAAAAATAAAATTAATTTAGAAGAATTAGCTTTGAGATTACTTAACTCCAAGAAAGTCAATTATAAAGGAGTTACCATAACAGAAAATTTAAAATATCATATAGATAATAATATAAAAATAAGTGAGAACGTGTTTAGATACGCTTCTAAAGAATATTTCAAACTAATAAAAGAATGTAAAAATTTAAATAATAAATCAATTATAAAAAATATTATAGATATTAAATTATTAGATAGTGATATAGGGGATTTTGAGTTATATGAAGATGAATATGTACCTTTAGACTTGCCTATGATTAATGAAGCCGAATATAATGGTAGGGATGTTGATTTAAATAAACCTAAAAGAGGTGGTTCTAAAGCTTATTATGTATATGTCAAAAATCCTGATACTGGTAATGTGGTAAAAGTAGAATTTGGTAGTGGTGGATTGAAAGCTAAGATAAGAGATGCTGAGGCTAGAAAAAATTTCGCATCTAGACATAGATGTAAAGAGAAAAAAGATAAAACTAAACCTGGTTATTGGAGTTGTAACCTACCTAGATATGCGGAAAGTTTAGGGCTTGGTAGTAATATGAACACTTATTGGTAAAATTATGTATATAGATGTAAAAAATAATAATACCATTTTTAGGGTATTTAAAGAAGATTCGAAAAATAATGAATTAGTATGGCATAAAGATAAAAAAGACAGGATTGTAAAGGTAATAAAAGCCAATAAATGGAAATTTCAACGTGATAATCAATTACCTTTTGAACTTTATGATGATATGACTATATTTATACCTAAAGAAACTATACACAGAGTTATTAAAGGTGATGGTGAATTAATGATTAAAATAATAGAATAGCATGGGTAAAAAAACACAAGTTAATAGAATTTTAGAAATGATGGATATAAATGAAGATATGTTTAATTTAAATTCCACAGAATATGAACAAGTTAATGAACAAGATGATAAAGGAGTCGTTAAAAATAGCATAGAAATTATGATTAGTTTTATGCAAGAAAACATAGATAACCTATCCGAGTCTTGGTCAAATCTAGATGATACCGAAAAAACTGAAAAGTATAACGGTAATTTATTTAATTTTATAGAACAAATGTATTTTAATGACAGAGAGAAGGGTAACGAACCTTTTAATTAAAAAAAAACCTCTTTTTTAAGAGGTTTTTTCATTTACAATATTAAATTTTATTTGTCTTTTACTTATATCCACGTTGAAATTATTTTCTATTTTAAAATCAATAAAATATTCATTAGGTATTTTATCTTCAGTATTTAAAATAAAAAAATAGTCTTTTCCATTATAACTTAACTTAGTCCAATCATCAACAACCACTTCTGTAGTCCCTTCTTTAACATATAATCTGTAAAAAATATTAGAATTTACTATATCCTTACTATATTTTTTATTAAGATTTATATTTATTTTTCTTACATCACCAATCCTTAAATCTTCTTGCTGTCTAATTCCGTTAATATTATAATTATAATACTCCTCTTCTTTCATCGTACTACCAATATTAAAATAATTATCCATTGACTTAACCGTAAAATTATTTTCTATGTCAGGTATGGTATTATTCTGATACTTTAAGTTGCTCCAAACGTCTTTTAATACACATGGAGTGTCTTCTAAATTAAAAGATGGTATAGTTGCTTCATAAATACCTTTAACGACCTCACAAGTGCTTATTTGGGACAATTCAGGTATTGTATTACCATTTTGTTTAATGTCTAATATAGGTTCTTCATCTAATGATATGAAATCATTATTTTTTTGCACATATAAATATAATTTATTTTCTCTATTTACAGAAAAATCATATCTATTATCTTCTATATAATCGTTATAATCAGTTTCTAAATATGGTTCGTAAAATGTTTGTGTGTACTTACTGAAAAAACCTACAGAATAGTCCATTTCTTGAGAACTTATATTTTCTAAATTAGGTGTAAATGCAATACCCCAACCTAAAGGTTTGGTTATCTGTTCTGTTAATATGTCATTTATTTCACTTGTCATATCAAAAGAAATGTCCTCATTCCCAATTTCAAAATTTTGAGTATCTATGATAGTTAAGTTAGAGTAATTCATATTATCGTTAGATGGGGCTGGACTAAAAGAAGTCCAAGATATATCATCTACAATTACTTGATTTGGAGTTATATTTCTAATTTCAAGTGTAAAATCACCAGAAACATTAATATTTTCTACTGTGAAAATCTGTTCATCAAAATTATCAAATGGTTCAGAAACGCCCTTAGAAATTCCATTAATAAACAGTTCAACTTGTCTATCACCGCTTCCTGTGAAACCTTTATATAGTTTTACCGAAAAATCTCTAATTCCTCCAGAGATTACACTAGAAAGTATTTTACTATTATTCGAAGAACGTCTTAACATAAGTGCAGGTAAATCAATACCAGAATTGTTTGCGTCGTTATTAGCGTCTCTAGATTCAATATATGACCAAGCAATTCCATTAACTCCTATAAAAGAACCATCACTATAAATCCCACCTGCGTTTGAGTTTTTGAATGTTTCGACATTACCTGAAAATTTTACACTATTATTATATATACCAGGTTCATCCCATTGATTAGTTGTGTTTGCGGAAAACCAGTTGGATGGTACTTTGGAAAAATTTTTATCAGTTTCACCAAAACTACCGTAAGTTTCTAAATCATATCCAACACCTTCATCCCAATGTTCCGCACTACTTTGAGTAGGTATTCTAAATAATATCAATGTGAATGAACTGGCTCTCTTATTACCGTTAGACCAATTGCTATTAATTAATTCTTCATCAAATGAAGATGTGTTTTTCATTCTTAAAGTATGTTTAATTTCTCTGTCACACCCATTTATTATTATTTTCTTTTCACTTTTTAACTTATTTAAATAATCAAAGTCTAAATCGAATAAAAATCTAGAATAATTAATTTTATCTGAATTACCGTATGTTAGTTCTATAACAGGATTTCTAGCCGTATTTACTCTATTTCTAAAAAATATTGTATTGTTTTTACTAAAATATGTTCTATATGTTGACATTTTTTTTTTATTATAAATAGTTTAATTTATCCTAATTTTATTATTTAAAACCTTTTGACTAGCATTTAATAATTCACTTAATAATTCATTTGTTGTAGTCCCCTCTAAAGATTTAGGGTTTGGTGGTAAACCATGGTATGGGTGTACATGAGATATTAAAAATCTAACCATAATATCTAACAATTCTATTAATTCTTCGCCTCTTACCATTGAAGATGTTTTTGGTTCTAATTCTTCACTTACTTTAGATTCATCAAAACCATATAAAGTTTTATCAAAATTTATTTTACCTCTACCAGGTTTTTGACTTTCATGCGATAATAAATATAATTTATCTGCACCCATATTAAGTAAAGTATTATTTAAGTTTTCTGTTTTTTTAGGTATAATATCATATCTTACAGGTTTAAAAGGTACTCTATTTTCTTTTTTAGAATATATTAAACCAAAACCTTTATCATCTTTATTAACCCCTACCGCATTATATAAAAATTTAATATTCCCTTGGGTTGCCACACTACTTAAATTACCTAAATCCTTATATTTGTCGTATAAAGACCTACTAGACCTAAAATATATAGGAAAAGTATTACCTATATCAACATTTTCTTGTCCTATAAGTTCTACATTATTATATTTGATTGTTAATCTATTTAATTCGTTATTTTGTATAAATTTTATGGTGTCGTTAACCACATTTACAAATGTATCTAATCTAGAGTTGTTCACATTAATTTGAAGTTGTAAACTTTTTAAACCTTCAAAATTACTATTAGGACTAATATTGTCAGTCATATTTTTAGTATCAGGTCTTAAATTATAGATATATATTCTACCTTGAAAATTATCATTATTATTTTCAATGTTTAAAATGTCATATTGTATTAATTTTTTAGTGTTTGTATGTTGAGACTTAAATTTAAAGTTTATTGAAGGTTTTCCGAAACTAGTTTTATTATTATATTCTGTTAAATGTATATAAGCTCTTTTATTGTTTGCTTTAGGCAATTCTTTATTTTCGAAAGGTTTATATTTACCTGCTCTAATAATAACTTCATTATCTTTTATTATCATGTCTGAACTACCTCTACCGTAAACTTTATTATCTTCTGGTTTACCGTATATACCTTCTAAATCAGAATTTACTAATTCCCCATCTTTATTTAATAAATTTTTATATCTTTTATATCTAACCCCCATATCAAAGTTAGATAATGATGATTCATATTCTTCAAAATTCGAAGTTGTTGGAGAACTAAATACCCCTGACACATAGTATTTTTCAGCTTGATTCGTACTTTCAGTATCAGAATAAAATATTTTAATTAATTCCCCTTCTTTAGGTGATGAGTTATTAAAAAAAGGTAATAATGGATGAAAAACGAAAGGGTCTTTATTTGACCATTTTTCATATATTTTTTCACCACTTTCCTCAGACCTAAAAGCGTTTAGTTTATTTCTTTCGTTTTCAGTTAAACTAACAGCTCTAATCCTACCTAATTTTAAAGGGTCTTGATTATCGATACATTTACCTTTGAATATTATTTTACCCACCTATTCTTATTTTATATTCTTTATATACTTTATCGTAGTTATTTTTTAATCCGTCTAAGTATTTTATTACCTTATTTAAAACTTCTTTATTACTTTCATAATCATCATCCAATTTGGTCAATTTTTTTAAATTATCTTCACTTTCATTTAATTTATTATTTTCATAAGCTTTAAGATATTCTTTTTTAATACTTTCTAGATTATTCGTTAATTTTAAACTAACTTCTTTAGATGCGTTAAATTCTTTGCTTAAACCATCTAAAACTATCCTAAGTTCCTTGTTGTTACTATTCTCTAAATTTTCTATAATATTATTAATTTCCATATTTAAAAACTTTTTCCAACACCTCTAGATGGTAATGTTGTACCACCACCTAAAGCCACAACTGCCAATGGTGGTATAAAAACTTCCGTTTTACCATTTTCTAATTGTTCTTGATAATTACCTTTTAATTCTGCTGATATAGCAGGTATAGCTACATTAGGTGAACCATCAGGCAAATCTCCTGTAGGTATTCCTAATTTTTGTAATTCTTCCGTAACATTAGCCATTGCNCTAGTTGGTGAATAACCNCCTAATATACTACTACTAGCTAATGCAAATGTGGGTATTCTAACATTTGCTTGACTTAATGCTAAATTTAATAAGTTTAATAATTGGTCTATTATGCTTTTACATTGCCTATAATCACTTATTAATGATGCTAAATTTCTAAGTAAGAAAATTATCGTAGAAACCATACTAAAAATCTTATTTCTACTTTCTCTTATTATTTCATTAACTAAAACGCTGACTAATTGTTTTATATTTTTCTTTATTAATAAAAATATCGTTTCAATAAAAATTGCCCCTATTTTACTAACCATTTCAACAAAAAATTTTCTAAATACTCTAAGTAAACTATTAACATCTGTTATTGAGTCAACTGAATCTGAACCTGATAATTTCATACCTATGATAAGACCTAATATACTTTTAGGTGTTAACATTGCCAATACTATAGCTTTAGGTATTATTTTTAATATACTAGTTTTAATAGATACGTTTATATTTAGGTTTGGACTTATAGCATTATTCCAACCTTGTTCATTGGAAATATTTTCTAGATATTCCATAACATCATCTACTCTACCATTATCATTTTCTAAATCTAAATTATTTATAAAATCTATAATATTATCAGTGTCTATTGGTAATTCCACATTATCACAATCTTTAAACTCTGCAACACCTTTTCTTATATTAGAAAGTTCATTTTCTATTTGTCTTAAATCTACACTACTTAATTCAAAGAAAGATTCGTCAATATTATCAATTTCAGATATTTTTGCAATACCACTCACATCTATTTCTCTATTAGAATCAAAACATAAACCTAATATTCTAGCTATTATTCTAGACAATCTACTCTCATCACCTTTAGCTGTATCAGTTATGTTTGCAGATATATCAATAAAATTAGTAATTTCATTCATTATATTAGCCAATAAATTTTTAAAATTAAATAAATTTATTGTTCCATAATAATCTAATAAAAAGTCACTAACTTTATTTCCGTTACCTCTATCTTTTAAAGTTATCTCTAAAAAATCACCAAAGAAAGTAACGCCATTTTCAGTATATTCTTTAACATATTTAATATCCATTAAATCTCCTCCAAGTCCTTGGTAAAAAGAACCGTATTGGTCACTAAAGCTAACATCTTCATTTTGTATTCTGTTATATAATTCTCTATTCATAGAATACGGTATAAAACCGTTAGGCGTTTCTACCGATTCATACAATATATTGTAAGGAGATTCGTTAGGGTCGTTTTTTAACATGCCCCTAAAATCTATTTGATTTAATCTAACATATATTTTTTGATTGGGATTAAATGTTACTTCTTCTGTACAACCAGAATTTTTAATAACTTCCTCTGTAAAAGTTTTTTTAAAACTTCTGTCAGATTTATTAACAGTATTAAACATTTCTCTTAGTAGAAAATCTATCGTATTAGAGCCGTTAGTGTTAAAGTTAGGTATTGAAGTACTAAAAACATCAATTAATTGGTCAAATTGGTTCTCTACATTTTTTTGCGCCTTTTGCTTTACATCCAACATACCTGATAATTGTTCAATTCTATCAGATTTACTACCTTCAAAAACATCACCTGTATTGTTTTTAGATATTTCCCTAGCATTTCTTTGAGTGTCAATAGTAGCTTTATAAGCATCTATTTTACTTTTAGCTTGGTTATACCCGTTATTTAAATCTACAGCCATTATACTTTATATTTGACCTTATTTCTCTTGTCTATATCATCAATTAAATCATCCAATTCATCGTCTTCAGCTAAATCAGATAAATCAAAATCTTCTTCTTCAGGAGAATTCTTTAAATCTTTTTCCCATATAGAATTCTGTAATTTAGATAGGCTAAGTTTTTTCTCTATACAATCGTTAATTATTTTTTGTTGGTCTTTAATTAATGGACTTATCATGTGTAGTTCATCAGGGTCTTCCAACATTTTAGTTAACTTCTTCAATATCTTATTAGCACTAGCCCTATTTTCAACCAACTCATTATAAATTTCTTGCATTAAAACAAGTATAGAGTCTCTATTAATTTCAATTTTATTTCTTCTAGGCATGTTATAAATTATTTAATTTTATCGTCAAGTTATAATATAAATCCTTAAATTTGCCCATAGCTAACCTAATTTCCTTTGTAGATAAATTAGTCATCTCTCTTAAAGTCATTAGTACTAGATTTTTATTAAATTTTTTATTATCCATTGTTTTGATAATATTCTCATAATCTTTAAATAAATCTATTAAAGCAAATCCCAGTTTTAATTCATTATTGTTTAACTTATTCTTATTTATAAATATATCTAATTCGGTAACAAATTCAGTAATAACATACTCACTATCTAGTTCTTCATTTTCGATATAATAAATCATATCTGGTCTAGTTTCTATTTTAGAACTAATATCTTCATATTTTACTTTCTTATTATCTTGTTTATTCTCTTTATTAATTTTATTTATCAAATAATTTTTACATATTGTACCATAATAAGAATATGCTTTATGACCCTTATCAGGGTCGAACTTATCAAATTTAATTAATAAGTTCGACTTGACATCTGAATGTATTTGTTCATATGTCATTCTTTTTGGATATAATTTATACCTATGTATAATAGACTCTACCATCTTATTTATAGGTTTTTCAAGGTAATCTCGGTATATCTTTTCTTTTTTAAAATCATCTTCTTCTTTTAAAAAATCAACTACCGCTTGCTCTTCTACTTTTCCAAAATACGTCTTGGACTTTTTCTTTCTACCTCTTTTTTTTGTTTTTTTTGTGTCTTCTGACACTATTGTTCTTGAGGTGTAAAGCTTATTTCTTCGTCTTTAGTATTTTTATAATGTTCTTTTGCTGAATCAATCCAAAATTTAGCCTCGTCTTGAGTGATAGGATTTTTAGAATTTTTATAGTTCCAAAATATTGAGTTTTCCCTTAAATTTACGTGTTTATATCCTATTTTAGGTATTGTCATCGTTTTAAGACCATTATATACCATCCTTAAAAATAGTTCATATACAAAGGTTAATTTAAAGTTTGTTTTAAAACCTCCAAAATTTATAAATTTATTTTTATTAAAAACTGCACCACTACTTTGGAAATTTTGGAAATTAAGTAACATTTCTTCATTAAGTGTTCCTACTTCATTATTTATGTTTGATGCAAAAGACGCTTCATTTGTAAATCCTACAAAAACCCCTTTATTATCGACATCTGCAACAATAGGCATAAAAATATCAACATCATCATAATAATCCATATATTGTTTAACATTTTTAAACCATATTGAAGAATATTCATCATCAAATTCTAGTATTGAGAAAAAATCACAATTACTTTTATTAACTCCCAGATTTACCTGTGATTGGAAATTAGTGTTACCTTTATTCTCAACAAAAATAACATTTAAATCTTTGGGATAATCATAGTTATTAATTAATTTAACTAAACTCTCTTCTGTACTATGTACAATTAAAAGTTCTTTTACTTTTACTTTTTGATTACTTACCGAACTCACCGCATTTCCAAAAAGTTCTTCGAAATTTTTATGTTTGCTAGATGCTATAGGTAATATAATACTTACATTTAATTTACTCATTTTCTTTAATTTTTTCTAATTGATTTTTAAAATTTTCTTTTCTTTTTTCAGTATAAGATGTGAACGCTTCCACAATATTCTTATTTAATTTATCTTCACTCTGCAATTCTTCAACGGTGTTTTCCATACCTTTATATAAATCATCAGATATTGCATCCTCTAACCAAGATTCTACAAAGTCTGCTATAATATCAACCATATCATTAATGTTATAAGTCCAAATACCGTTTTCTTCTGTCAACCACTTTGGATGTAGATTAGGTATTTTACCTATAACTGGTGTACCACATTTCATAGATTCTAATGGGAAAGTACCATATCCTGATATATCATCTACCCATACAGATAAAAATGAATTATTTAAATCTTCTGAAAATTCCTCTGGAGTTAACCCTCTCATATCTTTAAATGTAAACCATCTAAATTGAGGATATTTTAAATAAAATGTTTTAATTATTTTCATAGTATCCCTTTGGTCTCTAGTATGTATAGATATGATAGGTTTTCTTGGTTTATTTTCATTCTTAAATAATTTATCATCGATATAAGGTTCTATAATATCAAATGAAACATTTCTCATTACTCCACTAATATATTCTTTTTGCTCTTCATTAGTTGTAATACATTTCATAAAACCATAATCTACCCAACTAGCACCAGGTTCTACAGTATCTAAGATGTAATCATAAGCTTGAGCTAAAATAATTTTACCGCAAGTGATACTTTTAACTTGTTCTAAAACATGACCATATATTTCAGGAATTATGATAAAATCTTCTGGTGATATTTCCAGTTCTTGCTTGTTAATACATTTATGTGTAATCTCATCATATTCTTCTCCCATCCAAGAACCTACTTTAGTATAATCTTCTTTTTCGTGGGCAATAACTACATTAAAACCATTATCTTTTAATGTTTTAGCCATTCTATATATGTACATAACACTTCCTTTAGCGTTACCTTTAGTGTCTTGCACAATAAAATAAAATTTATTTTCTCTACTTTCCATTTTAAGGATACTATCCTCAACTTTTTTTAATGTTTCTTTATTCATTATCTAAATTTTTTATTATTTTATACCTAAAAAGTGTGTTAAAAGCAACTCTAAAACCTACACTGCAACTAAAATCTTCAATATTTTTTGTTGAATCGTCTTCATAAACAGGTTCATTAATTAACTTATCCATAAACATCATATATGTATCATATTTAATGATATTCACTTTTTTATCCGCATTTTCATTTTCTTTAGTAGGATTTCCTTCTATTTCAAATAATTCATTTACTCTATCTAAATCTAAGTAGTAAATTTCTCCATTAATTTTAAACATATTATTTATTTTAATTTTTTATAAATTTCAGATTCCTTAAATTCTTTAAGAGAATTGAAAGAATTTTCTATTTTATTTTCTTTATTATATAATTTATTTATTTTAACCATCCCTTTTTCTTTTTCTAATAAATTAGGATTTGCCGTTATAATATAATCATATTCATTAACAATATCATCAACTGTATGGCTAGAATAGAAAGATATATGTTCTACTAAACACCCATATTTAGATAAGAAAAATAAAGTGGCAGGTTTAGTCTTCATTATCCCCTCACATATAATAGTTACTTTATGTTTCTCTCTAAGTTCTTCGTATAATTTATTAAGAGTATCGAATACGTCATTACTAACTGATGGAGCATGACCAAATATTTCCATAGGAAAATCCACATAAAAAAAATCAAATAAATCTTCTTTATTTGGGAATTTGAAGTGTGTTATCAATTCTTTCGAATCAATAGGTAAGTTTAAACCATATTCGAATTTATTGTCATTCTCATTTCCAATGTCATCGTCTATGTAAAATTTTTCGTAAATACCTATAGCTTTACCGTAAGTATCACGTATTACATCATTAACATCTATAGCTATATTCATATAATAGTTTATATAAAAAATAGTTATAGATGTTAACTAGTAAATTAAATAGTTAAAATTTTTCTAGTATTTTAGAAATTAATGGATTTCTAACTATATCTGCTGAATCAAAATTATATATACCAATATCTTTTAAATTTTTTAATTTATTAGTACATATATACAAACCAGTTTTAGTAGAATCTTTAAATCTATCTGATTGTTCTAAATCACCAGATATAAAAAATTTAGAATTAAACCCTATTCTAGTTAATAAAAGTTTCATTTGACCTTCACTAGCGTTTTGAGCTTCTTCAAATATTAATATAGTATTATCTATATTCATACCTCTCATAAAACCTAGTGCCATAGTATCTATAAATTCCTCTTCCATTAATTTTATTCTATTATTCTTACCTATTATTTTATCTATTAAATAATAAGAAGGCATAATATAAGGGTCAATTTTTTCTTTCATATCCCCAGGTAAAGAACCTAATTCTTCTTCAGCTTCAACAGCAGGTCTTACGATGATTATTTTTTCATATGAATTATCCTCATCTTGTAAAAGTTCTATAGCTGTTTTCATAGCCATATAACTTTTACCTACACCTGCAGGTCCAGTACAAATAGTAATTTGATTATCAACCAATATTTCATGATACTCTTTTTGGTGTTCGTTCATGAATTTTCTCTTTGGTTTCTTAATAATAGACCTTATTAAGTCTTTTTTGTTTTTAGCATTACTTTTCTTTGCCATAAAAAATATTTAATTTTATTATAAATATACAAATTTTTATTGTTTTAACGCTAAAAATTAGTTAAAATTTATAACTGTCTGATTTCTAAAATAAAAAAAATTAAATATTTAGACCTTTTTTATAATTAAAACATATTTATTAAAAAACATGAATAGTATGGCAAGAAAAATTAAATTAAGTGAATTAAAAAAAATAGTTAAAGAAATTATAAAAGAGCAAAATGAAGAGCAGGAAGAATTTGTAGCCCATGGTGCTTATACATTAGGTAATTCTGGTGGTTATGAAATAATGTTATCTGATTCTGGTGATGCAGCTAAAGTTAGAGATGCATATGGAAGTGATAATCCTAAAACTTCTGATTGGTTGGAGATTGAATATATTGAGGATGAGGAAACATTAGATTTTGAAGCAGTTATTGACCCTAATGGATATAATATACCCTTAAATCAAGTTNTGAGAATAAATAATTAAAATTAAAATAGTATGTCAAGAAAAATTAAATTAAGTGAATTAAAAAAAATAGTTAAAGAANTTGTAAATGAACAAGTTGAACCTAAAAGTGATGTAAAAAAAACAATTTATTTTGGGTTTAATTACCCTCATGATTTTATTGAACAAATTTTTGGGGAAGGAGATTCTATAGCTAATCATCTAAAAAATAAATTTTTAGATATTTATAAAAGGGAAGGAGCTAAATCAGCTTTTTTCACATTTTATACTGAACTAGACAGTGAGAATCAGAAATTAGTGGATGACTTTATAATTAATAACTATAGAGGTTAAGATTAAAAATAAAAAAAACCGCCAAGTGGCGGTTTTTTAATTTAATTACCTGTAGAACCGAAGCCATTTTCACCCCTATCTTTTTCTTTTATATTATCTTTTTTTATAAAGTCTAACTCATGTCCTTGTATAACCTTACAAAAAACTCCTTGAGCAATTTTATCGCCTTTGTTTATTTTTATCTCCTCATTCGATAAATTGACTAGAATAATTTTAATTTCACCTGTATATGAATTATCCACAGTTCCAGGAGTATTTAAAACAGATAAACCTTTTTTAATTGCTAAACCACTTTTAGGTCTAATTTGTAATTCATATCCTTTAGGTATGTCTATTTTAGTTGTTGTAGATGTCAATTTCCTATCTAAACTACCTAAAACAAAAGTTTCATCACTTCTTAAATCAAACCCTGAATCAGTATTATAAGCATATTCTAAGTTATAATCCGAAACATAATCAACTTTTAATTTTTCGTTATATCCTTCCATAAACTCATTATCTAATTTTTTAATATCTTCATCAGATAAATCAAAAATACTTTGTTTTTCTTTCATATTATTTAAAATTTTTAATTTTATTTAAAAACGTATGTAACCATAAAACATCTTTTTCACAATAATTTTTAATCTCTTCTAAATTACCTTTCCAATAATTTTCGTGTACATTTTCACCTTTAATATCATTATCTTTAGGGTTTTCTAATCCCATAACATTGCTTATACTATCCATAGAACTTAAATCTGACATAAAATTGGCAAATCTCCACACATCTCTACTATCTAATATTTTTAACTCCCAAGGCTTATCTTCAGGTTCTGGTGCATATTTAAAAGGGCTTAACTCGTTAATTAAGAATCTTTTACCTATGTAAGGTATATCAAAATTTTTAATGTTATGACCACACAATTCATATTCTAAATCATAACATCTATTAGCAACTTCTCTAAAATCTGATAATAATTTTTTTTCATCATCACCATAAAAATTTTGTAATTTTACATTATTATTTTTATCCAAAATACCTATCGTAATACAAACTATTTTACCTAGTTCAGGATATAATGGGGCTGATTTTTGATACATCTCATCTAAAGTGAGTGATTCACGTTCTTCTCTTAAATGTTTAGTTATAAAGTCTAATTTGTCATTAAATAGACGAAATAGATTAGGTCTATTTTTTTCTAAATTTTCAAGATTACTTTCGATACCTACAGTTTCTATATCTAAAAATAATAATTTATTTAAATTTTTTTTCGATAACATAATATATATTTTGCACAAATATACTATTTTTTTTTCACAAAAAAAAACTTAGACTACTAATCTAAGTTTTAAAATATTAATTTATATTAAAAAATTATTTTTTACTTTTTTTGACTCCGACAATTTTAGCTTTAAAAATACTATCGTTTATCTTAAATACTAAATTATCATCAGCTTTTTCAAAACCTTCATTTAAATTAGTTTTATTTAATTCTTCTTTTAAAGTATCTCTAACAACGTCTCTAACCATATCTCTAAACTTTGTCATATCAAATCCTTCCATAGTTTGTTTAGGAGGTTCATAGTATGTTTGTTGAGGAGTATGTTCCTTATTATCATATTCTTTCATCAGTCTCTTAGAACCACCCACTAATTGTTTTACTGCACTTCTATCTGAAGTTTGTTTAGGTTTAACTTTACCTTTCATAATATTTTTAATACTATCTGGTAGGTTAGATTTTTCAACTTCTTCTTCAGTAAAAACATCACCATCATTTTTTACATTTTTGGGTATATATTCCTCTTTTATTTTAGGTTTAACTTGGTCATTATTTTGAGGTACGTAATTATTACTTGGTGGTAAGCTTGCATTACCTCTAGGTTTTGTTTCATGCAGTTGCATCATTTTTTTTGCTACTTCTATATCCATATTAATTTAAAATTTTGCTATAGTTATTATATTGGTCATATCTCTATCTCCTTTAGTATTATAACCTGGTCTTTTTTTGTTAAAGGTAGCGTTTTGAACATCAAAAGTCAATATTTTATCAATTCTAAATGTTCTCCAACCAGGTTTAGGAGTGTTTTTAGTAACATAACTTAAACTTTTACCTGCAACTTGATATGCTCTTATTATCATATTACCAGATTTAGAACGACCAAAAGCTACAGGTTCTATTTTTCTAAAACCTTTACCTTCTGGTTCTTCAGAATCATATTTAATAACAACAATCCTTTTTTCGTTTATGCTTCTAATAACTTCCTCTTTATTAGCATTTTCAACCAATAATTCATTATATAAGTTAATTAATTTCATACTATTCTTCAACTATATTATATGGTGTATCCCTACCATACCTATTTTTAGCTTTTAATTCATTCCTTTTAGCAATCTCTTCAGCCGTTCCAATATCAAGATTGTTAGTATCTAAATAACCTTCAGACCCTCTACCTATTGCAGTATCATTAGATTGTGCATTAGGGTGGTTAGAAGAATATTTATCTTCACTATTATAATTATTCATATTTAATAGTTTATCTCTTTGTTCTTTAGATGAACTACTTAGTTCATTATCCACATTTGGTGTATTTATAGTGTTCGCCATAATCAATAATTTATTATATCTTTTATTCTTTTAATTTCTTCGGTATATGTATCATATTTTTTCATACCTTTTTCATGTTTATCTCCTGGGTTAATAACTGGCCCATCTTTTTCATGGTTTTTAATATATTGGTTATCCATACCTACTTCAGACTTAACTTTTTTACCTCTCTTTATTTCACCTCTCCAAATACCTAAAACATAGTTACACCATTGTTTCATTCTTTCGCCTCCATTGAGAGTATAAGATATTTTATTGTCTTTTTTGCTGTTATTGTCAAACCAATTTTTTAATCTCTTTAATTGTTGATAATTTATATAACCTTTTTCTCTCAAATCTTCATTTCTTTTATAACCTTCAGTATTCGAATTAGCTACCACACCTCTATAACACTTGTCTAAATGTTTTATTAAAGTTTTAGGTATTTTAGCTTTTTTGTTATATAATTTACTATTCATGTTTTTTATAAAAATTTAGAAAATTTATCTGAATTATCTAATATTTTAGATAATTTACTTTTATTACTCATTATAAAATCACATAATTTACTAGCCTTACCATCTTCTTTTTCAATTTCCAAACAAATTTTAAGACATTCGTCTTTATCTTCACTGTTATCATCTGAATCAACTAGTTCATTTTTGTCAGTTTTTTTAACTAAAGAATCTACTAATTGAGTAAATTCCTCTTTGGTCATAATATTTTTTTCATTCAATCTAGATTTATCTATGAAATCTTTTTCCTTTTTATGTTCGGAATCGTCAGTTAAATCCACATCTTTACCAAATTCTTTAGCTCTATCAACAGCTTTAAATTCGTCCATACCTAAGACATTTATAAAATAATCTATAGTTTCTTCAGCATTCATCTCTTTAGTTTCTTCATATCCGTATGCGTCAGACATATCTACCTCAGAAACTTCTTTTTTATTTTCATAATATACCCTAAAACCTCTAGCCAACGGGTCTTGAGTTATTTTAGTTCTCTTAACTACCTGGTCAGTAGTACTTTTAGATGTTATATTAGGATTTATTTCTGATTTATTTATTTTTGAATCTTGCCAACTACCATCAGCATTTACGAATTCACCTAACTCTTCAGTATTAACTAATTTTTCAAATTCTTTGTGAGTTTTACAAGGCATAAATTTTTTACCATGTTTATGACAACCTTCACATCCTATTTTTTTTGCAACTATATTAGCAATCTTTTCATTATCGTATAAGTACTTTTCCATGTAAGACTTTTTAATATAAATATTGGTAAATAATTATTTGTCCAATATTTATAAAAAAATAGTTACAGTGAAGCAGAATTATCTACATAGAGAGTTTCAGTTAGAAAAAAATATAAAAATTAATAATTTATATGACATATCTTTATTCCATGGGGATAATTATGATTTAGAAATTGTTAATTCAGATAAAGAAATAAATTCTAATGTTATTGTTGATTTAGATTTATCTAATAGTGATGTGTCTGAACAATTTTTAGGCGATTCTGATAATAGAACTATAATTAATAATATATTTTCACAAAAATGTGTAGATGATTGTTCAGAACCTATAAAACTAGATAATGCTTATAAAACTTTTTCGGATGTGGGGCTAGTTGATAATATTGAGGATGAAATTTTTATAGATTATAATATAGTAGATAACGAAAAATTCAATCCTTTATATTTTGATTGTAGGTATAAAATGAATTCTATTAATAGTTCAGAAGAAATTAGTGTCTACAATTATAATATAAACGGTTTAATAGATAATGAAATTGGATATATTGAAAAACTTGAGGGTGGGTTTTATCAAGGTTTTTATGCCTTAGAAGGTTATGATTATGAAGTTTTACCTAAAAGATTTAATAGAGGTTTTACTGTTGAGATGTTTTTAAAACCTGATTTAGACCCTGACATTACTAATACTATCAATAATTTACATGTAGATAATTTAAATACTTTTTTTTATATGGGTACTAGAGCTGAAAATAAATTTAATGAAGAATATGATTCTAAATTAGATATATTTTCAAATGCGTTTTCAGTTAAATTTAAAGGAGATTTAACTAACCCTTATTTATGTGTTAGATATCTTAAATATGAAGGAGATTGTATAAAAGATGAAAACTGTGAAGATGAATCTATTTCATATGAAGAAGAATTTAACTATTATGAAAAATGTGGGAATAAAGGTATATATGATGTTTGTGATGGTATAGATGAGGAGAAATGGGTTAAAATTGATATTGTTTTTTATAGAGAAACTTATTTAGAAGATTGTGATTTATATAATTATGGAGGTGTAAATGATATAATTAATGAAGAATATACGGATGCTATAGATTTTATTGAGAATAAAGATAGTGGTATAACAAAAACAATTGAATTAAATAAAAAGTGGGTTAGAGAAAAGGATAAAAGAAATGGTAAATTAATTATATATGTGAATGGTAATCAATATATGATTATTGATGATTTTGAGGAAATAATACCTAGAGAATTAAATGTTGATAAAGATGAACAAATAGGCGTACCTTTTAATATCAGTTTTGGAGGTGGGACTACTTCATTATTAAATAACTGGGATATTATTAATTGGGAAAAAAATTACAACTTAACTTACCAATACAACCCTAACATGTTGTTAGAAAAATATTTTTGCGGTAGTTTTATGGGTGAAATATCTAGAATGGTTATACATGATGAACCTATGAATTATGCTCAACTCAAACATAATTTTAGAATTAATAAAAATAAATATGGATTATTAGATTATAATTGTCCGAAATGTTAATATGAAAATAAAACAATACTCGAATCTACCTAAAATAAGTTTTTATGTTGAAGATATTAATGAATATATAATATCTTTTAGTAAGGACGATTATTTAATATATAAAGAAAATGTGCAGTCTAAAATAATAGATTATAAAATACCTGATTTTATTAATGAAAATGTAGGTAAATATAAATTAACTATTGAAACTAAATATAAAGTTTATTATGGTGAGTTAGAAGTATTACCTACTAATATAAATAAAAATTTAGTTAATAAAGAATGTGCTAATTGTTTAATAACTATAAATAATGAATAATTTAAAAAACAAATCAAGTTTAATATTAACACCTAATGCTTATAAGGAGGGTACTCTATTTAATTATAAACCATTGGGTACAGATTTCACATTTCAAAGAAATACAACAGCAACAAGAATAAATAAAGAAGGTTTAATTGAAGTTGTAGATAATAATATACCAAGATTAGA
>SL_7KL_010_BRINEDRAFT_10000208_pt1 | contig 26587 bp, 26 predicted proteins | sample SodLak_010_BRINE_FD_10663 | JGI IMG/M metagenome (IMG submission 10663)
GCAGAGGCCATCACGATTTCACGCTGCAACAGCGTTACCGAAACCACGATCACGCAAAACATCACAAAACGCGCACGGTTATAAGGTTTTGCATCCCGAAACTCGATCAATCCCGGATAAGCGGCGGAATATTCCGTAACGACCACAAACGCGGCCAAAAGGGCCAGAAAAGTCACCCCCTGCGAAACATCCTGAGAGATTTCAGGCAGAAGCAGCGCGGGGCACAGGAAAACGAACGCAACAAGAAAGCCACGCAGAATTATCTGTGCGACATGCGAAACGGATACTCGATTGCCTCTTTTATGGGCCATGGTTTCAGCAGGTCCAGGCTTTTTTGTTTTCATGGATCGCGACCATTGTGGCAACGATCGCCTTATTGTTGACACAATCCTGCCCACTTTCGCTCATCCTCGCAATGGTTTTTGCAGGATCACCCAAGCCCGAGGCAATTTCGAGGAGAAACTGTCGCGTCTTTGCATCAAATTGAAGGAAAGAATGTGGCACCCCTTAGGGATGCCACATAAAATGACGCGATTTCAAAGGTTACACCCAGGGCCGCGCCTGCGTGGCCTGCGCTTCAAATGTATCAATTGCAGAGACTTTCGCCAGCGTCAGCGCAATATCATCCAACCCGTTAAGCAAGCAATGCTTCTTGAACGGATCGATATCGAAATGAAACTCTTGTCCGTCAGAGCTGGTCACGGTCTGCGCTTCAAGATCGACCGCGATGCGGGCATTCGCGCCCTTGCCTGCGTCATCCATCAGGATATCGACCTGATCCTGCGGCAGCACAATCGGCAACATGCCGTTTTTGAAGCAGTTGCCATAGAAAATATCGGCAAAACTGGTCGAGATGACGACACGAATGCCAAAATCTGCGAGCGCCCAAGGCGCATGTTCGCGTGACGAGCCGCACCCGAAATTGCCCCCCGCCACAAGAATCTGCGCATTGCGATATGCGGGCTGATTGAGAACGAAATCCGGGATTTCGTTGCCATTATCGTCGAAGCGCATCTCGTCAAACAGGTTCTTGCCCAATCCCGACCGCAGGATGGTTTTTAGGAACTGCTTGGGGATGATCATGTCCGTGTCAATATTGACCAAGGGCATTGGGGCTGCAACGCCCGTAAGTGTCGTGAACTTGTCCATTCTATCTCTCCTGACCAGAGCGCCGGGGCTTTGCCCCGGACCCCAGAGTATTTGCAGCAAGAAAATCAGGCAGGTTGTGCCATCATCTCGCGGATATCGGTCAAACGGCCTGTGATCGCAGCGGCGGCAGCCATAGCGGGCGACATCAGATGTGTGCGCCCCCCGCGCCCCTGACGCCCCTCGAAATTGCGATTCGATGTCGCGGCGCACCGCTCGCCCGGTGACAACTGGTCGGGGTTCATGGCAAGGCACATAGAGCAGCCCGCAAGCCGCCACTCGAAGCCGGCATCAAGGAATATCTGCGCCAGCCCCTCTTCTTCGGCCTGTGCGCGCACAAGACCCGATCCGGGCACGACCATGGCGCGCAGGCCGGGCTTGATTTTCTGGCCTTTCAGAATCGCTGCCGCTGCGCGCAGGTCTTCGATCCGGCCATTGGTGCACGACCCGATAAAGACAGTATCAATCTCGATATCGGTCAGTTTTTGTCCCGGCTTCAGGCCCATGTAGTCCAGAGCGCGGCGCACACCGTCGACCTTTCCGCCAGAAAAGCTATCGGGATCAGGGACTTCGGATGTGATGGGCAACACATCTTCGGGTGAGGTGCCCCAAGTAACGACCGGAGCAATTTCTTCACCTTTGAGGGTGATTACCTTGTCCCAATGCGCATCGGGGTCGGATTTCAGGGTTTTCCACCATGCCAGGGCGGCATCCCATTGCGCGCCTTTGGGGGCATGGGGGCGCCCTTTTACATACTGAAAGGTTTTTTCATCAGGCGCAATAAGCCCTGCGCGCGCACCGCCCTCGATGGCCATGTTGCACACGGTCATGCGCCCTTCCATCGACAATTCCTCGATGGCCTGTCCGCAATATTCGATCACATAGCCAGTGCCGCCCGCAGTGCCGGTGACGCCGATCACCGACAGCGTGATGTCCTTGGCGGTGACTCCGGGCAAAAGCGAGCCTGTAATCTCGACCTTCATGTTCTTGGACTTTTGCTGGATCAGCGTTTGCGTGGCCAGAACATGCTCGACCTCTGATGTGCCGATTCCGTGGGCCAGCGCACCGAAAGCGCCATGTGTGGCTGTGTGGCTGTCGCCACAAACCACGGTCATGCCGGGCAGGGTCCAACCCTGTTCCGGGCCAACAATATGCACGATGCCCTGACGAATATCATTGACCGGGTAGTAATTGACGCCGAAATCACGGGCATTGCGGTCGAGCGCGTCAACCTGAATGCGCGATTCCTCGTTCTTGATGCCTTGCTCGCGGTCAGGCGTGGTGGGCACGTTGTGATCGGGCACCGCGATTGTCTTTTCAGGTGCGCGCACACGGCGACCCGCCATGCGCAGCCCTTCAAAGGCTTGCGGGCTGGTCACTTCGTGGACAAGGTGGCGGTCGATATACAGAAGGCAGGTGCCATCTGCATCGTCATGGACAACATGAGCGTCCCAGATTTTATCATACAGGGTCTTGGGCATGGCGATCTCTCTCTCGGATGGGAAGAAGCTTTACTAACGGAATGAATGGCCCTTGGGCCGGAATCCGGGATCAGGCGAGTCGTGCAAGCACAGACCGGGTGTCACCTTCAAAGCGCTGTGGCAGGCGCGCGTGGTCTGACATGTCAAAAAAACGTTTCATGGGCTGGTAAATACGCCCGAATCAGCATTATGGCAACGGTAGAAGATTCGGCATCTCAAGATGCATAAACTTTNGCTTCACCATACTGCGAAGTCTTGCATGCGATTATTGAGAAGTTGCCCCGTCGATGTTATATTACATCACCAACCCGCTTTACAGGAGGACAGGTCTCTGTCTTACACTGACATGACCGCCATTGCGGCCCGCCCGGCCAACCCTTCCGCACACACTCTTAGCAGTGACGCGATACTGGAGTTGGTTTTGACCTCGCTTGACGATGACAAGGCCGAAGACATCCTCACCATTGATTTGCGTGGAAGGACAGCCATTGCTGACCATATGGTCATTTGCTCGGGGCGTTCCACCCGGCAGGTGGCCGCCTTGGCGCAAAAGCTGCTCGACCGGTTGAAGGAAACCTTTCGCCTGTCCGCGCGCTGCGAAGGCAAGGATGTCGGCGACTGGGTTCTGATTGATGCAGGCGATGTCGTCATTCACATCTTCCGCCCGGAAGTGCGCGAGTTCTACCAGCTTGAAAAGATGTGGCAGGACACAGGCAACAAACCTGTGGCCTGATGCGGCTGCATATCTGCGCGATCGGGCGCATCCGCAAAGGGCCGGAGCGCGCGCTGATCGACGATTACATCACGCGGTTTGATCGAACAGGGCGCGCATTGTCGCTTGGCCCTTGCCTTGAACATGAGATTGACGACCGCAAGGCGGTGACGTCTGCCGACGAAGCGCGCCTGCTGGACCGCGCGCTGCCAACCGGCAGCACCGTCATCGCGCTGGATGAACGCGGAGAGATGCTGGATTCGCGCAGCTTTGCGCAATTTCTGGCCGGGCAGCGCGATGGCGGGACAAGTGATCTGGCTTTTGTGATTGGCGGTGCGGATGGGTTGGACCCGTCGATTCGGGACCGCGCGCACAAGCTGGTGTCCTTTGGCCGGATGGTCTGGCCGCATATGCTGGCGCGGGTTATGCTGTGCGAACAAATCTATCGCGCATCCACAATTCTGGCGGGTGGTCCCTATCACCGCGACTGATCTGCGCCTGCCCGTGTCAGACGGGCGCGGGCTTACCAGTCATCGGCGGAACGCGCGCCAAATGTCTCGACCAGAAAATCAATTAGTGCACGCGCCTTTGGCTGGGTGTAGCGCCCTGCCGGATAGACCGCGTGCAGGCTTTGCACATCGCGTGGCAGGTCAGGAATCACATCCTCGACCAGACCGGCCTTCATCGCGGGCGCATAGAGAAAGCTTGGCAGATAGGCGATGCCCAGTCCGTTTATGGCCGCTGTCAGCAAAGACTGCCCGTCATTGACCGAGAACCAAGAGGCAGAGCGCACTTGGCGCACTTCGCCCGACGGAGCCGCGATCCGCCAAACCGAACTGGCTGCATTATGCGAATAATACAGCAAACGATGGTCATTCAGGTCGTCAATCCGCGTCGGGCGGCCTTGCTTGGCCAGATAGGCGGGCGCGGCGATCAGCCGTTGCGTGGCTTCGCAGATCTTGCGCGCACGCAGGCTGCTGTCATCCATCTCGCCCATGCGGATGGCCAGATCGAACCCTTCCGAGATCAACTCGACATAACGGTTCTTCAGCACCATGTTGACCGACACATCGGGATAGCGGTTCAGGAAATCCCCCAAGACGGGCGACAAATGCGTTGCACCAAAATCTGTCGGAACCGCAATACGCAAGATGCCAGAGGGCGCGGATTGCATCGACGTGACCAGATTATCCGCATCGCCTGCGTCATTGAGCACGCGCCGCGCGCGGTCATAATAGGCCAATCCGATATCGGTGGGGCTGACACGGCGGGTCGTGCGGTTCAGCAATCGCGCGCCCAGACGGGTTTCCAGTGACGAGACATGCTTGGAGACTGCGGATTTGGAAATGCCCATTTTGCGCGCCGCATCTGTAAACCCGCCTTGGTCCACAACCGTGGCAAAAGCTTCCATTTCGGTCAATCTGTCCATGAGTACGCCCTGCAAAATTCAGAATTTCCAAATGTTACTGTCCAATGCAATTTGGGCAAGAATGCGGTCACAGCGGGTCAGCACTGCGACAATCTTTAGTTTTGTACAAAATTTATGAAGGTTTTGGCAACAGACGGGCGTGGCGAGCGGGCGCAACTGCGGCGGCGTTACAGCCCGAAACTTGTGAAGGGGATGTAGCGCACCAATGCTCCGGGCCGGATCGAGGCGGCCTCGTCGGGCAATTCGACCAGCCCCTCGGCCCAGCTTAAACCGCTGATCCGGCCGGACCCTTCGGATGCAAACACCTCGACCCGGCCTGCCACATCCAGCCGCGCGCGCAAGTATTCGCGCCGCCCCGGTTTCTTGGATTTGGTGAAAGCGGCCTCAACCATGAAACCTTGCGGTGATTGCCACCCACAGCCCGCCATCAACGACAGGGCCGGGCGGCCAAAGATCAATGTGCAGACAAAGGCCGCAACCGGATTGCCCGGCAGGCCCAGAACCGGCACGCCCTGCCACAGTGCCAATGCCAGCGGACGACCCGGTTTCAGCGCAATGCGCCAACTGCTCAGCGTGCCCGCCTCGCGCAGCAGGCGCGAGACATGGTCCTCATCCCCCGCCGATGCCCCTCCAGAGGTCAGAATCACATCGCAGTCCCGCGCGCCCTCATCCAGCGCAGTGGCAATACGTGCGGGATCATCCGGGATGTGGCCCAAATCAACCGGCACATGCCCCCATTTGCGCGCAATCTCCAGCAACATGGGGCGGTTCGCGTCGAAAATCTGATGCGGTTGCGCCGTTGCATCGGGGTCGGCCAGCAATTCATCCCCCGTTGACAGCACCCCCACCCGCAAGCGCCGATGCACCGGCACATGGCCAACACCAAGTGCAGAGGCCAGCGCCAGATCAGCGGGCGTCAGCACACGACCCTTTGGCAGGAAGGACGCACCCGCGCCAACATCTTCGCCTGCTTTGCGCGTGTTGATGCGCGGCTTGATCGGCCCGTCAAAGGCCACGCGCGCGCCGTCGCTGGCACAATCTTCTTCCAGAACGACCGTATCCACCCCTTCGGGCAGAATGGCCCCGGTCAATATGCGGATGGCATGCCCATGTGGCACAGCACCGCCAAACGGCTGCCCCGCCGCTGCGCGCCCCGCCACAAGCGGCAAAGTATAAGGGCCATCCGCCTGCAACGTCCCCTGCATGAATCCATACCCGTCCACTGCGGAATTTGCGGCGGGTGGATTTGCACGCCGCGCCACAAGGTCTTGCGCCAGCACACGCCCGCCCGCCTGACGCACAGTGACATCCTCTGCCCCTGTCAGCGGATGCAATGCATCGCGCAGCCGTTCAAGGGCTGTATCCACAGGCACCCAATCCACGCCCTGCGGCATGGCAAAACAATCATTGCGCAATCGGGGCGGGGTTAGGGTGGCTTGCTCCAGCATGGCCAGCAGATGCGCCCCGTGCCCTGCGCCCAAAATCCAGCCTTCTTCGCGCAAAACATCCAAGGGCGCTGGCGCGGCGGTCAACTGCCCCATATCCGCGCGGTTAAACGCCAGCGCCAGCAGGTCCACTTGGGCTGCATCCTTGCAAGGATAGCCCTGCGCCAGCCGCACCGCCGGATCAATCAGCGACAGATAGGTTTCCGCCAGAACGATGGGCGCCTCGGCCCCTTCCATCGGCCAGACCGACAGCGCATCGCCAAATTCATGGCGCAACGCGGCCAGATGCGCCTGCCCGAGCAGGCTTTGCGACCCGACTGAGCCGGTGGTGTATAATTTCCACATCGGGTGCGCGCCCGAACACAGTGCTTCGGTCGCGCGCAACTCGGCCAGCCCATGCCCCTCGCGCAAACTGCCCTTGGCAGGCAGATCAGGCAGATCGCGGCCATTGGGCCTGCCCCAGAAGGGGCCGATACCGGGAAACTGGCGGTTGATCTCGGCGGCCACCTCGAAACGGTTATTGCCGTTGCGCGCGTCATCGGTGATGCGCGCGGCCAGCCAGTCCCAGACAGCCAGCGCGTCACGCTGGCCCGTCAGATGCCCCGCAAACCCGCGCGGAAACCCGAAGCCGATATCAAAGGCAATAAGCATCCGCTGTCCGGCTTGTAGCACCGCTGCAATCTCAGTGCGCAGGGCTTCCATACTCTCAAGGCGTGTTGCGATATTTTGCGGCGGGCCGCTGCCCGCGCCTGCGCGCCCGATCCAGATGGAATCTGCGCCCAATTTCGGTGTGGCATTGGCCGACCAGTCCACCACCACAACGCGGTCAAACCGGCTCATGCCTGCACCCCCAGATCACGCAGGATGAAATCGGCAATGGCGCTGGTGTCATCCAGATGCAGCACAGGCTGCGCCAACCCTTGCAGCGCGACATCTGACGCCACGGCGCGAATGGTCGGATTGTCGCGCGCCAACAGATCACGGCCCGCCTCGCTGCGATAGGCCTCGATCTTGGGGTGATCGGCGCGCTTATACCCCTCGATCAGAACCAGATCGACAGGCGACAGGCGGGTCAGCAGTTCTGCCAGCATCGGCTCTGGCTGATCGCGCAATTCGTGCATCACCGCCCAGCGCCGGGGCGAGGATAAAACCACCTCGCGCGCACCTGCCACGCGGTGACGATAGGAATCGCGGCCCGGATGGTCGATTTCGGTGTCATGATGCGCGTGCTTCACGGTCGAGACTGTCAGTCCGCGAGCCACCATCTCGGCCACCAGCCGTTCCATCAGCCCAGTCTTGCCGGTATTCTTCCAGCCCGTCACGCCGTATAGGTTCATGCCTGCCTCACCAGAGTTTCGGCAATCTCGATATCCTGCGGTGTGTTGATGTTGAAGAAGGGATCGAACGGCACGGTGTCGAATTCTGCCGTGCCTGCACCGTGTTGGTCTGTCCACAAAACGACCTTGCGCAAGCCGCCCGTCAGGGCCGCACGCAAATCCTCGCGCAGCGCGACAGGCCACAGGCCAAAGGTCGGATGCCGCCACAGCTTGTCCCCCTCACGCGTCGCGGCCAGCGCCAGCCCGGTTGGGCCTGCCGCCACCTGCAACCGCGCCACCAGGTCGCGGGGGAAAAACGGGGTGTCCGCCGCGACCGTGACAATCGACGCGGCCCCCTGCCCTGCCGCCCAATCCAACCCCGCCAGCACACCGGCCAAAGGGCCGGGCCAATCCGGCAGGGAATCAGCCAGAACCGGCAGGCCGAACGCGTCAAATCGCGCGGGCGCGCCATTGGCATTCAGCGCGATCTGCCCCACTTGCGGGGCCAGCCTGTCAAGGACATGGTCCAGCAAGCGCTTGCCCGCCACAACCCGCAAGCCCTTGTCACCCCCCCCCATGCGCGTGGCTTGCCCGCCCGCCAGAATAACACCCAAAGGCGCGTTCATGCCGCACCCCCCTTGCGGCGATGCTTGCGGTCTTCATCGGGCACAGCGGCGACATCGGCATCGCGGATAAGCCGCTCCTCGCCCGACAGGCAGATAAAGCGCTGCCCGCGCATCCGCCCGATCAGTGTCAGCCCGACTTGCTGGGCAATCTCGACCCCCCAAGCGGTGAAACCAGACCGCGACGCCAACACTGGAATGCCCATCTGCGCGGTCTTTATCACCATCTCGGATGTCAGCCGCCCCGTGGTATACAGGATCTTGTCGGCGCCGCTGACACCATGCTTCAACATCCAGCCGGATATCTTGTCCACAGCGTTGTGGCGGCCCACATCTTCCATATAGACCAGAATCTCGCCTTGCTGGCACAACACGGTGCCATGAATGGCCCCCGCTTCCAGATAGAGCGACGGCAAGGTATTGATCTCTTTCGCCAGCGCATACAGCCAGCTTGTGCGGATTTCGGCAGGCGGCAAGGTCAGCCCCTCCAGCCCCTCCATCATGTCACCAAAGACAGTGCCCACGGCGCAGCCCGACGTGCGGGTTTTCTTCTTTACCTTTTCTTCATAGCTGGTCTGGCGCGTGGTTCGGACGATCACCACTTCCAGATCATCGTCATAATCGACCGCCGTGATTTCATCATCATCGCGCAACATGCCCTGATTGCGCAGGAATCCCATTGCCAGATATTCGGGGTAATCGCCAATCGTCATGGCAGTGACGATTTCCTGCGCATTCAGGAAAATCGTCAGGGGGCGTTCCTCGACCACACGGATATGCTGCAACTGACCAGTATGGTCATGTCCTGCAACCGCGCGTGTCAGGCGCGGATTGGTGGGGTCGGGAAAATGCCGGGGGGGGTGGGGCATTGTTATCTGGTCCTGCCGCTTGTTTCAGACTAGATGGCATATAACATGTGCATAGGAAAAGGGCAGGGCCATGTTGGGATATGTCACGGCAGAGGGGCGCGGCGCAGCAGACAAATTGCTGGCCGAACTGGCAGACAGCCTGCATGCACGCGGCTGGCCGCTGGCAGGCGTGGTGCAGATAAACCGTGAAACGCGGCCAGACAGGCATTGCGACATGGACCTGTGCGTGTTGGGCCATGACAATTCGCTGCGCATCAGCCAAGACCTTGGCCCCCATTCGAGAGGGTGCCGACTGGACCCTATCGGGCTGGAGAACGCCGTCGGTCTGGTCGAGGCCGATCTGGACCGCCGCCCCGCCCTGCTGCTTATCAACAAATTCGGCAAATCCGAAGTTGAGGGCCGCGGGTTTCGCGCAGTGATCGGCAAGGCTTTGTCAGAGGGCATTCCGGTCCTGACATCGGTCAATCGCAACAATCTGGACGGGTTTTTGGCCTATAGCGCCGATATGGCGCAGGCCATCGCGCCCAGCCATGACGCGCTTTTGGCATGGTGTGAGCAAACCTGCACAGCACATCTGGCCTGATACAGAAACAAACGATACGGCATTTATAAATCCGCAGAATTTTCTCGCTTCCCGCACCTGTGCCTATCTTGCAACAGGCATGTTGCCTTCCCACATAGGTTTCAAGGCCCATCGGGGGCTGCGCTGCTTGGCAGGCAACCTTCACATTCCGGGCGCTTATAGAGGAGAAGACAGTTATGAATTTGGAGAAATTCACCGAACGCGCGCGCGGTTTTCTGCAAGCCGCCCAGACCATCGCCCTGCGCGAGGATCACCAGCGCCTTGTGCCTTCGCATCTGCTGAAAGCCCTGCTGGATGACGATCAGGGCATGGCCGCCAATCTGATCAAACGCGCTGGTGGTGCGCCGGATCGTGTGGCGCAGGCCAATGACATTGCTTTGGCCAAAATCCCCAAGGTTTCAGGTGGCGAGGGGCAGATTTACATGGACCCGCAGACCGCCAAGGTCGTCGATCAGGCCGAGCAGATCGCCAAAAAAGCGGGCGACAGCTTTGTCACTGTGGAACGCCTGCTGACGGCACTTGCGCTGGTGAAATCTGACGCCAAGGCCGCGCTGGATGCAGGGGCCGTGACCGCGCAAAACCTGAACGCCGCAATCAACGACCTGCGCAAAGGGCGTACTGCCGACAGTGCGTCGGCGGAAGAAGGGTATGACGCGCTCAAGAAATATGCCCGCGACCTGACGCAGGCCGCGCGCGAGGGCAAGATCGACCCGATTATTGGCCGCGATGAGGAAATCCGCCGCACAATGCAGGTGCTTTCGCGCCGCACCAAGAACAACCCGGTGCTGATTGGTGAGCCGGGTGTGGGCAAGACGGCCATTGCCGAAGGCCTTGCCCTGCGCATCATCAATGGCGATGTGCCCGAATCCCTGCGCGACAAAAAACTGATGGCGCTGGATATGGGCGCTTTGATTGCGGGCGCGAAATATCGGGGCGAGTTTGAAGAACGGCTGAAAGCCATCCTGTCCGAAGTCACCTCTGCCGATGGCGAGATCATCCTGTTCATCGACGAGATGCACACGCTTGTCGGTGCTGGCAAATCCGAAGGTGCGATGGATGCCGCGAACCTGATCAAACCAGCTCTTGCGCGAGGGGAGTTGCATTGTGTCGGCGCCACCACGCTGGACGAATACCGCAAACATGTCGAAAAGGACGCGGCATTGGCGCGGCGCTTTCAGCCTGTAATGGTTGAAGAACCGACTGTTGAAGACACCATCTCGATCCTGCGCGGGATCAAGGAAAAATACGAGCTGCACCACGGTGTGCGCATTTCCGACACAGCCCTTGTGGCGGCGGCAACCCTGTCGCACCGCTATATCACGGACCGGTTTTTGCCCGACAAGGCCATCGACCTGATGGACGAAGCGGCAAGCCGCCTGCGCATGGAAGTGGACAGCAAGCCAGAGGAACTGGACGCGCTGGACCGCGACATCCTGCAAAAGCAGATCGAGGCTGAGGCCCTGCGCAAGGAAGATGACGCCGCCAGCAAGGACCGCCTGACCACGCTGGAAAAGGAATTGTCCGAGTTGATGCAGCGCAGCGCTGAAATGACTACCTCATGGCAGTCCGAGCGCGACAAGCTGGAAGCCGCCCGCCAGATCAAGGAAGAACTGGACCGTGCGCGCATCGATCTGGAAACCGCCAAGCGGCAAGGCGATTTTGCCAATGCAGGCCGTTTGCAATATGGCGAGATCCCGGAACTGGAGCGCAAACTGGCCGAGGCCGAAACGCGCGAGGCCCAGAAACTGGTCGCGGACGCCGTCCGGCCAGAGCAGATCGCCGAAGTGGTGGAACGCTGGACCGGCATTCCCACCTCGAAAATGCTGGAAGGCGAGCGCGAGAAGCTGTTGCGCATGGAAGACGAGTTGCACAAGCGCGTGGTCGGTCAGGATGAGGCAATCCACGCAGTCGCCAATGCCGTGCGCCGGGCCCGCGCGGGGCTGAACGATGAAAACCGCCCCCTTGGCAGTTTCCTGTTCCTTGGCCCAACAGGTGTGGGCAAAACCGAACTGACCAAGGCGGTGGCGCAGTATCTGTTTGACGACGATCAGGCGATGGTGCGCATCGACATGTCGGAATTCATGGAGAAACACTCGGTCGCGCGTCTGATCGGGGCCCCTCCGGGCTATGTGGGTTATGAGGAGGGCGGGGTTCTGACCGAGGCCGTGCGCCGCCGCCCCTATCAGGTAGTGCTGTTCGATGAGGTGAGAAGGCCCATCCAGAGGTGTTCAACGTGCTGTTGCAGGTGCTTGATGACGGGCAGTTGACCGACAGCCATGGCCGCCGCGTGGATTTCAAGCAAACGCTGATCATCCTGACCTCGAACCTTGGCAGCCATGCCCTCAGCCAGATGGCCGAAGGTGCGGACCGCGCATCGGTCAAGGCCGAGGTGATGGACGCCGTGCGCGCCCATTTCCGGCCTGAATTCCTGAACCGGCTGGATGAAACGGTGATCTTCGACCGCCTGTCGCGCAAGGATATGGATGCGATTGTCGATATCCAGATGGCGCGGCTGCTCAAGCGGCTGCTGGCGCGCAAGATCACGCTGGAGATGGACGATGCCGCCCGCACATGGATGGCCGACAAGGGCTATGACCCGGTCTACGGCGCACGCCCCCTGAAACGGGTGATCCAGCGCTACCTGCAAGACCCGCTGGCGCAGATGCTGCTTTCGGGCACAGTTCTGGACGGCGCAAACGTCACCGTGACCGCCGGGGCCGATGGCCTGATTGTTGGCGATCAGACTGTGGGTGACGATGACGCCCCGCGCATGAAGCTGGTACATTAAGGCGCTGCGCGGCCATTCCAAGCACCCTGACCCCGGCCTGCGCGCCGGGGTCTTTTTGTGACAAGGCAGCTCTGCGGGGTTTGGGAAAGATTTCCGGCCCATAACGCGAAGCGCCATAGTCTTGCCGGAAATACCTTTTACCAAAATGGCAACACACCCGATGGGGTCAGGGTGGTACTTTGCGAATGAACGGCCGAGGGATAGATGCGCATTCCACTGATATTATTGGCGCTTTCCGCAATGATCTGCGCAGTTGGCGTGGTCGTTCCGGGTTATGCGGATGCGCTTTTTCTTGGCCTGATAACAGGTGCCGCTGCACTGTTCCTGACCGTGCAGACGCTGTTGCGCAGGCGCGCACGGGCCACGGCCCCTTCGATCTTGCTGGATGGGTCCAATGTCATGCACTGGAATAACGGCCAACCCAGCCTTGACCCTGTGCGCGAGGTGCTGACGCATCTCAGGCAACAGGGTTACTTGCCCGGTGTCGTGTTTGACGCGAATGCTGGCTACAAATTGGAAGGGCGCTACCGCAACCACAGGGAAATGGCGCAACAGCTTGGGCTTTCGCCCGACTATGTGTTGGTTGTGGGCAAGGGCGTGCCCGCTGATAGGTTCATCTTGCAATTCGCACAGGACCATGACGCGCGCGTTGTCACCAATGACCGCTTCCGCGACTGGGCGGCACAATTCCCGGATGTGAGCAAGCCGGGCTATCTGGTCTCGGGCGCTTATCGCGGCGGGGCATTGACGCTGAATCTGTGACTGACCTCTCAGTGAAAATCGCGGCTGGGGAAAAGCTGTTTTGCCTGCTCGCGCGGGTGGCGCACGGATTGGGGCTGGCGGGTCGGCACCGGTCGGCGCGCCTCATCGCCGCGCCCGGATGTCGGATCGATCACCCCGCGCCCCATTTCGCCCAGCAGGGCCGAGCAATCCTCGACTTTTTCTGCAATCACATGGATCACAACCCCCTCTCGCTGCACGCGGCCTGTCACCCGCAGCAACCGCCCCCCAAGGACCGCGCGGCGAAACTGCTCATAGATTTTCGGCCAGACGACAATATTGCTGACGCCGGTTTCATCCTCCAATGTAATGAAAATCACCCCCGAGGCTGTGCCGGGGCGCTGGCGTGTGATGACCAGCCCACAGACCGAAACCCGCCCGCGCGCCTGCATCAGTTCGTGATGCGGGGTCAATCCGGGCAGGCTTGGGCGCAACAACTCCATCGGGTGGGCGCGCAAGCTCAGGCGCAGCGACAGATAGTCTTCGACCACAGCTTCGCCCAGTGACAGCGCGGGCAGGGTGACAGGCGCCTCGACGATCCCTTCGCCGTCCATGCCTGCGTCAAACAAGGGCAGGGGTTTGGGCGCACGCAACGCGCGCACAGCCCAAAGCGCTTCGCGCCGCGCCAACCCCATACAGGCCAGCGCGTCAGCTTCGGCCAGCCGCGTCAGGGTGCCGGGGGCCACCCCCGCCCGCCGCCAAAGGCTTTCGGCATCCGGGTAGCCATTGCCGCGCGCGGCCACGATCCAGTCTGCATCGTCCTGCCCCATTCCGCGCACCTGCCGAAAGCCCAGCCGCAAGGCAAGTCGGCCATCCGCGCGGCGTTCCAGCGTGCAGTCCCAATGCGACTGATTGGCCGAGACGGGCCGCACCTCGACCCCATGATCGCGCGCATCGCGCACGATCTGGGCGGGCGCATAAAAACCCATTGGCTGGCTGTTGAGAAGCGCACAGGCAAAGGCTGCCGGATGATGCCGCTTCAACCACGCCGAGGCATAGACCAGCAGCGCAAAGCTGGCCGCGTGGGATTCGGGAAAGCCATATTCGCCAAACCCCTCGATCTGCGCAAAGCAGGCTTCGGCGAAATCGGGCGCATAGCCACGCTCCAACATGCCCTTCAGAAACCGGTCCCGAAAGCTGCCAATCGTGCCCATGCGCTTGAAAGTGGCAAGGCTGCGGCGCAAACGGTCGGCTTCCTCGGGCGTGAAACCTGCCGCGACAACGGCAATCTGCATGGCCTGTTCCTGAAACAGCGGCACGCCAAGGGTGCGCTCCAACACGCCGCGCAACTCCGGGCTGGGCAAATGCACCGCCTCTTTCCCCTGACGGCGGCGGATATAGGGGTGCACCATGCCGCCCTGAATGGGGCCGGGGCGCACAATCGCCACCTCGATCACCAGATCATACATGCAGCGCGGGCGCATGCGTGGCAGGAAATTCATCTGCGCGCGGGATTCCACCTGAAACACGCCAATCGCATCGGCGCGGCACAGCATGTCATAGGTGGTACTGTCTTCGCGCGGCAGGTTTTCAAGCGTGTAGCGCGACCCGCCAGTCTGGGCGACCAGATCGAAGCATTTGCGGATGCAGGTCAGCATCCCAAGCGACAGCACATCAACCTTCAGAATGCCCAGCGCATTGATGTCATCCTTGTCCCATTCGATGACAGTGCGCCCCTCCATCGCGGCGTTTTCAATCGGGCACAACTCATCCAGCCGCCCCTTGGTGATGACAAACCCGCCGACATGCTGGCTCAGGTGACGAGGAAAGCCGATAATATCCGCGATCAGCGCCATGGTTTGCGCCAGACGCGGCTCTGACGCATCCAGCCCCAATTCGCGCAACCGTTCCGGCGCAGGCGGGCCAGAACGCCAGCCCATTGACGATGACGCCAGCGCCGATACCACATCTGCCGACAGCCCCATCACCTTGCCCACCTCGCGTACGGCGGCGCGCGACCGGAAATGGATTACGGTTGCGGTCAGCCCCGCGCAGTCGCGGCCATAGCGCTCATAGATATGCTGAATCACCTCCTCACGGCGTTCATGCTCGAAATCGACATCAATATCAGGCGGCTCTCCGCGCGCTTCGGACATGAACCGCTCGAACACCATCGAAATCGTGTCAGGGGGCACTTCGGTAATGCCCAGCACATAGCAGATCACCGAATTGGCCGCCGACCCGCGCCCCTGACATAAAATGCCGCGCCCGCGCGCAAAGGCCACAATGTCATGCACAGTCAGGAAATAGGCGGCAAAGCCCAAGGCCTTGATGATGCGCAGCTCTTTGGTGACCTTGCCTGCGGTGTCGGGCGGCGTGCCATCGGGAAAACGCCGCCACAGCCCCTCTTGCACCAACCGTTCCAACCGCGCCTGCGCGGCTTCGCCATTGGTCACTTCGTCAGGGTATTCATAAGACAACTCATCCAGACTGAAGGCACAGCGATCCGCGATTTCCAATGTGCGGCGCAGCGCTGCGGGATAGCGCGCAAAGATGCGGGCCATCTCGGCCCCGGATTTCAGGCGCGCTTCGGCATTGGGCAGGGCGCGCGCGCCAAGGTTATCAATATCGCAGCCTGTGCGCATGCAGGTCAGCACATCGGCCAGCTTGCGCCGCCGTGAGGCATGCATCAGCACATCGCCCAATGCGACCATCGGCACCGCCAGCGCCGCCGCCCGATACGCATAGGCCGCAAGGCGTTCAGCATCGCACCCGTCATAGCGCGGCACGGCCCCCAGATAACAATTGCCGGGGTAGCGCCGGGCGATCTGGCGAATCCGGGCATCCGCCTCTGCATCCCGCCCCTCTGGGGGCAGCGCGATCAGGGCCATGTCATGGGCGGTTTCCAGAAAATCCGCGTGGTCCAGATGACATGCGCCCTTGGGGGCGCGCCGTTTGCCAAGACTGAGTAGCCGCGACAGGCGGGCATAGCCTGCGCGGCACAGCGGCAGCGCCAGCCATTCAACCGCACTGTCACGCAACACCAGCCGCGCGCCCACGATCAGGCGCGGCAAAGGGCCGTCCGGCACTGACAGGGCCATGCCCGTCTCGATCTGGCGGCTGGACGCGTCGGTCTGCCGGTGCGAGCGGATGGACAAGGCCTCGGCCTGCGCGCGGCCCAATTCGCGCAGCGCCACATGCGCGCGCACCACACCGGCCAGCGAATTGCGATCTGTCAGCGCAATCGCGGCCAGCCCCAGTTCAGCCGCCCTTGCGACCAACTCCTCAGGGTGCGACGCCCCGGTCAGAAAGGTAAAATTCGAGGTCACGCACAGCTCGGCGTAACCTTGCGCGCCAATCTCTGACATGATTGCCCCTTAACACAGATCAAATGTTCTATATTTGTTCTTATGCGATTCGGGCAAGGCCTGTCTGTCATCCCGTCATGGGACAGATCAGCGCGCTGGCTGTTCGTTCCGCCGGAAGGTCAGGTAATGGGGCGTGCGCCCTTCGCGGAGCGCCTTTTGCTCGTATCTTGTGGACAGCCAGTCATCCCACGGGGTTTGCCAATCCGCAGGTGTGGGCGTCAGGCAATCAAAGCCAGCGGGCGGCACCTCTTCCATCGTCTGGCGGACGTAATCAGGAATATCGGTTGCCACCCGAAAAATCGCACCGGGCTGCAAGACGCGCGCCAACGGGTCCAGATATTCAGGTGTGACAAACCGGCGGCGGTGATGGCGCGCTTTGGGCCACGGGTCTGGATACAGCAAAAAGGCCCGCTCCAGACATTGATCGGGCAACACATCGAACAAATCGCGCACATCCCAAGGATAAATACGCAAATTATCAACCTGCGCGCTGCGAATCTTGCCCAGCAGCATGGCGACACCATTGATATACGGCTCGCATCCCAGGAAACCGACCTGCGGGTTCAGCCCGCATTGGTGCACCAGATGCTCGCCCCCGCCAAAACCCACTTCCAGCCAAAGCGGGCGCGCATCGCCGAAAAAGCTGTGCGGGTCCAGCACTATGCGCGCGGGGTTCTCCTCTGGGCTGACACCGACAGGGCGCAGGGCATGCAGATCCTCGTCCAGATAGCGCCTTTGGGCGGGCTTCAGGGTCTTGCCCTTGATGCGGCCGTAGAAATTGCGTTTCTCTGGGGGGGCGTTCGGGGTTGTCATTGGGGCACTCCGGTTTCCGGGCGCGGGTATGCAGGCAGGGCAGGCCCCCGTCAAGGTCATGTCCCGTGCATCGGGTTTACAAGCTTGTTCTGACTTGGCATGCTTAGGGTACTGCCACAGAGCACCGTGCGAGCTTGCGCGCCTCTGCCAACTCACCTCACCCCATATTGGAAGGATATCTCATGACGCAGGCGACAGCCGGCACCACAGTTCGATTTCACTATACAGGCACTCTTGAAGACGGTTCCGTTTTCGACAGCTCCGAAGGGCGCGAGCCACTGGAATTTCAGGTCGGTTCAGGCGCAATCATTCCGGGGCTGGACCGCGCGATTGACGGCATGACCGTGGGCGAACAGAAAACCGTCACCATCCCAAGTGCGGAAGCTTACGGCGAATACCAGCCGCAGGCCCGTCAGGATGTACCACGCGACCAAATCCCCGAGAATATTCCGCTGGACCCCGGCACAATGCTGCAAATGCAAACACCCGAGGGCAACGCAATCCCGGTTGTCGTGGCCGAAGTGACCGACGAAAGCGTCACATTGGACGCAAACCATCCGCTGGCGGGTAAAGACCTGACCTTTGCGGTTGAAGTCGTGTCCGTCGCATAAACAGGCGCCTTATTCTGCGGCAATCGCTTCAGGATACCCTGCAACCACCGCAATCGCATCCGCAGTCAAGCCGGATGCGTTTGCGACATGTGCGATAATCTGCCCGTTCAGGCGTATATCAGCCGTGTCCGGCTGGGTTGCGTCGAAGGTCACGCTCACCTCTGGCTGGGTGAGCCGGTCAGGGTCGTAATGTAACACGATCTGATCCACCTCTGGGCTGTAATCGACGATCAGGGCAGGCGCGGCACCGGCCAGCCAATCGCCCAGCGCGAACTGATCGGCCCCTTCGCCCCCGCTGAGCATGTCCCCCTGCCCTGCAATCAGCAGATCATCGCCCGCACCGCCATTGAGGAAATTCGCGCCACTGCGATCCTGCCCGCTGTCATCCAGCGCCGCACCCACAAGCGTGTCATCCCCCGCGCCGCCCATAAGAACATTATCGCCACGACCCGCGAAAAGAAGGTCATCGCCCCACCCCCCTTCCAGCGTGTCATTGCCACTGCCGCCGCGCAGAACATCATTCCCTTCCCCGCCGATCAGGTGATTGGCCCCACTGTCCACTTGCAAGAGATTGTTGCCGCCAGCACCGATAAGCGTGTCATTCCCGCCGCCACCCCACAAAGTGTCATCGGCCACAGTCCCTGTCAGACGGTCATCCTGCGGCCCCCCTTCCAGAAAGGCGGGCTGCGGTTGTTGCGCGGGTGGATACAGGTCGCTGCTATGGATGCGCTCATCCAGATGATCGAACAGCCCCATATCCGGCGTGCGCTCATACTGAGGCGTCGGGGCCGGTTCATCATCTTGTGGTTCAGGCAGGTCGGGCTGTCCGGGTACCGGCGGGTACAAATCGCTGCTATGGATGCGTTCATCCAGATCATCGAACAAGCCCATATACAACGCGCGATCCACCTGCGGCGTGATGGTCGACGCGTCATCCTCTAAGCCCATCATCTGTGACAGGCCGGTTGTCTGGCCTTGGTGCGTGCCCGAGGTTTCGCCCTCTGATCCGCCCATGCGGTCCTCATCCTGATCCGAGTCAGATTTCGACGATACCAGAAAATCCGCCATCGAAGCCCCCGCAACAGCGGCAAGCAAGCCAAAGAACATCCACATCACACCCAACCTTTGCACACGCGGCCCGATTCCCGCTGCAATACCCCACCTGTGACTATGCCCCCGTTGCATGCCCCAACGAAGCGAAATTGCACGATTCAGCGGTGCAAACTGTAAGAATGGTTAACAAGTGCCGGCCAAAACAGGGGCTTTCCAAGCACGCGATTCTGGTCTATCTGCCCCCTTGCACCGAAAGGCTGCCCTCCATCGGCCCTGCTGGACGACATCCCGGCTTGCGCCTTAACCCTCAGACCAAGGAGACCCCGATGTCGATTACAGTAGAAGACAAGAACCGCCTGATCAGTGAATTTGCACGCACCGAAGGCGATACAGGTTCACCCGAAGTTCAGGTCGCCGTGCTGACCAAGCGCATCTCGAACCTGACCGAGCATTTCAAGACCCACAAAAAAGACAACCACTCTCGCCGTGGGCTTCTGACACTTGTGGCCACGCGCCGCAAATTGCTGGATTATCTGCGCAGCAAGGATGAGGGTCGCTATCGTGACCTGATCGGCAAACTGGGCATCCGCCGCTAAGGCCTGCACGCATCTTGCAAAGAATTTGCGCCCGCCCCTACCGGCGGGCGTTTTGCGTTAGCGGCCTGCCGCCTAGCGCAAGCTCTCAATCCCGCCCAACAAAATATCGGTCGCCAGATCCGCATAATCCGCGCGGCTGACAGGGCCGCCCTCCTTGAACCACATATAAACCCAGTTCATCATGCCGAAAATCGACATGGTGACAGGCATCAATATGGGGCGCTCGGCCTCCAGATCGGGGTTGATCTGGCGGATCACGACGGCAAAGCGCCGCACGATCCGGCGCTCTATCGCCATGATCTCGTCGCGCTGGTCTTGCGGCAGGGTTTGCGTCCCGTTCAACTGGACCTTGTGATAATCATCCGCATCGCGGTATTGCTCCAACACCGCGTGAACCAACGCGCGCAGGCGCGCGCGCGGCGGGGCGTCGGGCCGATCTGCGGCGGCAATAGCCTCGTCCAGTTCGGTCAGATTGGTGCGCAAAATATCGAAGATCAGCGCATCACGGCCCGGATAGTAGTGATACAGCAGCGCTTTGGACACATCCGCGCGCGCTGCGATCTGTGACATCGACGCCTTGTCCATGCCCACTTCGGCAAACACAGCCGCCGCGCTGCGCAGGATACTGCGTTGCTTTTCCTCGAAATCATGGGCGCGCGAGCGGGCCATTTCACCCCTCCTTGGGTCGGTTATCGACCACGCGCTTGGCCTTGCCTTCAGATCGGGGCGCACTGCCGGGCATATGCACCAGCACCTTGGCTGTGACCCCCAATGTGCTTTTGATATGGTGCGACAGTTCCTGCCCCGATGCCGCGCGCCCCCCCTCTTGCGCTGCGTGCAGTGTCGCTTCGCAATGCACGGTCATGTCATCCATCCGCCCTGTGCGAGTCAGTTCAATCTGGAAATGCGGGGCCAGCCCGGCGCATTTCAGAATTTGCTCTTCCACCTGCGTGGGAAAGATATTGACGCCGCGCAGGATGATCATGTCATCAGAGCGCCCGGTGATCTTCTCGATCCGGCGCATGGAGCGCGCGGTGCCGGGCAACAGCCGCGTCAGATCGCGTGTGCGGTAGCGCACGATGGGCAGCCCTTCTTTGGTCAGCGTGGTAAAGACCAACTCACCCATTTCGCCATCGGGCAGCACTTCGCCGGTTTCAGGGTTGATGATCTCGGGGTAGAAATGATCTTCCCACAGATGCAGCCCATCCTTGCTTTCCACGCATTCATTGGCCACCCCCGGCCCCATCACCTCGGACAGGCCGTAAATATCAACCGCGTGCATATCAAAGGCCTGTTCGATCTCGTGGCGCATGGAATTTGTCCACGGCTCTGCCCCAAATATCCCCACCGCAAGCGAGCTTTCGCGCGGGTCAATGCCTGCGCGCTGGAACCCGTCAAGGATCGACAGCATATAGGACGGTGTCACCATGATGATGCGGGGCTTGAAATCATTGATCAGCGTGACCTGCCGCTCGGTCATGCCGCCCGACACAGGCACAACCGTGCAGCCCAGCCGCTCTGCCCCGTAATGCGCGCCCAAGCCGCCCGTGAACAGACCATAGCCATAGGCAATATGCACGATATCGCCCTTGCGCCCCCCGCTTGCGCGGATCGAGCGGGCGACCAGATCGGCCCATGTGTCAATGTCGCGGCGGGTATAGCCCACGACGGTGGGCTTTCCGGTTGTGCCGGATGACGCATGTACCCGCACCAATTGCTCGCGCGGGACTGCGAACATGCCAAAAGGATAGGTATCGCGCAGGTCAGTTTTCACGGTGAAGGGGAATTTCGCCAGATCAGCCAATGTGTGCAGATCATCGGGATGCACCCCATGATCGTCGAACCGCTTGCGGTAAAAGCTGGACCCCTCATAGGCGTGGCGCAGCGACCATTTCAGCCGCTCCAGTTGCAGGGCGCTGATTTCATCGCGCGAGGCCGTCTCGATTGGTTCCAGATCGCCGGGTTTCGGGGACAGGTCTTCCATGGCTTATTCCTCCGTCAGATGCGTGCCCTTGATGACACGAGAATGCCCACGAAATTCGGCAATGACCGCGCCTGACCCATCCGTCACGCGCACATCATAAATCCCCGACCGCCCCCTGCGCGAAACCTCGCGCGCATGTGCTTGCAGCCGCGCACCCGTCTCGACAGGGCTTAAGTAAGTAACAGCGCAATGTTGTGCGACAACACGCTGGTTGTAGGTGTTGCACGCAAAGGCAAAAGCTGAATCGGCCAGCGTAAAGATATAGCCGCCGTGGCACATGCCATGCCCGTTGGTCATCTGGTCGGTTATGGTCATGGACAGGGACGCCGCGCCCGGTGCGACATAGTCCAATGACATGCCAAGGTTCTGACTGGCGCTGTCATCGATCCACATGGCATTTGCACAGGCTTCGGCCAGTTCTTGCGGGGTCATTGTATCGGGATTGGTCATTTGCCCTGAAACCTTGGCTGTCGTTTTTCAAGAAAAGCGGTGACCCCTTCGGCGTAATCCGCCGAGAATCCCGCGCGGCGCTGAAAATCCTGTTCAAGATCAAGCTGGTCATCAAGGCTGTTGACGCTGGCCGCATGAATGGCCTGTTTCGTCAGCCCATAGCCAAAGGTCGGCCCTTCGGCCAGACGCTGCGCCAAAGCGCGCGCCTCATCCATCAGCGTGTCATCTGGCAGGGCTTTCCAGATCAGCCCCCAATCGGCGGCCTGCTGTGCCGGCAGCGGCTCGGCTGTCAGGGCCAGCGCCTTGGCGCGCGCTTCGCCCAAAAGCCGCGTCAGCGCCCAGCTTCCGCCCGCATCGGGCACCAGCCCCAGCTTGGCAAAGGCCTGAATGAAGCGCGCCGATTGCGCCGCCAAAACAATGTCGCAGGCCAGCGCAATATTGGCACCCGCCCCCGCTGCAACCCCGTTCACCGCAGCAATTACCGGCTTGTCCAAGGCACGAATGGACCGGATAAGCGGGGCGTAGAATTCACCAATCGTCTGNCCCAGATCAGGCTTTGCCCCCCCCTTGCGCGGGTCACGATCCCCCAGATCCTGCCCGGCACTGAACGCCCGCCCGGCACCTGTGAGCAAGACCGCGCGCACCGCGCTGTCTTGCGCCGCGCGGTCAAACCCTGCGCGCAAGGCACCGTGCATGTCAGCGTTAAATGAATTGAGCTTTTCGGGGCGGTTCAGGGTCAACTCCAGAACCCCGCCTTGCAGGTGCGCGATCACCGTCGCGGGTGATGTCATGACAATCTCTCCTCCCAGATCGAGAGGAAGATTTGCATAAACCGACCGATCGGTCAATTCTGTTTATCACATGCGCGGCCTTGACCGCGCGGCCTGCCTGCGCCGGTCAGCCCGTTTTCAACACCCCGCGCGCGATCTGATCCGCCTCGATCGATTCGAACAGCGCCTTGAAGTTCCCTTCGCCAAAACCGTCATCCCCCTTACGCTGGATGAACTCGAAGAAAATCGGCCCCACCATGGTTTTTGAGAAGATTTGCAGCAGGATTTTTGTCTCGCCCCCGTCTACGACCCCTTCACCATCAATCAGGATGCCGTGCTTGGCCATCAACTCGACGGGTTCTGTGTGGCCGGTTACGCGCTCATGGCTCAGATCGTAATAGGCCATTGGGGGTTTGGGCATGAATTTGATGCCACGCTCGGCGATTGCATCGGTTGCCGCGTAAATATCTTCGGTGCCGACCGCGATATGCTGAATTCCCTCGCCGTTATAGCGCTTGAGGTATTCGACAATCTGCCCCGTCTCGCCCCGATCCTCATTGATCGGAATCCTGATCCGCCCGCAAGGAGAGGTAAGCGCACGGCTGAACAGTCCCGTGAACCTGCCCGCAATATCAAAGAACCGGATTTCACGGAAATTGAACAGGCGGCTGTAGAATTCAAACCATGTGTCCATATTTCCCTTGAACACATTATGCGTCAGATGATCGAGATAGTAGAACCCAACCCCTTTCGGCTTGGGCGCGCAAAGCCAGTCAAACTCGGCGTAAGGATGCGCCTCGCCATATTCTTCGATGAAATAGATCAGTGATCCGCCAATGCCGATGATTGCGGGCACATCCAGCACCTTGCCAGGCCCGGAATACGGCTTGGCCCCAAGGGCAACCGCGTGATCGAAAGCATGTTTTGCATCCACTACGCGCCAGCCCATCGCGGACGCACAAGGACCATGCTCGGCGGCGAAGCCCATCGCATGGCTGTCTTTGTCATTGTTCAGCACATAGGTGATGTCGCCCTGCTGCCACAGCTCGATATCGTGCCGCCGGTGGCGGGCCGTGCGGGTGTAGCCCATCGCCCGGAACTGCGCGCGCAGCACCTCAGGGTCGGGGTGTGCGAATTCGACAAACTCAAACCCGTCTGTGCCCGCGGGATTCTCGGGGCTGATGCTGGCGCGCGGGGCGGCGTGGGGAAACGGACCCATGATGATCTCCTGTTAACGTGACTCTTTCGCAGATCATATCGCGCAGCCCATGCGAGGGTTGCGCAAAGATCGACACAGAACACGCCCACATGCTATAATTTTCCGAAATGTCGAAGGTTGTCGCGGGAAATACGCATGCTTGACGAGAAAGATCGGGAAATCCTTGCAGCCTTGCAGGAGAATGCAATGCTGACCTCCGAGGCGTTGGGCGCGCGCGTGTACCTGTCGCCCAGTCAGGCCGCACGCAGGCGCCAGCGACTGGAAGCCCAAGGCACGATCACCAGCTACCGCGCGCGCCTTGATCCTGCACAGATCGGCCTTGGGGTGCAGGCCTTTGTTCAGGTCCAGATGGGCACGCATACGCCAGACGGGGCCAAAAGCTTCAAGCGGTTGCTGGCCGCCATGCCACAGGTCGTCAACGCATGGACCCTGACAGGCGAGGCTGACTACCTGCTGCGCGTCTGGTGCGCAGATCTGTCCGCGCTGAACACCCTGATCCATGACCGTTTGCTGCCCCACCCCGCAGTCGCGCGCGTGCACAGCCAGATCGTCATGGAACAACTGAAACAAGCCGCCGCCTTGCCCGTATGAGCAGCGCCAGAGGGCTGGACATTTGCCCGCGCGACAGGCCAAACAGAACAACGCGAAAGATGAGGGGCAGCATGGATCATTCAGCCTTGGCAGACGGGGTGCTTTCGGGCGATCGGCGCGCCCTTGCCCGTGCAATCACGCTGGTCGAAAGCACGCGGCCAGACCACCGCGAGGCAGCGGCAGCCCTGCTTGAACAGCTTGCAGGGTCGGGGCGCGAGGCTATTCGCATCGGCCTGTCAGGCACGCCCGGTGTCGGTAAATCCACCTTTATCGAAAGTTTTGGCCTGATGCTGGCCGAACAGGGCTTGCGCGTGGCGGTGCTGGCGGTCGATCCGTCCAGTGCGCGCACAGGCGGGTCAATCCTTGGCGACAAGACCCGCATGGAATACCTGACACGCCACCCCAAAGCCTTTATTCGCCCCAGCCCCAGCCAGACCCATCTTGGCGGTGTGGCACGCCGCACGCGCGAAGCGGTGGCCCTATGCGAAGCCGCCGGTTTCGATGTGGTGCTGATTGAGACGGTGGGCGTGGGGCAATCGGAAACCGTGGTTGCGGAACTGTCGGATGTATTTCTGTTGCTGCTGGCCCCCGCTGGCGGGGATGAGTTGCAAGGCGTCAAACGCGGGATCATGGAAGTGGCCGACATCATCATCGTCAACAAGGCCGATGGCGATCTGAAAGCAACAGCAACACGGACCTGCGCCGATTATGCAGGNGCCTTGCGCCTGCTGCGCCGCCGCCCGCAAGACCCGGACGGGTTTCCAAAGGCGATGACCGTCTCTGCTCTGGAGCAATCAGGACTGGACAAGGCGTGGTCGGAAATTCGTGACCTGATCGAATGGCGGCGCGAAACGGGCCATTGGCAAACACGCCGCGTCGCACAGGCGCGGCACTGGTTTCATGAAGAAATCCGTCAAACCTTGCTGGCTCGGCTGGAAGCGCCCGCGGCCCGCGCCCTTGCAACAAGCTTGCTGCAGGATGTTGAAGCCGGTCAGACGACCCCCACCAAAGCGGCCGCCGCGCTTGTCGCGCAACTCTGGCCCGAAATGACGCCCAATCGTTCGACGGAATCGCTTGACCTTGCGCAAGATACCCCCTAATAGCGCGTGACGAGTTTCGAGGCGCTGCGCAGCAGTGCCCTTTTGCTTTGTGGTTGCCGGGATGTTTTATGTCGGCAAACCCTTTCAAGACGAGGATGAACCCATGTCGCGCCGCTGCGAATTGACCGGAAAAGGCCCGATGACGGGCAACAATGTAAGCCACGCCAATAACAAATCCCGCCGTCGCTTTCTGCCAAACCTGCAGGACGTGTCGCTGCAATCTGAATCCCTGGGTCGGAGCTTCAAGCTGCGGGTATCGTCCGCTGCACTGCGCTCGGTAGACCATCGCGGTGGCCTCGACGCTTATCTTGCACGCGCCAAGGACGACGAGCTGTCGGCGAATGCGCTGAAGATCAAGCGCGAGCTTGGCAAAGCAGCAACAGCCGCCTGATATTGCGGTCTGACGACTTTGAAAGCTCCCGCGATGTCGGGAGCTTTTTTGTATCTTGCCGCAGCTTGGCAGTTGCATTCCTGCACGGTTCGCACTTAAACGAACACGCCGGTCCCGTAGCTCAACTGGATAGAGCAGCCGACTTCTAATCGGCAGGTTGGGGGTTCGATTCCTCCCGGGATCGCCAATGTTCCATTATTGTGTAGATGGGGCATATGAGTGCGCATAACGGCAGTTTTCGCTGCGCACCGTGTCAAGCGTTATTTTCGATTTTTTCTGAAATTCCTGCACGCCATTGAATTATAATAACAAATATGAATCTCACTCGGATTCGCGGATTCTAGGCGCGCGGGCGCGTTCGGTCCGCTCTGGACGGATCGCAAGGGCCCTTCCGGGGTGACTTGTGCGAAGGACACGGCACCCCAAGCGCACTCATCCGGATTTCACGCTTCGTGAACGCTCAAGAGACATACCTCAATTTCGACCTCGGCATGAGCATAGGCCGCGCCTGCCAGTCTCGCCGCCCCCT
>SL_7KL_010_BRINEDRAFT_10000209_pt1 | contig 26524 bp, 19 predicted proteins | sample SodLak_010_BRINE_FD_10663 | JGI IMG/M metagenome (IMG submission 10663)
GCTCGGCCGCGACGGCTGACCGACGACTCCCGCCGGCCCGTCACCGAGCCGGCGGGAGTCGATCTCCTGCTCTATCGCCTCAGCCAGCCGGCGGTGGCGGGGGCGGCTTGGGCGGACCCGGCCGACCGTCGTCCTCCGGCGGCGCATCATCGGCCGGCGGCGGGGCCTGCTCGGGCTGGGCGGTCTCCGACGGACCAGACGCGGGGGTGTCCGGCTGGGTCGGTGACGGGTCCGAGTCACCGGGGTGCGCCGGCGGCGCCGTGGGTGGGCCGCTCGGCGGCGGGGGCGCGCTCGGGCCAGCGTCGGCGGGCGCCTGCGGCGGCGCTGCGGCCGGCGGCTGGTCCCAACCCTGCGTCGGCTGCTGCGACTGGTCCCATGACTGCGCGGGCGGCTGCTGCGACGGGTCACCCTGCGTCGGCTGACCTGTCTGCGGCTGCTCCCACGACTGCGCGGGCGGCTGCATCGCCTGGGTCTGATCCCACTGGCCTGCGGGCTGCTGCGACTGGTCCCAGCCCTGCGCAGGCTGCTGGCCGTACTGGCTCTGGTCCCAGCCCTGCGCAGGCTGCTGGCCGTACTGGTTCTGGTCCCACTGCCCGGCGTTCTGCTGGTCCCAACCGCCGGCAGCACCGGCGCCGACACCGGCGCCGACCGGCTGCTGCGACTGGTCCGCGGCCTGCTTCTTCTTGCCACGGCTCCGCACGATCAGGAAGATGATCAGCAGCAGCAGGAGCAACCCGACAGCCAGACCGACCAGCAGCAGGGTCGAGATGCCGTCGTCGTCCTCGCCTACCGCAGCGGCCGGATCCCCCTCCTCAGCAGCGAGCCCGTCCTCGGCCTCCTCGGTGGGCTCCTCGACCTCTTCCGGCTCCTCCGCAGGTTCCTCGGCCGGCTCCTCGACCTCGTCCGGCTCCTCCGCAGGTTCCTCGGCCGGCTCCTCCGGCTCCTCAGGCTCCCCTGCCGGCGTGGCTCCCGACAGGTCCATCACCACCTCGAGCGGATCGGGGCCGTAGGGATCCCAGATCACCAGGTTGCCCGACCCGGCCTCGCCACCGGTCATCGAGACCTGGGAGCCCTCGTGACCCAGACGGACCTCTCCGCTGATGAAGTCCAGACCGAACTCGTCGAGCGGGAACTCGTCGTCGAAGTCCTCGGCCACGTCATCGTCCGGCCGCAGGTTCAACACCCAGATGTCGCCCTCGGTGTTGGTGAAGGACGAACCTGGGAACAGGTCCTCGACGAACATGTCGAAAGCTTCACCATCCTGGGCACCGAAGGTGGCCGTGACCCGTTGCTGGTCAGGATCGGAGCTGTCCGCCTCCGCCGACAGCAGGGTGATCCCGTCGATCTCCTCGCCGACGTCCTCCTCGATCTCCTCCTCGAGGAACTGCTCAGCCGGTCCGAACAGTTGGGCGGCCTCGCCGTCGTAGGTGATCTCGAAGGACATCTGCGCCGAGGAGTCCGCCGAGATGAACATGTCGTAGTCGGTGCGGATCTCGCAGGCAGCCAGGACGATGGCGGCGACCGCCAGCAGTAACAACGTCGAGCGGCGCATGGCCTCTCCCCTCACTTCTCTGTGTCAGCGGTCGACCCTCGGATCCGATCCCCCGCACCACCGTGTCAGCGGCACGATCGCCGGGCTGTGCTCCTCGCGGAGTATCGACGCCGAGGTTGCCCACCACCGTAGCTGTCCAGGTGACACCGGAGTAGGGGCTGACACCTACACAGCACGCATCCCCCGCGCAGCAGCACCGCCCGCACCGGACCCCGCCGGACCTGCAGCAGTGCCCGCACCACACGACGTCAGCGCGGCATGCTGACCACCGCAGCCGCGTTCACGGCCTACGGTTCACCCCGGGAGCGGGTGAACGGACGGTGACGGGGAGGAGACACGATGCTGACCGAGGTGGCTACGACGACACCGGGTGAGCTGCCCATCGGGCTGATGCTCATGGGCTTCGCGGGCGGGCTCGCGCTGTTCCTCCACGGCATGAACGGCGTCACCTCGGGGCTGAAGGGTCTGGCAGGGACCTCGCTGAGCCGGGTCCTGGCCCGGATGTCGGGCAACCGGTTCACCGGGGTCGCCACCGGCATGCTGGTCACGGCGACCATCCAGTCCTCCACGGTCACGATGGTGCTGGTGATCGGGTTCCTGTCCGCCGGCCTGCTCACGCTGGTGCAGTCGGTCGGGGTGATCATCGGCGCCAACGTCGGGACGACCATCACCGCCCAGATCATCGCCTTCGACGTGGTCAGCTACTCCCTCGCGATGATCGCCGGTGGTGTCCTGGCCGAGTTCATCGGGCGTAAGGAGCAGATCCGCCAGCTCGGCACGGCCGTTGCCGGGCTCGGGATCCTCTTCCTCGGCATGGGCGTGATGCAGAGCGCCATGGCCCCGCTGCAGGACTACGAGCCCTTCCTGCAGCTCATGGCCACCGAGCGGGGACCCCTTCCCGGGGTCCTGATCGGAGCGGCCTTCACCGCGGCCATCCAGTCCTCCTCGGCGACCATCGGGATCATCATCGTCATGGCCAGTCAGGGGTTGGTGCCCCTGGAGACCGGCATCGCCATCGCGCTGGGCGCCTCGCTCGGCACCGCGGTGACCACCATGCTCGCCACCATCGGCCGACCGCCGGTAGCGCTGCGGGCCGGGCTGATCCACGTGGTGTTCAACGTCATCGGCGTGACGATCATGCTGTTCCTGATCGAGCAGATCGCCGCGCTGTCCACCGCGATCTCCCCCAGCGCGGAGGGACTCGAGGGCCAACAGCGGCTGGCCCAGGAAGCCCCCCGCCAGATCGCCAACGCCTACACCATCGCCAAGTCGGGGATGTTGGTGCTGTTCCTGCCCTTCACGCGGCGGTTGGCGGCGCTGGTGGAGCGGCTGGTCCCCCTGCGGCCCTCCGAGGTGGGCATGGAGCCCAAGTACCTCGATGTCGGCGTGCTCGAGACACCGACCATCGCCCTCGACCTCGCCCGCAAGGAGATCGCGCGGATGGGCCGACGCGTCCAGGACCAGGTGGACCGCGCCGTACCCACGGTGCTCACGGGCGACACCACACAACTGACCGCGCTGGCGGACGGCGACGACGAGGTGGACGACTTCAACGACGCGATCCTCGCCTACCTGCGACAGATCAGCGATGACCGCCTCACCGAGGCGGAAGCGCACGAACTGCAGGGGTTGATGGAGGTCACCAGCTACCTCGAGCTCGTCGGTGACATCGTGGAGAGCGAACTGGTGCGCATCGGGCTGCGCCGCATCGAGGAGGGGATCCCCGTCAGCGAGGAGACCCTCGAGGTGGTCACCGACTTCCACGCCAAGATGTCGCAGATGCTGCGGACCGCGATGGAGGCCTTCGCCGAGGAGGATCCGGCAACGGCGCGCACCGTCCTGGAGGCCAAGCCGGAGGTCAACCACCTGCTGGCCACCGCAGCCGCGCACCACGCCACCCGCATCACGGCTGAGGCGCCGGCTCGGGTGGCGGCCTACGCACGCGGGACCGAGACCATCGAGTCGATGCGCCGCATCTACACCTTCGCCAAGCGCATCGCCCGCACGGTCCCGGGGGTGGACGGGTAGCGCTCACCCGCGTCAGGCACGGAGCTGGGTCGGGTTCCCGGTCAAGCTGCCTGCCGGCCTCCAGCTCGAGCCGCCAGCCGACCCCTGGTTCGGGTTCCCGGACGGACCCCGGCGCCCTGCTCAGCCCGGCGCTCCGACCGGCGCGGGGCGACCGAGGAGGTAGCCCTGTACGAGGTCCACCTGCAGCGCGCGCAACAGGTCGAGCGTGGCCTGGTCCTCGACGCCCTCCGCGACGGTGCGCACACCGAAGGCGCGCGCGAGGCTGACCACCGCGTCGATCACGTGTCGGCTCGCCGGGTTCGTCGTCGCGTCGCGGACGAACTCCATGTCGATCTTCAGTTCGTCGATGGGCAGCTGCTTGAGGTAGGTGAACCCGCCGTACCCGGTCCCGAAGTCGTCGAGTGCCAGTGAGCAGCCCAGCGCGTTGACCCGCCTGGCGAAGGTGATGGCGTGCTCGGCGCTGTCGATCAGGGCGGTCTCGGTGATCTCGAACATGACCAGCGTCGGGTCGGCGCCGGTCTCGGCGAGCAGCTGTTCGATCAGGTGCGGCAGGGTGGGGTCGTCGAGGGAGGTGGCCGAGACGTTGATCTGGACCGCCATCCCGGTGGCCGCGATCTGGAGCCCGCGCCGCAGCACCCAGCGGTCGATCGCCGGCGCCAGACCGAAGGCTTCCGCGGTCGGCGGGAACATCCCGGGCGGGATGATGTTGTGCGGGTCCTCGGGGTCCCGCATCCGGAGCAGCAGCTCGTGCTGCACCACCCGGTCGGTGGCGAGCTCCACGATGGGCTGGGCGTGGAGCACGAAGCCATCAGTAGCGAGCGCATCACGGATGCGGGCGATCCACCGGGTCTGCTCGAGCTCCCTGCTGATCTCCGCCTCACGGCGGCGTCGCTCGCTGATGTCGCGGAAGACCACCACCCAGCCCGTGGGGTCATGGTCGTTGCGGCCGACCATCGGCGTCAGCACGTACTCGACCGGTGTCTCGGTGCCGTCGCTGCGCTGCAGCGTGGCCTCGACCGGGTGCGAGGGATCGATCTCACGGAGCCGATCCGCCTGCAGCCGTGCCCCCTGCTGCCCTCGCAACCAGGTGGTGAGCCGGACCCCGAGCGCCTCGGTGACGTACACGTCGAGGAGCTGCTGTGCCCGCGGGTTGATGTAGGTGACGCGGCCGCCCACGTCCAGCACGCACAGGCCGTCCCCGATGCTGTCGGTGATCGCCTTCAGCTCCCGGTTGGAACGCGCGAGCTGTTCCTCCATCGCGACCCGCAACGAGAGGTCGAAGCTGACGTAGACCAGGCCTGCGGGGGAACCCTCAGCGTCGTGCAGGTAGCCGCTGCGGACCTGCACGGGCAGCACGGACCCGTCCGCACGGCTGACCGTCAGCTGCCCCTCCCAGGAGCCCCGCGCCGCGACAGCGTCCACGAGGTCGTGCGCCCCACCCTGTGGGTCGACGGCCTCCAGCAACCGGCCCAGCGGGTGGCCGACCGCCTGCTCGGCGGTCCAGCCGTACAGCCGCTCCGCGTCACGGCTCCACAGTTCGACCACGCCGTCGAGGTCGGTGGCGATCACCGCGGCATCGACCTCGTCGAGCAGCAGTGACCGCGCGTGGACATCCCGCTGGAGCCGGCGAGACTCGGACACGTCGTCGTGCGCCACCACGACGCGGGCCTGGCCAGCCGTGACCACGCGACGCGCTCGCAACCGGAACCAGCGTCGCTGTGTCGGCGAGTGACAGGGGTCTTCCCGGGTGTACTCCTCATCAAGCCCCAGGAGCACGCGACGGAGCCCCTCGACCACCGGGGAGAGGGCCGGGTCCTCGCCCGCCGCCCGTGCTGCGACCTCGAGGTAGTTGACACCGACGCCGGTGGTGTCCCTGCCACCGCCGTTCTCCGCGGCGAACCGCTCCCAGGCCGCGTTCACGGCCTCGATGGTGCCGTCGGGTCGCAGCACGGCGACGTGGGCCTCCCACAGATCGAGGACGGCGCGGTCGAGCTTCCCGTCCTCCGAGGTACCGCCCGGGGGTGGCGGCAGGGGGATGACAGCGGACGAGGTCACACAGCCCCCGTGATGCCGGCGCGCTGCGCCTGCCACCGTCGATGGTGCGGTTCCACGGGCGTCGCTCCTGCTGGGCGTCTGCCTGCGCTGCGGCACGCTGTGCGTACGCACGGCCGCGACTGCGGCACCGCGGACGCTGCGTCACTGGGCGTCACCGGTGGCAGGACGCTGAGCAGGTTGTCGGCCGACACACCTGGACCGATAGGACCAGAAGTCCTGAGCTGTGGACCAAAGGTTTCTGGCCTGTCCCTCGACAGCCGCCCTGACCTGTGACAACGTCACCCGCAACGCACGAACCGACCGAGGGACGCGCCGATGCCGGTCAGGGAGCTGCGGATCCACGGCGTCGGCGGCTCACCCGGCGAGCGGCTGCTGGGGCTCACGCACCCGGACCGGGCCGTGGTGGTCGGTGAGGGCTACGGCACGGTGTTCCTGGCACGTCGTGCCGACCGTCGCACCGAGGGCTACGACTGGGGTGGCCTGACCTCCGGGTCGCGCTGGCAGCCGCTGTGGGTGCTGCTCCTGCCCTTCACGCTGATCAACGTGGCCGGCTGGGCGCACCCGCCCTTCGAGGCCATCGGTGCGGCGCGACTGCGCACGCTGCGACTGCTCATCCACCTCGCCGCTGGCCTGCTGACGGCCAGCTGGGTGTGCTGGCTGGCGATCATCGCGGTCGACCACCTCGGGTACCAGTGGCTCGGCGCCGAGGCCGGTTGGCTGGCGACCCTGGGCGTGGACGCACCGCAGGTGGTCGGCGCGGTCACCGGGTGGATCGCGGTCATCCTCGTGCTGGTGGCGGTGACACGGATCGCCAACACCTCCCGCAACCGGTTCGAGGCCTGCCACACCGAGGGTGAGCAGCCACCACCTCGACGCTGGCGCAGCGACGAGGACCTGTCCAGCCCGGACTTCTTCCGCCATGAGGCCAGCATGGACGATGCGCTGTCGTGGCACATCGGCGTGCTCGCCACGACCGCGCTGGTGCTGGTGGGCGTGACGGCGGCGCGGTTCGGGACGGATCGTCTCCTGCTCGGGGAGGTGTTCGTCATCCTGGGCGCGCTGCAGTTCGGCGTGATCCTCGCGATGCTGCTGGTCGGCTGGTCGGCGCGGGATGGCGCCGCCGAGGGAGGAGGCCCCCCGACCTCGGACCTCCACCGCCGTCCGAGAGGCCTACCGGCGGCCGCGGTGACCGTGGCGGTCGCCCTGACCAACGGCATCTTCGCCGGCCTGACGCTGCTGGTCGCGAACCTGCACGGTGACCACCGATCGTGGGGCCCGGAGCTCGCGCTCATCGACGGCTTCGTGCTGACCCTGGTCGCTTGGGCGGGCGTGACGGGTGTGTGGGTGCTGTGGCATCGCAGCCGAGGCCGCGCTGACGACGTGCCGCTGCGCTCGGCAGGGGCGGCCCAGGAACTCGACGGCCTCGCGGAGCTCCACCGGCGACGTGTCGCGGCACTGCGCGGTCTGGCGGCCGCCGGCCACGACGCCGCCCGCCCGCTGACGTGGTTCGCCTGGCTGTTCCTGGCCAGTAGCGCCGCGCTCACCCTCTCCCGCGCGGAGCCGGAGGGTGCCGCGGTCTGGACCTGGCTGCCGGCCCCGGAGCGCGCCGGTCCCCTCGTGGGTGCTGCAGCCTGGCTGCTGCCCCTGCTGGTGGTGGCCACCGTGACCGTGGTGTGGCGCTCGACCCACACCGACAGCCTGCGGAGAGGGGTCGGGATCCTATGGGACGTCCTGACCTTCTGGCCGCGTCGCTACCACCCCTTCGCGGTGCGGCCCTACACCGAGCGCGCGGTCCCGGAGCTGCGGGCCCGGATCGACCACCACCTCGACACCCATGACGGGTTGCTGGTCTCGGCGCACAGCCAGGGCACGGTGCTCGCCTTCGCGGCGCTGCTGCCCCTGCTCCCTGCGCAGGAGGCCGACGGCGGGTACCGGACCCACGACGCTGGCGCCGAGGTGGCCGGGACCGCCGAGGGAGCCGGGGCCGCCGAGGGAGCCGGGGCCGCCGAGGGAGCCGGGGCCGCCGAGGGAGCCGGGGCCGCCGAGGTTGCCAGCGTGGTCGGTCGACCGAGCAACGTCAGCACGCCGCTGCAGCGGGTGGGACTGCTGACCTACGGCAGCCCGCTGCGCACGCTCTACGGACCGGCCTTCCCCGCCTACACCGGGCAGGCCGCCCGGGACCGACTCCGCGGCGCCCTCGAGGATGGCGCAGCGGGTTGGCGCAACCTCTGGCGACGGACCGACCCGATCGGCGGGCCGGTGATCGATGCGCCGATCGATGCGCCGGTCGATGCGCCGCCCGATGCGCCGATCGATGGGCCGCCTTCCGACAGCGCCGAGGTGGCGGGCGCCCGCGGAGAGGGTGAGCCGGGCGGCATCGCCGTCGACATCGAGTGTCCCGACCCCGCGACCGGCCCAGCCAGCCACGAACTGCCCGAGCAGGACGACGATCCTGAGCCGCTGCGCCGGGCGTGGACGGAGCTTCGGGGCCACTCCTACTTCTACCGCGAGCAGGCGTACAAGGCGGCGGTCGCCGACCTGCGTCGGGCGCTCCGCGGCAACGAGCAGGCTCGGTAGTGCCGGAAGGCTTCTCGCGCTGTAGGTGGCCCGCGGGACACGCACCCGCGCGGAACGCACCGGCGCGGAACGCACCCGTCCGGCTCGCACCGGCGCGGCACGCGCCTGCGCCACGCACCCCTACGAACCGGCCGCCGTGGCCGCCAGCAGCCCACCGACGTTGGTGGCGGTGTGCGCCAGGATGGGAGCCATCAGGGACCCGCCAACCCGGCGCAACCAGGCGAACAGCACCCCGGCGATGGTGGTCACGACCACCGCCGATCCGATGGCCAGCACGCCGGCGGCCGAGGCGACAGCCACCCCGTTGACCTCCAACGCGACCGCGGTGGGCGCGACATGCCAGAGACCGAACACCACGCTCGTACCGAGGATCGCCGTACGTTCGGCACCGCGCGGTGACGGGACGGCGCCCCGCTCCAGGCCGGCCGCTCCCGGATCCGGCGCCGCACGGAGGAACGCGGCGAACAGCACCCCGCGGAAGAGGACCTCCTCGAACACCGCGGTGCCGAAGGGGATGCGCAGCAGGGCCTCGTAGAGCAGCCGGTCGCTGGCAGCAGCAGCCCGCTCGTCCGCGAGCAGCGAGGAGAGCAGCGGGACCCGGTCCGCGAGCAGCACCCCACCCGCCAGCGCGGCCACGACCGCCGCCGCGGCCAGGAGCCCGACGGTGACACCTCGGCGCAGGTGAGCGGGTGAGAGGCCCAGGTCTTCCGCTCCCCACCCGGCACGGTGCGCGCCCAGCAGAAGCACGGCGGTGAGCAGGACGTTGCGCACCAGGTAGCCGTCATCACCGAGGACGAGGTTGCTCACACCGCTCCAGACCAGGGCGGCCAGCGACAGGACCAGGGCGACGACCATCGCCGCGACCGTAACGCCAGGCCGCAGCAGGCCATGCAGCCGAACGACCACCGGACGGTCACCTCGCTGCACACCCTGCGCGCACCCCACCGCGCAGCCCGGGATCATGCAGCCGAACGACCACCAAACGGTCACTTCGCTGCGCAGGCTGCCTGGTGGCGGGTTCCCCACCGTCGCCGGAAGCGCCCGCACCACACCGAGGTGGTCCGCACCCGCGCCACCTCGGTGCGTGCAGCGGTGAACGGTAGGGTCCGGGCCGATGCTGCCGACGCGGGCGCAGCAGGCGAGCCACCTGACAGGCGGGCAGGATGACCGAACCGGGGCCGACCATGGCCGAGAGCGCAACGGAAGACACCGGCGACAACAGCGGAACCGGGGACAGCGGCGGGAGCGGACACGACGCCCACAAGCCCCAGAACGGCAGCAACGGCCACGTCGTCCTCGCCGCCGCGGACAGCGCCCCCTACACCTCGCTGCGCAGCCGTCCGATCCCCCGGGCCCAACGCTTCGCCCTGGGCCGCAGCCTGCGCAAGCAGGTCCCGCGGTCCCGCCTGGCCGACTGGGAGCCGCCGGCGACCCGTCGCGACCCCGTCGAGCAGCTCCGCGAGAACCATGCGGGGCGCATCGAGTGGCTGGTGCCCGTGCGCGTCGGCAGGATGATCGCGTCGCCCTACGGGTTCCTCCGCGGCTCGGCGACCGTCATGGGAGCTGACGTGGCGCGGCTGCCCTCGACGGGTATCACACCGGTGATCTGTGGCGACGCGCACATCGGCAACTTCGGGATGTACGCCTCGCCGGAGCGCGAGCTCGTCCTCGACCTCAACGACTTCGACGAGGCCCATCCGGGCGGTTGGGAGTGGGACCTCAGGCGTCTGGTGGCCAGCGCCTGGGTGCTCGGCCGCCAGAACGGGGCACGCGAGGACCAGTGCGAGGACGCCGTGGTGGCCTGCGTGGCCACCTACCGCGACCACATCCGTGAGCTGTACGACGAGCCGCTGATGGCGCGCTCCTTCGACCGCTTCGACGTCGAACGGCTGCGCGAGACCGCTTCCCAGAAGCAGCTGCGCAAGCAGATCGACAAGGCCGCCCGCAAGGCGCACGGTCGCACCAGCGACCGTGCGCTGCCACGGTTCACCGAGCAGACCGCGGACGGACGCCGGATCGTGGAGGAGCCACCGCTCATCACGCGGGTGGACGACGACGAGTACGAGCTGCTGGCCCAGGGCCTGGACGACTACCTCGCGACCCTGGCCCCGCACTGGCGACGGGTGCTCGGCGGCTACACCCTGGTCGACATCGTCCACAAGGTGGTCGGCGTCGGCAGCGTCGGCCTGCGCGCCTACATCGCTTTGCTCGAGGGCAGCGACGACGAGGACGTGGTGTTCCTTCAGCTCAAGCAGGCCCGCCGGTCGGTGATCGCACGGTTCGTCCACGGTGAGTCCGCCTGGCACGACCACCAGGGCCAGCGCGTCGTCGAGTACCAGCAGGCGCTGCAGACGGTCAGCGATCCGCTGCTGGGGTGGACCACCGTCGCCGGGCGGCAGTACTACGTGCGGCAGTTCCGCAACATGAAGGGCACGGTGCCGCTGGACGCGATCGACGGCGGCTCGCTGGGCGATTACGCGGGTATCTGCGGCTACCTGCTCGCCAAGGGACACGCGCGGACCAGCGGCGCGTCGATGATCGCGGGCTACCTCGGCGGCTCGGACAAGGTCGGCGAGTCACTGGCCGCCTTCGCGCGGGCGTACGCGGACCAGACCGAACGGGACCACGCACGGCTCGTCGAGGCCGTCGACAGCGGCGAGGTGGCGGCCGAACGCGGCGTGTGAGCGGTCAGGCCGTCGACAGCGGCGAGGTGGCGGCCGAACGCGGCGTGTGAGCGGTCAGGCCGCCACCGTCCGATAGCCGGTGGCCTGCCACCGACCAGCGTGGTTGCGTAACGGTCAACCGACCCTGGAGCACCATCTCTTCGCGCGCTGCACGTGCCCGTGAACGCCGGCTGACCCTGCTCGCATCGCTGCTGGGACTCGGGGCGCTCGGCATGGTCGCGGTGGTGGACCCGGAACCTGACGGGGGTTCGCTCCCGGACGCGAGCGACCCGGTCGAGGAGTGGACCTACCGTCCACCGGTGGCGGCCACCCGTACCTCGGCGCTACCACCGACACCGCCACCCCCACGCGACCCTGCGGACGCCCTCGACACCGCCATCGAACCCGAGGTCTGGGACCGCGTCGCCGACTGCGAGTCCGGCGACTGGGACGCCGACGGCGTGCCACGACCCGGCAGCGCACGGTGGGATTACAGGCTGGAGTTCGACCACGGCGACATCTTCCAGGGTGGTCTGAACTTCCACCCCGACACCTGGGACTCGTTCCGCGAGCCCGACATGCCGGAGCACGCAGGCCACGCCAGCCGCGTGCAGGAGATCGAGGTCGCAGAACAGGTCCTCGAGGCGCAGGGCTGGCGGGCCTGGCCCGTGTGCAGCGAGATGATGGACGTCCCCGAGCCCGCCGAACCGTGAGCCGGCCGGGGTTGGGGTGGCCCGCACACCCGGGATCGCAGGCCGTGGGCACGCAGGCCTGCGTGGACGCGCACGCAAGGACGGACGCGCACGCAAGGACGGCCGCGCACGCAAGGGTGGACGCGGACCAAGAGGTGGACGCGGACGCCTGACCGGTGGTGGCCGCACCCGGTCGACGACACCCACCACCTCGATACGTTCACCGGCAGTGGCGCAGCGGGGTGCGCTCCGGCTCGCTCCCGCGCCCGACATCGACACCCGACCTCGGACCGGAACACACGTGCGCATCCCCCCCGACGGCGGCCGCAACAGCGACCGGAAGCACCTCCCCCAGCGCTGCACCCGGCGGCGCCCGCGCACTGGCGTACGGGCCGCGGTGCTGGTCACCTTCGCTGCCCTCGTGCTCGCAGCATGCACCGGCGGCGACGGCGACGGCGACGACGGTGCGGCCGGCAGCGCAGCCAGCGAGTCGGGCACGACGACCGAGGAGGACACGGCCACCGAGGAGGCGGGGGGCTTCCGCTTCCACGGCCCGGGCGAGGACGCACTGCTCGGCGCCGCGGAACTCGAGCAGCTCGCGCTGACCGTGACGGGCGACGAGGGGGAGCTGGCTGCACTCGTGGTCATCCTCGGTGACCAGGACGTCACCGCTGACGCCGAGGTGGCGGACGGCACCCTGACCTACGCCCCGACCGACCTCGACGACGGCGACCACACCGTGCACGTCGCCGAGGCGCCCGAGGGCTGGGCCGGGGCGCGCGCGGACGAGGATGAGGAGGTCGAGGAGACCGCGGACGCTGACGCGGGCCCGGACCCTGACGCGGACGCGGACGCTGGCGCCACCACCACGGCGATCGACCCCGACGAGCTCGACACCCTCCACACCTGGCGGTTCGAGGTCAAGGCCGAGCCACCTGTCCTGGAGCTGGCCTCCCCCGCCACGGTCATCGGCGACGAGCCGCTCAGCGTGGCCGGCACCACCGACCCCGACGCCGAGGTCACGGTCAACGACACCTCGACGACCGCCGACGGCGACGGCAGCTTCGAGGTGGAGCTCGACGGCACCTTCGACGAGCTGACCATCATCGCCGTCGACCGCGCGGGCAACACCACCGAGCACACCCAGGCGGTGGGCCGGGTGCCGTCCCGGGTGACCCTCGACGAGTACCGCGGCGTGCACGCGACCTTCTGGGCCTGGGCGACCGCGGACCTGCGCGAGCCGATGCTCGAGATGCTCGACGAGGGCCGGATCAACGCGATCCAGCTCGACCTCAAGGACGAGGGCGGCCACATCGGTTACGACACCGAGGTGGAGCTGGCGCAGGAGATGGGGGCGGACATCGGCCCCATCGATCTCGAGCAGGCCGTGGCGGATCTCCACGCCGAGGGTGCACCGGTGATCGGCCGGATCGTCGCCTTCGCCGACCCCGTGCTGGCCGCGTGGGCGTGGGAGAACGACCGCCGCGACATGGTCATCCAGCTCACCGACGGCAGCGACTACTACCGCGGCTCCTACGCCGGCTTCTCCAACTACACCCACCAGGACGTGATCGCCTACAACCTCGACGTCGCCGAGGAAGCCGCCAAGGCCGGTGTGGACCACATCCTGTGGGACTACATCCGCCGGCCCGAAGGCCAGAGCCAGTACACCGTGCCGGGGTTGGAGACCACGCCCGAGGAGGCGATCGTAGAGTTCACGCGCCAGGCCGACGAACGGCTGGCGCCCTACGGGGTGACCCACGGCGCCTCGGTGTACGGCATCGCCGCGGACCGGCCCGAGCAGATCGGTCAGGACATCCCGGAGATGGCGAAGCACCTCGACTACGTGGCCCCGATGATCTACCCCTCCCACTGGGGACCGGGCGAGTACGGCGTGTCCGACCCCAACCGCGAGCCCTACGACATCATCCGGGCCACCATGGAGGTGTGGGACGAGGCCATCGAGGGCACCGACGCCCGGGTGATCCCGTGGCTGGAGGACACCAGTTACCGCGCCTGGGACCGCCCGTTCCAGATCGCCGAGCAGATCCGTGCCACCAACGACCACGACGTCAACGAGTGGCTGATGTGGAACCCCGGCTCGCGCTACACGCCTGAGGCCTACCAGCGCATCGACTGACCTGCCGGCTCGCGCAGCGTGGTGAGGCCGTCACCGGGGCCTCGACAGCGTCCCGACGTGCGTGCTCAGCGTGCACGCCCGGCTCCGGATGCCGATGCACGCACTGGAATCTGTAGTACGGTTTCCAAGGTTTCCAGCGGCCACCGGACGGGGAGGCGGGCACTTGGTGGACGGGGAGAACGACGCGGCGCTCCACGAGCACGGGGTGCTGTCCGAGGAGCTGGCCCACTCCCGGATGCTCACCCGCATCGGTGGCCGTGTCGCCCGGGTCGGTGGCTGGTCGATCGACCTCCCGTCGTGGGAGGTGCGCTGGTCCGAGGAGCTGTTCACGATCCTCGAGATCGACGGGTCGGCCGCGCTGGGTCTGGAAGACGGGTACGCCCTCTACCGGGAACCCGAGCGGATCCAGGCCCTCCTGCAGCGCTGCGCCGACGACGGCACCCCCTTCGAGGTCGAACTCGACGCCGTCACCGTTACAGGCCGACCGCTGCGAGCCCGGGTCGCCGGCGAACCGCAGCGTGACGAACGCGGTGCGGTCGTGCGGATCGTTGGGGCGTTCCAGGACATCACCACCCAGCACGAGGTGGCGAGGCGTGCCTCCGCCCTCGCCCGGCGTCTGGAGTCGACCTTCGAGTCGATGACCGACGCCCTCTACCTGCTCGACGAGCAGTGGCGGTTCGCCTACGTCAACGCCCACGCCGAGCGGCTGCTCGCCCGCGACCGCGAGGAGATCCTCGGCGTCGTGGTGTGGGAGGCGTTCCCGGAGACCGTCAACAGCGCGCTCGAGCACGCCTACCGACGCGCGGTCGGCACCCGCGAGACCCAGAGCCTGGAGGGCTGGTACTACCCGCCGCTGGACATCTGGTTCGACGTCACCGCCTACCCCTCCGAGCAGGGGCTGGCGGTGTACTTCCGCGACGCCGGGGAGCGGGTGCACCGGGTGCAGCGGCTCGAGCGGATCGCGCGTGAGGAGCAGGCGGCGGCGGAGCAACTGCGCGAGGCCAGCCAGCTGAAGGACACCTTCCTCGCCGCGGTCTCCCACGAGCTGCGCACCCCGCTGACCGTCGTCCAGGGCATGGGCCGCACCCTCCAGCGGCTCGGTGCGGACCTCTCGCCGGAGCGTCGAAGCGAGCTCGAGGATGCGCTGGTCGACCACGCCGACCGCCTCGGCAAGCTGCTCGACGACCTGCTCGACCTCGACCGCCTCTCCCGGGGCGAGCGCGCTGCACGACCGGAGCGGTGCGACGCCGCAGCGCTGGTCCGCGAGGTGGTGTCGGAGCTCCTCGGCGACACGACCACCGCTGCGGCTGCGCTCACGGACGTGCCCGAGCAGCTGGAGGCGCGGGTCGACCCCACCCAACTGCAGCGCATCGCCCACAACCTGGTGGACAACGCCCGCAAGTACGCGCCCCCGGGGCCGTCCCGGATCTCGCTGCGCCCACTGCCGCCGGACGGCGTGGTGCTCGAGGTCGCCGACGAGGGACCCGGTATCGATGACGAGCTCCGGGATCGGGTCTTCGAGCCGCTCTTCCGCGCCGACGAGGACCACCCCAAGCCAGGCACCGGCATCGGCCTCGCCCTGGTAGCTGCCTTCGCCGGCCTGCACGGCGGTGGCGCCGAGGTGGTGGACACCCCCACCGGAGCGTGCCTACGGGTGACGTTGCCCGGGAGCTGACCCCGACCGGGCTCGGGCCGGACACCCCTCCGGCCGGACACCCACTCCGGACGGACGCACCCTCCGATCCGTCGCCCCCTCCGGGCGGACGTCCCCTCCGGCCGGACGTCGATGGCACGATCGCCAGAGGGCCGTACGGTGTCGAACAGCGCGCTGCAGGAGCCCGATGGATCTCGCCCAGCGGATCGACGAACGGACGCCGCCGACCCGTGACCGCTACCTCGACCTCCTCCGGGTCGCGAGCATCCTCCTGGTCGTGCTCGGCCACTGGCTGGTACGGGTGCTCACGGCCGGGGATGACCAGGTGGAGGAGGGCTACCTCCTCTCGGCGGTCCCCGCCACGCAGTGGGCGACGCTGCTGTTCAACGTCATGCCGATCTTCTTCCTGGTCGGCGGGGCGCTGAACGCGCCGAGTTGGCGGCGGGCCCGCGAGGAGGGCGAGCACCCAGCCGACTGGCTCCGACGTCGAAGCCGGCGGCTGCTGCGCCCGTTGCTGCCGCTCCTGGCCCTGTGGGTCTCGCTGGCCGCCGTCCTCGAGGCCACCGTTGGCGAGGAGGCGATGGTCCTCGACCCGGACGACGCCCTCACTCCCGTCTGGTTCCTGGCCGCCTACCTCGTCGTGACCGCCCTGACACCGGTGACCCTGCGGCTCCACGAGTGGGCGGGCGGACTGTGGTTGATCGTCACCTGCGCCATCGCGGCCGTCGCGGTCGACCTACTGCGCTTCGGGCCCCTGGCGGACTGGGTGACGATCCAGGGGCAACCGGTCATCGGTGCGGTCAACTACCTGGCGGTCTACGTCCTGCTCCACCAGCTCGGGTACCTCTGGGCCGACGAGCGACTCCCGCAGCGCCCCGTCCGGCAGCTGCTCCTCGGTGGCGTCGGGGCAGGCGCCCTGGTGCTCATGATCGGGTTCGGTCCGTACCCGCTGACGATGGTGCCGATCGCCGGGACCGAGCTGCCGAACAACCTCAACCCGCCGACCGCCGCGCTCGTGGCGTTGGGGCTGTGCCAGCTCTCCGTCGCGCTGCTCGCCCGGGAGCGCGTCACGATGTCGCTGCGGCGACCGCGGCTGTGGGCCGCGGTGGCGCTGCCGGGCGGACGGCTGATGACGATCTTCCTCTGGCACCAGACCGCGATGCTCGCCGTCGCCAACGCGGCGGCGGTGACCGGTCGCTGGCCGCTGTCCGAAGAGCTGGACGGGGTGTGGTGGGCGACCCGGCCGGTGTGGGTGCTGCTGTGCGCAGCGATGCTGGCGGTCCTTGTGCTGGTCGTCGGCCGCTTCGAGTCGCCGCCAGACCCCCGGCCCGCCGGGCTCGCGCCTCGCCCCGCTGCGGCCGTCGCCGGGGTGGGCGTGGCACTGTGCGCCGGCGGCGTGGGCTGGCTGGTGGTCGCCGGTGCCACCGACCCGTCCATGCCGCTGCACCTGCCACTGCCGGCCCTCCTGCCCCTGGTCGTGGGACTGGTCGCCCTCGGGGTCGTCGCCGATCGGCTGACCGCGGCGCGCTGACCCACCTTCCGATGGCGTTGGTCCACGGCACTTCGTGGACCTGTCCGCAGCAACGCCGTGGAGCAACCGGAAGCGGCCACCGGGACGTCCGCCAGCACGACGACCCGAACGAGCACCGGGACGTCCGCCAGCACGACGACCCGAACGGCCACCGGCACAGCCACCCGCATCCCGGCCCACGCGCGCCCCCGGTCCGCGAACCCCCGCGCCTGTGGCAGACTCCGGGCATGGCAGCACTGATCGGCGCGATCCTCGCGGTCCTGGTGGGCTCCGGCCTGTGCTCGGGCACGGAGACGGCACTGCTGTCGGTCCAGGAGGTTCGCGTCCGGCAGCGGGCGGCGGAGGGCGGTCGCGCCGCGCGAGCCTTGCTGGAGATCAAGGAGCACCTCGCCCGACCGATCTCCGCCATCGTGGTGCTGAACAACATCTTCAACATCGTCGGCTCGATCGCGGTCGGGACCATCGCCGCGCAGGTGTTCGGCCAGCAGTGGGTGGGCGTGGTCTCCGGGGTGCTCACCTTCCTCGTGATCCTGTTCGCCGAGATCCTGCCCAAGACCCTCGGTGAACGGTACGCGGAGCAGGTGTCCCTGGCGGTCGCCCTGCCGGTGCGCGGCGTGACGTGGTTGATGACGCCTCTGGTCGTGCTCTTCGAGGTGCTGATGCGTCCCCTGACCAAGGGGGAACGCTCCCCCTCGATCAGCGAGGCGGAGATCCACATCCTGGCGCGTATCGGCCGCTCCGAGGGGGTCCTGGAGGACGACGAGGTGGAGATGCTCCACCGGGTCTTCCAACTCAACGACCGCACCGCCCGTGACCTGATGACACCTCGCACCGCCCTCACCTGGCTGGAGGCAGACCGCACCGTCTCCGAGGCCCGCCAGGACATCCTGGCCTCCGAACACACCCGGATCCTCGTCAACCCCGGGGAACTCAACGACGCCCAGGGGATCGCACTCAAACACGAGCTCCTCGCCGCGCTGCTCGACGAGCCCGACACACGCGTCGGCGACCTCGTTCGGCCGGTGGTGGCCGTGCCCTGGATCGCCCGCGCGGACGATCTGCTCCGACGCTTCCAGGAGCAGCGTGAGCACCTGGCGCTGGTGATCGACGAGTACGGCGGGCTGATCGGCGTCGTCACCCTCGAGGACGTCATCGAGGTCCTGACCGGACCGATCGTGGACGAGACCGACCGGCGCCCCGACATGCGCCGGTTCGCGCGGGCGCGAGGGCGCGCGCAGCTGGCGAGGTGGCAGTGAGCCGCACGCGCCGCGGTGGCCGTGAGCCGCCCGCGCCGAGGTGGCGGCGAAACGCCCGCGCAGAGGTGGCAGAGGCGCTCCCGCTGCTGCACGCCGTGCTCGCCCGGCCGCTGATCTGACCTTGTCCCCTACGCGGGGAGGGGCCCATCGCGCAGCCTCGAGGTCGCGTCCAGCACGCAGCGCTGCGACGAGGATCCCGCCCGCGAGAGGGGGCTTTCCCATGCCAACGACCACCGCTCCCGCCGCAAGGACGGCCACCGGCTCCGTGGCAGCCGCAGAGGCCCGCCCCGATCTGCCGACCATCCGGGTGCTCGGGGCAGAGGATGTCCCGGAGGCGGCAGCCCTGCTGGCCCGGGGCTTCGCGGAGGAACCCGGCAACCGGGAGCTGTTCCCTGACCCGCGGCTGCGCGGCCACCTGGCGGAGCTTGTCTTCACCCAGCAACTGCAGGCCACGCTGCCCTACGCGACGGCCTTCGGCGCGGAACTCGACGGCCGGCTCGGTGGCGCAGCCATCTGGCACGGACCGAAGGCGGCACCGGCTTCCGTGCGTGCCTCGATGGAACTGGCAGCGGGGCTGGCGCTGTCAGCCCCGCGTCTGGTGCGTGGACTCCCGGCGTTGACCTCCACCGTGGTGCGCAGGGGTGCCGCGTTGCCGTGGGTCGTGGTCCAACGCCAGCGGGCCATCGCCACCGCCGCTGCCGGACCGACCTGGCACCTGGCGTTCCTGGCGACGGACCCCGACCTGCGCGGACGGGGTCTGGCCCGAGCCCTCCTCGAGCACGTCCTGGACCGGTGCGACGAGGACGGACTGGCAGCGTGGTTGGAGACCACCGACCCCGTCAACCCACCGCTCTACGAACGCTTCGGCTACCGCACCGTGAGCCACATCGACCGTGCCGGGTGGATGCCCGGGCTGTGGGTGATGCGCCGCGACCCTGCGGGGTGACAACGCACCAGCAGCCCTGCGGACGGCCCGCGATGCCACGGCGAGCCCGGTAACCACGGAGACCACGGCGGACCCCACGCCGATCCCTATCCCCGTGCTCGCCCTGACCGGAGCCCTGGACGTCCAGGTGGATCCGGACGACCTCGAGCGGATCGCACGACTCGTGGACCAGGCGCCGGTGGAGACCCACCGCATCCCCCAGGTCAACCACGTGCTGCGCCACTCCGCCGGCTCCGGCGCACCCTCGGAGTACGAGCGGCAGGTCAAGTCCGGCCGTCCGCTGGACCCGCGCGTCCTGCACACCGTCACGGCGTGGGCCGGCCGGCGGGCGTCGGTGCCGGCCTGCCCAGCACCGGTCCGCTGGGAGGTAGCGTCGTCCGCAGCGGCGGAAGGGGCGACAGCGTGCGCGACCTGCGATCGGTGGCGATCCTCGGCGTGCTGGTGCTCGCGGTCGTCGGGCTGAGCGCCTGCGCAGCGCAGGACCGACCTGAGCCGGTCACCCTCGGGGAACTCGTCGACGAGCAGGATCGACTGGACGGCGCCGTGGTGCTGGTCGAGGGCATCGTGCGGACCTACGACGATCCACCGCACTCCTGGATCGAGGACACCGAGCAGCAGCGCGTCGAACTGTTCCCCCACGAACAGGTCGTCGACCTCGCCGGCGAACGCGTCCGGCTCGAGGGCCGGTTCACCTTCGATCCCGACCGCGGCCGGGGGATCGACGTCGAGGCGCTCGAGGTCCTCGACACCCCGCGGGCCTAACCACGCTGCAGGTGAGCCGGCCTGATGACCAGGGTCCCAGCGAGCCTGTCGTGGAACGCCTGCCGTTGCGGGTCCCACAGCGGCCAGAGGTAGCCGAGGGAGAAGGGCATCACCGACGCGATCTCGGCGACCAGGCGGGCCAGCGCACGTCCGGGGCCGATCGGTCGCAGGTGCATGTCCGCCACGACCGCGCCGATCGCCCGCTTGCCCACGGTCTGGCGGCCGTGGGCGTGGAGGATGACCCAGTACCCGACGCCCACCGCCGTGCCCAACACGACCATGGCGGCTGAGGTCCCCCGGTCATCGCAACAGCTGACGTGCGTTCGCCCGGGCCCGGCGATCGGGATCGGCGTGGCGTCCGAGGGCGTCCACGGACACCTCGGTGCGATCGTGACGTTGATCCGTACCGGTCATGACGGCACTGCGACGCAGGTGCATGCTGCGGCCGATCACCCCGTACTCAGGTAGCTGCGCCCCCCACGGCCGGTGCGGTCCGTCCGCAGGCTGGTGGGGAGATGTGCACGTTCTCATCCGGGGAGAGTCCCTCGCACCGAGCTCTCTCGCTGCGTACGAGCGCCCACATCGGCGCGTCCGATGACCACCGGCATCCGACCAGGGAGACCGTTGCCCCCGAGCGGCCCGTCACGGTCGAACAGACGGTGCGGTCGGTCGGGCAGGACCTCGACCTGCATACCGTCGGGGCATGGGCGATGACACCTCTTCCGCAACCACACCACCCGGCGGCGCGGAGCACGGCCGCCGGAGGCGCGAGCATCCCGCGGTGCGCCCGACGATGCTCACACTGGGTGCCCTCGCGGGTCTGGCGGTGATCCTGGCGGTCGCTGCCCTGGGGCTACGGGCCGCGCAGGGTGACACCGTCCTCGCCGGGGTGTCCGTGGACGCGGAGCCGGTCGCGGGCCTGACCCGCGCGGAGCTGGAGGAGGCCGTCCAGCAGCAGGCCGACGACCGCACCGATGCCGAGGTCACCGTCGTCGCGGACCNGGAGCGAGCGGAGGGCACCCGGGGCGATGCCGGCGAGGNCGTCCTCGTCGAGCAGGCGGTGGAGCAGGCCTGGACGATCGGCCGCCGCGGGCCGCTGCAGGGCACCCTCGACCACCTGCGTGCCCGAACGGGCACCGAGGTCGACGTCCAACTGGACAGCGAGGTGGACGACGCGACGCTCGCCGCCTGGGCCAGCGACGTCGCGGACTCCTTGAGCGAGGAGCCGACCGAGGGCGGGCTGACCCTGGTCGCCGCCGAGGCGACCGTCGAGGTCACCGACCCGGAGCCCGGCCTCCGGGTCGAGCCCGACGACGTAAGCGCCGCCCTTCAGCCGGAGCTCGGCCGCACCGAGGGAGCGGTCGAGGTCCGGGTGGAGAAGACGACGGTCGAGCCGGCCATCACCCAGGCGGATCTCGATGCCGTCCTGCCCGCAGCCGAAGCCTCCCTCGCCGCCGCCGTCACGCTCGCCAACCCGGTGGACGCGGAGGATCTCGTGCTCGAGCCCGACGACCTCGCCGAGGTGCTGGAGATCCGCACGGATGCGGACGCCGCCCAGGGCGAACGCCTCCGGCTCACCACCGACGCCGAGCGCCTCACGGACCACCTCGGTGCGGAAGGTGTCGAAGCGCTGGAGATCGCACCGAGCGACGCGAGCTGGAGCGTCGATGGGCTCGACCTCGAGGTTGTCGAGAGCCGGCCGGGGTTCGCCGTCGATCTGGACGCGGCCGCGGAGCGGGCGCTCGAGCTCGCCACCACGCCGCCGGACGAGGACGATCGGGAGGACCAACTGCCCGGCGGCACGGTCGACGCTCAGGTGACGACCGAGGACCTCGACGTGCGGGAGGAGGTCGGTGCGTTCTCCACGCCGCTGCAGCCCGGCGAACCCCGCAACCACAACATCCTGCTCGCTGCGGAGCTGTTGGCGGGCGCGGTCATCGAGCCGGGCGAGACCTTCTCGCTCGACGACCACCTCGGGCCGCGCAGCAGCGAGCGTGGGTTCCAGGACAACGGCTTCATCGACGCCGACGGCGAGCTGATCTCGGTCGTGGGTGGCGGGGTCAGCCAGCTCGCCACGACCTTCATGAACGCCGCCTGGTTCGCCGGTGTGCGACTCCTGGAGTTCCAGCCCCACTCGCTGTACTTCGAGCGCTACCCGATGGGGCGCGAGGCGACGTTGGCGTACGGGACGATCGACGTGGTCGTCGAGAACGACTCCCCCGCCACGATCGTGGTGGGCGCAGGCGGCACCGAGGAGGAGGTCACCGTCCGCTTCTTCTCCACCCCGTGGGCGGAGGTCGACACCTGGACCGGTACCCCCTACGACGAGGTGGAAGGCGAGGTGCGTGACGGCTTCACCATCGACTTCGGTCGCACCATCACCACCCCCGACGGCGAACGCTCCGAGGACTACACCCACACCTACCGACCCGAGGACGAGCCCGACGCGGAAGACGACGGTTGAGCGTCGTCGACCTCGACGGCAACGGTCGCCGCCGCCATCCGCGGTTCACGCCACCAGGTCCCGGCGGCGCAGGGCGACCAGTCCGGCAGCGGTCAACGCGGCAGCCACCGCCAGCAGTACCAGCACCGGCAGCCACGCGAAGGGCTCCGCGGGGACCGCGGGGACGTGGGTGAAGGGTGAGAGGTTCAGCACCCACTGCCGCAGGTCGAACAACGCCCCCATCTGCCCCATCACCAGGCTGGCGCCCACCGCTCCCCACCCGATCGCCGCCGCCCACCGCGGCACCACGCCGACGGCGAGCACGACCACGCCGACCAGCACCCACACGGCCGGCAACGACACCACCGCCGCCAGCAGCCAGCCCCAGAACCGCTCCCCCCACGTTCCCGTCACCAGCCCGAAAGCGAGCCCGCTCGCCGCACCGGCCAGCAACAGCATCGAGGTGGTGGACGCCACCACCACGACGAGGTGGCTGGCCGCGAAGCGGGTCCGTCCCAGAGAGGTGGACAGCAGGGGCTCCGCGCGTCCCGACAGCTCCTCGGACCGCAGCCGCAGCGCTCCCTGCACGGCGAAGGCTCCCACCGCCACCGCGAGCAGCCCCATCAGGAACACCACGAACAGGTCCACAAGACCGCCGCCCTCGACCAGCCCATCGAACAGCTCCGCCAGCTCGTCGCTGGTCTCCAGGAACGCCTCCACCTCGTCGCCGATGGCGCCGAACACCCCCGCCGCGATCACCAGACCGGCCGTCCAGCCGACGACCGCGGAGCGCTGGAGGCGCCACGCCAACCCGACCGGGGAGCGCAACGCCGCGGAGGCCTCAGCAGGCCCGGCGCGCACGGGACGCATCCCGACCCCGAGGTCGCGGTGCCGGGTCAGGACGAAGGCGACCCACACGCACACGACCACCAGCACGGCGAACAGCGCGAGCACCCACCACCGCTGGTCGGCGAAGGCACGGCCCTGCTGTCCCCACCCGATCGGTGACAGCCAGGAGGGCCAGGCGCTGATGACCGCCACGCCGCTCGGCGCCACCTCGCCGAGCCCGTCGCCGACCGCGCGCAGGAAGTAGGCCACACCGAGGACGGCGCCGGCCATCCCGTTGGCCCCGCGGGCGCTGCCGGCGACCTGCGCGGTGATCGCAGCGACACCCGCGAAGCTCCACCCGACGCCCGTCAGCAGGAGCCCGGCCAGGACCGAACCAGCCATCGGGAGCCCGTAGGCCAGCAGCAGGGCCGTGGCGAGCACCCCGAAGACCAGGCTCGCAGCGAGGGTGAGCACCAGCGCAGCGGTCAGCGGCGCGTGGCGGCCGACCACGGCGGAGCCGACCAGCTCCGCACGCCCGGTCTCCTCCTCCAGCCGGGTGTGGCGCACCACGGCCTGCAGGCTCATCACCCCGAGCAGCACCGCGAACACGCCGAAGGTCTCGGTCATCAGCACCGCACCCAGGGAGGTCCCGAAGATCGGGCCCTCGAAAGCGCGGGCGACCACGTTGGGCGCGACGGTCACCGCGTACTGGACGCGCGAGGCCGCGTCGCCGTACAGCCCGGCGATGCTGGCGATGCTGCCGAGCCACAGCACCGACAAGGTGATGAGCCACACCGGTAGCAGCACCCGGTCCCGCCGCGCCGCCAGCCTGAGCAGCCGCAGGGTGCCGGTCAGCTCCGAGGCAGGACCGGCAGGCCCGGCGGCACCGGGGTGGCCCGGAGCACGCTCGCCGTCCCGCGCCCGCGCCCGCGCCGGGGCCGTGGCGCCCCTGGGGGTGGCCTCGGACGTCGCCGGGCGGTCCGGCGTGCCGGGGGTCGTCGGGGTGTGGGCGCTCATCGCGGTGTCTCCGCCACCTCGGCGTTGGCACCGGGCGATGCGCCGTGGCCACCGCCACCGGACGATGCCCCGTCGCCGACGGCGTCAGGATCGTCCGCGACCTCCGCCTCGGTGAGCTGCTGGCCGTAGTGGCGCAGGAACAGCTGCTGCAGGGTCGGCGGCGAGCTGGTCAGGGCCACCACCTCCCGTTCCGCCAGCCAGCGTTGCACCGCCGCCATCGCGTCGGGTTCGACCTCGAACCGCGCCCGGGTGCCCTCCACCTCGACGTCGTGGACACCATCGAGGTGGTGCAGGCCGGCCAGCGGCTCGCGGGCCTCCACGCTGATCGCCGTGCGGGTGAGGTGGCGCAGCTCGGTGAGGGTGCCGGACTCGACCTGCCGGCCCTCACGGATGATGGTGACGCGGTCGGACAGCGTCTCCACCTCGGCGAGGATGTGGCTGGACAGCAGCACGGTGCTGCCCTGGGCGACGGCGTCGCGGACACAGGACTGGAACACGGTGTCCATCAACGGGTCCAGCCCCGAGGTCGGCTCGTCGAGCAGGTAGAGCTCCACCGGCGAGGCGAAGGCGGCGATGATCGCGACCTTCTGCCGGTTGCCCTTGGAGTAGGTCGAGCAGCGCTTGGTCGGATCCAGCTGGAAACGCTCGATCAGCTCCGCCCGGCGGGTGCGATCAAGGCCACCGCGCAGCTCCCCCAGCAGGTCGATCGCCTCACCGCCGGTGAGGTTCGGCCACAGGTGCACGTCGCCGGGGACGTAGGCGAGCCGACGGTGCAGCTCCACCGCATCCTTCCAGGGGTCCCCACCGAGCAGGACCACCTCGCCGCTGTCACGGCGCAGCAGCCCGAGCAGGATGCGGATGGTGGTTGACTTGCCGGCACCGTTGGGACCGAGGAAGCCGTGGACCTCGCCGGTGGCCACATCGAGGTCGAAGCGGTCGAGAGCGGTGACCGGCCCGAAGGTCTTGGTCAGGGAGGCGACGTGGATGGCTGCACTGGACATCGGCGGATCCTGTCGGCGAGCGCAGACCGCGGCCGGACCCCGAGGGCACGGCGGGCGGATGGCGAGGAGGGACCCGTCCGCGCGCGTGGTGCGCCCCGCTGCGGCTGCGATCGCAGCCTGCGAGGACCCCGCGCGACCGCGGACGTCGTCGTCAGCTTGTCCTGCAGCACATGACCGGCATAGGGCCGGACAGCCCGACCGGTTCCAGCCCCGGGGAGGACGTCGATGACGGCGATGGCGGCGGCAGCGGCACCACGGACCACCTTCTGTCCCCTGGTGGTGTCCATCGCCAGCCCCGTACGCATGCTCAACTTCGAGCTGCCCGACCACCCGGTGTACGACGCCGGGGAGCTGCTGTGGTTCGACGACGACGAGCGGGGCACCGGGATGCTCGCGTTCCTGACGCGGCGCCCCGATCGGGTGGTGGATCACTACGTCCAGCCCGGCCTGCGGCTCGACCCCGAGAGCTTCCACATCGGTGGCGGCACCCGCTCCTGGAACGTCACCGACATCGACCCCGCGCGGCTCGAGGTGACCGCCGACGGGGTCGTCGCCGAGGCCAGCTTCGAGGACGTCGACGGCCGCCTGGTCGAGATCCACATCGACGACCGGGACGGCCGGCCGCGGCGGCGCGCCGGGATGCTCGCCCCGGTCAGCGCCGGCATCGAGGTGCCACGCAGCCTGTTCGCGGTGTGGATGCCGACCTTCGACCTGGTGCGCGCCAGCGGCTCCGCGGCCACGATCCGCATCGACGGGCAGGACGTTGCCACCGAGCGCATCCCTCTGGAGCGACTGCACCGGCAGCGGATCATCAAGTACATGGACACGCTGCTCGCCGTCGAGGTCAACCCCGACCGGTCCGCCGGCCCTCGTCCGCAGACCCGGGGCACCGGACGCCAGCCACGGGTACATGACCACGAGCCGGGCACCAGCGTGAACGACGAGGTAGTGACCACCGCCGATGGCCGGGCGATCCGCGCGGTGGTCGCGGCGCGGGACGGTCACCGTGCACGGCTCCTGCTGTGGCCGCCGATGCCGGACCCGACGACCCTGGCCGAGGGCGAGGCGGCGGCCGGCCGGTGGGGGCTCCAGGTGGACGAGGCCCGGCTGGTCTCCGGTCCCTGGTCCGCGTACCGGACCAGGTCGCGCGTGGACCTGGTGCTGGACACCGACACCCCCTGGCGCCCGGGGCCGCTGCCGTGGCTCCTGCGGGGCCTCACGATCGCCGTGCCGGACTTCCGGCGCTGGCCGACCACCTACCGCTGGCGGGGCAGCGTGGAGCTGGCCGACCCGCCCGTGGTGGCCGGCCGCTGGGAGCGGACCGAGCCGACCCACCGACGCCGCCCGCAACGACCATGACCGCCGGGCGGCCGCCGACC
>SL_7KL_010_BRINEDRAFT_10000210_pt1 | contig 26502 bp, 23 predicted proteins | sample SodLak_010_BRINE_FD_10663 | JGI IMG/M metagenome (IMG submission 10663)
GCGAGATTGTCGGGAATGCAGCGCGTTTCGCGGGGCCGCAGCCCGATGGTGCCCTGCGGGATGCGCTCGATCTGCCGCCGAGCGCGACGATACCCGATCTGCTGGCGCAGGTCTTTCTGGGTGGCGAGGCAGAGCTTGTCGCAGAGCTGTTGCCACATCTTGACGCCGGGTTGCCGACAGATGGCAAGACTGCCGACAAGCTTCGCAAGATCAACCTGGACAGGCCCGGTATTGCCGAACTGCACGCGCTTGAAGCCGTGTTGCTGACAGGGGCGGGCGCGAAAGCACCCTTCGCAGCCAAGATCGACAGCCTGCCGACCAAGGCGACGCGCACGCGGCTTGGCCCTTTGCTGGACCCGTTGAACGCATTGATGGCACGGGTCGAAGCTGCGCGCGCCCGTCGCATCGCGATAGAAGCTTTCGCGCAAAGCATGGCGCTGCATCGTTTTGCCCGCGCGTTTCTGCCACGGCTGGAAGCGGCCAAGGCCGCGCGCGGATGGCTGGATTTCGACGATCTGATCGCGCGCGCGGGGCAGTTGCTGACCGATCCATCCGTGGCGCAATGGGTGCTCTACAAGCTGGATGGCGGGGTCGATCACATTCTGGTCGATGAGGCGCAGGATACTGCCCCCGGTCAGTGGCGGGTGATCGAGCATCTGGCGCAGGAATTTACCTCGGGCGTGGGGGCGCGCGATGCCCGCCGCACGCTGTTCGTGGTGGGGGACAAGAAACAGTCGATCTATTCCTTTCAGGGGGCCGATCTGGCGGTGTTCGACGCCATGCAGGCGCAGTTTCGCGACCGTCTTGCCCATGTGGGCCTGCGTTTGAACGAGGCCGAACTGGCGCATTCTTTCCGGTCCTCGGACGCGGTGCTGCGCAGTGTCGATCAGACCTTTCGCCCGCCCGCAGATACCGGGCTGGGCGGTGCGCCGCAGCATATCGCGTTTTTCGCGGAGACGCCGGGGCGGGTGGATCTGTGGCCGCTTGTGCCCCCGCCCGACAAGAGCGACCCGCCCGCATGGTATGACCCGGTCGATGTGCTGGCAGAAGAGCATCATCACCGGCAACTGGCCCGCACCATCGCCGCCGAGCTGCGCCGCCTGATCGATGCGCGCACCCCGATCCCGCATCGCGGTGGCGCGCGCGCGATGCATGAAGGCGATGTGCTGATCCTTGTGCGGCGACGCAACACGCTGTTTCACGAAATCATCGCCGCCTGCAAGGCGCAGGGGCTGGAGATTGCGGGCGCCGACCGGCTGCGACTGGGGGGCGAGATGGCGGTGCGCGATCTGAGCGCGCTCCTGGCCTTTCTGGACACGCCCGAGGATGATCTGTCGCTGGCCGCCAGCCTGCGCTCACCACTTTTCGGCTGGTCCGAGGATGCGCTGTTCCGGCTGGCGCATGGCCGCGAGGGCGCATTCTTGTGGCGGCGGCTGCGCGAAAGCGGCGATCAGGCAACGCGCGACATGCTGAACGATCTGCTGGGGCAGGTCGATTTCCTGCGTCCCTATGAACTGATCGAGCGGGTGCTGACGCGCCATGACGGGCGGCGGCGTCTGATCGCGCGGCTGGGGCCCGAGGCCGAGGATGGCATCGACGCGATGCTGGCACAGGCACTGGCCTATGAGCAGATGGAAACCCCCAGCCTGACCGGATTCCTGAGTTGGCTGGACCATGGCGATGTGCAGATCAAGCGCGAATTGGGCGCGGCTGGCGGGCGGTTGCGGGTGATGACGGTGCATGGCGCGAAGGGGCTGGAATCGCCTGTCGTGATCCTGCCGGACACGGCAGACAGGCGGGCGCAGGACCGGCGGCAGATCGTGACGCTTGAGGGCATCCCCGCCTGGCGCGGGGTCAGCACGGACACCCCGCCCGCGCTGCAGGCCGAGCTTGACGCGGCAGCCGAATTGCGCGCGCAGGAAGAAGCGCGGCTTTTGTATGTGGCGATGACGCGCGCCGAAAGCTGGCTGATCGTGGCCGGCGCGGGCGAGGCAAAAAACGAGGAGTGCTGGCATAACCGTGTGGCCGAGGGACTGCGCCACGCAGGCGCGGCCCGCCTTGACAGCCCGACAGGGCCGGGGCTGCGCCATGAGCATCAGGACTGGCCTGCCGAAGCGGTTGTCGCGGCGGGCGCAGAAGGCCGCCCTGTCCCGGCCTTGCCCGCGCTCTACCGCGTGTCTGCTACCCCGGCGGGACGCGAGGCGCAGCTCCTCTCGCCCTCGCAACTGGGCGGGGCCAAGGCCCTGCCGGGAGAGCCTGCGGCCGGTCTGGAAGCGACAGGCGGCGAGGCGGCGTTGCTGCGCGGCACGCAATTGCATCTGCTGCTGGAACATCTGCCGCATTGGCCCGCTGATGGCCGGTTGGAGCGTGCGCGCGCGCTTCTGGGCAGCAGTGCCGAGGGGGTGCCGCGCGATCTGGATGATTTGCTGGCCGAGGCCGAGGGCGTTCTGGCCGCCCCCGGACTGGCGCATCTGTTCGCGCCGGACACTCTGGCCGAGGTCGAGATTGCAGGCACGCTCTGGGGCCAGCCCGCCTATGGGGTGATCGACCGGCTGGTGGTCAGTGACGGCGCAGTGCTGGCAGTCGATTACAAATCGAACCGGATCGTGCCCGACACACCTGCGGCGACACCCGAAGGATTGCTGCGCCAGATGGGGGCCTATGCCGCGCTGATCCGGCAGGTCTGGCCGGGGCATTCGGTGCGCGTGGCGCTGCTCTGGACGGCCCAGGCGCGGCTGATGGACCTGCCACCCGGTCTGATTGAACCCGCCCTTGCGCGCGCGGCGCTTGAAACCCGCGCGGCGCAGGCATAGGTAGCACTCGAAACACATCAGATTGGAGGGGCCCATGGCCACGATTGCTGTCACCGATTCCACCTTTGACGCCGAAGTGCGCCAGTCCGACATCCCCGTGATCGTCGATTTCTGGGCCGAATGGTGCGGGCCCTGCAAGCAGATCGGCCCCGCGCTGGAGGAACTGTCCTCGGAATATGAGGGCCGGATCAAGATTGCCAAGGTGAATGTGGACGAGAACCCGGATACCGCCGCCTCCATGGGCATTCGCGGGATCCCGGCGCTGTTCATGTTCAAGGATGGGCAGGTCGTGTCCAACAAGGTCGGCGCGGCCCCGAAATCGGCGCTGCAAAGCTGGATCGACAGCGAAGTGTGACTGTCTGAGGGGGCGGGCACAGGCGCGCCCCCGCAGCGTTCCGCCCGACCGTGAGATGCGCCTCCGGCGGGAGTATTTTGGGCAAGATGAAGGTGTAAGGTGGGTAATTTTCCCGGCTGGCATGGCACGACCATTATCGCGGTGCGCCGCGGTGGCAAGGTCGTGGTGGCAGGGGATGGCCAGGTATCGCTTGGCCAGACCGTGATAAAGGGGTCTGCGCGCAAGGTCCGCAGACTGTCGCCCGGCGGGAAAGAGGTGGTGGCGGGCTTTGCAGGCTCGACCGCCGATGCCTTCACCCTGCTGGAGCGGCTGGAGGCGAAGCTGGAGGCCACGCCAGGACAACTGGCGCGCGCGGCAGTGGAACTGGCCAAGGACTGGCGCACCGACAAGTATCTGCAAAAGCTGGAAGCGATGCTGATCGTGACCGATGGGCGCGATCTGTTTGTCGTGACCGGCGCGGGCGATGTGCTGGAGCCAGAGCATGATGTCGCGGCGATCGGATCGGGCGGGAATTTCGCCTTGGCAGCGGCGCGCGGGTTGATGACGGGCGATATGCCCGCCGAAGAGGTCGCGCGTCAGGCGATGGCGATTGCGTCTGATATCTGCGTCTATACCAACGGCAATCTGACGGTGGAGACGATCAGCGCTTGAGTTGCGCCTCCATCCACGCGCGCAGGACTGCGTTCATGCGGGTCTGGTAGCCGGGGCCCTGTGACTTGAAGAAGTCCAGCACATCGGGATCGACGCGCAGCGAGATGGCTTTCTTTGGTTCTGGCGTAACCAGTTCCGCGCGGGTCCAGTCCAGTTCGAATGCATCTTCGTCCTGTTCGGGTTCCAGACCGAGGGCATCTGCGCGCCTCAGGGCCTTCCAGTCAGTGCGGCCTTTGAGCTGGCGAATTTCCTCGAGCGAGTAGCGCTTGATAGAGGTCTCGTTCATTTTGTCGTGCCCTCCGGGCTGTGATGATGCGGGTGGTCCGTCCGCGAATTGTGAAAAAGACTGTGACAGTGATGCCGCTCCAAAGGCCGATTGCTGCAAACCGTTCCTCGGTGTCACTGCGCGCGGGAATGACCAAATGTAACTCGTTGAAAATGGCGATTACGTCGATAAAGTCGAGGCGGTGTTTTTTGAGTGTCTTGAGGCGTTTGGTTTCGTCCCATTCGAAAAACAGGTGCTCCATCAGGTGTCCTTCAGTTTAATGCCCAGTCGGGCTTGATGTCACATGGCGACCTCTCTTTCGTGTTTCGTGTTTGACTGCGTTGCGCAATGCCTTGTATATACATAATGACCATACACTCTACAACCCCCTTCAATTCCGCCCCCCAAGCCTCTATCTCTGCGCAAGCACAAGAAGGGACGCCCCATGACCGACCTGACCCCGCGCGAGATTGTCAGCGAACTGGACCGGTTCATCATCGGCCAGAAGGAAGCCAAGCGTGCGGTGGCTGTCGCCCTGCGCAATCGCTGGCGGCGCAAGCAATTGCCGGATGACCTGCAGGAAGAGGTCTATCCCAAGAATATCCTGATGATCGGGCCTACCGGCGTCGGCAAGACCGAGATCAGCCGCCGTCTGGCCAAGCTGGCGCGTGCGCCGTTTCTGAAGGTCGAGGCGACAAAATTTACCGAAGTGGGCTATGTCGGGCGCGATGTCGAGCAGATCATCCGCGATCTGGTCGATTCCGCGATCATCATGACGCGCGATCATATGCGTGAGGAGGTCAAGGCGCGCGCGCATCAGGCTGCCGAGGACCGGGTGATTGCCGCGCTGGCTGGTGAGACTGCGCGCGAGGGCACGCGCGAGATGTTCCGCCGCAAGCTTCTCTCGGGCGAGCTGGACAATACCGAGATCGAGATCGAGGTGACGGATAGCTCGAACCCCATGGGCGGCATGTTCGATCTGCCGGGCCAGCCGGGCGGCGGGCAGATGCTGAATATCGGCGAGATTTTCGGCAAGGCGCTGGGTGGGCGCACGGTGCGCAAGAAGGTCACGGTGGCCGAAAGCCATGATCTGCTGATCGCGGAAGAGGCTGACAAACTGCTGGATGACGAGAGCGTCAAGACCCTGGCTCTGGAGGCGGTCGAGCAGAATGGCATCGTGTTTCTGGATGAGATCGACAAGGTCTGCGCCCGTACGGATGCGCGCGGGGGCGATGTCAGCCGTGAAGGCGTGCAGCGCGACCTGCTGCCGCTGATCGAGGGGACGACGGTCAGCACCAAGCATGGGCCGGTCAAGACCGACCATATCCTGTTCATCGCAAGCGGGGCTTTTCACATTGCCAAACCCTCGGACCTGTTGCCCGAATTGCAGGGGCGCCTGCCCATCCGCGTTGAACTGCGCGCGCTGACCGAGGCGGATTTCATCCGCATCCTGACCGAGACGGATAACGCGCTGACCCGTCAGTATGTCGCGCTGATGGCGACCGAAGAGGTCGAGGTCAGTTTCACCGAGGACGGGATCGCCGCGCTGGCGCGAATCGCGGCCGATGTGAACCAGTCGGTCGAGAATATCGGGGCGCGACGGCTGTATACCGTGATGGAGCGGGTATTTGAGGAACTGTCCTTTCATGCGCCCGACAAGGCAGGTGAGCGCGTGACCATTGATGCCGACCATGTCGAGCGCAATCTGGGCGATCTGGCGCGGTCCGCCGATCTGAGCCGGTATGTCCTGTAGTCTGTGATCTGCCCCACTGGACGCAGGGCGGTATAATCCTTATATCTGCAGTCAGGTATAGGCGCAGGCTGGATGAGGGCAGACCATGAGCGATCCACAGGAAGGCGAGTTGCTGATCAAGCCGTCAAGCACGGACCACCCGCTTTACGATGCGATCGTGGAGGCCTGCAAATCCGTCTATGACCCCGAAATTCCGGTCAATATCTTTGATCTGGGGCTGATCTACACGATCACCATATCAGAGGCCGGCGAGGTCGATATCATCATGACGCTGACAGCCCCCGGCTGCCCGGTGGCGGGGGAAATGCCCGGCTGGGTTGCCGATGCGGTCAGTGCCGTGCCCGGTGTGCAGACGGTCGATGTCGACATGACGTTCGAGCCGCAATGGGGCATGGACATGATGTCGGACGAGGCGCGGCTGGAACTGGGTTTCATGTAACAGCGAGGGGGCAGGCGGGCCGCAGCTTGCACATCCCCGGACAAGGACAGGACTATGTTTGCAATTCCAGGCAAATCCCCCGTGACACTGACCCCGGCCGCAGTCCGCCAGGTGCTGCGCCTGATGGAGAAGGAAGGGACGCACGGCCTGCGCATCGGCGTCAAGAAAGGCGGCTGTGCGGGGATGGAATACACCATGGAGCCTGCGGTCGAGCTGCGCGAGCATGAGGAAGTGGTAGAGCAGGATGGCGCCCGGATCATGATCGAGCCGATGGCGCAGATGTTCCTGTTCGGCACCGAGATCGATTATGAGACCGGGCTTCTGGAAAGCAGCTTTCGCTTTCGCAACCCCAATGTGACCGATGCCTGCGGCTGCGGCGAATCGATCAAGTTTGATGATGTCGATACGCTGAAGGCCAAGATGGACGCGGCGCGCGCCGGGTCGTGATTGCATTGCGCCGGGCTTGCGCGTAACTCTGGTCGCAAAATGGGGGATGCGATCATGTCGAGTGCCTGCAAACTGGCTGCCGGAAACTGGAAGATGAACGGGCTGCGCGCCGATCTGGATCAGGCGCGCGCCTTGGCAGAGGCCTATCCGACGCCTGGCTGCGGCGTGCTGTTATGTCCCCCCGCGACATTGATTGCGCCGATGGCCGCTGCTGTTGCGGGCAGCGCGCTGATGATCGGCGGGCAGGACTGCCACGCGCAGGAGGCGGGCGCGCATACCGGCGATATCTCGGCGCAGATGCTGGTGGATGCTGGGGCGCGGCATGTGATCCTTGGACATTCGGAACGGCGCGCCGATCATGGCGAAAGCTCTGCGACCGTGCTTGACAAGGCGCGCGCGGCGCATGGTGCAGGGCTGGTGGCGATCATTTGTGTGGGCGAGATCGAGGCCGAAAGGGATGCCGGGCGCACGCTGGATGTGGTGCTGGGGCAATTGCAAGAGTCGGTGCCAGAGGGGGCGACAGCAGCCAGTACTGTCATCGCGTATGAGCCTGTCTGGGCCATCGGCACGGGCCGCACGCCCACGCTGGACCAGATTGCCGAAGTGCATGACGCGTTGCGCGCAGCCGTGCCGGATGCGGCCATGAGCCTGCTTTATGGCGGGTCGGTCAAGCCCGGCAATGCCGCAGATATCTTTGCCATTGGAAATGTGGATGGGGCGCTTGTGGGCGGTGCGTCGCTGAAGGCGGATGATTTCGGCGCGATTATCGCGGCGCTGGAGGCGGCCTGAGAGGCAAAAGCCCGCCGCAGGGCACGGCTTGCATGGGAGCGAGGTGCCCTGTCAGACGCGGTAGCGCATCGTCGGGGTGACGATTGCGGCAAAGATCACACCGGCGACAAAGCCGCCCAGATGCGCCTCCCATGCCAGCAATCCTGACAGTGCCAGCCACAGGATGACATTCAACAGCGCCAAACCGACCAGTGAGCGCCAGAGCGGGCGCATGGAACTGCCCAGATGCTGGCGAAGCTGCCATTCCCAGAATTTCCACGCCCCGATCAGCCCGAAGACAGCGCCAGAGGCACCGACCATCGGTGCCTCGCTTGACGACAGCAGGGCAAAGCCCGCTGCGCCACCGATGGCCGTGACCGCATAGAGCAGCAGGAAACCTCGCTCTCCGATCCGCGCCACGGCGATACCACCCAGCGCCAGAACGGCGATCATGTTGCCGATCAGGTGCAGCAGGCCGCCATGCAACATCGCATAGGTCAGAAACATCGCTTCGCGCTGGAACGGATAGACTGGTTCCCAGCCCTGAAGTAGCCCGTTCCAGAAAGCCCCGAGCATCAGCGCCGTGCCGCGCAGATTGCCGGCGGCGAATGGCGACGCCTCGATCAGGGTCAGGATGATTTCGGGCAGGCAGCTTAGCCCGACCAGCCAGATCACGGCGCGGCTGTTGGCCTTTGTGGGCAGGGAAACGCTACGAGGTGCCATGAGCGCGGCTTTGACACTCTCTTCTGTCTGATGCAAGCCTCTGACCCTTACGCGGCGGCATCCGGTGGGAAAAGGCGCGCGCTCAGTAGCCGGTGCTGCGCAGGACTGTCCTGAGGGTTTGCAGAACCAGATTCAGGTCGGTCTTGAGGCTCAGTTCCGAAGCGTAGCGGATATCCAGTTCGGCGCGGCGCTGGAAATGCGTCTCATTGCGTTCGGACACCTGCCACATGCCGGAAATGCCCGGCCGCAGCGATGCATAGACCGGAAAGGTCGGGCCATAGAGATGCTTCTGATTGGGCATCATCGGGCGCGGACCCAGCAAGCTCATGTTGCCGATAAGAACATTCCACAATTGCGGCAGTTCATCGATCGAGGTCTTGCGCAGGAAATGCCCGACCCATGTGATCCGCGGATCGTTCTTGAGCTTCTGGGTGGCCTGCCATTCCGCCTTGCGGGCGGGATCCGAGTCGAGGATGATTTCCAGCATCCGGTCGGCATCGGGATACATGGTCTGGAATTTCCAGATACGGAACACGCGCCCGTCACGCCCAAGCCGTTTCTGCGTATAAAAGGGGGTCTGGCCCGAGATCAGCAGCGCGAGCGTCACCAATACGATGACCGGCAGGACGATCGGCAGCATCAGGAAAAGCATTCCCAGATCCAGCAGGCGTTTGCCGAACAGACGATAGGCCCCGCCATTCAGGACATGCTCTGACGAGCGCTTGGAGGTGACATAACCATCCTGACGTGTCAGATACTTGGCAACTTGAACTGGCAATCCCATCGTCTAACCCACCGCTTTCCGTAGTCTCTCAGCACGGCTGTCGAGTGGTGGACCGAACATCCAGAACTCACACCGGCGTTAAGACGGTGTTAGCTATTTTCATGGCAGGCATCACGCGAATTTCGCCACAATTGAGCGCATTTGCCAAATGCACAGAATTTGTTGTCCATGGACTGAAAACAAAATGCAGAATGCGAATATTCTGTTGCGTCAAACCGTGGTTTTCGTTGCGCGCGGCGCCATCCGGGCAGAACTGTGTCAATCAGGCGGCGGGCAGGGGGCGAATCGGTTGCCTGTGCAGTTGATGGCAGGATTGCCGCTGATTTAACGCATTTCGGCTTGATTGGCGCCACACCGCAACTGTAACCGATATGACCAGCACAAACCGGATGTGCTGTTCTTGACTGCTGGGATCATGTCGCACGGCTTCAGTTCATATCTCGACCATTTCGGGTTTCATCAGCGCCCATTCTCGCTGACGCCGGACCCGGAATTCCTGTACTGGTCCGACGCAGCGCGCGGGGCCTATACCATGCTGCAATATGGTCTGGCCACGCGTGCGCCGATCACGCTGCTGACCGGCGAGATCGGTGCAGGAAAGACGATCCTGCTGCAGCATTTCATCGCCGAGATCGAAGAGGATGACACGCTCTCGATCGCGCTGGTGACGAATACAAGGCCGCAGGCGCGCGAGATCCTGCAATGGTTGCTGCCGGAACTGACCAAGGACGATATCGATGAGGAGAGCAAGTTCCAGCGGGTTCAGGAATTCCTTGTGCAGGAATACAATGANGGGCGCCGCGTTCTGCTGGTGATCGATGAGGCGCAGAACCTGTCCCATGAGGCGCTGGAAGAGCTGCGCATGCTGACCAACATCAATCTGGGCAAGGAAGAGGTGCTGCAGCTGTTTCTGATCGGGCAGCCGGAACTGCGCGATAATGTCCGCAGGCCCGCGCTGGTGCAGTTCGCCCAACGCGTCGCGGCGAATTACCACCTGTCTTATATGGAAGCCGACACGGTGATGAAATACATCGCGCACCGGTTGCGCGTGGCCGGGGGGCGTCCGGGCGTGTTCAGCAAGCAGGCCGCGATGAAGGTGCATGACCTGACGGGCGGCGTGCCGCGGCTGATCAACCAGCTATGCGACATGTCCCTGTCCTACGCTTATGCGCAGGAACACGAGATGGTGCGCGCCGCGACCGTGCAGGCTGTGGCGGATGACGGCATCTTTTTCGCCCCCACCCCGCCTGCGACCAGAGGCTGACTCACCAATGCCCGGTGTTTTCCATGCTGGCCCAGGGTTCCTTTGGGGGCAGCGCATCGCCTTCCTGCAGCAATTCGATCGAGATATTGTCGGGTGAGCGCACAAAGGCCATCCGTCCGTCGCGCGGGGGGCGGTTGATCGTGACACCGGCAGCCTGCAGTTCAGCGCATTTTGCGTAGATATCTTCCACCCGATAGGCGAGATGGCCAAAATGGCGGCTGTCCGAGGGGAGTCCCTCATCTCCGTCCCAGTTATAGGTCAGCTCGACCGGGCATTCCGGCTGGCCCGGCGGGGCGAGGAAGACAAGCGTGAAGCGCCCCTTGTCATTGTCGATGCGGCGGGTCTCTTCCAACCCGAGCAGTTTGTAGAAGGCGATGGCACGGTCCAGATCCTTGACCCTGACCATGGTGTGCAGATATTTCATCTTTCGTTTCCCTTGTCCTGTCGCGATATTGTCCGCGCGCGCGCGGACAGCGAAGACACCTGTGCCGACACAATAAAGCGCACAGACAGGGGTGCAAGCGCATGCGCCCTCTTTTCTTGGGGGGCGAATCCGGGCAATGTGATGGCTTGGCACATCATGAAGTATGCGGGGGGATGCGTGAAGCAATATCTGGAAGCCTTGAGCTTTGTCCTGGAGCATGGCACCCCGGCAGAGGACCGGACGGGAACCGGCACGCTTTCGGTCTTTGGCATGCAGATGCGCTATGATCTGGCCGAGGGTTTTCCACTGGTCACGACCAAGCGCGTGCATCTCAAATCGGTGATCCACGAGTTGCTGTGGTTTCTGTCCGGCGATACGAATATCCGCTATCTGCAGGAAAATGGTGTCCGAATATGGAATGAATGGGCCGATGACGCGGGCGATCTGGGCCCGGTCTATGGCAAGCAATGGCGCGATTTCGGCGGGGTGGACCAGATCGCCGCGCTGGTTGAACAGATCCGCACCAGCCCCGACAGCCGCCGTTTGATCGTCTCTGCCTGGAACCCGGCCGATCTGGGCGAAATGGCGTTGCCGCCCTGTCATACCCTTTGGCAGGTTCGGGTGCTGGATGGCAAATTGCACCTGCAGCTTTATCAGCGGTCGGCCGACATGTTTCTGGGCGTCCCGTTCAACATCGCGTCCTATGCGCTGTTGCAGATGATGCTGGCGCAGGTCTGCGGGCTGCAGCCGGGCGTGTTCGTGCACACAATGGGGGATGCGCATATCTATTCCAACCATATGGAGCAGGTGCGCACGCAGCTTTCGCGCAGCCCGCGCGCACTGCCACACATGCGCATCCTGCGCCGCCCCGAGAGTGTTTTCGATTTCCGGTATGAGGATTTCGAGATCGTGGATTACGACCCGCACCCGGCCTTGCGCGCGCCTGTGGCGGTCTGAGCCATGCTGACTGTCATTGTTGCCCGCGCGCGCAACGGGGCCATCGGCAAGGACAATACCATCCCGTGGCACGCGCCCGAGGATCTGGCGGCCTTTCAGCGCGAGACGCTGGGCGGCGCGATCATCATGGGGCGGCGCACATGGGAAAGCCTGCCCCGCCGCCCATTGCCGCGACGGCTGAATATTGTCGTGACGTCACGCGCGGGCGGAGTGGGCGACGATGCGCTCTGCACGTCATTCGGGAATGCGCGCGCCGAGGCGCATGCCCGCGGGTATATGCGCCACTACGCCATCGGGGGGGCAGGCATTTACGAGGGGTTCCTGCCGCAGGCGGATCGCGTGCTGATGACCGAGGTGGGTCTTGATGTGCCGGACGCCGATACCTTCTTTCCGGCCCTGTCACCGCAGGACTGGCGTGTCGCGGCTCGGCATATCCTGCGCAGCGACGCGCCCGAATGTGTGCTGATCGAATATCTGCGCGCCTGAGCATTGCGCGGGCGACAGGGCGCACATAGGTAAAACCTGTAGATGATGGAGGATACCCATGCATATTCAGGTCAACACGGACAACAACATTGCCGGGCGCGAGGATGTCGTGCGCTTTGTCGAATCGGTCCTGCAGTCGAAGCTGGGCAATATTGCCGACCCGATCACCCGTATCGAGGTGCATCTGAAGGATGAAAGCGCGACCAAGCATGGCGCTGATGACAAACGCTGTATGGTCGAGGCGCGTCTGCAAGGTCGCCAGCCCGTCAGCGCGACCCATGCCTCGGACAATCTGCAATCGGCAGTGACCGGTGCCGTGGACAAGCTGCGCAATGTGCTGGATCGCGAGCTGGGAAAACTGCGCGCGCATCGCTGAGTGTTGCGTGCGCGTCACAAATCGTCCCGCGGCGCCGCGGTGCCACATATTGATGCCAGAGACGCCATTTCCCGATATCTGGCAGAAAAACACAGNTTTTTGATCGGGCTGTGCCGCGCAGCTCTNCTNGGGGATGANTGCGCGGGCGGGCCCATTCTACGTGGGGTAGTGTCAGGCTGATCCTGTTATTGAGTATGTTGCCTGACACAGACGACTTAAGGTATTATGGTTGCAATCTAATCCGGCCAAAACGCCGTCATTGGACAAGAAATTAAACACAATACCGCCTGAATCCCTCGGCAAGAAGGGATCAGGNAACTGAGGCAGACAAGGCAAGAACGGGCTGGTCAANCGACCAAGGTGGTTCTGCACATCCGCACGCTTGNTGGCGTGTGGAATGTGCAGTGGCGCGGCCCCACGGGCAGGGCAATGGAACATATATCGATTTCTGGAAAACTGCGCGCATGCTTTGTGGCTTGTGTTGCGGGCGCGGTTCTGACCGGCTGCGAGGTGGCGCAAAGCGTGTCGGGCAACTCGCCGACCGAAGAGGCAGAGGCGCTGACCGAATACCGCATCGTGCAGGCGTCGCGCGCCTATGTGAACGTGCCCCAGGCGCTTATGGTGATGGAGCGCGATCTTGGGGTCGCGACCGAACAGCGCGTCACACTGCCCAATGAAACCTCTCTTTCGGGTGAGAATGTCATCCTGCTGCGGGCGCAGACCGCGCGCAGTGCCAGCCGGTCGCGGCTGGTTCTGGCCGATGTCCTGCGCCAGTTCGGGGGCACGCCTTCGCCGTTTTCGGGCGTGTCGGAATCGTCGCTGACAGCGCGTTCGGATTCGCATGGCGACATCACTTACGCGGTCACGCGCCCCGGCGGCAGCCTGACCTGCGTGCTGGCATTCCGGCGGGGACAGACCGGCGGGCGGGCCCTGCCGCGCGGCGCCTCTGCGCTGGACATGATGATGCGCAACTGCGTGCCCGGCAGTGTCGATGATGCGCTTGCGCCGCTGGGGGCGTCTGCCTTTGGACTGGGCGCACCCCGGTCCGGCTGATTTGATAAAGGGATTTTCCAGCATGAGCTTATTGATAGCCACGCGCAAGCTGCGCCCCGTCGAGATCCTGCTCGCGTTGGTCTGGTTCGCCATGCTTGTTCCGCTGGCGATTATGGCAAGCACGCCGACATCGACTACAGTACAGGGCGCGCTGGGCCTGTTCGCGGTCATCGGGGTGGCCTTGCTGAAGCCCTTTACCATGAAGAATATCATGGCGCGATTCATGCTGCTGGCCATCGCCAGTGCGGTTGTCATGCGTTACTGGGCCTGGCGGGTGACGGAAACCCTGCCGCCGATGGACATGCCCTTGTCCTTTGCGATCGCGCTGGCGCTTCTGGTGGTGGAAACCTACGCGATCGGCGTGTTCTTCATCAGTTCCTTCATCACGGCGGACCCGGTTGAGCGCAAGTTGCCCCCGCGCGTCATGGCCGCTGATCTGCCGACCGTCGATATTCTGGTGCCCAGCTATAACGAGCCGGTCGAGATGCTCTCGATCACACTGTCAGCGGCCAAGAACATGCATTACCCGGCCAGCAAGCGCACGGTTGTGCTGTGTGATGACGGCGGCACCGACCAGCGCTGCAACAGTGATGATCCGGAGCTGGCAGAAAAATCGCGCGCCCGGCGGGCCGAGTTGCAGGCGCTCTGCGCGGAACTGGGGGTCGTCTATTCCACACGCGCGCGCAATGAACATGCCAAGGCGGGCAACATGTCCGCCGCGCTGGAGCGGTTGACTGGCGATCTGGTCGTGGTGTTCGATGCCGACCATGTGCCCAGCCGCGATTTTCTGGCCCGCACGGTCGGCTATTTTGTCGAGGACCCCAAGCTGTTTCTGGTCCAGACACCGCATTTCTTCCTCAACCCCGACCCGGTCGAGCGCAATATCGGGCTGCGCAAGGATTGCCCGCCCGAAAACGAGATGTTCTATCATCAGGGACATCGCGGGCTGGACCGTTGGGGCGGCGCGTTCTTCTGCGGCTCTGCCGCCGTGATCCGGCGCGCGGCGCTGGATTCCGTGGGCGGCTTTGCGGGTGAGACGATCACCGAGGACGCGGAAACCGCGCTTGAGATTCACTCGCAGGGCTGGAAGAGCATCTATGTCGATCATGCCATGATCGCGGGGTTGCAGCCGGAAAGCTTTGTCAGCTTCATCCAGCAGCGCGGGCGCTGGGCGGCGGGGATGATGCAGCTTCTGCGGCTCAAGAACCCGCTGCGGCGCAAGGGCATGAGCCTCAGCCAGCGGCTGTGTTACCTGAACTCGATGACCTTCTGGCTGTTCCCGCTGGTGCGGATGACCTTCATCCTTGCACCGCTGGCCTATCTCTTCTTCGGGCTGCAGATCTTCGTGGCGACCATTCAGGAAGTGATGGTCTATATGGGCGCCTATATGGCGATCAGCTTCATGGTGCAGAATGCGCTTTATTCGCGCGTGCGATGGCCATTGATCTCGGAATTGTATGAAACCGCGCAGGCGCCCTATCTCTCGGGTGTCGTGCTGCGCACGCTTTTCAAGCCGCGCGGGGCAAAATTCAATGTGACCGCCAAGGATGAGGTTCTTGAAGAGGATTTCATCTCGCCGATCTACCAGCCGCTGCTGCTTGTCTGGGCGCTGGCCGGGCTGGGCGTTGTCGCGGCCGGCGTGCGTTGGGTGATGTTTCCGGGCGATCAGAACATCCTGATGATCGTGGGCGGTTGGGCCGTGTTCAACTTCATCATCCTCTCGGCGGCGCTGCGCGCCATTGCCGAGCGCCAGCAGCGGCGCGAAGTGCCGCGCGTCAAGATGGACGTGCCGGCCGTGGCGGCCATCGGGCGGAACGGGTCGTTCAGCTTCGTCTGCGCGCAGGTGCTCGATTCCTCGACCAGCGGGGCCAGCCTCCAGCTTGTTGCAGGGCCCGATACCGACCTGAAGGAAATGGCCACGATCAGCCGGGGCTATGTGTTCTACTTCACACCCGAATTTCCGCAATCGCCGCATCTGGAAAACGCAGTGCGCGTGCAGGTCAAATATGTCGTGCGCGAGAATGGGGGGATCCGCGTGGGCGTCTGCTATGACCGCGACCAGCCCTTCAAGACCCGCGAGACGGTGGCGCATCTGATCTTCGGCAACAGCGCGATCTGGGAGCAGGAGCGCGCGCGAAAGAACAAGCCCATGCCGATGCTCAAGGGCATGGTGTATGTGGTCGGCCTTGCCTTTACATCGGTGTTNCACACCATGCGCGCGCTGATCGCCGAACCCGCGCGCCAGCAAGCCGCCGAAGAACGCGCGCGCCGCCGCGAGATCGAGACGACNCAGCCTGCGCATCTGCTGGCCTTTGGCGAGACATTCGATCCCGAAATTCCCAATCCCGACATGCCCGCCCCCGACAGTTTCGCGACGATGCCGGGCATGTCCCTGAAACGGATGGCACCGCCAACCACAGGATTGGAGGAACAGCGATGATCCCGTCCCGTCCCCATGCGCTGACACTGGGCGTGATCGGTCTGGCGCTTGGTCTGGCCGGTCTGGCGCCGCAGGCGGCGGCGGATCAGCGCCTGATCGAACTGCCCGATGATGATGGTCTCAGCCTGCCCGCCCTGTCGGAGTCTCAGCATCGCGAGCGGTTGCAATCCCTGCGCCGGAAAGGGGGCGTATCCGGGCGTGATGTACCTGCCGATACGGCCGACCACTGGATCACGCCATTGCGGATGCTGGATCCGGGCCAGAGGCAGTCGGGTGCCATTGCCCGCGTCTCGGGCGAGCGAGAGGTCGTCAATTTCAACCTTTATACCGTCGATGGCATGGAGCGGCACGTGCTACGACTGACCACAGTATCGGGCATTCACAACCTGCCCGAACGCTCGCATATGCGCATCTTCGTCAATGACGAAGAGGTCGCGACCCGCGATCTGACCCATATCGAGGGTTTCGGCAGCGATGATTTCGTGCTGCACCCTGATTTGCTGCGCGCCGGGCGCAATGATGTGCGGGTGGAGTTTCGCCAGCATCACCGCATCTTCTGCGGGCCAGAGCCGTCATTCGATCTGTGGACTGATATCGACCTGTCGCGCAGCGGGATGGTGGTGGACCATGACGTGACAGGCGCGGATGCCGAAAGCTTCATCATGGCGCTGGCGGCCCAGGCCGCGGGTGACCGCCTGGTCGAGATTCGGGGCCTGTCAGCGCTGGGTCAGGAAAAGGGCAAATGGCGCGATTTTCTGGTGCGCCGCTTCAACAGCGCACTTGCCGGGGCGCCGATCGTGTTTGCCTTTCCCGATCACTGGACATTGGCCGCAGACAGGCCCGCGCGCGCCCGCGTCACGGTCCTGCCCGCGCATGAAAGCCGCGTCTCCTTTCGCAAGGGCGGTGACGGCGCCATCGTCCTGACGCTGGAGGTGGCGCAAGGAACGGACCCGGCGGACCTGTTCGAAACCCTCACAGAGCTGGAACCCGCGCCGCATCAGCGATCCGTCGCGCAGATCACGCCCCGCGAGCCTGCGAGTTTCGCCAGTTTCGGCGTCCCGACCGAGACATTTTCCCAGCGCTATGCCGTGCGGTCCTATCCGTTCCGGCTGCCCTCCGACTGGCTGGTGCTGACGGCGGCCAAGGCGCGCATCAATCTGGACTACGCCTATGCCAAGAACCTGCCCGAAGGCGCGATGCTGCTCTTGCAGGTGAATGGCACCACCGTGCGCTTGCTGCCGCTGCGCGACGAGGGCGGGACACCGATCACCAGCTTCCCGATCGATTTCGAGGCCCGGTTGATGCATCCGGGAGTCAATCTGCTGACATTCGAGATGTTCGTGCCGGGCGATCCGGATGATCTGCCCTGTCCCGGCAGTGATGACCCGTTCCTGCGCATTTCGGACAGCTCGACCCTCGAAGTGCCCTACAGCCCGTCCATGTCCATCCCCGACATGAGCGTTGCCTTCAGCGCGCTTTCCCCGGACAGTTTGCGCGTGAACGAGTTGAGCGCGCGCGCCTATTCTCAGACCGATGTCACCACCTTGTCGGCAGCCTTTGCTCGCGGTGGTGCCGAAATCCGTCCCGCGACCCTGCACCTGGTTTCGATGCAGGATCTGGGCGCGATCCCGGTTGCCAGCCATCGTCCCGAACGGCGCTTGCTGGAAAATGTCGTGCTGCCGCCTGATAGCGATGAAACAACCGCGCAGAATGTGGCACAGCGGCCTGATGATCCATTCCATGCCCCGCGACAACAGGGGCAGAACGTCGCGCTGGCCTTCTCCGCAGTCTGGACCCAACTGACGGATCGCGCGGAGCGGTTTTTCAGCCGTGTCTTTCCACATAGTGGCGATCCGTTGAACGACTGGCTGGCCGATCAGCGCGGGCAGGCGGTCCTGTTCCAGCTTGACCCGGATCGACCCCAGGAAATCTGGATGCTGCGCGGCCCGGATACCGATATTCACGCGATTTCGCACGCAATTGCGTCCGTCCGGAGCTTTGGCGGGGGGCCGCGTGGTCAGGTCTCGGTGCTGGATCATCAGGGGCATTGGCAGAACTGGCAGGCCCCCGATGTCCGCCCGGTCCTGCTGGAGCCCTGGTCGCGCGAAAACTTCCGCTACGCGCTGGGCAATTTCGTCTCGGCCCGTCCGATTTTCTTCACGATCATGATGCTGGGCATGGCCATGCTCTCTGCACTGGTGGCGCTGCGGCTGGTTATTTCGACAAGGGAAAAAGCGTGATGAAACGACGTATGTTGCTGAAATCCCTTGCGGCGTTTGCGGGCATGTCCACTGCCGGGGGTGCGCTCGCGCGCAGCGATGCCCAAAGCGTGGAAGACCTGCGCCCGATCTGGGAGGCTTGGAAAGACGCATTCCTGCGCGCTGACGGGCGTGTGGTCGATACCTTGCAGCAAGAGGCCAGCCATTCCGAGGGGCAGGGCTACGGGATGGTCCTGGCCAGTTTCTTCGAGGATGAGAGCGCGTTCGAGCGTATGTTTGAATGGACCGAACGCCATCTGGCCATCCGCTCGGATGCGCTGCTGGCATGGCGCTGGCTACCGGCCGAGGCGAACCCGGTGCCCGACCGCAACAATGCCAGCGACGGCGATCTGTTCTATGCCTGGGCACTGGCGCGCGCGGGCGCCAAATTCGGGCAGCGCAGCTATCTGCGCCGCGCACAGGACATCGTCGATGCGCTGGCCGAGACCTGCATCATGCCCATGCCCGGCGCCGGGGGTCGACTGCTGTTTCTGCCTGCGGAACATGGCTTTACCCATGATGACCGCATCACGATCAATCCGTCCTACTACATGCCCCTTGCCATGCGCGAGCTTGCCGCCGCAACAGGGGTCAGCAAGCTGGCCGCCTGTGCGCAGGCAGGCGAGGCATTGCTGGATGAACTGGCCGCTGACGGGCTGGTGCCCGACTGGGTCGATATTTCTGAGGACGGGATGCGCCCCGCTGCCGACCTGCCGTCGAATGCTGGTTATGAGGCGATGCGCGTGCCGCTGTTCCTGATCTGGTCGCGCCTGCACACGCATCGCGCTGTGCGCCAGATCGCGCGGGTTTATGAACGGCAGGTCGAACCCGGCCGGTCGGCCCCCACGGTGATCGAACCGCTTTCGGGGCTGGTGTTAGAGACAAGTGCCGATCCCGGCTATCAGGCGCTTGCCGGTCTGTCGGTCTGCGCCAATCGCAACGATCACGGGGCGGCCTTGCCCCCGTTCACAGCCAGCCAGCCCTATTACCCCGCGACCTTGCAGCTTTTTGCAATGATCGCAGTTCTTGAAGCATCGCCAGAATGTGTGCCGCTATGACCCTGATCCCGAAGTTCCGCCGCCCCAACCGGCTTTGCGCGCTGCTGCTGGCCGCCTGTCTGCTGCCATCCACCCCGGCACTCGCGCAAAGCAACGACGATCTGCGCGCGTTGCGCTATTACATGCAGCAGGGGGATCAGGCGGCTGCGCAGGCCGAATTGCGCCGCCTGCGCATTGCCTTTCCCGACTGGACGCCGCCATCCGATCTGAACGAGCTGCTCGCGTCCGAGTCCTCGAGCGCGGTGGATGAGGCTGCGATCTGGCGTCATATCGAGCGGCGCGATTATGACGGCGCACGCGACCTGATCGATCAGGGCCGACGCCGCGTGGCGGGCTGGACGCCGCCTTCGGACATGCTGCGCGTGCTGGAAACGAACGAGGCGCAGGACAGTTTTGATGCGGCAACCGGCGCGCGCGATGCCACCCGCGCCATCGCCATCGCCCGGCGCAGCCCGCAACTGATGAGCTGCGAGCGGATCAACAATGCGTGGCTTCTGGCCGATATGTATGTGCTGGCCGGGCAGAAAGGGCCTGCGCTGACGACGTATCGCAACACGGTCCAGTCCTGCCCGCGCTATGAGCAGATGCAGACAACGCTGGAGAAAGCCAGCGCTGTTGCCTCGGCATCCGAGATGCGCGAGTTGTTCCAGGCCGCGCATTCGGCCAATTCCGGCGCGAAAGACCAGCTGGATCAGTTGCAACAGCGTTTGCTGGGCGGTGGCGGAGGCGCGCAGCAGACTGCGTCGCAAGCCCCGGCACAATCCTCAACTCCGGCATCGTCGCCGCAGCCTGCCAGACCGGCGCCCGATGCCGGGTCGCTGCCGCTGCGCGGGGACAACCGCATCTCCGAGGTGCGCAGGCTGAAAGAGCAGGAACAATACGCCCGCTGCCTTGCCGCGTCGCAATCGCCCCGCTCGCTCGAGGTGCTGTATGAGCGGTCCTGGTGCGCCTTTGGTCATGACCGCCCGACCGAGGCGATAACCGGCTTTCAGGCCGCCGCGCGGGCGGGCGATTCGCTGGGCCCGAATGTCCGGCGCGATGCGCATTACGGGCTGGCGCTGGCCTATCTGTCCATGAACATGACCGAACAGGCCGCGCAGGTCGCATCGCAGGTTCGGCTGAACGAGAGCCAGCATAACGAGGTCGAGGCCATCGTGCTGGACCAGCGCGGTGTACGGGCCTTTCGCGCCGGGGATTACCGGCAGGCCGTCGGCTATTTCAACGCGATGGAGGATATCACAGGCTCTTTGCGGCGGGATCTGGCGATCCTGCGCGCCTATGCCTATCTGAATTCGGGCCAACGCGGCAACGCGCGCAGCGANTTCGAACGCCTGCATTCGCAGCTTGCCACATCCGAGACGCGGCANGGNCTGAACGCCGCGCGCGGNGGGCCGTAAGGGGCGGGACCCCAACGCGATACAGGNTGACAGGGGGCGCATGGCGCCCCCTTTTCGTATCTGGCGACATGTCCGTGACCGCCCCCCGTTATCCGATATCAAAGCCTGCGCTATCGGCTAGCGGGGGGCCGATATTGCGTGGCATCGCGGCCATCCCGCAATCGTGCAGCAGCGGATCAACCGCGACAGCAACCCCGGCGGCAGTGCCCGCCAGAACAGCCCAAGCAGGAGATTTCCCATGCGCCTTGCATTCCCGACCAGATGGACCGCCACAGCCCCCTGCGCCGCTCTTGCGGTGCTGGTTGCGCTGACCAGCCTTCCGGCCGATGCCGGGACAAACCGTGTGAGCGTGGACCAATGGGGCCGCAACAACAGCGTCGCCACCCAACAGGACGGACATCGCCAGCGCGTGTCCATCAGGCAAAAGGGGCGGGGCAACCTGTCGCTGAACACGCAGGACGGATCGCACAACCGCGTCACCATCGGCCAGTCCGGCTGCAACAATACCGCCGATACGGCGCAGGGCGGGCGGCGCAACATCGTGGGTGTGGCCCAGATGGGCTGCCGCAATGATGCGACCGTCACGCAAAGCGGCCATCGCAACGCCATTGGTGTCATCCAGACCGGCAGCGGCAACACAGCCAAGACAACGCAGCACGGAAACGGCAATGTCGTGCTGATCATTCAGGACTGACCCCCCTTCATCTGCCGGGCGCGCAGGCCCCCGGCCCGGCCTGAAAGGTGTATCTCATGACGGCTTCTCCTCATATCGCGGCAGCGCTTGTTGTGGCAGGTTGCGCCACGGGCGCGGGGCTCGCGCTGTCCTCGCCCTCGGCCACCCCCGAGCCGCTGGTCTGCGAACTGACCCTGAACGAGGTCAGGCGCCAGGTCACCGTGACCGCCNANGCGCATGCCCGCCAACCCGTGCACGGCACTTATGCGCTGGAAATCGATCAGCGCAGCGCGGGCGGGACATCCACCGTCCGGCAGGGTGGCGATTTCGACCTGAGCGCAGGTGAAGAGGCCATCCTGGCCACGACCCGGCTTTCGGGCCGCAAACGCGATGTGGATGCGCGGCTGACAGTCACGGCAAACGGCCAGACCCGGACCTGCAGCGCCATCACACTCTAGGCGCTGCAGGCCATCCCGGATTCAACGAAAGGTACCCCCATGTCACGTTTCTCTCGCACGCATTCCAGCCGCATCCTGTCTGCCGCCCTTCTGTCCGTCGCGCTGGCCTTGCCCGTGGCGCAAGCGCAGGCATCGTCTTTGTCGCTGAACCTGCAACCCAGATCGGCCCAGGAAGCGCGCGCCCTTGATGCGGCTGTCACGCTATATGCAATCCACCGCGACCTGCGCTCCGGGGCCGATATCCGCCAGACCGGGCGCAACAATGCGGCATTGCTGCGCCAGTCGGGCAGGCAGAATCGCGGGATCATCCGGCAGCGCGGTGACAACCATACGGCCAGCCTGTCGCAGACCGGCGGCAACAACACGCAGGTGATCGTGCAATACGGAAACGGTGCGCAGGCCGATATCCGCCAGCGCGGTGGGCAGTCCGGCATCCTGCTGCAATTCGCGCGCTAGACCGGGTGGCGGCCGGGGCGAGGTGACAGATGCGCACCCCGCCCCGCGCTACGGGCTTTAATCACCTCGCGAAAGCGGCTATGCCCCGCGCCAGAAGCACAAGCCACAGGTCATCCGTGTCGCGCAGCCGCCGTTCCCGCCGCAAATTGCAGGACCGTCAGGACCGTATCGTCCTGCGCTGGCTGTGGGAGTCGTTCGTGCGCCAGCGCATATTGCTGCTTTCGGCGGCATTCGTGCTGATGGTGGTCGAGGCGCTGACGCTCGGGGCCTTCAGCTATCTTGTGCAGCCCATGTTCGACGATGTGCTGATTCAGGGCGATCGCGCGCAGGTATATGTGGTGGCGCTGGCCATGGCGGCGACCTTTCTGGGCCGTGGGCTGGCGCGGCTGGCGGCCAAGGCGATCATCGTCTGGCAGGCGGAAAAGGCGACAGCGCAATTGCAGACGCTGTTGCTGGGCCATCTGATCACGCTGGATCAGCGGTTTTTCAAACATATGTCGCCCGGCGTGCTGATCGAGCGTGTGCGCGGCGATTCGGCGGCGCTGCGCAGCGTCTTTGATTCGCTGGTCACCGGGATCGGGCGCGACGGGTCCGCCGTCATTGTGCTGCTGGGCGTCGCGCTCTGGACCGACTGGCAATGGACGCTTATCGCGCTGGCGGGCATTCCGCTGCTGGGTGTGCCGCTTCTGGCGATCCAGCGACTGATCCGCCGCCGGTCGGCAGAATCACGGCGGGTCGCGGCCCAAAGCTCGAACCGGCTGGATGAGGCGTTTCACGGAATCACCACCTTGCAACTGACCGGCTCGGAAGCGCAGGAGCTGGGGCGCTTCAACCGGATCAAGGAGCAATTCGTCTCTCGAATGACGCGCGCCAAGATCGGCAAGGCGGCGGTCCCGACGCTGCTGGATTTCGGCGCGGCAATCGGCTTCGGGCTGGTTCTGATCGTGGGGGGGCTGCAGATCATCGACGGGTCGCGCACTGTCGGGCAGTTCATGTCCTTCTTCACGGCGCTGGGCCTGCTGTTCGACCCCATGCGCCGTCTGTCGTCACTTGCGGCGCAATGGCAGCATATCCTGGCCTCGCTGGAACGGACGCATGAATTGTTGCAGGTCCGGCCCGATGTCACCTCACCCCCGCCGCCCCATCTGCCGCCGCCCGCGCGCGACAAGGCGTCGGTGACGCTGAACAATGTCAGTTTCGCCTATGACAGCGACCCCGTTCTGAGAGGGATCAGTTTCGAGGCCCCGGCAGGGCACACCACAGCGATTGTCGGGCCTTCGGGGGCCGGGAAATCCACCATCTTTTCGCTGCTGACCCGGATGATCGACGTGACCGAAGGCGAAGTGCTGATCGGTGGGCAGGATGTGCGGCGCATGGATCTGGTGCAGTTGCGCGCGCAGTTTTCCGTTGTCAGCCAGGACACGGCCCTGTTCGATGAAACCATTCGTGACAACATCCTGCTGGGGGCGCCGCATGCTTCGGATGAAGCGCTGGCAGAGGCCATTCGCGCCGCTCATGTCGAAGAGTTCCTGCCGCTTCTTTCCAAGGGGCTTGAGACACGGGCAGGGCCGCGCGGGTCCAATCTGTCGGGCGGGCAGCGGCAGCGGGTGGCGATTGCGCGTGCGCTTTTGCGCGACACCCCGATCCTGCTGCTGGATGAGGCGACAAGCGCGCTGGATTCGCGGTCCGAGGCACTGGTGCAGGCCGCGCTGGGCCGCTTGACGACCGGGCGTACGACCTTGGTGATCGCGCACCGCCTGTCGACTGTGCGCGATGCCGATCAGATCCTTGTCATGGACAAGGGGCAGATTGTCGAAAAGGGCGATCACATCAGTCTGCTGGCGCTTGGGGGCAGCTACGCCAAACTGCACGCCCTGCAATTCGCGGATCAGACCGAGACATCGGCAGGCTGAGCCGCGATCAGCCTTGGCTTTTGCCGGAGCGCGCATGGCAAAAGGCCCCGGTCTTCGCCGGGGCCTTGTTGGTGCAATCTGCCGGGCGGTCAGCTTGCCGCGTATTGCCGCGCGGGTTCGTCGAACTCGGACACGGATGCCAGCCGGAACTGACCTGTAGACCCGCGTTCCAGCCGACCCTCGCGCAGCAGCGTGCCAAAGGCGCGCAGCAGGTCGTCGCGGCTGACCTTCTTGCTGGCATTGTTGGCAACCACATAGGTCATCAGCTCGACGCGCGAAAACTCCGCCTGCCCCTTCTTGTGGGTCAGATAGGCGGCTGCGGCCTCGATCTGTTCGTCCAGAAGCCAGGCATCGACCTGTTTCACGAATTGGCCATAGGCTGCGGTGTCATCCTCGCCCACTGCCTGCTGGGTGGCGACATTGTGGATGTCCAGGCCAGCAGCGCCTTCGGGGCGCACGCGGCGCGGCATGACCGGACCGGTCGGGGCTGCATCGACGCGCTGTTCTGATACCAGCACCAGCGGGCCGCGTTCTGCCTGCGGGCGCTGTGCGCGTGTCGCCCCGGCGACGGCCGGGCGACGGGGGAAGGGGTTGCGTGCGGCAGGCTCTGGCTGAACTGGCGCTGCCGGGGCTGAGTCGGCTTCTTCGGCTGTGCTGTCTTCTTCATCAACCAGAAACTGAGCCACCTCCGCGTCAGCCGCGCTGGGGGTGTCGTCTGCGCGCGCCGCGACTTCCGGCGCTACGTCGTCCTCATCGGGCAGGTCCGCGTCATCCATGGGGGTGGGTGCAGGCGCTGTAATCTGCGGTTCCGGATCGGGGGTCTGCACCTCGGCGGGCTTGGCGACGACATGGGGCTTGAGCGCTTCGGGCGCATCCATATCAAGGCGATAGCGCTCGATCTCGCGGTTTTGCTCGAACTCGGAACGCCGGGGCCCCATTGTCTCTTCTTCCGCACGGGTGGCATCGACAGCGACACGCATATGCTCGAACGCGTCACGGCGGCGCTGCCCGTCCTCTGCGCCCATCTCGGTTTTCGCGACCTCGAGCAGGCGCTCGGCATCCCCGTCCATATTGTCGCCAAGTGCTGCGCGGCGTTCTTCGCTGCTGCGGGCGCGGCGGGGGGCAACCTCTGCCTCGATCTGCGTCAGTTCGGAGATCAGGTCGGATTCGGCGCTATCCGTCAGGCCAGTGCTGCCCAGCATGCCGCGAATCCGATCGCGCAGGTCCTGAGTCGAGGGCTGGCTGTCTGCCGCAGGTTGCGGGGCGGCATTGTCCTGCTCCTCAGGCTCTGCCGTGTCGGTTGCGGGTGCGTCGCCTGCTGCGATCAGCGCGCTGTCGAAGTCATCCTCGGGCACCATGTCGTCAAAGCTGTCGTCATTGTCGAAATGAGCGGCCAGAACCGAATCCGTGCCCGCGTCGTCATCTTCGTCGGGCTGCGCCACGTCTTCAGCGGTATCACCGGCGTCTTGCGCTTGCGCCTCGGGCGCGTGCTCATCATCGAATATGGCCGCGAAGATCGAATCCTCCCCTGTGTCCTCATCGGGCAGGGGGGTGTCTTCTTCGGCCGTCACGCCCTCAAGCTGCGTTTCGGTGTCAGCCTCGGGTGCGGTGGTGTCGAAATCGGCCGCGACGACCGTATCGTCGTTTTGCGTCGGCGCGTCTTCAACGGCTTCGGTTTCCACGGCGACGTCGTCCGCGTCCTGCGGTGCTTCCGCGTCAGCCTCGGGGGTGGTGGTGTCGAAATCGGCTGCGATAACCGTATCATCGTCAGACCCGGTATCATGTGCGCTGTCATCCGCATCCTGCGGGGCCGTGGGCGCTTCCGGGGCGTTGGCAATGGGCGCGACGGCGGCCGGGGCCGTTGCGGATTTTGCGACCGCGGCGCGGATGCGCGCCAGCTTGTCGCTGAAATCCTCGCCATTCGCCGGGGCGTCCTGCGCGTCATCATCGGCCTGATCGCTCTCAGGCGCCTCGGCGACGACCTCCTGCTCGGGCGCGGGCGCCTCGGCCTCCGGCGCGGTGGGTGCCTCTGCCTCTATCGATTCGGGGTGCGCTGGTGCCTCTGGCTCGGCGATGGCCTCGTCGGCTTGCGGCTGGGCATAGGCAACCGGTGCCGCAGCGGTTTGCTGTGTCAGCGCCTGGGGTGCCTGCGCGGCGGGCGTGGGCGCATGGGCCATGTCGGTGCGCAGGACAACCTGATTGTCCTGAACCCGTGCCTCGACCCGGCGCTGAATCTCGCGTTCCGCAATGCGGTGCAGCATATCGGCATCCGGGGTCGGCGGCTCGGCGCC
>SL_7KL_010_BRINEDRAFT_10000211_pt1 | contig 26381 bp, 23 predicted proteins | sample SodLak_010_BRINE_FD_10663 | JGI IMG/M metagenome (IMG submission 10663)
TGATTTATTCCCGCGTCTGCGCCCGAGACCGGTTTTGGTCATCTGGCAAGACGCGGTGCCGGTTCGGTAGCCCGAGCTACCGGGCCGGTAGCGCAACACAGCCAGGGGCCAAAACCGGCCGGGGCTTAGGCAAGCATGCGAATAAATCAGTGTCTCCCTAGAGCGGTGCGTTCGGGGCCGGCAACTGCGCCGGGCCAAGAACGCGAACCGACATCGGGAATCTGGCCAGCAGTGCAGGGAAAGCCGCATCGACAATGCCGCCGTCAGCCAATTGCTGAATACCCGGATTTCCACCCGGCGGGTCCGCCGATTTGATCAGAATCAACTCGTTCGCACCCAGGGTTGCCGCCAGCCAGAGAGACAGGCTATCGGAGGTGAAATCCCAGCTCTCGTGCACCTCGGGGTGCCCGTCCGTCAGTTCCGTGGCCGGCAACCAGACCGGGACGTGACCGATGCCCACGAGGCTCGGAATCATTGCCGCATTACTCACCGGTACGAGCCGCGGATCCATCGCCGCCAGCATCAGGCCGAACTGGTCCATCGCAAGCAACGCCATGCGATGCGCCACGTCTTCACGGAACTCCCAGAAATCCTGCGCCTCGCGCACCGCATTGGCGAACATGCCTCCGCCTGGCACGATCACCGCATCCGGGCAACGGCTGGCGACACCAAGCCAGGCCCGCAACCAGGGACCCTGCATCAGGCTACCGCCGAGTTTAATCACGCGCATTGCCGACCTCCCGCAGTGCCAGCATCTGCATCAACGTGTCCGCACGCTCACTGGTTTCGGCGTAACTGTCCTCCGCCGCCGACTCCTCGGTCAGATTGCCCGCAGCCGAGAAGCGCAGCTTGCCGCGCGTATGCACCAGGGTGTGCACGGCGACATTGAGATCCATGTGGCCATTACCACCCAGATAACCGATGGCGCCACTGCAGATGCCGCGACCACAGGGCTCGACCTCGTCGATTATCTGCATGGCTTGCTGGCGCGGCGTACCAGTTGTGGAGGCGCCCGGGAAGCAGACCCGCAGCGCGTCCAGCGCATTGTAAGGTGCGTCCAGTTCACCGCTGAGACGGTTGATGAGATGATGCACGTGTGCTGAGCTCTCGAGCCGGTGGCGCTCCAGGACCCGGACCGTGCCCTGCCGGCAGAAGCGGCTCAGATCCTGCTGCATGAGCTGGATGAGGGCATCACTGGCGGCCTTCTCGCCGGTGTCCTGAAGCAGTCGCCGCATCAGATCGGCATCACTCAGGGCATCGCGGGATCGGCTGCGTGCCGCGCCCACCGGGCTGGCCTCCACTCGACCCTCGTGCACGCGCAGGAAGCGCTCCGGCGAATTGCTGAGCACCGTGCAGTCCGGCAACCGCAGAAAGGCCCCAAAGGCCGCCGGGTTCAGCATGCGCAGCCGCTTGTAACCGTTCCATGGGTCGCCGGAGGTATTAACGTCAAAGCGCCTGGACAGCGTCACCTGGCGACAGTCGCCCGCCTGCAGGTGGTCCATCATGCGGTCAAAGCAGCGCCGATAAGCAGTTTCATCCAGGTTGGATTGCAGCCCGGGGGAGACCCTTAGTCGGTGCCGCCGACGGGATTTCTCCGGCGGTGGCTGACTGAACAGGGCAATCAGCTCGGGCCACATATTCGTTGTGTCATGGCTCTGGCCCTGGCTGGCGAGCCAGGCCTGGCGTTCCTGGTGATCAATGACCACAACCCAGTCATACAGCCCGACCGCCATTTCGGGCAGGCCCTCGGCGAGGCTTGCAGCGCCATGCCGCCCCTCCAACCGGTGTGCGAGATCGTAGGCAAAATAGCCCAGGCAGCCGCCGGCGAGTGGCAGGAAGTCAGGCGTCTCCACCATCGGTCCGAGTTCGCGGGCAAGCAATTCCAGTGGATCCGCTGAGGACAGCACGGATTCCCGCTCACGACGAATCTCGGTCAAGCGGCCCCGGGTCATCAGCACCGTCATGGGATTCGCGGCGATGATGTCGTAGCGACCGTGGCGGCGACTCGCCGGCCCGCTGTCAAGAAACACGGACCAGGGCCAGTGCGCCACCGCCTCGAACAGACGCGAGCCTTCCTCCGCGTAGGGCAGGCTGCCGATGCGGATTGCCCTACTCACAGACCTGCTCCCGCAGCATGGCCACCGCGATGGCCGGCGCGAAATTGGCCAGATCCATCTCCCGATCCAGGGCCTCGATGGCGCAGACCTGCTCGAAGTCATCGCAGCGGCGACCAAGTTGTTGCGCCAATTGATGAACCAGGAAACGGCCGCTACCGGCAGCGACCAGCCGTGCCGAACGGTTACCGTCAACTTTGTCCAGTGCGCGGCTCAGGCCCTGCAACTGCTGACGCCGAAGCTGACGCGCCATAGCCCGCGCACCGTCCAGACCGGCTTGCTGGAAATCCAGCCCGACCATGCGCAGCAGACGACGGGCGCTGCCCTCCACCGTCGCCGGCCCACCGTCGGCGGTAGACCAGGGATCGGCATCGAGTCCGATCTCACCCGTCAACCGGTAGACGTCAGCGGCGGTGGCAAACAACTCGGCGATCAAGGGCACCTGACGCCGGCCCATGCGCACCGAGCGGGCCATGGCCATGACCGGTGTGCGCAGCACTCCCGCATAGACCAGTTCTCCGGATACCAGGCGCTCGTGGTCGCTGAGCCCCTGGTGGCAGACCTCGGCGTCCCGCACCGGAATGATGTCGCTGGTGGTACTGCCCACGTCCACGAGCACGCCATCGCCGCCGGCCAGGGCCAGCAACCTTGCACTTCCGTGCCAGTTGGCGGAGGCGACACTGGTCGGGTTCTCACGGGCCGCAGCCGGAGACAACAGGCCGCTGGGCCCCCCATACACGGTCAGCGGGCCCGGCAGGCGGGCCACAACCACATCGAGTATCTGCTGCACGCCGGTGGTACGGTCAGGAAAAAGATCCACCAGTTCGCCGGTCAGAGTCACGGCATGGCGGGTCTTCGTCGGCCAGTCCAGTCGCTGACGGGCCTGACCCAGGGCCTGCTCCAGCCGGTCCAGGCCGCGCCATAGCGGGCAAGCAAGCTGCAGCGTTGCTTGCACCACACCGTCGGTGAGAACACTGAGCTTCAGGTTGGCGCCGCCAATATCCCAGCCGACCACGGTGCTCATGGCGCCCCCTCCTGCCCGCAAGGCACCGCGACACGGGACTGGAACAAGGCCGACAGGTGGGTGCCAAGCCCGATACCGGTGGCGGCTCGCAGCCCAGCGAACGACGTGGTCGGACGGGGATTCACTTCCAGCACGGTCAACTGACCGTCGGCATCCAGAAAATCCACACCGACCAGGCCGAACAGGCCTGGAATCGCGGCGTGAATCGCTGCGGCCAGCTGCCGGTGCTGAGGCTGCACGGGCCTGCCTGCGACACGGCTGCCGTTGTAGCGGAAGGTCGCGCCATCGCCGCTGATCCGCTGCTCATTGCAGCTCAGCACCGTCACGCCGTCATCCATGCAGAGCAGGCACAGACTGCAGGACTGTCCCGGCAGGACCGGCTGCAGCACCTGTCCTGCGGGTATGACAGCCGGCGCCGCGGGCAGCAGGCGGATACCGTCACAATCGACGCCGTCGTCCGGCTTCAGCAGGCAGGGCCCCCATGGCTCGGGCAGCGAGTCCCCAGCCGCCCAGGTCGGGACCACGGCAACGCCTGCCTGCCGCAACACCCGGGCCGTGCGGGATTTGCTGCCGGCAACACGAACCGCCGATACCGAGCTGCCCAGCACGCAGCGGCCGACCGCCTCAAGACCTGCGGTCATCTTTGCCAGTGCCCCGACGCTCTCCGGAGCGATCGGCACCACGGCGTCGGCAGCGGCCGTCGCCCGGTGCCAGAAATCGACCGTCGACTCGCCCGACGCCGGCAGAACCCGGTAGGCAGCGGGAACCGCATCGGCCAGCTCTGCGGTCACAGCCACACGAGGCTCGAGACCGGGCACGGCAATGCTATCCTCGAGCAGCGCCATGACCATCTGCCTGGCCTCCGGCGCCAACCGTCGCGCCAGATCGGGATCTTCGGTGCCACCGGCAAATACATACTCGAGAATCGCGAGCCGCATATGTCAGCCCCCCTCCAAATCATTCCGGCGGTGGACCTGATGGGCGGTCGGGTGGTGCGCGCCGCCGGCGGGCGACGCGAGCACTATCGGCCGCTCGACTGCGCGTTGGTTGGCGACAGCAAACCGGCCCACGTGCTGACCGCGCTGCGCGAGTTGCATCCCTTCGAGACGCTTTATCTGGCGGATCTGGACGCGATCACCGGCGTCGGCAACCAACGGCAGCTGGTTTCGGAACTGGCCCGCGACTGGCCCGGTACCGTCTGGCTGGACGCCGGACCCTTGGGCGCACCGGAGGGTGTGCGACCGGTGCTGGGCAGCGAGGCCTTTTCCAGTCTTGCTGCGCTCCGGGCCGCACTCGCCAAAACTCAACATCCGGTGCTGTCGCTGGACCGGTGCGGCAACAAAGCCCTGGGCCCGGATGCCCTGGAGCAGGCCACCGCGAACTGGCCCCGGGACCTGATCCTGATGGATCTGAAGCGGGTGGGCAGCGGCAGTGGCCCCGATCTGGCGCGCCTGGCAAGCCTGCGCCGCCGCGCACCGGGTCACCGCTTCCATCTTGCCGGCGGCATCCGCGACCATGCCGATCTGCAGGCCGCGCGCGAAGCCGGCGCCGCTGGCGTGTTGCTGGCCTCGGTGCTCTGGGATCGCCGACTTGATCCGGATCGCCTGACAGCGATCTGCGCGGGGCAGGCTGAGTGACGTCCGGCACCGGGTCATGGCCGCGCCCTCCCGGCGGCGGCGTCCCGCGTGGTCTGCCGATCTGCTCCGGGATCGGGCTCCAGCAGCAGGCCGCAGATGGTCGCAACGGTCAGATCGGCGCAGGTGCCGGGGTTGATGCCCTGGGCATGCAACTCCCGATCAAAGGTCAGCAACTGCCCGCGCAGCCGCCGCGGATCGTCGCTGGCGGCAACGGCGTCGGCCAGGGGTGCCGCCTGCTCCATCAGCCATCGGGCGGTCTGCGCCCCCTGCCGACGCAGGGTATGGCTGTCCGGTGCTTCCGCCAGGTAACCCAGATACAAGGCCGTCGTGGCCCAGCTCAGTGACTGCCAGCGACGCCAGTCACCGGCCAGCGTCTCCCTTCTGGCACCAAGCAGATCCCGAAAACCGTCCACATACTGGGCGGCAATCCGATCCCGATGTGCGGCCTCAGCCATGACCTCAAGCACCGAGGCCTCCACCGGATCACGTACATCATGCTTCGGTGCATCACCAAGCCCCCCGGGGGCGGCGATACGAATCGCCTGGTACAGATTCTCGGTATCGGCAAGGTCCGCGTTCTGCAGCACGGTCATCACTGCCTTCCGCAGACCCTGTCCTGCGCGGCGCTGCTGCGCAGCCATCAACAAGGGTGCACAGAGCAGCAGGATGCCAAGATTGGTGTTGCAGCCCACCGCGTCACGGGTGGCACTGGCGGCGTCACGCAGGCGCTGGCCGAGCGGCGCCTGCGGCACACAGAGGGCCACCGCCGACAGCCGTGCACTGAGTAGAAAGTCGCGGCCGCTCATGCCATGGCCAGGACGGCTGGCCGCCACATTGCCTGGCTTCAGCGCCCGCAGGTCCATGCAGCAGGCCCAGCGGAAGGCCCGCTCAGGCGCCATCGCCGCCGGTAATGCGGCGGCGCTCATGACACGACCTCTAGGGCAGGACGGCCCAGCCGGCGGCGCAGCAAATCGTCGGCCAGGAGTTGGGCGATATCCGTCTCCACCACGGTCTGCAGACCCCGCCAGGCGGGTACGGAGTTGACCTCCAGCACATGAATCCGGCCGTCACGATCGCGAATCAGATCGACGCCGCCGTAATCCATGTCGAGCACGGCAACGGCCCGCTCCGCCGGTTCGGCCAGTTCCGGCGCCAGCGGTGCCGAGCGCACCTCACCGCCGCGGGCGACGTTGCTGATCCAGTCCAGGCCGATACGCTGCATGGCTGCCACCGCGCGGCCGCCGGCCACCAGCACGCGCCAGTCACGCCCGCGGATACTGCCGGTGTCCACATAACGCTGCAGGTAATACACGCCCTGACAGGCCGCGGCCGACGGCAGTTCGCCGGCACGCTCCAGGCGCTGAACACCCTCGCCCTGAGCGCCGAAAACCGGTTTGATCACCACACGATGTCCGGCGGCAAACTCCCGCGCGAGGATGGATTCCGCTTCATCCCGGTTGCCGCAGACCCAGGTCGGCGGGGTGTTGATGCCGTCACGGGCCAGCAGGGCGCTGGTCAGGGCCTTGTCCACGCTGCGCTCGATGGCCCGCCCGTCGTTGTAAACGGGTACGCCCAGCGCCTGCAGGATGTGCAGGATATTCAGGTGGAACACCACCTGCTCCAGGCTGCCTCCGGGAATGCCCCGCACGAAGACCGCATCCGGCAGACGCCCGCCGAAGCCAGGCAGACGCACACCGCCTGGCAGGCGGGTATCAATCACGCAGTCCTGCAACTGCAGCCAGGGCGCATCACAGCCGCGGCGGCGGAAGGCGTCGCGCAATCGCGCGCCGTGCCATCCGGGCGTGTCGGTAACAATGGCGACTGTGGTACCCATGGCCCTGGCAGCCCCTACTTACCGTCCAGTGCCCGCGTCAGCGCATCCTCGTCGACCCGCCCGGCGACGAAGCGCTTGCCGCTGGGCAGGGCATTGACGACGATACGCGCCGGGCTGAACAGATTCGGGTCCATCTTGTAGAAATCGAACTCGAACTTTTTCAACAGCTCGGCGAACGGTGTGCCGTAGTCCTTCGACACCTGACTCGGCATCTCCAGCGCCAGCTTCTCGGCCTCGGTATCGTCGGCATCTACCTGCAGCACCACGGTGCCGCCGAAGATGATGGCGTCATTGGTACGACCCATGGCCTTGAGGAAGTCACCACCGGCCGGCGGCAACGGTGCCCAGCCCATGCCGTCAATCACCTTGCCCAGGTCGAAGCCCAGGGTATGCACCTTGTGCAACGCCACCTCCAGCACCCGTCCGACAACCTGGGTGATGCCGGCCAGGCTCTGCGTCGGCGTCAGGATGATGGTGAGTTCCTCGGCGCTGGACAGACCACAATCGGCCACGATGTTCTCCAGCAGCGCGTCCGGCGGCACCTGATCGACCTCCAGCACCAGGCTGGTCCGACCACTGCGGTCGCGGTAGGCGAGTTCCTCGAACAGCGGCTCCTTCCGCGCCAGGGCGCGCGCCGGCCCGGAGCCCAGTGCCATGAACTTGGTCTCCTTGTGCGACAGGCTCCAGCCGGCGTATTGACTGGCCAGACAGGCCAGTACCGGATTCGCGCTGTGGACGCTGATCGCCATCGGCCAGTCCGCGATGCCGGAGCCGCCGTGAACGCTCACGCGTCCCTGACCGCCCATGCAGATTTCGGTAATCAGACGGCCGGCTTCAAGGCCGCCCCAGTTGTCGATACCCGCGTCGATCAGGGTCACGCCGCTGCTGCTGCGGCTGACACCAAGCCGGAAATCGTTGGCATTTTCAGTGAGCTGGCGCACGATGCGGTCGGCGCCATCGCTGATACTTGGTGCGTTGGAAAGGCTTGTGAGTGACACCTCGGTTCGTCCCCTCTATTGATGAGCTTAAATCAGTTGTCGGTTCTGGCCGCCCAGCAGGGCGCGCCACCAGGGCCGGCGCGGTTCACGCAGGGCCTGCAGAATCTGCTGCTCGAGCGCCTCCAGCCGTTGGCAGCAGGCCTCGAAATCATCATCGGTCGCGTGCACGGTACAGACCGGCGCACCCGCCATGACGCGGCTTCCCGGAGAAGGCCGATCGGAAGCCCAGGCCGGCCAGTCCAGGCCGCGCGGCACCGTCAGCGAATGCGGCGCATAGACAACCCGATAACCGCGCTGCGCCAGCTGGGACGGCGGCTCCGGCAGCAGGCCTCGAACCGCCTGCAGATGCCAGTGAAACAGCCCCCCGGGAAGCGCGGCATCATACAGATCCAGACTGGCGCACGGGCGACCATTGATCTCGATCAGCCAGAGCCGCTGGCCGTCATCGATGCAATCGATGCCGTTCAGTCCTCGCAACCCCGCCCGGGCAGTCAGCGCATCAAGCAACATACGCAGTCGACCCAGTTGCGTGGTGGTCAGATCGTTACGGTTTGCCGCGCCACCATGCAGAAATCCTCCCCCTTCACTGTTATCCGGCCGGCACCACTGCTGATGCACGCCCAGCAGGCAGGCACGATTGCCGTCAGCAAGGAACAGCGCCGACAGGGACACGCCCCGAATCCGACGCTGATAAACCTCATTGGGGCCTGCGGCGCCAACGATAGCCGGCTGTACGCCACTTCCCCCGCTTCCTGCCAACGGCTTGATCAACCAGTGCTCGGCGGCGTCAGGTCGTGCCGTCCGCGTTTCCGGGAACAACACCGGTCCGCCATCAAGCCAGGCCGCCAGGCATTCCGGGCGTTGCACCGCCGCCAGTACCGCCGGCTGATTGCCGCAGACCGGCACCTCGGGCGCTAGGCTGTCCAGCAGGTGCGGCAGCATTTCCAGACCACTGCCATAGACCAGACCAGCGGGCCGATGCCGTGCAGCGGCAGCGGACAGTCGTTCGGCCAGACCCGACGGATCAATGGCGCCTGCACGAAGCGGCAGAGGCACGAAAACACTGGCTGCTGCCCGCGTATCGTCATCACCGAAGGCATCCATGGCGATGACCCGATAGCCAGCAGCCGCGGCCGACTGCACCAGGCCGCGCACACTGGTGCCGACGATCAGGTAAGGCGCGTCCCGGCGGCCGTCAGCGGCCTGGTCCCGACCCACGCGCTAGCTGGAGGCCAGACGCTGGGCCTGCTCCACCAGCACCTCGGCACCCGTGTTCCGACCCTGGCAGATCACGAACTCCAGATCCGGCGCCTGCTTGCGCAACTGTTCGTGATACCGCTCGGCGCTGCCGGCATCAGGCAGCACAACGAATCCGGTGGGCCCCCAGGAACTCTGCCCCGCTGGCAAGCCCTCGGCCGCCGCCTGCTCCAGCAGCGCCGCAACCAAAGGGCTGGAGAATCGGCCCTGCTGCGCCTGCGCGAAGTGGTCGCCCACCGCAGTCTGCAAACACCAGATCGCCTTGGCGAACGCGGCCAGATCCTGTTCCTGAATTGCCGGCAGCAGTTGCATCAGTGCGACCCGACACAGATGCGCTGCGATATCGGCGGGGAATTCGGGTAGATCCCTGAACGCCTGCAACTCCGCCGCGCCATGCAGGCCGCGCTCGGTCCGGTCGATGATCAGCAGCACCCGCCAGTCACCTGGAAACACCAGGCGCGACAGCAGCGGTGGTGGCCGATCAGACTCGCCACGGCCACCGTCCAGCAGAAAACCGCCGTGATCGAAGGCGCCGACTCCGATCCCCGAACGCGCGCCGCGATCCAACTGATGAGCGACCCGGCCCGTGTCCCAGTCGAGCCCGTAAAGGCGGCTGATCGCAACCCCGACCGCAAGGGCCAGCTGGGTGCCGGAACCAAGGCCCGCATGCTCGGGGATCATTGATTCGAAATGCAGCCGAATGCCCCCTGAGAAACCCAGCCGCGCGAGCATCTGTGCGGCGACGCGCGGTGCCCGCTCAGGCGCATTGCCCCGCACCAGGATGTCGCCATGAGGCTCTGCAGAAAGTGCGGTACACACCGGGTCCAGAGCCAGGCCGACACTGCCAAAACGGCGTCCGAGCCCCCCATGGAGGTCAAGGAACCCCATGTGCAGGCGGGCCGGCGCATGAACCCGAACCCGTGCGATCTGAGCCTTTGATGAATACATGTTCATGCTGGTCTGGCTGCAACCCCTGTGCCAGCAACTCGCGGGAGCAAGGCCGAGGGGCACCCGAAGCCCCGACCATTTTCCATCAAAGGGCATGGTCAGTCGGCAGCGATTATCGAATTACGACGACAGTCGCAGCGCGCACGGCAGACCGTGTCGGAAAGGAATGCAGGGTATCGATGGCGGCTCCGCGCCATCCGGAAGCCATCACGATTCTGTCTTAATTCATGCACAGTCTGTTCAGAGCCACCTTTGCCAGACAGGACCAGGCCCTGTTCTGCTGCGCAACATGACAGCGAATCGGCATTGATGATTAAATGCCAGGTCACCCGGTGGCGATAAGCGTCCGTTTTCAGAAAAGTCGCGGCAACCGGGCCAGAGCAGATTCCAACACTTTCCCGATCCGGAGATTTCGGACTTGGACAACGTACGCAATGTGCCCTGCCCGTTTTGCGGATTGGGTTGCGACGATCTTGCACTGCGCGCCACCGATGCCGCCTTTGCCGTGGAGCAAGGTGCGTGCCCGCGCAGCCGCGCCGGGTTTGGCCAGGCCCAGCCCGCGGCCGAGCCTCGCATCGGTGACTCCGTCGTTGAATTCGGCGCAGCCGTCGCCAAGGCAGCAAGCCTGTTGGGCGAGGCCCGTGAGCCGTTGTTGACCGGACTCGCAACCGACGTTGCTGGCAGCCGCTCCGCACTGAAGCTCGCGCACCGCACTCAGGCAGCCATGGACCACCTGCACGGCATCGGTGGTTTCCAGGGCGTGCTCGCGATGCAGTCATCAGGCGGCATGACCACGACGCTGTCGGAACTGCGAAACCGGGCCCAGATGGTCCTGCTGATCGGCTCCAATGGCGCCGATGTGGCGCCACGCCTCGCTGAGCGATTCCTGGACGGCGCCACCGGCGCCTTCCTGGCAGGCAAGCCCCGCGACGTTGTCGTGATCGGCCCGCTGGCGCCGGCTGGCGAAGATAGTGACGCGCTGCGCTGGCAGCACATCGACTGCGCGGTTGAAGATGTGCCCTATGCGATAGGGGCCTTGCGCTGCCTGCTGGAAGAACGTGCACTGGACGATGGCGCGGCGGATTCCCTGCCAATGGCGGCACTGGCGGATCTCGCGCAAGCCATGCGACCAGTGGATTACGGTGCCGTCGTCTGGGGGCCGGCCGGCCTGGGCGCCCACGGCGATTTACTGGTCGAAGCACTGCAGACGCTGGTGCAGTCATTGAACGTCGAAAAACGCTGGGGCGGTCTGGCACTGGCGGGTAATGAGAGCGCCACCACCTTCGAGGAAGTCTGCCTCTGGTCCACCGGGTATCCCGGCCGCATCCGTTACCGCGGCGATGATGTGATCTACGAGCCACGATTGATCGATGCGAAACGCCTGCTTGCCTCGGGCACAACCGATTGCATGGTCTGGGTTGGCGGGCTTGAGGGTGAGCATCTGCCATCGAAGCCGGATGTGCCGAGCATCGTGCTGACGCCCCATGTGGACCAGCTCGACTGGCAGCCGGACGTGTTGATCCCGATTGGTGTTCCCGGTCTCGATCACGCAGGTACCAGTGTGCGCTGCGACCATGTCGTGAGCTTGCCCCTGCGCAGGCTGCGTGACAGCCGGTTGCCCAGCGCCGCCGATATCCTCGACCAGATACTGGCCGAATTGCCGGCCCGGGAGTCCTCCTCATGCTGACACTGCTAAGTGGCGGCACCGTCTACGATCCGGTGCAGGGCATCAACGGCGAGGTCCGTGACATCTGGATCCGGGATGGTCGCATCATTGATGCGCCGGGCGCGGACACGCGCCCGGACGAGACCCACGACTTGCGCGGCAAGATCGTCATGGCCGGCGGCATCGACATGCACACCCATGTGGGTGGTGGCAAGGTCAACATCGCTCGCACGCTGCTGCCACCGGAATTGCGCGCCGAAGTCGAGGACAGCCTGCGTGGCCCAGTGCCCACTGCCTGGGAAACCGGGATGGAATATGCACGCATGGGTTACACGGCGGTGTTCGAGCCCGCCCTGCTGCCGGTCAACGCCCGCCTCGCGCACCAGGAAATGGGCGATATCCCGATCATGGACAAGGGCGGCTTCGCCATGCTCGGGAACGACGATTTTCTGCTCAAGCTGCTGGCCGCCGATGCGCCGCAGGCGCAGATCAACGATTACGTCAGCTGGATCCTGCAGGCCACCCGCTGCATGGCCATAAAGGTGGTCAACCCGGGCGGGATCAACGCCTTCAAGTTCAACCAGCGCAAGATGGACCTGGACGAGACCAACCCCTATTACGGCGTCACCGGACGGCGCGTACTCGAGACCCTGTCGACTGCCGTGCAGGAACTTGGCGTGCCGAAACCGCTGCATGTTCATACCTGCAATCTCGGGGTCCCGGGCAATGTCGACACCACGCTGGCCACAATGGGGGCGACCGGCGGGATTCCGGTGCATCTGACCCATCTCCAGTTCCACAGTTACGGCACTGAAGGCGACATGGGTTTTTCCTCGGCAGCCGCGCCGATTGCCGAGTACGTCAACAGCCACGACAACGTTAGCGTCGACGTCGGTCAGGTGATGTTCGGACAGACCTGCACGATCTCGGCCGATGCCATGCTGCAGTACGCTGCCCACCAGCACGCGAACCCGAAGCGCTGGCTGGCGGCGGATCTGGAATGTGAGGCCGGCTGTGGCGTGGTGCCGTTCAAGTACCGCGACAAGAGCTTCGTCAATGCCCTGCAATGGACCATCGGTCTGGAGCTGTTCCTCGGCGTCAACGACCCGTGGCGCGTGGTGCTGACCACCGATCATCCGAACGGCGCCTCGTTCACCAGCTATCCGCATCTGATCCGTCTGCTGATGGACCGCAGCTTCCGTAACGATCGCCTGTCGAGCATTCATGCAGAAGCCCAGACGGCGACCCACCTGGCATCAATGGACCGCGAGTACGACCTCTACGAGATTGCGGTGATCACCCGCTCGGGCCCGGCACGGCTCCTGGGGCTGACTGACCGCGGCAATCTTGCGCCGGGCTCGGCGGCGGATATTGCGGTTTACACGCCGGGCGATGACTGGGAAGCCGTATTCCGCGATGCCAGCATGGTTTTCAAGGACGGCCATCTGGTGGTCCGCAACGGCGGGATTGTCGATATCTCCTGGGGCGTGACCCATTGGATGCGGACCGAACACGATGCCGGCATCGAGAAATCTCTGGACGAGCATTTCCGTTCGCATTACGCCATGAGCCTGGCCAACTACCCGGTCCGCGATGACGACATCGAGGGCGACGGTCGCGGCAGACTGGTGGCCTACAGTTGTCGGAGGGAGCGGTGAAGATCAACGGCGTATACATTGAGGACACGTACGCCGAGGCCTTCGACATGCGGGCCACGCGCGTCATCATCACCGGTCCGGACGAGACCTGGGCCAACCACGCGGCGACTGCCTTTACCGGTTTTGCCACTTCGGTCATTGGCTGCGGCGTCGAGGGCGGCATCGAGGCCCAGCTGAGCGCCGACGAAACGCCGGATGGCCGCCCTGGCGTGGCCTGCCTGCTGTTCGCGATGAGCAGCAAGGACCTGGGCAAGCAGGTATCCAACCGCGTCGGCCAGGCAGTGCTGACTGCGCCGGGTTCAGCGATATACGCCGGCATCGAGGGCGAGCGCCAGGTACCGATGGGTAGCCAGATCCGCTTCTTCGGCGATGGCTATCAGGCATCCAAGGTGGTTGATGGTGTGCGCTACTGGCGGGTGCCGGTGATGGATGGCGAATTCATCTGTCAGGAATCCACCGGCATGGTGTCATCCGTGGGTGGCGGTAACCTGATCTTCACCGCGCGCAGTCACCGCGACGCGCTGGATGCAGCCTCTGATGCGGTAGCTGCGATGAAACAGGAAGCCGGCGTGATCATGCCGTTTCCCGGCGGTGTGGTCCGTTCCGGCTCCAAGGTTGGCTCCCAGTACAAGGCACTGATGGCCTCGAGCAACGATGCCTACTGTCCGACCCTGCGTGGGGTTTCACCGCGCAGCGAGCTTGGCCCGGACGTGGGTGCGGTACTCGAGATCGTGGTCAACGGCCTCACCCCGGAGCACGTTTCACGCGCCATGCGCAGCGGTATTCAGGCAATCACCGCGCGCGGCAGCGAGCAGGGCGTGCTGAGCGTCACCGCGGGCAACTACGGCGGCAAACTCGGCAAGCACCATTTCCATCTGCGGGAGGTGATGGCATGACGGCACTGAGCCTGCGCCTGCGGGAATCAACCGCGTCGACGGTTGATGTCAGTCACCTGGTGCCGGAGCGACTGCGTGAGTTGACCGCGGACGCCATTGCCGAGATCCAGGTCTGGAAAGGTGCCGAACGGCTGCCACTCGGCGACGTCTTCGAGATTAACGGCACGCCCTGCGATGCACTGGTTTTCGAAACCGACTGCGCCAGTCTGTGGGGTATCGGCTACGGCATGACCGAGGGCCAGATCAGCGTCCACGGATCTGCCGGTCCGTACGCCGGGCGCAAGATGCGCGGCGGCAAACTGCATATTACGGGGGATGCCGGCGAGTACGCCGGCAACGCCATGCGCGGCGGCCGTCTCGTCATCGACGGTGATGCCGGCGATTGCGTAGCCGCAGCCCGACCGGGCGAGAAATACGGCATGGAAGGCGGGCTGCTGCTGGTCCGCGGCAACGCCGGTGATCGGGTCGGTGAGCGCATGCGGCGCGGCTCGGTGCTCATCGAAGGAAACTGCGGTGCCTGGACAGCAGCCAGGATGCGCGCCGGCACCATCGCCGTTCTAGGCAGCACGGGCGATGGCCTCGGCTGGGCCATGCGCCGTGGCACGATTCTGCTGCGGCAACCGCCGACCAACCTGTCACCGCTGTTTCGCGACAATGGCGAACATGCATTGTCGATTCTGGCCTTGATGAGCAGGGCCTGGCGGGAGCTGGATGGCCCGTTCGCCGCGCTGAACCCGAAACGGGTCCAGCGCTGGCTTGGCGATCGCAGTGTTCAGGGGCTTGGTGAAATACTCCTGCTGCGGGATTGAACCCGCGCGGCTGCTCAATCGTATTTGATGTACTTGAAACGCGGATCGTCCGGCGTGCCTTCAAGGGAGCCGCCCTCGATCTGGCCCGGCTGCCACATGACGACGTCTTCGATCTTGCGGGCCAGTTCGAAGTCCTTGTCGGTGACGCCCTTGGCGGCATGATTCATGAGCTTGACCACGACAAAGGCATAAGACGCCGAAATGTCAGGATGGTGGAACGCGGCCTCGGCCAGATGGCCGACGGTATTTATCACCATCAGAGTGGATTTCCAGCCGGAGGTCTTGTACTTGCGGCGGATCCAGCCATTTTCGAAGTACCAGTTGGGAAGCTCCTCGGCCAGACGGGCCTTGATGGTTTCCTCGTCGTAGACGGTGTCCTGGCGGCGATCACTGCTGGTCATGATTTGGAACTCCTTTGGGGTTCAGCGGACGTACACATTTTGACGTGTCAGTGCGTCCAAGGTACAGCCTGTTCAGCCTGCGTCACAATGGCAGCAGCGGCCGGCAGGACATAGTGCATGACCGGTCCGAAATTCAGCGGCACGGGCATTGCAAATAATTTTAAGATCTTTTGGACGGAGCGTTCCGGAATGAAGTTGTTGCAAACAATGCTCGCTTTGCAGGAGCGAGAGGGCTGGCTGAGCGACGAGACGCTCAAGCAGCTGGCGAAAGAAACCGGTGAACCGCTGTACCGGCTGGAGGGCCTGCGGAGCTTCTACCCCGTTTTTCAGGAGAAGCCCGGAGCCAAACACGTGGTCGAGGTCTGTCGTGACGTCGTCTGCCGCATGCAGGGCGCACCGGCATTTCGCGAGACGCTGCTTGAGGAACTGAAGCAGGATCCGGATGTGGAGGTGCGCGAAGTCTCCTGCCTCGGACGCTGCGAGCAGGCGCCGGTGGCGCTGGTGGACCACCACCACGCCGCCAGCAATGCCACCGAGGTAAAGCTGGCGCTGAGCGGTCAACCGCGGGAGCAGAAGGTCATGCGAGCGGTTGACGCCGCCACCGACCCTTATCCGACCGCCGACGCTCACTACGGCGTATTCCGCAAACTGCGTGATGGCGCCGCCGATGCCGGCCGCGACACTGTCATTGACGAGCTCAAGGCCTCGGGTCTGCGGGGCATGGGCGGCGCAGGCTTCCCCACCGGCATGAAATGGGCCTTCACCCGCGGCGCCAAGGGTGGTCCGAAGCAACTGGTCTGCAATGCAGACGAGAGCGAGCCGGGCACCTTCAAGGATCGCTGCATCATGGAAACGCTGCCGCATCTGATGATCGAGGGCATGATCATTGGCGGCTGGGTCATCGAGGCCGAGCGCGGCATCGTCTACCTGCGCCATGAATATGGTGAGGCCGCCGAGATCCTTCGCCACGAGCTGATTCGGGCACGGGAACTGGGTGTGCTCGGGCCTGACGCCTTCGGCCCCGGCAAGCCCTTCGATATGGAAGTCTTTATCTCCCCCGGTGGCTACATCCTGGGGGAAGAGACGGCGCTGCTGGAAGCACTGGAAGACAAGCGCGGCGAACCTCGCAACAAACCGCCGTTTCCGACCAATGTCGGCCTCAATGGGCTGCCGACATTGATGAACAACGTGGAAACCTTCGCCGCGGTGCCGATGATTCTGCAGAACGGTGGCGAGTGGTGGCAGAACCAGGGTGTCAACGACTGTCCCGGGCTGAAGTACATGGCGGTCTCCGGCGATGTCGCCAATCCTGGTGTGTATTGCGTGCCGATGGGCACCACGGTGGCTGACCTGATTGCCCGTGCCGGTGGTGTGGCCGATGGCGGACAACTGCTGGCATTCTCGCCGGGCGGCGCCTCGACCCGCTTCCTGCCTGCCGACAGGGCCAATACGCCACTGGATTTCGACGCCATGCAGAAGGCTGGCAGCGCGCTCGGCTCCGGCGCCTTTGTTGCCGTCGCCGAAGGTCGCGATCTGCTGGATCTGGCGACCGCCCAGGCGCGCTTCTTCCGCAACGAATCCTGTGGCAAGTGTGTGCCCTGCCGCGTTGGCAGCAGCAAGGCAGTGGCCATGCTCGAGGACGCGCTCAAGGGCGATATCGAGGACGGGCTGGCCGGGCTGCTGCATGAACTTGATGACACCCTGGCCCAGACCTCGATCTGCGGCCTCGGTCAGGTGGCGCTGTCACCGGTAACCGGGGTAATGGAAATGTTTCCGGAGGTCGCTCAGCGGCTTGGAAAGAAGGAGGACGCATGAGCAACGACACCGTCAAGCTGACCATCGACGGCAAGGCCATCGAAGTTCCTGCCGGCACCACCATCTGGGATGCGGCCCGCGAACTCGGCATCGATATTCCGGTGCTCTGCCACAGCCCGCGCATGCGTCCGGTGGGCGTCTGCCGGATGTGCGTTGTCGATACCGGCGCACGCAATCTGCAGGCCTCCTGCGTGCGTCCCTGTGATGACGGCATGGAAGTGAACACGCGCTCGGAGAAAGTCGAGAAGCATCGCCGCATGCTGTTGGAGATGCTGCTTTCCGACTATCCTGAGGACAGCGCTCGCGATGCCGCCACCGGTGACGATGAGTTACTGAACATGGCCCGCGATTACGGCATAACGGAGGTCCGCCTGCGGGATGGTGCCAGCGGGCGACCACAGGGCGTGGATCTCACCTCGCCGGTGATCGCCGTCGATCACCAGGCCTGCATTCTCTGCGACCGCTGTGTGAGGGGCTGTAACGAGTTGCAGCATAACGATGTAATTACCCGGTCCGGCAAGGGCTACGGCACACGAATCGCCTTTGACCTGGACACGGCGATGGGCGAGAGCACCTGCGTGTCCTGCGGCGAATGCATGGCCGTATGTCCCACCGGTGCGTTGACCAACCGCGCACTGGCCGACCTTAAACTGGAGCCGCTGGGCAGCGACTGAAGGCTGTCCGCGAAGGAGAGGATTCATCATGCGCAAGATTCCCGGTTCCACTGGTGAAGCCCGCAAGGCCGTTGGCTTCAAGGGTGTCGACTCCCTTTGTCCCTACTGTGGCGTGGGCTGCGCCCTGACCTATCGGGTTGACAGCGAGCAGCGCCGGATCCTGGATGTCAGCGGCCGCGATGGCGCCGCCAACTCCGGCCGCCTCTGCGTCAAGGGCCGTTACGGCTATGACTACGCAATGCATGCACAGCGTCTGACCAAGCCGCTGATCCGGCGCGAAGACAGCTACCCGAAGACAGCGCTGTCGGCAGACGTCAAAGGCGAACGCGGTGGCAAGCGCAAGCCCGGCGGCATCGTTGACTATGACGACGTCATGCCGCATTTCAGGGAAGCAAGCTGGGAAGAAGCGCTGGAGCTTGTGGGCCGCAAGCTCGGCGAGATCCGCGACACCCACGGTGGTGATTCGCTGGCCGGTTTCGGCTCGGCCAAGGGCTCCAACGAAGAAGCCTATCTGTTTCAGAAGCTGGTCCGCACCGGCTTCCGCACCAACAACGTCGATCATTGCACACGGTTGTGCCACGCCTCTTCGGTGGCCGCCCTGCTGGAGGGCGTTGGCTCCGGTGCCGTGACCAATGTGGTGCGGGACATAGAGAACGCCGACACCGCCCTGCTCGCTGGCTGCAACCCCACCGAGAACCATCCGGTGGCCGCCACCTTCATCAAGGAAGCTGCCGAAAAGGGCACAAAGCTGGTGATCGTGAATACGCGCCGTCCGCGGCTGGCGGATCACGCAGCGATCTATCTGCAGATCCATCCGGGCACGGACGTGGCGCTGTTCAACGGCATGATGCACGTGCTGATCAAGGAAGACCTGATCGACCACGAGTTCATCGATAACCGGACCGAGGGCTTCGACGAGATTCGCGAGACCGTTGAAGAGTACTCGCCGGAGGTGGTCGCCAACCTCTGCGGCGTGGACAAGGATGACCTGATCGAGGCGGCTCGCCTGCTGAGTGCTGACCGGCGCTCGATGTTCTTCTGGGGCATGGGCATCAGTCAGCACACCCATGGCACGGATAACTCGCGCTGCATCATCGCCATGGCGATGATCACCGGCAATGTCGGCAAGCCGGGCACCGGGCTGCATCCGTTGCGCGGCCAGAACAACGTGCAGGGTGCCTCCGATGCGGGGCTGATCCCGATGGTCTATCCGGACTACCAGCCGGTCAACGATCCGGAGATCCAGAAGAAGTTCGAGGCCTACTGGAAAACCGAACTGTCGCCGAACCCGGGCCTGACGGTCACCGAGATCATGAGCGGTGCGCTGGACGGCAGCATCAAGGGCATGTACGTCCAGGGCGAAAACCCGTTCGTTTCCGATCCGGACACCAACAAGGTGCGCAAGGGGCTGATGGCGCTGGACTTCCTGGTGGTGCAGGACATTTTCATGACCGAAACCGCCGAGTTCGCGGATGTGATCCTGCCCGGCAGTTCCTTCATGGAGAAGCTTGGTACCTACACCAACACCGACCGCCGGGTGCAGATCGGCCGGCCGGCGCTGGCCCTGCCGGGTGATGCCCGCCAGGACTGGGAGTTGATCTGCGAGATCGGCAAGCGCCTGGGTGCGGACATGGACTACGCCTCGGTGTCGGATGTGTTCGACGAGTTCGTCGGCTGCACGACCGAGTATCAGAACCTGAGCCATGAGGTGCTGGGACGGGATGGCAAGTGGTATCCCTGCCATGATCCGGACAACTCCGAGGGCGAGCGTATCGTCTTCACCGAAAGCTTCCCGCGGCCCAATGGCAAGGCCAAGCTGGTCGCTGCCCGGCAGAGCCCGCCGCACGAGAAGGTTGATACCGAGTATCCGCTGGTGCTGAATACCGGCCGAATGCTCGAACACTGGCACACCGGCAGCATGACCCGGCGGTCCACGGCACTGCACAGCATCAGCCCGGAGGCCTTTGTCGAGATCAACCCGAACGATGCGGTCTCACTGCATATCACTGACGGTCAGATGGTGGAAGTGCGCTCCCGTCGCGGTGTCATCCAGCTCAAGGCGCAGTTGATGGATCGTGTTGCCGAGGGCTCCGTGTTCATCCCGATGCACTTCCGCGAGGCCTGTGCCAACGTGCTGACCGATCCGGCCGTCGACCCTCAGGGAAAGATCCCGTCGTTCAAGTACAGCGCAGTCTCCGTGGCACCGGCCAGCGACGAGGTTCGGCACACCGGCTCGGGCAACTGAGTCGGCCGCCGTGTCCCGTCCAATGCGAAGTGCGCGAACCATGCGGACCATGCCGGCCACAGGAATGCGCGCATGGCTGGCCTCCGGTGTGCCGTCACCGTTGCCGCTGGCTCTGGAGCGGGAATGCGGCCTCGCGGCGGGCTCGGGCTGGGGGTATGTGTTGTCCCTGGGCAGCAATGACCGGGCCGAAACACGCCTGGTGGCGGCTCTTACCCTATTGGCGCGTCGCTACGGTGCACTGATCGTCAGTCGGGTTTACAGCACGAAGGCCGCCGGCAACCAGGCGGGCGGCGCTCGTTTTCTCAACCTGGCCGTGTATCTGCGTAGTCCGATGTCGCCGCGGCGACTCAAGACGGAACTGCAGCGTATAGAAAGTCATCTCGGGCGCCGGCGCTCAGCCGACGGTGCGGCCCTCCCCGTCAGCATCGATCTGGACATTCTGGTCGGTCCCCTGGATGGGGCCGCTTCTCTCGATAACGCCTACTGGCGGACCCTGCCGACATTTATTCAGCGGCCCATGCACGAAATCATGACGGCGCTGAACACCACCGCGCAGCCCGCGCCAGCGAAACCCGGCCCGTTGCGGGAACTGAACATTGATGGTTGGCGGATTGGACATGCGCCAATCCTGTTGCGGATGTACGGAGACCATCGCATCACTACCGCCGGACCAGTGGCCCACTGAGACCAGCTGCCGCCAGGAAATTTCCACGCCTTTGTTGCCCGGCCGGTAGGCCGGGCAACAAAGGGGAGCCTCCCCTCCTTGAATACTGGCTGCGGCACTGCCATATTGCTATTTGCCTCAGGAAGGAATGTTGACGATTGGTCAGGGAAGTGTCGTCTCAAGGTGACACCCCTGAAGAGTTGGTGGAGATAGTCAAACCACCCCCGCACGGAAGAGATTCAGCATGGACCGGGCAGCGACCGCGCACCGGCCTTCCGCATCGGCGCAAACCGGGCGCCGGCGGCAGAGCGATTGAGGGGAGCCGGCCATCGGTAACAACAAACAACCGATAAGAACAACGATAATCCCGGAAGAGAGCTTGCGACATGACGATGCCTGAAAGTGCAGTTGATCATGCGGCCCTGGTACGGGCCACCCTGGACGGGGAGAGGAGGATCGGGAAAACGGCAATCGAAGCGTCATGGCGGCGCTGCGCAGAACATTACGGGCTGAAACCTGATGACAACAAGTCACCACCGATACTGACCCATCCGGAATTACGGGAACGAGAGGATCGCCTCAGCGATCTGATCGAGATCGCCGATTTCGAAATGCAGACCCTTTACCAACAGGTTGCCGGGTCGAAATATGCTGTTGTCCTGACCGACCATGAAGGTGTCATTCTGCGCTGTCTCTCGGAACCGGGGTTTGATCGTGCGGCGCGGGATAGCGGTTTGCGAGCCGGCGGAATCTGGAACGAACCCGAGCAAGGCACCAACGGCATGGGCACCTGTCTGGTTGAACAGCGAGCCGTCGTCATCCACCACGCAGAGCATTTCCTTTCCAGAAATACCGGCCTGACGTGTGCCGCCGTGCCCATTCGCAGCCCCGATGGTGCCCTGCTCGGTGTGCTGGACGCTTCAAGCGACTCCCAGTATGCCCAGCAGCACACGATGGCGCTGGTGGACATGTCGGCTCAGATCATTGAGAACCGCCTGTTCCTGAAAGCCCATGAAGAGGATTTCGTGCTCCGGTTCCACAGTCGCGCTGAATATGTCGCGACATCGGGCGAGGGCATGATCGCGATTCGCGGCGACGGGCAGATCCTGAGCGCGAACCGCAGTGCGCTGATGCAACTGGGCGTCGACGATCAGAACCAGCTCCACGGCCAGGGTATCGATGAGGTCTTTGAAACCGGGATGGAAGAACTCTGTATCGGACCGCGTTTCCAGGGCTTGCATCCGAAACCATTGCGGGAAGTGACGCACAGCCGCCTGTTTTTTGCCGTCGTGCAACGTCCGCGGGGAATGGAAGACAAACTGATCCGTACCGTGGGCGGAACGGCAGTCGGCACCGACGCCGGTCATTCGACAAACGCCTCACCGAACAGTACCCCACTCGACAGCCTGCATTATGGCGACAGCACCATGGCCTACAACATTCGCTGCGCGAAGCGAATTCTCGAGCGCGACATTCCGCTGCTTTTGCAGGGTGAAACCGGCACCGGCAAGGAGGTTTTCAGTCGCGCCATCCATGAATCCGGCAGTCGGGCCGATCAGCCCTTCATTGCAGTGAACTGCGCATCGATCCCCGATACGCTCATCGAGAGCGAGTTGTTCGGCTACCGCGCGGGCGCGTTTACCGGTGCCAGCCGCAAGGGTCAGCGCGGCAAGATTCTGGAGGCCAACGGCGGCACCCTGTTTCTGGATGAAATCGGCGATATGCCGTTGGAACTGCAGGCTCGCCTGTTGCGCGTGCTGGAAACCAAAGAGGTTCTGCCGCTGGGGAGCAGCACCGCGGTAAAAGTCGATATCCGCATTATCAGCGCGACCCACCGCTCGCTCAGGGATCTGGTCAAGCGGGATGCCTTCCGCGAGGATCTCTATTACCGACTCAACGGCCTGACGCTGACCCTACCCTCGCTCAACGAACGCAGTGACAAGAAGCGCCTGATCAATGAAGTCCTCAAGTCGGAAATGGCTGACGGGCCGACGGTCGAAATCGAGGATTCGGTCTGGACGCTGCTCCAGGAATACCCCTGGCCGGGCAACATTCGTCAGCTGCGACTGGTTCTGCGGACGGCGCTCGCATTGTCGGATGACGTCATGGACCTGGATCACCTGCCCCCCGAACTCCGACAGATGGAACTGTCTGGCTCCGTTTCCGGCGAGGCCGAGGATCTGGATGGAAACGACGCGGCGCCGGTCAGCAGCAACCCGCTGGAAGCTGCCGAACGAGAAGCCCTGGTGGAAGTCCTGGAACGCTATCGTTGGAACATTACCCGGGTGGCCAAGCATCTCAATGTCTGCCGTAACACCCTCTACCGAAAGATGCGTCGGCATAATGTGAAACTTGGAAGCTCCTGAATGCGGTGCGCCGAAGTCTGCGGCACAGTCCGGCCTGCGATTGCCCAGGCTGCCTCGGCCGAACACCATTCTCGCCGCTGACCTTGCTTCTCCGGATCTCTTGCACCGACCACCGGCCCTCTAATGGATCGGTTCGGTGACTGCAGCCCGATAGGCCCCCGCGTGAACGATTCCATACTATTCCTGACAGGCCATCTCGCGGAACCCAGTCTGCGCAGGGTTCTGGCAGAACTCGACCCGGAAACGGAACGTTTCCGGGTGCACAACATCGGAATCAATGTCGCCGCATTGATGACCGTGGCGATGATCGCTCGCCGGCTGCCTTCCATCGAAGGTGCGGATCGTCTTGTATTACCCGGCCATTGCAGGGGCGATATCCGCGAACTGGAGGAGCGCTACGGCATACCAGTCGAGCGTGGGCCCACAGACCTCAAGGATCTTGCCGTGCATCTGGGGTTCCAGGGCAAGGCGCCTGATCTGAGTCGTTACGATCTGAAAATCTTCGCGGAAATCACCGATGCTCCGCGGCTGGATGTCGAATCCATCGTCCAACGCGCGGGTATCCTTCAGTCAGAAGGCGCCAATGTCATCGACCTGGGATGCCTGCCGGAAACAGCCTTTCCCCACCTGGAGGAATCGGTCCAGGCGCTGCAGGAATCCGGCTTCAAGGTGAGCGTCGATTCTCTGGACACCGAGGATCTGTTACGTGGCGGCCGGGCAGGCGCTGACTACCTGCTGAGCCTGACCGAGAAGACTTTGTGGATTGCCGATGAAGTGCCGTCAACGCCGATTCTGATCCCTGCCGAGGCAGGTGATCTCGATTCTCTGACTCGCGCCATCGAGGGCATGGAAAAACGCGGCAGGGATCATGTCGCCGACGCGATTCTGGACCCGATACATTTCGGCTTCACCGAAGCGATCTGTCGTTATCGCGATCTCCGCGCCCGTCATCCGCACACCGAAATAATGTTCGGTGCAGGTAACGTAACCGAGCTGACCGAAGCAGACACGGTCGGGATCAGCACGCTGCTCATGGGCATCTGCTCGGAACTCCGTATCACCCATATGCTGACAACGCAGGTTTCAGAGCACGCTCGGACGGTTGTCCGGGAGACCGACCGCGCCCGGCGCATCATGTTCGCAGCCCGCGAGAATAGTGACCTGCCGAAGGGCTACGGCAACGACCTCCTTGCCCTGCATGAGCGCAAACCACATCCAGACACCCTGGAAGAAATCCGCGAGCTGGCAAGCCGCGTACGCGATCCGAACTTCCGCATTCATGTTACGGAGGACGGTCTTCACATCTACAATCGAGACGGACTGCACAGCCATCACGACCCATTCGAACTGTTTCCCCATCTCGGTGTGGAAGAGGACGGCGGTCATGCCTTCTACCTGGGGGCGGAGTTGGCCCGGGCACAGATCGCGCTGCAACTTGGCAAGCGATACGTACAGGATGAGGAGCTGCGTTGGGGGGCACTGGTTGATCCGCCGCCGGAGGACAAGTTGGTGCATCGAAATCCGGGGCCAACCATGGAAGCACGGCGCAAACGGAACAAGGGGCGAAAAAAAACCGCCGACGATTGAATCGCCGGCGGTCGTACTAGCGGAGACGCGCTGTGATGCCTATGGGCGGTCGATCACTTCCAGCGTCAGCACATCCTTGTAGTAAGGCTCCTCGGCATTGGAATTCGGCGCCACGGCCTCGAGCTTGTAGATGTAACCGGGAAGATCCTCCGAGATCGTGAACACATAGTACTTGTCCCAGAACTCCCGGTCGTACCGGCTGCGATCAGAGTCGTCGGCATACGGCGTCACGGTGATCTGGTGACCGTTAAATTCCTCGCCGTCGAATTCGAAGCTGACTTCCTCCATCACCGGCTCATCTTCCAGTTTCATCTTGATCCGGTTCTGGAAGAATCGCACCGGCGCACCCGAAGCCTGACTCATGCGATTGATATCATGCTGAAGAAAGCCGGCGAGGACCGGGTTGCCTCGCGCCTGCCGGAATCCCGGAAACGGCCGCTGGCGGTCGCCGGTCAGGAATTCCACCTCGCCGGCACGAAAACTCTCGTCGAGTACGTCAGTAATCGACAGGGTGATGTGGTCGGAAAACACATCATCCTCATCCTGATGCGTGCCCGAGCGTTCGTAGCGATAACGGACCTGGGTTCCCGACTCGTCCAGCGCATCCATATGCGGTGTCAGGAAAAGAAGCTGGTTGGCCTTTGAAAATTCGTCTCGGTTATCGGCGTGAGCGGCAGTTGCCAGAGTCAGACCGAGGGCAAGCGTTGTCAGCAGCGGTATCAATTTCACGGATCACTCCTCCAGACACAGACTTCTTAAGAATTCTGACATCGCGAAGCGGTGGGGACCCACCTCGGATGCAACAGCAGCGGACCATCAGCGACGGCGGCGCTCCGGCCGATCGACCTGGGGCACGTGGTACTCGTCGAGTAGCGCCTTGATCTCGTCTTCATGTTCACGCAGAGCAACCTGCAGCGGCCGCATCAACTCGTGATCACCGGCACGAACGCCCACCGATACACCGAAGGCAAACCGGGCCCGAAGGTCGCCTTCCATTGGCAACAGTTCAAATTCCTGTCCGGTCTCCTCGGTCACCTTGTTGGCGTAGTAACCAGCGATGGGACCCCAGATGATGGCGGCATCGATATTGCCCTCTGCAAGATCCTCTTCGATGACCTTGCCGGGGTAAAAGCCGATATCGCCGTCTGCCATGATGTAGCCCTTGATGTTGCCCCGCATGCCGTTGCGGATCATCCATTCATTGGCCGGCGACCGATCGAACACACCGATTCTGGTATCTGCGGGAACGCCGGCGACAAGCAGGTCGTTGGCCTGTTCCAATTCGCTGAACACCGGGTGATCCTTCTTGAACACCAGCATGTGCGTTGTGTAGTAATACGGGGTCGACGTGGTCAGTCCGGAAGCTTCCTGGGGCACGCCCATCATCACGTCGCAGCGATAACGGCGCTCGTCATCCATCCAGCTCCGCAAGGTCGCCCGGATGTAACCGAACCGCTGGGGCAGCCAGAAAAACTCCACAGGCAGCTCCATTGATTCACCGAACAGTTCAGCCATCTTGTTTTCAAAGCCCTCGCCGCCGACACCGGAAAACGGCATGTTGTTCGGATCTGCACAGATCCGCAGCGCTCCACGATCTTCCGGTGGGCCACCGTGATCCCGGGTGAACATGTCCCCGGCGACGGCGGCGGGCGCGGCCAGCAACAAGGTAGCGGCGGGCAGAATCGCGAGCCCTGCGCGCTGGATCCAATTCACCGATAGCAACGACATCATTGTCACTCCTCACCATAAAAGACGGGCGGCCAGCCGCCGCCCGTTCTCATTGTCACC